>JAEEGL012583463.1_pt1 | contig 47307 bp, 33 predicted proteins | sample 9134231 | NCBI WGS metagenome assembly JAEEGL01 (sample SAMN16246548, study PRJNA631951) | gut metagenome | biome: gut microbiome; feature: rumen; material: fiber-attached | host: Bos | place: Iran: Karaj | collected 2018-10
GCTTCTCCTATAAATGGAATATGGGATGGATGAACGACTTCCTCGAGTACATCAAGCTCGATCCGTATTTCAAGCAGTTCCATCACGATCAGCTTTGCTTCTCGATTGCGTACTATCTGTCGGAACGGTACATTCTGGTGCTGTCCCACGACGAGGTGGTACACGGGAAGTGCTCCATGTGGGGAAAAATGCCCGGACTCGAGGGCGACAAGTTCGCCGCGCTCCGAGCGTCCTACGGATACATGTACGGGCATCCCGGCAAGAAGCTGCTCTTCATGGGACAGGAGTTCGCGCAACGCCGCGAGTGGGCAGAGTTCAGAAGTCTGGACTGGTTCCTGCTTGAGGATGAAAGACATAAAAAAATGCAGGATTATGTGCGTGAGCTGAATGCACTGTACACCGGACATGACGCGCTGTATTACAACGATTATGATGTGATGGGCTTCGAGTGGATGGATTGTCAGAGACCGCAGACCAGTACGGTTTCCTTCATCCGACGAGGAAAGTCAGCGAGAAAGCAGTTGCTTTTCATCGTAAACTTCACTCCGGTAGCCCATACCAAGTATCGATGCAAGGCTCCTTGCAGAGGTAAGTTTAAGGAGATCCTGAATTCCGATGAGGAACGCTTCGGAGGACAGGGACGCATTAATTCCACTCCGATTACAGCCGAGCAGGCCCGTGTCAAGGACAGCAAGGGCAGAGAGATCGACGGCTATGAGATAGAACTCTATCTGGCACCGCTAACAACGATTGTGCTGGAATATGATTACAAGGAGGATAAATAAATGGCAAAGGATACGAAAGCAAAGGAAACAAAGAAGGGAATGTTTCAGAGTGTCAAGTTTCGACTGATGCTGATCGTCGTTCTGATCATGGCTGTGCCTCTGATCTCAACGATCCTGATCAGTTATTTCACATCTCATTCTTCGGCGGTTGATAACATGCTGGAGATGAACGCGGAGCAGGCTAAACTTGTATGTCAGAACCTCAACTCCATTGTCATGCAGAACAAACAGGTACTGCAGACAACAGCAAACTCCGTATCGGCGAAAAAAGTCCTTAAGGGCGAGCTTGATGTGGAAAGTGTGAACGCGTGGCTGAAGAGGACCGATGAGGAAGTGGGTGACGGCAATGTGCTCGCCATCGCTGATGTCAACGGTGAGCAGATCGCCAAGTCTGAGGGTGACCTTGTAAACGTCGGTGACCGTGAGTATTTCCAGAAGGCGAAGGAGACGGGAAAATTCTTCATATCGGAACAGAATATTTCTAAATCTAACGGAAAACGAATCTGTACCTTTATCTATCCGGTCTTTGATGACGACGAGAAGACCTTTATCGGTACGGTGCAGCGTAACTACACACTGGATTATCTGACAGATATCGTTAAGGGCGAGAAGACCGGTGAAAAGCAGGATATCTTCGTCGGGGATAATAACGGTGATGTAATGGCTCATACCTCGATGGATCTGAATACCGGAGAGGCAACCAACTTTGCTTCGCAGCAGTGGTATACGGCTTCCCGAGACAATGCGACTGCAACCGGAACCTACAATTCGGAGTTCAACGGTGGTGACTGGTGTATCTCGTATGCCCGTGAGGAAGTGACCGGGTGGACAACGGTTATTGCGACAGATACGAGTGAGGCGTTGGCAAATGCCAACAAGATGCTTCTCATCATCGTGATTATCGGTGTGGTTATGCTGGTAGCTGCAGTTCTGATTGCGGTACTTCTGGCATTCTCCTTCACCAAGCCGATCCTGGCGGTGAATGAGTCGATCAACCATCTGGCGGTTGGTGAATTCGAGGCGCTGGAGGATAGGAAGCTTCTGAGACGTAAGGATGAGTTTGGTGATATTGTTCGTAATATCAATCAGTTGATCGCGAAACTGACAAAGGTGGTCGAGAATATCAAGGATGCTTCGCTGACGGTAACGCAGCAGTCCGGAGATCTGTCTGAGACATCGACGCAGATTGCCGAGACGACACAGGAGATGGCAAACGCTGTTTCCGATATCGCACAGGGGGCAACGAATCAGGCGGGTACCGTCGAGAGTGCCAGCGAGAATGTCGGAGCGCTTTCCACTGCGATCCAGAATGTGGCGGACAACGCGGAGAGCCTTGCGACCGAGGCCAAGGATATGAACGAAGCCAGCCAGTCTTCGGCTGAGGCGCTTCGTCAGCTGGCCGGCAACATGACAACGATGGAGAGCTCGGTAGCGGATATCACAGAGACCATGAAGGCGACGAACGCTGCCGTTCAGAACGTAAATGAGAAGGTAGACGGCATCACATCGATCGCCTCCCAGACCAATCTTCTCGCACTGAATGCTTCGATCGAGGCAGCACGTGCCGGAGAGGCAGGCAAGGGCTTCGCGGTCGTTGCCGAGGAGATCGGACAGCTGGCTACGCAGTCGGCTACGACAGCGGCTGAGATCCGTGAGGAGATGGAGAATCTTCTTCGTCAGGCACAGGCTGCGATCGAAAAGACCAATGAGGTTTCCGAGATCCGTACCAACGTTAACGAAGTTTTGGAGAATACAGTTGAGAAGATCAATGCCCTGATCGAAGATGTGGGCGATGCGGTCAGCGGTGTCGAGACCATCTCGAGACTTACCGTTGATTGCGATGCTTCCAAGATTGAGATTGTTGATGCGATGACTTCACTGTCATCCCTGTCTGAGGAAAATGCCGCATCGACCGAGCAGACTTCGGCTTCGATGCACGAACTGGAGGCAACCATCTCTACGCTGAGTGAGTCGGCGAAGAGCCTGAGTGAGGTTGCTGAGCAGTTGAATGAGGATCTGGAATTCTTCAAGATCTGATAGAAAAATGTGCGCGGTGATCTGCGAGTAGGGGTGTGAAGCAGTCGGCCCGTACAGCGATTACTGTGTTGTGAATTAAGAACTAAGGGAAGCACGGGCGTGGTCCGTGTTTCCCTTAGTCAGTTAGATGAATTGTTTTAGGGAGACTGGGATATGGGCATACGGGCAACCGGCGGAAAAAAACGTCGACCTGTCGTGGGGATCATGACAGGTAGTTTGCATACGGAGAACTCCAGTAAGATCGGTTCCGCGATCAGTGAATTTTTCGAAAAAAAAGACGTAGATGTCCGCCTGTATCAGGGGCTGGACGCGAAGCGTTATTTGGATGCCGGTGTGTATCTGGACAAGGGGTTTGATTATCATTATTACTCGTTGTTCGGTTACAGCAAGTTTGATGAGCCGGATATTCTTATCATTTCTTTTGGCACGATTTCCGCGGTAGTGGATCCACTGTCGCTGCAGGATTTTTTGTCGCGCCTTCCGGATGTTCCGGTGGTTATTTTGGAGGACGATACCGATATCCCGAATGGAATACATGTTACCATAGACAATTATCAGGGGATGAAAGCGTGTGTGGAGCACCTGATCGATGTGCATCACTATCGTGACATCCTTTTTGTGTCCGGGCCGAAAGGAGTACCGGATGCCTGTGTCAGACTGCGTGCGTTTCAGGATGTGATGGCCGATCATGGTCTGTCGATCCCGGAGGAGCGTATCATATACGGAGACTTTACGGAGAATGTCACCAAGTTGGTGGAGGAGGCGATCGCGCAAGGCGGAATGCCGGAAGCCATCGCCTGTGCGAATGACGACATGGCGAAGGGGGCCTACCGTGTCGTGAAGGCCCATGGCAAGACGCCGGGAGTGGATGTGGCGATCACCGGTTTTGACAACATCCCGACTTCGGCTTTTATGGATCCGCCGTTGGCGACGGTGTATCAGAACTTCCGTGAGGTGTCCAAGACGGCAGTGGAAAAAGCGCTGTCATTTTTCTCGAAGGACGGAGGATTTACGACCTGTAAGTTGCCCGCGAAGTTCCTTGCGCGTCCCTCCTGCGGATGTAAGACGCCGGAGAAAGATGAAGAGAACGGACAGGTCGATCCCTTTACGGATAAGATTGAGAGGCAGCGTGTGATCGACGAGTTGAAAGTCGACAATATCACGAGTTCGCTGCTTATCCGCAATCTGTTTACCGAGGATATCACGATGTCCGGATTTTTCGAAAATCTCGGACGACAGCTGGCACTCCTAAGTACGAGACGGTCGTATATCTGTCTGCTGGGTGAGCCGAAAAAGATCGATGAGCGCGACAAGATGTTTACGCCGGAGACGATGTATATGCATCTGTATCAGGAGGGCGTCTCGATCGTTTCCTACGATGAAGGGGAGGCGCCGATCATCTATCCGGGTGATCTTGCGGCTTACAACACCGGAGAGGAAAAAACGCAGATGGCGACATTTTTGCTCTTCTACGGAGATATCCATTACGGAATCTTCTGTGTGGAGTTAAAGACCAGTCAGATGCTGTTCTATTATACACTTTCATTGGAGATCGGAAGCTCGCTTCGGTATCTCTATCTGGCGCTGGATCAGAAAAAGACGCTGCAGGTGCTGAGGGAGAAAAATCAGATCCTTGACTATACGGCGAGTCACGATCCGCTGACAGGGTATCTGAACCGTGCCGGCGTGATGGCGGAGTCCTTCGCGTATATGCATCAGTTCAGGACCGGGTCGCACTTTGTGGCAGTGATGGCGGATCTGGATCATCTGAAGCAGATCAACGACACCTTCGGTCACGATGCCGGGGATGACGCGATCTGTACAGCAGCGAAGGCACTGGCAGCCGCGCTTCCGGAAGGAGCACCGCTCGGACGTACCGGTGGGGATGAGTTTACTTGTATTTTTGAGTGCAGTAAGGACGCGGAGGCGGAGATTCATCGGTTCCGAACCAGGGTAAAGGCGTATTGCAGAAATGAAGATGAGAATGGAGACAGGCCGTATTATATCGGAGTTTCGATCGGATGCTTTGAATTTGCGATGGGTGAGGAGATCGATCTGACGGCGGTGTTGAAGGCGGCGGACGAAGGCCTGTATGATGCGAAAAAAGCACGACGCGAGTCGGTTATAAAATAATGGATGGAGCGATCCTAATGTGATCGTGCTTCAATCCCGAGCAAACTTATTATTTTTTAGGAGGACCGAATGAAAAACTATTACTTACGCAAACTGATGGCAGGGATGTTGATCCTTACACTGATGATATCCTTAACTGCCTGCGGGAAAAAAGAAGAGAACAACGGAGCGGCGAGTGGATCGGCTGCGAGTGGTGGCGCTGTGAGCGAGGCGGCAGCGGAGCCGGAAGCGACCGAGGAACCGGTTGATGACGGCAACCTGATCGAGGACGGTGGCTTTGATAACGGTACGGCATGGGCCGTGTTCTCAACGAACGGCGGCAGTGGCTCGACTTCCGTCGAGAGCGGCGAGATGCACGTATCCGTCCGTGACACCGGTGACGTGGAGCACGGTGTGCAGACGTACTATGATGGCTTTTCCATAAGCGAGGGAGCGGAGTATGAGTTCTCCTTTGACGCGCGTTCCAACGTGGAGCGCACGATAGCGGCCCGCATTCAGATCAACGGAAGCGACTACCACGCATACTTCGAGGAGCATGTAGGACTGACGACGGAGATGAAGAATTATTCCTTTACGTTCAAGATGAAGGAGGCTTCCGATCCGGCACCGCGTCTGTGCTTCAATGTGGGAACGCAGGATGCGGACGGCAAGCATTACACAGACAATGATCTTTACTTCGATAATATAAAGCTGATCGTCAAGGACGATTCCGGTGCCGTGGCGGTGGCCGAGGATGAGGACAAGACCGGTATCCGTGTTAACCAGGTCGGATATCTTCCGAACGGTTGGATGAAAGCGATTCTTGCCGATGTGGCGACCGACTCGAAGACCTTCAAACTGGTTCAGCTCGAGAGCGGCGGAGAGAAGGAGATCACGATCGGAGATGATGTTTCTCCGATTACCAACGACTATGCCGGCGAGACGGATCTGCCGATCGACTTCACTTCGATGTCCGAGATTCCGCGGAGCGGTAAGTACAAACTGGTTGCTGAGGACGGCACGGAGAGTCCGGTATTTACGATCAGTGATAAGGTTTATGATAAGCTGATCAAGAGTACGGTAAAAATGCTTTACATGGCACGCTGCGGATGTGCTTTGGATAAAAAATACGGTGGTAAATATGCGCATAAAAAATGCCATACGAAAAAGGCATATTTATACTGGGATGAAGACACCAAGATCGATGTGAGCGGTGGTTGGCATGATGCCGGCGACTACGGAAGATACGTTGTTTCCGGCGCCAAGGCGGCAGCGGATCTGTTGCTTGCGTACGACAATTATAAGGACAAAAAGATTATCGATAATGTCGGTACACCGCAGAGCGGAGACGGTGTTGATGACCTGTTACAGGAAGCAAAATACGAACTGGATTGGTTGTTAAAAATGCAGTCTGGAAACGGACTGGTTTATCACAAAGTAACGTGCTTGAACTTCCCGGGAACCGTAATGCCGGAGGATGAGACCGAGCCACTTGTCATCTCCTACACCTCGACACCGGCAACGGCAGACTTTGTAGCGGTAATGAGTCTGGCTGCACGTATTTTCGGAAACACTAAGAATGCGACATTGAAAAACGCGGCCAAGAAGTATCTCAAAGCAGCGAAGAAGTCCTGGAAGTATCTGGCGAAGAATCCGAAGGTAAAGAATCACGCGAATCCGCCGGAGATCGTGACCGGTGAGTATCCGGATACCGAGGACCGCGACGAACGCTTCTGGGCAGCTGCTGAGTTGTTCCGTACGACCGGGGACAAATCCCTGATCTCTTTTATGAACGAGTATGCTGACTCGCAGAGAAACCTGAAGGGACTCGGTTGGCTGGATTGCGGATGCTACGGATCCTTTGCCGCGCTGATGAATAAGAACCTGAAAAAGCAGGCAGCAGATACCTATGCCAAGATCGAGAAGGGCTTCAACGCAATCGTGGAGGAAGCTAAGGCTACCTGTGACTCCGCTCCATACGGGATCAACCGTACCGAGGAATACGAATGGGGTTCCAATATGGGAATCGCGAATGACGGCATGATGTTCCTCATGGCAGATATCATAGCCGGTAAGAAGGCAACGGACTACGATGATTACGCGCAGAATCAGCTCGATTACCTCTTGGGTAAGAACCCGACCGGCTACTGCTTCGTGACCGGATTCGGTACGAAGTCGCCGAAGAGCCCGCATCATCGTCCGTCACAGTTCAAGAAAAAGGCGGAGCCCGGTATGCTTGTCGGTGGTGTTGACAGCGGTCTCGACGATCCGTATACGCAAAACGTTCTGAAGGATACACCGCTTGCGAGACGCTACGCGGATGTCGATCAGAGTTATTCGACCAATGAGGTCTGCGTCTACTGGAACTCGCCGCTGGTATTTTTGCTGACGATATATACGAAGCTGATGGATAACTGATTACATGGGAATGTGAGTAAACATGAAGTTTTTGCACACGTCGGACTGGCACCTCGGTCGCGTATCGGAAAACAAGGATTCGTTATACGAGGATCAGAAGTTCATGCTGGAGAGAATCCGCGAGGTTGCGGAAAAGGAACAGGTGGATGGTGTCCTTTTAGCCGGTGACATCCTCGATAAGAGCGTCGCGGCGAAGGAGGCACTGTCTCTCTGGGACGAAGCGACCTATGAGATTTGTAAGGGACTCGGCATCCCGATCTATGCGATTGCCGGCAACCACGACGGCGCGGAGCGTCTCTCCGTCCACGATCGGCTACTGCAGAACGGCGGACTATACATTGCCGGGATGCTGGAGGCTGAGCCGCATCGGATCCAAGTGGACGGTGTGAGTATATTTTTATTGCCGTGGATCACGACAGAGCAGGTGCGCGCCGTCTATCCGGAGAAAGCCGAAGAGATCAAAACGATGGAGGACGCCTACCGGGTGGTGCTCGATGACTATCGTTCACGGTTTATACAGGGCGAGAAAAATATCCTCGTGTCACATAGCTTTGTGCTCGGTGGTACGACGTCGGTCAGTGACCAGGCGGCGGAGCTCGGCCTGGCGACGCAGGTGGGGACGGGCCTTTTTGATGGATTTGATTATGTGGCGCTCGGGCACCTTCACGGACCGCAGCGTATCACCGACAAGATGTATTACAGCGGTACGCCAATGGCGTACTCGTTCGGACGTGAGGAAAGTCAGGAAAAATCAGTAATTATTTATGACACGGAAGCGGATGAAGATGATAGGATCCGATTTGTTCCATTGAAGCAGAGACATGCGCGTCTGACCTTGACGGGGACATTTGATGAATTGATGAGTCGTGACGTAGATGTATTGATCGACGATGACACGAAAAAGAGAGTAAAAGCCTGCATGCCGGAGGATATGACGGAGACTGGCGAATACATCGCGGATGGCTATCTGAAACTGGATGTCACGGATTGTTATATTGGTTATGAGGCGCGGGCGAAGCTGAGTACCGTGTACCCGTGCGCGCTCGTTTTTACCGGAACGGATTATACGGGAAAAGAGACGGTGGCGACAAGACTCAGCGCAAGCGAGTTGGCAGAGCTTGAGACGGAGCCGGCGAAACTCTTTGAGTCATACTTTACGGAAACCTTTGACCGAAAGCCGGATGATCATATCATGAAGATTTTTGAGGAGGCTATGCAGGCCTATGCGACGGGGGAGGCTGAATGAGACCGATAGAGATAGAGTTTCAGGCGTTCGGCCCATATAAAAATGCCACGAAGGTGGACTTTGAATCGCTGACTGCGCAGGGGGTATTTTTGATCTGCGGCAATACCGGCAGCGGGAAGACCACGATCCTTGATGCCATGATGTTCGCGCTGTACGGAGAGTGTACCAACAAAGGCCGTGGCGGACTGCACGAGATGCGTTGCTCATACGCGGAAAAAAGAGTGGCAACGGAGGTTCGTTTTGATTTTGAGCATAAAGGTGAGACCTATCGCTTCACGAGGCGTGTGACCAATGCGGGCGCACCGACCGCGCAGGCGATGAAACAGGACGGGGACAACTGGGTACCGATGATCCAGAATCCCAACCCGTCCAATGTTGGCGACCTGTCTGAGAAGTTGATCGGACTGAATGCCGAACAGTTCCGTCAGGTGATCATCCTGCCGCAGGGGCAGTTTGAGAAACTGTTGACTGCGAAGGTGACAGATAAAGAAGCCATACTAACGAAGATTTTTGATGCCGGCAAGTGGGATCGTATCATGGAGATTTTCAGTCGTTCGATCCACGACCGGGTGGCAGACCTGGAAGAAAAGAAAAAGCGAATAGAGCAGTCCCTGATGGAAGAGGATTGTGAGACGCTGGAGGAACTGGGCGAGAAAATACGGCACATCGAATCGGACAAAGAACAACAGAAAAAAGACTTTGAAACTTCCGATGTGAAAAAGCAGTTGGAGGAGTGGGAAAAACGGCTGACACTTCTCGAGCGTGTGAGTGAGCAGGAAGGGGAATTTCAAAAGCGAAAAGAAGCCAAAGAGAGGGCCTCTGAAGAGAAAAAGAACTGCGAAGAACAGAAGAAAGAAATACAGGAAAAAACTGCCCAACATAAAAAGAAAAAAGAAGAGATCGATAAGCAACAAACCACGAAAACAAAGTATGAAGAAAAGCGCGAGGACTATCGGAATATCGATCTTATTACCGAAGAATATAACGATAAAAATAGAGAAGCGGAAGCGGCTGCGGAAGCAGAAAAAAACACCAAAAACAAGTTAGAAAAAAAGAAAGAACGCACGGTTAAACTTCAGGAAGAAATGCGGGATATGAAAACTCGCTATGACAAGTTGCAGACGCTCTACTGGTTCAGTGCCGTCGGTATGCTGAGAGAAGAGTTGAGAGACGGTGAAAGATGCAAGGTCTGCGGAGCGGTCTATCACGCTGACGAGGAACATGTGATGGAGGAGGATGCGGTCGGACCTGACGAACGGATCAGTCGCGAGCAACTCGAGGAGGAGAAAAAGAAGCTGGATGAAAAAGAAAAAGCCTTCCTCGACGAGACAGAAGCCTGTGAAAAGCTGAGAGAGGATCTGGAAGCGAAAAAAACGGCGACGTCGCAGTGTCGCGAAGCGTTGGCGGTTGCCGTGAACAAGCTGCAACTGACCAGGGAAAAGATGGTATCCGGCATTGAAACGCTGGAGGAACTTGAGCAGGCGATCGGAGGACTCGAAAAGCAGATTTCCGATTATGAAAAAGAGACTGAGCGACTCGCGGATGAAGAGCGTCACGTGCAGGATGCGTATCAAAAAGCCAATACCTCACTCGAATTAGCTGAGAAAGAGGTCGTCAAGGCGAAGGAATCGCTTGAAAAGACAACGAAGGAAGTGAAGCAGAGCCTGGCAGCGGACGGATGGGAATCGGAAGACCTGCCGGACGTTGAGGAGATACAGGAGCGGATCGATGAATACGATGAGGCGATCCGAAAGCACACCGAGTCCATGGCGGTGATGGATGATCAGATCCGTCGGTTGACGGATAAGCATAAGGACCTCTCGAAAAAGGAAGAGGGCCTGTCGGAGGCACTTATCCGGGCAGAAGAGGATGCCGGGATTGCCAGGGAACTGAGAGGCGAGACAAGCCTCGGCCTCAAGCGATATATATTAAGCGTGAAGTTTTCCACGGTTGTCAACGCGACGAATCAGATGCTTGCGAAAGCGCTGGGCGGAAGGTACCATCTGTACTGTTCGGATGACAGGCAGAAAAACTCGCGAAAACTGGGTCTGAATCTGAAGGTGCTGGATAAGATGTCGGAGGATGAGGAAGGACGATTTGCGGATACGCTTTCCGGTGGAGAGAAATTCCTGGTTTCATTGGCGCTCGCGATTGGCATGTCGATGGCGGCTGGAAGCAGCGGAAACCCGATCGAGGCACTTTTTGTCGATGAGGGATTCGGGTCTCTCGATGCCAACGCGGTGACCGACGCAATGAAGATCCTGGAATACATACGGCAGTTCAACGCGGTGGTGGGGATTATTTCCCATGTGGAACTTCTGCAGGAGAGGATCGCAACGAAACTCGTAGTGGAGGGTACCGAAGAAGGAAGCCGGATCCTTCAGACGATTGGATAAGGGTTCTTGAAAGGATAGCGACATTTTAAATACAGACTTGAACGAAGGGAGTAACAGATGAGAAAACACGTAGTGATCCGACTGACGGTCGTGATCGGAGCGGTATCGGCTATATGTTTGGTCATGCTTTTTTGGGTATTGGATTACACGTCCAGTAGAAAAATCCGGGAAAAAGCCATCGGAGATCTGGGGGTGATCGCCAATGATCGCGCCGAACTCGTCGAAACCTATATTCAGGGATGCTGCGACTTTATTGATGCTTACAGCCATACAACGGAGGCCAGGGAGGCTTTGGAGAATCCGAAGGATGCCGGCGCATTGCAGGGAATCCGTGATGTGACAAATCAGATGGCGGAGCATCAGGAAAACCTCGAGGGATTGTATATCGCCAAGTGGGATACCTATGTCCTGGCTCATATCAACCCCGACTCGATGGACAAGACATTTCGTGACGGTGACGCCGCCAAGGAGCTCGAACAGCAAATCCGAAAAGCCGACGCACCGTTTTGTACCGGTATCGTACAGGCACCGGTTACGAAAAAAATGGTTATCCCTGTCTACGCTCCGGTGAAGAATCAGCGGGGGGAGATGATCGGATTTGCCGGGGCAGCCTTCTATACGGATGCCTTGAGTGAACGCCTGGACTCGACGGTTCGAAACGGAAAAATCAATGTTGATTATTCACTGATCAATTCGTTGACGAACACTTACATTTTTGATAACGATGACTCATTGGTTGGAACCGAGTGTAAGGATGATGTCATCCTGGATGCGGTTAAAAGGGCAAGCGAGGACCTCGATCTCGGTGGTGATTACAGTTTCAGTGAGGGGGCGCGTGTGGTATCCTGCCATTATATGGCGAATCGGAGCTGGGTGTTTGTGATCCGGGATAACCAACACGAAGTGTTCAATGTGATAGGTACGGTGCGTACGATGCTGATTGTGGCCTGCGTACTGGCACTTTTGGTGATGGTGCTGGTAGTCCTGATCAGTGTTAAGACCGTAATGCGCCCACTCAGCGCCATCAGTCGTGAGATCGTCCGCCTCAAGGAAGGTGATTATTCGCGTGGTCATCAGATTGAAAAATATGCGTCTCGCGAGGATGAGCTCGGACGTGTGGCGCAGGCGGTGGATGAGCTGAGTTATGTGATAGGCAACCAGTACGAATTGTTCCGTGAGATGCTGAAAGCACAGACGGTCGGTACGATCGTGATGAGGAGCGACGAGAGTCAGGAAATCCTGATGATCAATGATAAAGCGCTGGAGATGATGAATCTGGCCGGATACAAGGGCAGTGTGACGGCGATGGATATACGGAATGAGTTCGAGGAGGATCAGCTTGCAATCGTCGATGAAAATATGAAACGTGTGCAGGAAGATGAGACAGAAGAGGTATCTTATGAGGTATCGATTACCAACGGTGTGATCCGGCGGTACATTTTTACAAGCGCAAGGCATGTTCTTCTGTCAAATAATGACGATGTGATCATCCTGTGTATGACCGATTTGACGGAGCTTGAGGAACGCAGATCGGATGACAAAGATTCTTGACATGCCACCATTTTTCAAGTATAATAGAAACGTTGAGGGATTGAATCAGAAAGGGGTTCGTAATGGTTGACGATTTGGTACAGGAGGTTCGTGAAGAGCTGACAGGACACATTCTTCCGTTCTGGGAGGGGCTGATCGACGAAGTGAACGGCGGTTTCTACGGACGGATGGATTTCGACGGCACACTCCACAAGGACGCTGTCAAGGGTGGTATCCTTCATGCTCGTATCCTGTGGGCGTTTTCCAACGCGTATAAAGTGCTGAAGGATGAGTCGTACCTGAAGTACGCGGAACATGCGTATAAGTTCCTGACCGGTCCGCTTTGGGATGAGCAGCACGGTGGTGTGTATTGGACGGTGACTGCTGATGGAAAGCCTGCCGAGGATCTGAAACACGGATACTGCCAGGCGATGTCACTGTATGCGATTTCGTCCTACTATGACGCGTCCGGTGACGATAGAGCGCTGATGCGCGCGATGGATATCTACGATGTTCTTGAGAATGAGATGCATGATGAGTACGGCTATAAGGAGTCGTTTACCAGGGATTTCCGTTGGGCAGAGAATGAAAAACTCTCTGAGAACGGTGTCGAGGCGGCCAAGACGATGAATACTAACCTTCATGTGTTCGAGGCCTACAGCGAGTTGTATCATGTGAGTAACTATCCGCAAGTGGGAGATCGAATCTGCGAGTTGTTGGATCTGTTCGCAGATAAGATTTATAACCCGGCTAAGCATCGTCTGGACGTATTCTTTGATGATACGTTTACCCCGATCATCGATCTTCACAGTTTTGGACATGACATCGAGGCCAGCTGGCTTTTTGATCGCGGTATTGAGTATTTGGACAATATCGCCTATGAGTCGAAGATGGCGCCGATCATTAAGGATTTGGTGCAAGGTATCTACGATGAGGCGATGGATCCGATGCACGGATCAGTATATATGGAGAACGAGAACGGCATGATCCGCAAGAATCGTAATTGGTGGACACAGTGCGAGGCGATGGTCGGCTTCTACAATGCCTATCAGAAGGATGAGACGAGAGTCGAGTATCTGCAGGCTGTGGAGGATATCTGGAGCTTTGTCAAGGAGCATCTGATCGACACGCGGGTTGGCGGAGAGTGGATCCAGGAAGTAGATGTGCTGAATCAGCCGGTATCCTCGCTCCCGTTGGTCGGGATCTGGAAGTGCCCATATCACAACACGCGTATGTGTCTGGAGCTCATCAAGAGGAACAACAAGACTTCGACTTCCTTTGAACTGCCAAAGCTGGATTTCTTCTAATCCATGATCATTGATCCATGAACAAACATACAATAAAAATAGCCCCGCACCGTTCTCACGGCGCGGGGCTTAATCTTATTATCATCCCATGTTGACTACAACATTTACTTCTTTCTTTGAAGCATCATACGGAATCACCGTTGTATCGGTCAGTGTCTGGCCGTCAACCTCGAGACTCTGTACGCCCTTCTCAACACCGTTCGGGTTCTTCACGGTAATCTTGTAGGTAACACCGCGGTACTCACGGCTGATGGCGATATCACCAAAGCCCTTCGGTACACACGGATCAACAGACAAGCCATTCAATGTCGGATAAACACCGAGGATGTACTGAGATACATTGGTAAAGGTCCATGCTGCTGTACCGGTCAGCCAGCTGTTCTTGGCCTGGCCGAAAAACTTGGCGTCCTTGCCGGCAATCATCTGTGAATATACATAAGGCTCGGTTGCGTGGATCTCCGAGATGTCTTCCAGATAAGCCGGGCAGGTCTTTTTGTAGATCTCGAAAGCACGGTCGCCACGTCCGATCACGGTCTCCGCACAGGAAACCCACGGATTGTTGTGGCAGAAGATACCGGCATTCTCCTTGTAACCCGGCGGGTAAGAGGAGATCTCTCCGAGATTCAGCATGTATTTGGTATAAGCAGGCTGCAGGATTACGATACCGTACTTGGTATCCAGTTTTTCCTTAACGGAATCCAGAGCCTTCTCAGCAAGACCGTTCTCTACGCCGACACCGGCCAGTACGCAGAAGCCCTGCGGCTCGATGTAGATCTGACCCTCTTCGCATTCTTTGGATCCGACCTTCTTGCCTTCCGCATCGTAAGCACGTACGAACCATTCGCCGTCCCAACCATCCTTTTCGATGGCCGCGGTCATTTTTGCAACTTCATCACGTGCTCTCTTGGCCTCATCAGCCTTTCCGAGTGCGTCACAGATGTCAGCGTATTCATTTCCGTACTTAACAAACATACCGGCGATGAATACGGACTCGGCAACCGGTCCCTCGCTCGGTCCGAAGGTCTGGAAGGATTCGCCCGGCTCCTTGGAGAAGCAGTTTAAGTTCAGGCAGTCATTCCAGTCGGCACGTCCGATCAGCGGAAGGTCGTGCGGACCTTTGTGGTTGATGATATAATCGAGCGATCTTGTCAGATGCTCGAAAAGAGAGGTTGCCTTACTCTCATCATTGTCATAAGGAACTTTCTCGTCAAGGATCGAGTAATCTCCGGTCTCGCGCAGGTAAGCGCTGGTGCCGGCGATGAGCCACAGCGGATCATCGTTGAAGCCGGAACCGATATCGGAGTTCCCCTTCTTGGTCAGCGGCTGGTACTGATGATAAGCGCTTCCGTCCTCGAACTGTGTCGACGCGATATCGATGATACGCTGACGGGCACGATCCGGGATCAGATGAACGAATCCGAGCAGATCCTGGCAGGAATCACGGAAGCCCATACCACGCCCGATACCGGACTCATAATAGGAAGCGGAACGTGACATGTTGAATGTTACCATACACTGATACTGGTTCCAGATATTTACCATACGGTCAAGCTTGTCATCCGAAGACTTTACGGTGAACTTCGAAAGAAGAGCTTCCCAAGTATCATTCAGTTCTTTGAAAGCTGCATCCACACCGGCGTCTGTGCTGTACTTGTCGAGCAGCGCCTTGGCCGGCTTCTTATTAACAACATTCGGAGCCTCGAACTTGTCATCCACCGGATTCTCGCAGTAGCCGAGAACGAAGATGAAAGTCTTTGACTCGCCCGGAGCCAGCTTCACATTCAGCTGATGAGATCCGATCGGATACCAACCGGAAGCTACGGAGTTGTGAGCCTGTCCCTCTTCCACAACCTGCGGGTCTGAGGTCGGACGATACGCGCCGAGGAACTCGTCACGGCTGGTATCGAAACCATCGATCTCAGCATTAACCGAATATACGGCGTAGTGGTTGCGGCGCTCACGGTACTCGGTCTTGTGATAAATCGTCGATCCGATCACCTCAACCTCACCGGTGCTCAAGTTACGCTGGAAGTTGGTCATATCATCCATAGCGTTCCAGGTACAGAACTCTACATAGGAAAAGAGTTTGAATTCCTTGTCGGCAGATCCCTTGTTTGTCAGGGTGATGCGGTTGATCTCACAGGTGTCATTCACGGGAACAAAGGCGAGCAGCTGAGCCTCGAGATCATTTTTACATCCGGTGATCCGGGTGTAGCCCATACCGTGACGGCATTCATAGGAATCGAGATCGGCTCTTACCGGCTGCCATCCCGGTGCCCATACATCGTTTCCTTCTTTAATATAGTAGTAACGGCCGCCTTCGTCGTTCGGGATATTGTTATAGCGATAACGAGTCAGGCGAAGCAGCTTCGCATCCTTATAGAAGCTGTAGCCTCCCGCTGTGTTTGAGATCAGCGAGAAAAATGAATTGCTACCCAGGTAGTTGATCCAAGGAAGCGGAGTCTTGGGTGTTGTGATGACGTATTCTTTATTCGCGTCATCAAAGTGGCCGAATTTCATACGAGTACCTCCCTAAAAAATGATTGCGGCGGCATCTACAGAGTTACGATCCGATAACCGCACGCTTACATTTATTATACAGAAAAACGAAGGGAATTACAAGAACTTTATTTATTAGATGCTTTTCAAAACAGGTCTCGCGAAAAGTTTCGAGATATTTCGGAAGTTTTCGTATAGTTTCGCCAAATTTCGTAAAAATTTCGAAGATTATCCAAAAAAAACACACTTTGTCCAAAAAAAACACACTTTTTTTATTGACACGTAAAAAATTTAGGCTTATAATTGACACAAGTTGAAGATGAGTCGCCTGGCCGGCGATCATCAAAGTTGCTTTTGTAAAAAAACAAATTAAAAAGGAGGATGTCGAATTATGAAAGCAAAGAAACTTTTGGCAGTGCTTCTGTCGGTCGTTATGGCTTTTGCTCTGGTAGCATGTGGTGATAATGGCGGGAACAGCAGCAACAGCGGTAACTCGGAGACAAAAGAAGAGGGAACTTCCGGGGGCGGTAACAAGATTGGTATCGCGATGCCGACGAAATCTCTTGAGAGATGGAATCGCGACGGTTCTTTCCTTGAGGAGCAGTTCAAGAGTAAAGGCTACGAAGTAAAGCTTACCTACTCCGACAACAAGATCGATCAGCAGGTAAAGGATATCGAGGGTCTTCTCGCAGACGGCGTTAACCTTCTTGTCGTAGCTGCTATCGACGGTGAGTCACTCTCACAGGTTCTTGCTCAGGCAAAGGAGCAGAACGTACCGGTTATCTCTTATGACCGTCTGATCATGAACACAGACGCAATCAGCTACTATGTATCGTTCGATAACTATACAGTTGGTAAGCTGCAGGGTGAGTTCGTAAGAGACAAGCTGGATCTTGACAACCAGGCAGGACCGTTCAACATTGAGTTTACAGCAGGTGACCCGGCTGATAACAACGCAGGCTTCTTCTTCAACGGTGCGTTCGATGCACTGAAGAGCTACATCGATGCCGGCAAGCTCGTAGTACAGTCCGGACAGACCGCGTTCGATCAGGTTGCAACACAGCAGTGGGATACGTCCAAGGCTCTGACACGTTTCCAGAATATCCTTGGTTCCAACTACGCTGACAAGCAGCTCGACGTAGCACTTTGCTCGAACGACTCTACCGCACTTGGTGTAACACAGGCTATCGAGTCTGACTACAAGGGTGACAAGACTAAGGTTATCGTAACCGGTCAGGACGGTGACGAGGCTAACCTCGCTAACATCGTTGACGGTAAGCAGACGATGACCGTATATAAGGCAGTTGCCAACGAGGCAAAAGTAACACTTGATCTTGGTGTAGCAATTCTTTCCGGTAAGAAACCGGATGAGTCGCTGATCAAGGAATCCGGTTGGGATTTCGAGTGCTCATATGATACTTCTTCCTACGATAATGGAACCGGTGTGATCCCGTCATACCTTCTGGTACCGACTGTAGTAACCAAGGACAACATCCAGAAAGAGCTTGTTGATACCGGATACTACACAATGGACGATAAGGGATATCCGCATCCGGTAGGCTGATGAATTGATGAACCATAAATGAATTCATATAACCTGTAATCCTGGAAAGGCGAGCGAGCGATCCTCGCCCGCCTTTCTTTATATATCATAGTGAGGAGGTGTTTTTTTTGGCTGATTTAATCCTCGAGATGAAAAACATCACCAAGCTGTATCCAGGTGTTAAGGCGCTGGATAACGTAAACCTCCAGGTAGAGCGCGGAGAGATTCACGCGCTGGTCGGCGAGAACGGTGCCGGCAAGTCCACATTGATGAATGTTTTGTCCGGTACGATCCCGTATGGTGAGTACACAGGTCAGATCATCTACAACGGCAAGGAGTGTACGTTTAAAAATATTCAGGACAGCGAAAAAGAAGGTATTGTTATCATCCATCAGGAATTGGCTTTGATTCCGGAGCTGACCATAGCCGAGAACATGTTCCTTGGAAATGAGCAGGCAAACGGAATGGGTAAGATCAACTGGACAGAGACGCATGCCAAGGCAACCGCCAGCATGAAGCGAGTTGGTCTGAAAGAAGAATCAACGGTTCTGATCAAGGACATCGGAACCGGTAAGCAGCAGCTGGTCGAGATTGCGAAGGCACTTGCGAAGAACGTTAAGCTTCTGATCCTCGACGAGCCGACCTCTTCTCTGAATGAGGAAGACTCCAAGATGCTGCTGGATATGCTTCTTGAGTTCAAAAACGAAGGCCTGACTTCGATCATTATCACACATAAGCTGAACGAGGTGGCCTATTGCGCGGACAAGATCACCGTAGTGCGCGACGGTTCGACCATTGAGACGATGGAGAATCCGGAGCACAATATCGACGAGGAGCGTATCATCAAAGGAATGGTAGGTCGTGAGCTTACCAACCGTTATCCGGAGCGTGAGCACAATGTCAGTGACGAGGTTCTCTTTGAGGCCAAGGACTGGACCGTGTATCACCCGGTATATACAGAAAAATGTGTGGATGACCATGTCAATTTTTATGTAAGAAAAGGTGAGATTGTAGGTTTCTCCGGACTGCAGGGAGCAGGCCGTACTGAGCTTGCGATGTCACTCTTCGGTAAAAACTACGGAAGCCACATCTCCGGTCATGAGTACATCAAAGGTAAAGAGGTTAACCTGAAAAATGAGCGCGACGCGATCAAGCACGGGCTCGCTTACGCAACGGAGGACCGCAAGACGAACGGACTGGTTCTCGGTGATACCATTGCCAGAAACACGACAATGGCTCGTATGGAGAAGGTCAGCCACGGTCCTTTTGGTGTGATTGATGTTACCAAGGAGAATAAGGAGGCTGAAACGTACAAGGAAGCCATGAACACGAAGACGCCGAGCGTACAGCAGCTTGTAGGAAACCTTTCCGGTGGAAACCAGCAGAAGGTACTTCTCTCCAAATGGTTGTTTGCTGAGCCCGAGGTTCTGTTCCTTGACGAGCCGACACGTGGTATTGACGTTGGTGCAAAATACGAGATATACACGATCATGAATAAGATGGTAGCGGAAGGAAAGGCGGTTGTCATGATATCTTCCGAGCTGCCGGAGCTTCTCGGTATGTGCGACCGTATCTACGTTATGAACGAAGGTAAGATGGTCGGCGAGTTTACAGCCGAGGAAGCAACGCAGGAGAAGATCATGAGTGCGATCCTTTCCTCAGACAAAAAAAATAAGGAGGTTTCGGCATGAGAGTGTCAGCATTACTGAAAAAGTACACCATGGTCATCGCTCTGGTCGTTGTATTTGTCTTCTTTACAATACTGACCGAAGGTAAGATGGTAGCGGCTCAGAATATTTCCAACCTGCTGTTGCAGAATGCTTACGTTTTGATCATGGCCTGTGGTATGTTGTTATGTATTCTCACAGGTGGTAACGTCGATCTGTCGATCGGTTCCACGTTGTGTTTGACAGGCGCTCTGGCAGCTAAGTTGCTCAGTATGGATCTGCCTGTAATTGTTGCAATTCTTGTTCCGTTGGCAATTGGTGCCGTCATCGGTATCTTCCAGGGATATTTGATAGGTTATGTTCATATCCCGCCGTTTATCTGTACGCTGGCCGGTATGTTTTTGTTCCGAGGGTTAGCCCGAGTTGTCCTGGATTCCAAGACGCTCCCGCTGACGAAGTACGAAAGCTTCACCGATATTTTTACCAGCTACATCAGTATCCCCGGTATCGATAAGGACGGACAGTATTTATCCGCTCTGATCATCGGAATTGTAATAGCGGTTGCGCTTGTGGTTTGGACATTTATCAGCATCGGTCGTAAAAAGGCTCGCGGTTATAGTTCCGGTTCATCACTTGGTAAGATCATCCGCACGATTGTTATCGCGGTACTCATCGTACTGTATTCCTTCTGCCTGATGAATTACAAGGGTATTCCGGTTATGGTACTTTGGATCCTGGCTGTGGTATGCATCTTCGCATTTATCACAAGTTCGACGGTTTTCGGTCGTTACTTCTACGCAGTCGGCGGTAACGAGAAGGCAACCAAGCTTTCCGGTATCGATCCGCGTAAGGTTTACTTCTGGGCTTACTTCCTGATGAGTTTCCTGGCCGGTCTGTCAGGTCTTCTGGTAGGTGCCCGTATCGGTTCTGTCGATGGTAACATGGGTAATACATACGAGATGGACGCTATCGCATCCTGCTTTATCGGTGGTGCATCGGCCTATGGTGGTTCCGGTACCGTTCCGGGAGTTATGGTCGGCGCGATCCTGCTCGGTGTTATCAACCAGGGTATGTCCATCTACGGTCTGCCGGATATGTGGCAGTACGTAGTCAAAGGACTCGTATTGTTAGTAGCCGTGGTATTCGATGTCGTTTCGAACCACAAGACAGGTAAGTCATGATGCAATCGGACGAAAAAAAACAACGTCTGGTCAAGATGACCCTACGTATCGTAGTAGCCGCGTACATCGGTTTTATGGGTGTTATGTTGGTGAAAGGATACTTAGGTGATCCGAATATCGCTTTTCTGATTTTCGGCATCCTCTTCCTCGTACTTGCGGTCGGCTTCGTTGTTTACGCTTTGGTGTCTTATTTTAAGGCGCCGGCGGGCGACGGCGTCTCTTCGGGGGCGTTGCCGACTGCGGACGAGGTACTTGATGGAGACTCGTCAACCGGGGCAGAGGAACAGGACTCGGGAGACAAAAAGAAGATCAGTGATTTTGCAAAGTATAAGTCGGATGACCAATAAAAATGTGAAAAGCCCGTCGCATAGCGACGGGCTTTTTTTGCCCCGGTTTCATTGTGTTTTTCAGCCCCTATTCATTGGATACAAAAGTATAGGTGTGCTTGCCCTTTTTCTTGGATTCATACATCGCTGCGTCGGTTTTTTCAAACAGGCTTTCCGTGTCTGAAACATCTTTGCCGCTTACGATGCCGACGCTGATGGAAATAGACGGCAATCCGTCATCATTGTTCTCAAGTTCTTCGTTGATCTGATCAATTTTTGCTTCGATGAGTCTGCGTTGCATCCCGGATGAATGAACCATAAAAACCACAAACTCATCTCCGCCGAGACGGCATATACAGTCGTCATCACGGAATACACCCTTTAATACCTGAACCAGTTTAACGAGGACCTGGTCGCCGACTTCATGGCCGTAGGTGTCGTTGATGGATTTGAAATTGTCGACATCCAAAAGCATCATATAGGTCGTTTCAAGATCAATTCCGGATAGTAATATTTCATAGCCGGCGCGGTTATATGCACCGGTAAGTTCATCGTGAGAGGCTTTATAATTCAGGTGTTCCAGACTTTTTTTATATTTTGAATACATCTTGTTGTAGGCATGAGCCAGGTAACGAAACTCGTTGGCCCCTTCCTCCGGGATAGGGCTGTCAGACTTGATCCTGTCGACTGCTTTCAGTACCGGCTTGATGCCGAGAATCGATGTGAGTCGAACCATTATCAGGATAGAAATTACCTGAATAAGTATGATGATTCGGACAATTGTCAACTCAAAATGGAGTGTGTCGAGTTCATCATCCTTTGTCCTTTGCATCAGTTTATCAACTTCATGAAGACTCTCCCGCATGTCTTTTCGGATGAGATCCTTCCGGTTGTAATACTCGTCATTTAATACAAGTTCCGTAGCTCGCCGGATCTTCTCATCGGCGGACAGGGCTTGGTCCTCGTCACTCAGCTTTACTGTGTCCAGCACATCCGGATAGTCCCTGTACCCCTTGGCTTCGATCACAAGCCTCATGGCGTAGTATTCCTGATCCATAAGCTTTACGGAGTTGACCATGGCTTCCTTCAGCTGATCAAGTGCTGTCTGAGTCTGCTTGTCAACATCCATTTTGGCGATGGCATCCTCTCGTCTGTTTGATTCGAATGCTTCCGTAAAGTACTGATCAAGAAACTTTATGTCGCCGTTTATTGTGAATCTCTGGACGCTCTCTGTCAGATAGTCCGACGCGTCCATCAATTCATGGGCAGCTTTCTCTAATTCCGAGTGTTGTTCCTCGGCGTCCGAAAGACGTTCAAAGGTATTTGTCAGGCGAAAGGTTGAATAAACAACGATTCCTGACATGATAACCATAGTTATGATCAGCCAAATATGTAGTGTGCGAAGCGATAATCCGCTTCTTTTCTTCCTGGTGTTTTTTGACACTATTCGTTCCTCCTATGAACATAATATAACACTAACTAAGAAAAACCGCAATATGCTAAATCATAATTAGTAATTCTTGGGTGTTTCGCTGTGTCTTAATGCGTTGACCCACGAGTGGCGAAATACCGCGATGAGGAGCACAGCAAGCATTTTTTGATTGATGTCCGGCCTTGCATTCGTTGACTATTATGCGGTTTGTTGCTATAATAAACACGTTATCGAAGACGGATATTCGGGAGGAAACAACCATGAAATCATATAGTATTCTTTTCCCCTTCTATGATGAAGTAGAGTATAAGCAACTGACGGATACGGCGTGCCACGATCTGGGGTTGGATACGCTTCTGTCGGAGATGGCGGTGAACACCGATGAGCAGAATCTGATCCGTGACGTGCTTTCCCACATGACGGCCGACCCGAGAGTGGCGAGGTACCGCACGGAGGTGTTCTCGGATATCCTTCATCACAAGGATCTCCGTGATCGGATCATGGATGTTTTTGACCGGATAGAGCATATACGGGACTTCGAAGCCATACACAAAAGTCACGAGGGCGTGACGCTGTGGCATTTGTTTCAGCGACTGGACGAGCTCCGCGAATATATCCTCTGTGTGGAGGAACTGCGTGCGTGCTTAACGGAGATAAAAATAGAATCAGAAGGTTTGCTCGGACTTCGCGACTATGTGGATGAGATATACAACGAGGCCGGGTTCTCTGCGATGAAAAAGGATTTGGAGAAGCTTTCTATTAAGGCGTCCGAGATACGAAGCATCACGGTCGGTATCAATGTTAATGACCGGCTTGAGGCGACCGGACTCGGATTGATTTCGGTAAATGATAAGCCGTTTAAAAAGTCCGGTATCATCTCCGGCTTTTCCGATGCCATATCGTCGGAAGACAAGCTCCAAAAAGGGAATGAATGGAGCGGAGATATGCATTATTATCCTTCCGGAAAGGGCGGCGATACATTTTTCAGAACGCTAAAAAAAGGCGCCGGGGTGTTCTGCCTTCAGCGGACGCCGTTTGTCGACGCCCGCACCAGATCCACGATTGTGACCGGCGTCATGGATGATAAAGGAAAGGACACCGCCCACTATCTGGAGGCCGAGATGAACAAGCTGATGTCCAAGCTGTCAAGGGATATGCGCGATGTCCTGACAGCCTACTCGGATGTCGCGATCATAAATATCTCCGGCCTGATCCCGGAGTTTGTCTATTATATCAGGGTGGCAGAATTCATAGAAAAATATACCGAAAGAGGGTATGCGTTTTGCGTGCCTAAGGCATCGACGGAAACCGTAGTCGGGGAATTTTATAATCTGAGATTGGCTACTACTATGGAGAATCCCGATGAAATTGTAAAAAATGATATTCGATTTGATGACAGAAACAGGATATACATTCTGACGGGAGCCAACCGCGGCGGAAAGACCACCTTGACGCAGGGTGTGGGGATATTGTTTATGATGGCGCAGGGCGGGATATACGTACCCGCGGACAGTTTTGACTATGTGCCTGTCGACGCAATCTATACGCATTTCCCGGCCGATGAGGACAAGACGACAGACCTCGGAAGGCTGGGAGAGGAGTGTATCCGGTTCAAGGAAATATACGATGACGCAACTTCGGAAAGCCTTATCCTTTTGAATGAGACTTACTCAACCACTTCCTTTGAGGAAGGTTATTACATCGCGAAGGATTCCGTCAGAGCGCTTCTGTCGAAAAAAGTCCGGATGATTTACAATACTCATATGCACAAGCTCGGACAGGATATAGATGATATCAATTCGGATGCTACCTCTGCGCGCGTCGTGTCCATGATCATGCGGACGGAAGGAAGCACACGCTCTTTTAAGGTGGAACTCGCTCCGCCGGAAGGAATATCGTTCGCGAGTGATATAGCGAAAAAATACGGCGTTACGTATGAGCAACTGGTGAACGTGGGAGAATAATCGCTGAATAAAAAAGCTTGCCGTGCTCCTCATAGCCGCCAGTTGTGAATGAGGAGACACGCGCAAGCGTTTATTTTTATGTTTATTATTCTATAGAAATATCTATCACATCGTCAGCACGATCTCGTTGGTATCCGCCAGCTTATCCGCTGCGATATAATTATCATTAAGCGTCTCGCCGTTCAGCGTGAGCGAAGCAAAGCCGGTCTCGTGACCGTTCGGATTCTCAACCGTGATGTGAAGCTTCTTGCCGCGGAAGGTCTTGTCCATCGTGAAGGACTTCCAGTCAGACGGGATCGACGGTGCCAGGCGAAGACCGTTCGGATCCGGACGAAGTCCCAGGATACCCTCGACGCAACCAACCATAACGGTGGAAGCCGTACCGGTCAGCCAATGCACATGTGAGCGACCGTGGTTGAGGCTTGCCTTTCCTTCCGTAAACTGACCGAAGCAGTAAGGTTCGATTGTACGGATCTCGGCGTGGTCGTTCTGAGCTGCCGGGTTATTCTCCATGAAATACCGGAAAGCACGATCGCCGTGACCGAGGAGTGCCTCTGCCAGGATCAACCAGCCCTGCGACTGGGAGAAGATACCGGCGTTCTCCTTGGTTCCCGGATTGAAGAGAACCGCGAGAGCCCCGTCAAAGGCATGCGCGTGATACGGCGGATCCATCAGCACAGCACCGTAGTCGGTATTCAGTTTATCAAAAACGTTCTGCATCGATGCTTCAGCCTGCTCCTTGGAAGCCAGCCCACTGATCACACCCCAGCTCTGAGGGTTCAGCCACATGTTGGCCTCCGGATCATTTCTGTCACCGATGCGCTCGCCGGTGTCTTTGTACCCGCGAAGGAAACGGTCCTCGTTCCAGCAAAGCTTCTGAACCAGATCGCCGAACTCCTTCTGTTTAGTCTCGAGTTCATTTTTATAGGAAGAATCACCCTTGAGCTCCGCGAAGCGTCCCAGGATGGTCAGCGCGTAGTAATACTGCTCGGCCACGAAGGAGGACTCGCCCATGGCGCCGAGGCGCAGGCAGTCGTTCCAGTCAGCATGCAGGCCGGCGGGGAGTCCGTGCGCACCGAGGTGGTCGTCCGAGAACTTGATTGCGCGCTTCAGATGCTCATAGACCGTGCCCTCGTCCTTGTTGGCAAACGGGATCACTTCATCTAAAAATGCGATGTCGCCGGTTTCCGATACATACTTCCAAATCGTCGGGAAGAGCCAGAGGGCGTCATCCGCGCGATAAGCAGGGTGTCCGGTTTCCTTTACGTAGGACTCGTCTTCCGGTGTGTCCTCGTGTCCCGGATTGTGTGTGTACTTAACCAGCGGAAGACCACCACCGTGGTGGACCTGAGCGGACAGCATGAAGACGATCATCTGCTTTGCCATATCCGGACGCAGATGAATCACACCCTGGATATCCTGAACCGTGTCGCGGTAGCCGAAGCCGTTGCGCTCGCCGCAGTAGATGAAGGAAGCAGCGCGGGACCAGATAAAGGTCATAAAGCAGTTGTAGGCGTGCCAGGTATTCATCATGGTATTGAACTCAGCGCTCGGTGTCTGGATCTGCAGCGCGTCGAAGCGAGCGTGCCAGTCGGTAACCAGAGTCTCGAGTTCATTTTTACATACCGAGTCAACATTATTATAGGAGGAAATAATCTCGGAAGCTTCCTTATCGCCCTTCTCACCAAGAAGGAAAGCGATGGTCTTCGTCTCGCCCGGAGCCAGCTTGATAACCGTTGCCAGGGCACCGCAGCTGTTGGCGTTGTAGTTGGTGGTGTCGGAGAGCTTGCCGTCCGTTACGCCGACCGGATCGGAGTAGTCGTGTCCGTTGCCGAGGAAGTCCGCGCGGTCGCCGCAGTGTGAGCTGACAGGATTTCCTGCCAGACCGAAGAAACGTCTGCGAACAGCCTTGTCATCGACCTCGGACTTCTGCGAGATGATATCGAGGTTTCCGTTCACTTCCTGAAGGATCCGATTCTCCTTGAACGCGGTACGTGTGATAAACTGCGTGTACTGGAGGTTCACCATATCGTTGGAATAGTACGGATCATTGGTGAATTCGGCGTAGCCCGTGATCGTAAGGTCTTTCTCCTCGCCGGACGTGTTGGTCAGAGCGAGTTCCCATACCTCGTAGGTCTTATCAAGCGGCACATAGTAGGTGGCCACGGAGCGGATGCCGGCGTAATCCGTGATAAAGCGGCTGTAGCCGGTGCCGTAGCGAACGATGTTGACGAACTTATCGCCGGTGTCGGTAGCGTTTTCGGTGCCCGCCTGCCCGATGGCGTTGGCTGCTTCTTCCGTTGCTTCAGAAAAAGGCTTGCGCACCGGCTTCCAGGAAGCCGACCAATAATCGCCGGACGCGTTGTTTCTTATATAAAGATAACGTCCGGGATAATCCATACTGTTGAAGTTGTAGCGAAGAATACGTCCCTTGGCGCCGGATTTGGCGAAACTGTAGCCGCCGGCGTTGTTCGAAATCAGCGCCGCATACTCCGGGGACCCAAGATAGTTGGCCCACGGGGTTGGCGTGTCCGGACGCAAAATGACGTACTCGCGGTTCACGTTGTCAAAAAAACCGTATCTCATAGCTTTGTCCTCCCTGTTTGGCTTTAAGATTCATTAAATTTTATCAAGTTGCCCATGTTGTGGGCATTTTTCACAAAAAACGCAAGATTTTGTTGGAAACACGTTGTATTACTTATTTTAACACATCTTTCTTTATAAAAAAAGGGCAGAAAAAAGAAAAATTACAATGGGGTTTTTGTAAAAAATATACAAAAAAAGAAAAAAAAGTGTTGATTCTGTGACAAAAGTGTGGTATTATACTCTATGGGTTTCGGGAAGAATACCCAAAAAATATCAACCATGAAGATCTTTGGATCTTCAAACAACCAAATTTCAATTTACAGGGAGGAATTCATTTATGAAGAGAAAATGGTTGGCAATTGCTCTTTCCATGGCTTTGGCTGTTGGAATGCTCAGCGGTTGCGGAGAAGACAAGAAGGAGACTGCTTCTCAGGCACCTTCGAACACAGAGACTGAAGAGCCGGCACCGGAGACTGAAGAGCCGGAAGAGAGCGTTGATCTGCTCGAAGATGGCGGCGGTAAGGTTCTCAACATCTACGCATGGAACGACGAGTTCCAGCAGAGATTCGAAGCCTACTATCCGGATTACAAGGATGGTAAGGTTGGCGATGTAGAGATTAAGTTCATCATCAACCCGAACGAGGGCTCTAACTACCAGGATAAACTGGATGAGGCTCTTGGTAAGCAGGAAAGCGCAGCAGCTGATGAGAAAGTCGATCTGTTCATGGCAGAGGCTGACTACATCGCTAAGTACTCTTCTGCAGCAGCTGATGTAGCTGTAGACGTTAAGGCTCTTGGCCTTACTGATCAGGACATGAGCAACATGTATGACTACACCAAGCAGGTTGCAACTGATGAGAACGGTGTTCTCAAGGGTGTTTCATGGCAGGCTTGCCCGGCTGGTATGATCTACCGTCGTTCAATGGCTAAGAAGTATTTCGGTTCTGATGATCCGGCTGCTGTTCAGGAGCAGGTATCTGACTGGGATAAGTTCGTGGCTGCCTGCAAGACCATCAAAGAGAAGTCAAAGGGTAAGGACTTCATGATGGCTGGACCGAACGATATGCATCGTATCTACACCAACAACGACTCCACTAAGTTCGTAGAGGGTGATGCTCTTACATTCACTCCGGGATCTGAGCAGTGGGTTGACAATACTAAGAAGTATTGTGATGAAGGTTATGTAATGAACCCGACAATGGGTCTTTGGAGCGAGGACTGGACCAAGCAGATGGGTGCTAAGGGTCACGTATTCGCATTCTTCGGACCGGCATGGTTCATCTCCTTCACAATGTCTGATGGTTCAGGCGCTAAGAAGAACGATGATGGCACCTACAAGCATGAAGATGGTAAGGATTCCTACGGTGATTGGGGTCTCTGCCTTGGACCGAATCCGTTCAACTGGGGTGGTACATGGATCATGGCTGCTAAGGGAACTGACAACGCAGCACTCATCAAGGACATCATGTTGAAGATGACCTGCGATCAGACAATCCTTTACAACATTTCTAAGGATAAGCAGGATTACGTAAATGGTAAGGAGGCTTGCGAGAAGCTTTCTGCTGATGGTATCACTGCTCCGTTCCTTGGCGATCAGGATATGATCGGAACTCTTAAAGAGTCTGCAGAGAAGATCTCTATGGCTAACCTGACAATCTACGATCAGGCATGCATCGAGTCTGCTGAGGGTGACTTCGCAGATTACTTCTCTGGCAAGTCCTCTAAGGAAGACTGCATCAAGAAGTGGCAGGCTGACGTACAGGCTAAGTTCCCGAACTTGACTGTATAATCCAATAAAGGGATATTACTAAAAGACCTAAAATGGGGGCAGGACGTGTCCTGCCCCCGTTTTTAAACTCAAAAATGTTCTGAGGGGGCTTGTTGCTATGGCAAATAACAATAGTGCAACGGTCGCGGTAAGACAGAAGAAAAACAAGTTAAAATATGGGAAATGGGGTATCATTTTTATCCTTCCGTTTTTTATCGCGTATTTCCTCTTTTCGTTTTATCCGCTGATTACGACCTTTTATTACAGCTTCTTCTCCCGATTCAAAGATCCGGTAACGATCAAGACGGTAGAAAAGTTTGTTGGGTTTGACAATTACGTTAAGTTGTTTACAAAGGAACCGTTCGCTGAGACCGGATTCCTGTATCATTTTGGAAACACATTTTTACTTTGGATTTTGGGATTTATTCCGCAGTTGTTACTCTCGTTGCTCTTCGCTTCATGGTTTACGGATATCCGTTTGAAGCTGAGAGGAACCGGCGCGATGAAGGTAATCCTTTACCTTCCGAACATGTTGATGGCGTCGTCTATCGCCGTGCTGTTTAACAAATTGTTCGCATTGACAGGACCTGTCAATGAACTTCTGGGCACGAGCGTCGATTGGCTACAAAGTCCATGGGGCGTCCGAGGGTTGATAGCCGCGATTAACTTCCTGATGTGGACCGGTAACACGACCATCCTATTGATGGCCGGTATCATGGGTATCGACCCGGCACTGTACGAGGCCAGTGCAATCGATGGCGCCACAGCAGGACAGCAGTTTAGAAAAATTACGATGCCTATGTTGAAACCAATCATGTTGTATGTGCTTGTCACATCTATGATCGGTGGTTTGCAGATGTTCGATATCCCGAACCTGTTGGTTAAACAGGGTGGTACCCAGAAGGTGGCCCAGACAGTCGTTATGGACATCAGTAACGGTATCGGAGGATCCGGTGATATCGGTTTGGCCGGTGCGGAATCAGTTATTCTGTTCTTTGTAGCCGGTATAATAGGATTTGTCCTCTTCAAGTCCATGGAAAGTGACGAAGATAAAGAAAAGCGCAAGAACAAAAAGCGCGAAAAGGCAGAACGTAAAGCTGCTGTGGCGAAGGGGGTGTGATAAAGAATGACTGAAGATTTCAATTCAAACCTTACAGCGGAAGAGAAAAGAGGTCATGTCTTTCTTATCATCCGCCGTATCATAGCGTATATCATTTTGATTGTTATGTGTCTGCTGTGTATCTTCCCATTTTTGACACTGCTGATCAACATGACAAAGAGCCATACGGAGTTGTCACAGGCGTTTAACCTGATTCCGGGTACTTCGTTCTTCAAGAACTTCTCACGTATCCTGGGAGACAAGAACATCGCCGTAATCCGTGCGATGGGTAACTCACTTCTGATCGGTGCACTTACCTGCTTGATCAATGTGTATGTATCTTCGCTGACAGCTTATGGTTTGTATGCTTATGAGTTTAAGCTTAAGAAGGTTGCTTATACCTTTATCATGATCGTCCTGATGGTACCGACTCAGGTATCCGCTCTGGGTTACGTTCAGATGGTAAAGGGATGGGGCTTCGAGAACGACAACGCTCTACCAGCCCTGATTTTCCCGGCGATCGCTGCTCCGGGTGTATTCTTCTTCATACATCAGTATATGGAGAGTGCGCTTCCATTGGAGATTGTCGAGGCCGGACGAATAGACGGTGGACACGAGTTCTACATATTCAACTTTGTCGTCCTACCGATCCTAAAGCCGGCGATAGCCGTGCAGATGATTTTCTCGTTCGTAGCATCGTGGAATAACTACTTCCTTCCACAGTTGTTGATGCAGGCCAACTCAAAGACGGCTACCCTGCCTCTTATGGTCGCGGCCCTAAACGCGTCGGCGAACGACAACTTCGACTTAGGTAAAGTGTATATGGTGCTTGGATTGGCGATCGTGCCGTTGATCATCGTATATCTGTGTTTGTCGAAGTACATTATCCGAGGAATCGCACTTGGTTCTGTCAAGGGTTGATATGAGGATAATAAGATAAGTAAAATAGAATATCCTGCTGTGAGATTACTCACGGCAGGGTATTTTTTTGTGCGAATAGCGAACGCCATGCAGGAAAGCTTGCTTTCCATGCATGGCTGAGCAAACGGTCATCGAGAAAGCTTTGCTTTCGAGATGACAGCGCATGGACGAGTAGGGGGATGAATCCCCCTACTCGATTTTACAATACAAACCGCCCGCATGCATTTACGGTGCACACGGGCGGTGGTATGTCGAGCAGGGGATTATCCCCTATACACGATTAGTTATCCATTTGAATATCCGGATCAGTCTGCCAGTTTCAGATCGCCTGTCTTGGCCCATCCGAGTTTCTTTACAATCATATGGAACAACGGTGTCAGTACGGCCGGAAGAACGATACTGATGAGGATCAGGCCGATCCAGTCCATCGCGGTGATGGCGCTCTTTGTACCGGCAGCAACATCATTTACCCAACCGCTGTAAACGCCGATCTGACCGACGAAACCGCAGGTACCCATACCGGAGGACACCGGAGCACCGTTCATCTGCATACCGAAGACGCAGGTAGCAAGAGGACCTGTTATAGCGGAGGTCAGGATCGGTGCGATCCAAATGCGGGGATTTTTGATGATGTTAGGCATCTGAAGCATGGAGGTTCCGACACCCTGTGAAATCAGACCGCCCCAGCGATTCTCAGAAAATGACATTACAGCAAATCCGATCATCTGCGCGGAGCATCCGGCGACAGCCGCGCCACCGGCCAGACCCGTCAATGACAGGGCGGCACAGATAGCTGCCGAGGAGATCGGGAGCGTCAGCGCGATTCCTACGATAACGGATACCAGGATTCCCATCAAAAATGGCTGCAAATCCGTTGCCCACATAACGAGATCGCCCACCCACATAGCGGCTTTTCCGAGTGGCGGAGCGATCAGAGCGGAGAGCCCGATGCCGACGCCGACTGTTACCAGTGGGGTAACGAGAATATCAATTTTGGTTGTCTTGGAAACAAGTTTTCCAATCTCAGCGGTGATGATTGCGACGAAGAGAACGGCCAAAGGTCCTCCGGCGCCTCCCATCGCGTTGGAAGCAAATCCGCCGGTGATCAATGAGAAGAGCACCAGAGGCGGACATTTCAGAGCGTGTCCGATAGCAACAGCCATCGCCGGGCCGCTCATGGCGACAGCCAGACCGCCGACGGTATATGGCACATCGTTGATCGTGGCGACAGGTGTCGTCAGAAATCCGATATTAAACTGAGTTCCAATGGTATTGATGATGGTTCCGATCAGCAGGGAACAGAACAGACCCTGCGCCATCGCGCCGAGGGCATCTATGCCGTAGCGCTTCAGAGAGATTTCAATGTCTTTTTTCTTTAAAAATTCTTTCATTCTCCTTCTGCCTCCTTTTGGTGGAGGCTCCTTTCCGATTTCCTTATAGAATAGTTAGTTTTGCTCTCAGAGAGACGAACGTGCGTTTACCAGTTCAGAAGTATGATCTCCTCGCCGGTTGCGTTCTCAATCTGAATGTCGGTAGCTTTGAACTCATTTTTCTGGAAAAATGTCAGCGCGCCCTTGTTTTTGGTATAGACGGAAGCCTCAAGGATTCCCATCTCATCCTTCAGCTTGTCCAAAAGAAGAGTACCGATTCCGCGGTCACGCTCGTTCTCGCTGACGACGATAGCGACCATCGCCTCTTCCATGGAGCCGGCAAAGCCGAGGATCTGATTGTCCTCTTCATACAGGTAGACAGAGGCCAAGCTCATCACACGTGACACTTCCTTATAGTTCTTGCTCCAATACTTCTTAGAGATGAAGCTTTGCTCTTTGACATTTGTCTGCAACCAGAGCTCCATCATGGTGTCCAGGATCTTGTCGGATCCCTTATTATAATGGTTGAACTTCCGAATGTTCGAAACCTCAGCCGGTATGAACTTGCCTGCCTTTTTGGCAGCTTCCCGTTCGGCGGCTTTCTTCTCGGCGGCGGCTTTCTTTTCAGCAGAAGCCTTCTCTTCAGCGGCCTTTTTCTCGGCAAGGGCTTTTTCCTCAGCGGCCCTTTTTTCGGCGGCGGCTTTCTCGGCAGCCTCCTTTTTCGCTATATCCTCGATGATCCTAGGGTCGGCAATCGACGCAATCACTTGCGCAACGGCGCTGATATCTTTCGTTACATCTTTGCCGCCCTCCAGGCGGTGTCCACCGTTCTTGATCTCGATCAGCGGAAGTCCCAGTTTTTTACATGCGGCACGGAGAGCTTTGATCTCGATATGCTTGTCGTCGGATCCCGCGGCAATGCCGGCAATCCTACGGGATGGATTCAAATACGAGAAGGTCGCGTCAATAGGTGTGTAGATAATATGAGTAATATGATCCAGAGCCATGACGTCTTCCAGCATCATACCGATGACGGTGCCGACGCTTTTTTCAGCAAATACGACATGCTCGTATTCATCAAAATGAACGTCTTTCAAGCGCTTGACAAGGTTCTTGGCGGCCTTGTCCGCGTAGGCTCCCAGATCGTCGGTGTCCTTTACCTCGTAGCTTTCGATCGGCAACACGTCATAGCCTGCGTAGGTAAACGCAACGCGGGTGTAGTATAACAGTGGGCAGTCAACGCTGTAGCGGATGCCCGGAAGAAGTAGCAATAGTCCCTTTTTCATATGCATGCCTCCCGTGTTGAAGTCTCCGGTATCGCATAAAAAACCATTCTATATTTTATCAAGATTTAAGACGGGTGTCAAGAGTGGCAAAAACTCCTTGCCAAAAAGCCGAAAACAGTATAAAATATAAGAAGGTCTGCAAGGAAAGGGGTGATAGCTTGGATTTAGCCGAGAAACTGGTTGAAGAACTCGAATGCGAGACTGTCTTCACGATTCCGATCGGAGACGGTATCGGCGTTTCGGAGTCCGTGGTAGTGACATGGATCCTTATGGCGGCGATTCTTCTGTTCGCGTTTTTGATGACCAGGCGACTACGTGTTCGCAACATTTCACGCAGACAGGCGGTGATTGAGACGATCGTAGTGAAGCTGACGAACCTGACACAGGGGATGGTCGGCGAGAGAGGAAAGGGTGTAGCGCCCTACCTGGTGACAATCCTGATCTATATCACGTTGGCCAATATCTGCGGAATATTCGGATTTAAGTCACCGACGAAGGATCTGAATGTCACGATCGCGTTGGCGCTTATGAGTATAGTGCTTGTGCAGGCAGCCGGAATTCACTACCTGGGATTCAAGGGGTGGCTGAAGAGGTTTGCGCAACCTATCGGAGTCGTCACGCCGTTCAACATTCTGGATCTTGTAACGAGACCGCTGTCACTGTGTATGCGACTTTTCGGTAACGTGTTGGGAGCGTTTGTCATCATGAAGCTTCTGGAGGCCGTAGTGCCTGTCGTGTTGCCGGCGGTATTCAGTATCTACTTCGATCTGTTCGATGGGATACTTCAGGCTTACGTATTTGTCTTCCTGACCTCGCTCTACATCAAAGAGGAGATTGAAGAGGAAGAGGAAGAAGCCGGGGAGAAGAAGAAACGACGCCGGCGAAAGGTTGTCGCGATCAGCGCGGCGACCGATCAGCAAAAGAGCGCGTAAATTTAAAAAGATAAAAAACAAAGATAAACGGAGGTAAACAACTATGGGATCAATTGCAATCGGAGCAGCATTAGCGGTATTCGGAGCCTGCATCGCGGGATTGGGAATCGGCATCGCGACATCGAAGGCCGTCGAGTCTATCGCAAGACAGCCGGAGGCGGAGTCCAAGATCATGAAGAACCTGGTGCTTGGTTGTGCGTTGGCAGAGGCAACGGCGATTTATTGTTTCGTTATCGCGCTTCTGATCATCATGATGCTTGGTAAGTAGTAAAAATGAGAGCGGCCGGTTGGACCGGCAACGTTTAAGTATGCATAGAAAGGCAGGATTACTGTATGCTGCGGATTGATTTCAATCTGATTTTTACCGTGATCAATATCCTGATACTTTTCGGCGGACTGTGGTTTGTCCTGTTTAAGCCGGTACGAAAGATTCTTGATGAGAGACAGGCCGAGGCGGATCGCGAGTACGAGGAAGCCAAGGCGAAGCAGGCCGAGGCGGACGAGTCGAAGGAGAAGTATGATGCTTCGTTGGTAGAGCTGGAGCAAAGCAAGGCTCAGACTATGACCGAAGCAAGACGTAAGGCAGAGGATGAATATCAGCGTATCATCGACCACGCGGAAGTGCAGGCGAAAGATATCACGGATCGGGCTGCTATCGAGGCCGAGAATCAGAAAAAGAAGATTATGAAGAGCGCGGAGGAAGAAATCGCCGACATGGTTGTCGCGGCGGCCGGAAAGGTGGCCGGATCAGCCGGAGGCGCAGAGTTCGACCGTGCGCTGTATGACGAGTTTTTATCAAAACAAACGGGGGATAATTCATGACACAGGCGACGATAGAGTATGCGTCAGAGTTGATGAAGATCCCTGACGCGAGAGAAATGGTGGCCGAAGCGCGTGATATCTGTGACGCGGTTCCGGCTGTGTATGAGGAGTTGGCAGACACCACGGTTCCGGTCAACGTCAAGCATGTGGTGATCGACCGGATCTTCCCGCTGGGAGTGCGCAATTTCCTCAAGCTTTTGTGCGATAACGGTGATTTCGGACTCTTCTATGAGATTATAGATGAGTACCGTGAACAGATGAAAAAACCAAGGGAAGTTGAGGCGTACGGAGAACTTATTTACGTAACGCCGCCGACGGATGAGCAGATGATTGGGATCCGCGACTTCCTGGGCAAAGAGTTCGGAAACAAAGATATCGAGCTGACGATGAAGCAGGATGAATCGCTGAAGAGCGGATTCATCATCCGCGTCGGATCGAAGGAATTCGACTGGTCAGAGGCGGGGCGAATCCGTCAGCTGGAAGAGCGCCTGAGCCGTGCGGTCACGGAAGGCCGTTCCCGTTCGGAAGACAACATCATCTCGATCCTGCGGTCGACGATCGAGGATTTTGAGCTGGCGGCAGCGGACAAGGAGATCGGTGTCGCCAATTGGGTAGGTGACGGTATCGTCAATGTCGATGGTATTGACCACGCAAACTACGGAGAGATTGTTATCTTCGATTGTGGAGTAAAAGGAATGGTCCAGGATGTGCGTCGTGACGAGATCGGCGTCGTTCTTTTTGGACGTGATACAGAGATCCATGAGGGATCGCGTGTCGTTCGAACCGGTAAGATGGCCGGCGTTCCGGTTGGTGATGAGTATCTGGGGCGTGTCGTTGACGCGCTCGGTGCACCACTTGACGGTGGAGCGGAGATCTCGACGGACACGTATCGCCCGATCGAGATGCGCGCGCCGGGTATCGTGGATCGTAAGTCCGTGTCGGTCCCGATGGAGACAGGAATCCTTTCCATCGATTCGATGTTCCCGATCGGACGCGGTCAGCGAGAACTGATCATCGGTGACCGTCAGACCGGAAAGACTTCGATCGCGATGGATACGATCCTGAACCAGAAGGGCAAGGATACAATCTGTATCTACGTGGCGATCGGACAGAAGTCTTCGACTGTAGCGAAGCTGGTTGGCACTTTGAAAAATGCCGGCGCGATGGATTACACCATCGTAGTTTCCGCAACGGCATCCGATCCGGCACCGTTGCAGTATATCGCCCCGTACTCCGGTACGGCGATGGCGGAGTATTTTATGTATCAGGGCAAAGATGTCCTGATCGTTTATGATGACCTTTCCAAACACGCGGTGGCATATCGTGCCATCTCGCTTTTGCTGGAGCGCTCTCCGGGGCGTGAGGCGTATCCGGGTGATGTCTTTTATCTTCACTCGCGTCTTTTGGAGCGTTCGGCGAGATTGTCGCCGGAGGCCGGTGGTGGTTCCATCACGGCACTGCCGATCATAGAGACGCAGGCCGGTGATGTGTCGGCCTATATCCCTACCAATGTCATATCCATCACGGACGGACAGATCTATCTGGAGTCGCAGCTATTTTTCTCCGGACAGCGTCCGGCGGTCAACGTCGGTCTTTCGGTATCGCGTGTCGGCGGTGCCGCGCAGAGAAAAGCGATGAAGAAGGCGGCGGGAAGCGTGCGTATCGATCTGGCACAGTACCGCGAGATGGAAGTGTTTACCCAGTTCTCTTCGGATCTGGATGACGCGACCAAGAAGCAGCTGGAACATGGCCGCTCGCTGATGGAACTTTTGAAGCAGCCACTGGGACATCCGTTCTCGATGGCAGATCAGGTTATCATCCTGGTCGGTGCCAATGCGCACCTGTTCAGTGATATCCCGACGGCCGAGATTCAGGATTTCAGAGCGAAGCTTTTGAAGTATTTTCATGATGAGAAAAATGAGATCATCTCGAGGCTTGAGAGCTATCTCGATCTCCCGGATGATCTGAGAAAGAGTATCGAAACAGAGTGCGAAAACTTCAAGTCCGGTTATCTGGAGGATAAGGATGCCTAATACGAAGGAACTTCAAAACCGAATAAGCAGTATTCGCGACACGATGAAGATCACCAACGCGATGTATATGATCTCTTCGATGAAGTTGAGAAAAGCCAGGACGAATCTGGAAAACACCGAGCCGTATTTTGAGGGGTTGAAGATGGAGATATCCAATATTCTTCTTCATCTTCCGGATATGGAGGATCGGTATTTCGACAACAATGAAGACGACGAAATGGATCGTGAGCGCAAGCGTGGGTTTCTTATCGTGGTCGGTGACAAGGGAATGGCGGGCGCCTACAATCACAATGTGATCAAGGAGGCATTACTGCACATTACCCCACAGGATAGACTGTATGTTGTAGGAGAGGTCGGGCGTCATGAACTCGCCGCAATCGACTATTCCGTGGAGCCGGAGTTTCTCTATTCAGCCAACAATCCTACTATGCACCGGGCTCGTCTGATTGCGGAGAACATCATCGAGCAGTATAAAAACAGAGAGCTCGACGAGGTACACGTGATCTATACACATATGGTGAATACCATGAAGTCCGAGGTGCGCGTGGAGCGGCTTCTTCCATTGAAGACGCATACATTTTTAAAGGATGAGATGATCGAGCAGGCTCTTCATGAGCAGGGAGGAAAGACGCGCGAGCAGATCGAACGCGAGGCGGAGGACTGGTACATGATCTACCCCACGCCGCGAAAGGTTCTGGACAAATTGGTGTACAACTATATCACCGGGTTTGTTTACGGCGCGTTAGTCGAGGGCTCGGCCAGTGAAGAGAACGCGCGTATGATGGCGATGCAGGCGGCGACGGACAATGCCAAAGAAATGCTGGGGGCACTGTCGATTCAGTATAATCGCGCCAGACAGTCTGCCATCACGCAGGAGATCACCGAAGTTATCGCCGGTGCGAAGGCGTTGAAGAAAAAGAAGACGAAGAAAGGCAGGAGGCCATAATGGAGCATACGGGTAAGATTGTACAGGTATCGGGACCGGTCGTGGATGTGGAATTCGTCGACGGTATTCTACCGCCGATCCGTTCGGCGCTGACAGTAAAGGTCGGAGAAGGAGCGTCACAGGACGAGCGCGTGATGGAGGTAGCTCAGCACATCGGACATGATGTGGTGCGCTGTATCATGCTGGCTGCCAGTGAGGGACTCTGCAGAGATATGGAAGTAGTTTCTCATGACGAGGGGATCACCGTTCCTGTCGGAGAAGCGACACTGGGGCGACTGTTCAACGTACTCGGTCAGCCGATCGATAACAAAGAACCGGTTGTCAGTGAAGAAAGATGGTCCATCCACAGAGAGCCACCGAGCTTTGAGGATCAGAGTCCGGTTGTCGAGATCCTTGAGACGGGAATCAAGGTCATCGACCTTCTCGCGCCTTACGCCAAGGGTGGAAAGATCGGACTCTTCGGAGGTGCCGGTGTCGGTAAGACGGTGCTGATCCAGGAGTTGATACATAACATTGCGACGGAGAGCGGCGGATACTCGATCTTTACGGGTGTCGGCGAGCGTTCCCGTGAGGGGAATGACCTCTGGACAGAGATGACGGAGTCCGGTGTTATCGAGAAGACGGCGCTTGTCTTCGGACAGATGAATGAGCCGCCGGGAGCCCGTATGCGTGTGGCGGAGACGGGACTTACGATGGCGGAATACTTTCGTGATGTACAGAACAGGGACGTGCTCCTTTTTATTGATAATATCTTCCGTTTTATCCAGGCGGGCTCGGAGGTTTCGGCACTGCTCGGGCGTATGCCGTCTGCCGTCGGTTATCAGCCGACACTGTCGAATGACCTTGGTGAGTTGCAGGAACGTATCGCGTCGACGAAGAAGGGTTCGGTCACATCCGTACAGGCGGTCTATGTACCGGCGGATGACTTTACCGATCCGGCACCGGCGACGACCTTCTCTCATCTGGATGCTACGACGGTGCTTTCCCGTAAGATCGCGGAGCAGGGAATCTATCCGGCCGTGGATCCGCTCGAGTCTTCCTCGCGAATCCTTGAGGCCGATGTGATCGGTGAGAAGCACTACACGATCGCGCGTCGGGTGCAGGAGGTTCTTCAAAAATACAAAGAATTACAGGATATCATCGCAATCCTCGGTATGGAGGAGCTGTCGGAGGAGGACAAGCTGGTGGTATACCGCGCGAGAAAGCTGCAGAGATTTTTATCCCAGCCTTTCCATGTGGCAGAGAACTTTACCGGTGTGCCGGGTGTATTTGTGCCGCTTGAGAAAACGCTTGAGGGCTTCGGTATGATCTTAGCGGGCGAGATGGATGATATACCTGAGAACGCATTTTTCAATGTCGGAACAATAGATGATGTTAAGAAAAAGGCCAAGCAGTACGAGTAGTGAGGTGAACGTCGGATGAATACCTTCTATCTGAGAATCCTTGCCTGTGACCGCGTCTTCTACGAGGGCGAGGCCACTATTCTTGTGTTTCCTGTGGAAGACGGGGAGATGGCAATCCAGGCCAATCACGAGCAGATGGTGACGACGATCGAGATCGGAGTGATCCGGTTTCGGACGCCGGATGAGGAGGAGCATATCGCGATTATCTCGGACGGAATGCTGACGGTCAAGAAAAACAGAGTCGATGTGATCGTGTATTCGGCAGAGCGGCCGGACGAGATTGACGCTTTTCGTGCGGAGGCAGAGGCAGAGCAGGCCAGGGAACAGCTTCAGCAGAAACAGAGTCTTGTCGATTATCACATCACGGCGTCGACGTTGGCGCACGCAATGGCGCGTCTGTCGGGAAGAGATAAATATCTCGGAAAGTAGCGTGAAAGAATCGCGCTTTGTGGCTGAGCGGCACCAAAGCGCAGGATAGTAGTAAAGGGGGAGGATGGAGTCATGAAAACAAAATCGCTGGTTGTGTTGTTTCTTTTGCTGCTGGGGATCGGTATCGGGATTGGATCGCAGGATGCTTCGGCCGCCAGATTGAAAAAGGAAGAGTACGGCGGCAGGATCCGCATGTACTATGATAAGGAAGAGATCTTCGAGGCGAAGAGACTGGATGCTTCCGGAACACAGACAGATGGCGGATATTACGTGGTCGCCTTTTCTATTCCCGGAACGAAGCAGGTGTGCCACCTGACGGGACTGACTGAGAATAACATGAAGGAAGTGCAGGAAGAGTTGATCGCACGCTACAAGGATGGCGGAGATTTTTCCATCACATCCCTTGATTTTATCGATACGGAAAAGAAAGATACCACGCCATCCGGAGACAGCGAACTCTGTTGGGCGGGGGCGGCTGCCAACATGCTCCACTATGCGGGATGGGGACGCATGTCCGGACATGAGTGTGATGATATTTTTGATCTGTTTTCTGAGTTTTTTTACAACGAAGGCGGATTCATCCCGAACGCGTTCGGCTGGTATTTCAACGGTGTGTCCTACGGAACGGAAAACGAGATGGAAAGGTTCCGTGAGCGAGAGGGTGCGCCGGTGGATCCGAAAGCGCCGAACGGCGGCTGGTACATCCCGGATTACGCGTTTGATTCGGCTACTGAGACGCTTACGATCGGTGGTCTGCCGGGCGACTCGAAAGAGCAGTGCGTGACGATCATGAACCGGATGGAGAAGTGGTTCGAGGCAGGGGACGCGATCGGGCTTTCCGTAATGAATGAGGGAGGCGGCCATGCGATCGCCGAGTTTGGTTATGTGACCAATGAAAAATATCCCGACACGGATCTTCGTCATTACACGGCTATGATTGTGGCGGATTCGGATAATGATAAGACGATCATCGATGATCGGCGTGAGCTTCCCAACACCTAAACGCTGTTACGGATGAAGCCGACCGACGGCGAAACGGTATCGCAAAAGACGTTGAACCTTGTAGATTACGGGTTCGAATTGTTTAGTTTCACCGTGCTCAAGACACCGTCGCAGGTATTTCGCGAGATGTCTTCGAATGCAACGAAAAACAAACTGACGACACCGGACGTCGTTCCGACGTCCATTTTGTTCAGTAACGCGCGGCCGGACAAGACCGAATCGCAGCTTGTGGCTGCGGGAGAGGATATCCGGGTGACCATCCTTGCTTCCAATCTCAGTGATAAGCAGGTGAACCTGGCCTTTCCGGTTCGTCTGACGGTACGTGACGCGGCCGGACAAGTCGTTCAGACCTTGGATGATGAAATCCGTATTCAGGATTATTTGCGTTATGGAAATGAAACGGATTTAAAGAAAACGATCCAGCCACTGGAAGCCGGAACCTACCAGGTTACCGTGGAAGTGAATCCCTCGAAGAGCGTGCAGGAGGCATTCTTTACGAACAACTCCTACACGACGGAGCTTGAGGTTGCCAAGAGGACCATGGATGTGAGCGGCATCAGTCTCTCGGCTGAGATTCCGGACTTTGGGAAGGAAGAATCCGTCCAGGCAAAGCTTACCTACACCGGTGAGAACACCATCAGGAAGAACAACTGGAAAGCCTGGTGTTCGGTTGCGTATTTCAATAATGAAGAAGAAACGAAATATTGGGATGATTTTTGCAGCACCGAGTTCGGCGAAGGCGGCGGGTACGGGAATTACAACACCAAGAAGAAAAACGATGCGAATTACGAATATCACGCATTGATGAAGGAACAGGCTGTATACAATCACAATCCGAAAGTGCAGTTCCGCCTGCGCGTGATCAAGGAGGGTGAGCCGACGGCTTATGTCTATTCGCCGATCTATGACCTTAGCTATCGCAAGATCACGTGCTGGGTTGATGATACGAAGTTATCAAGGTTGAAAGGCGGCGCAACCGGGCTGAATCCCGGGGAGGAGATCGTCGTCCGGCTTAAAAATGAATCGACGGCGGAGGGGACGGACCCGGTATCCGGCAAGTTCTTCGCGCGCATCATGGTCGACGAGAATACGGAAATCAATGTGGTACCGGAGATGGAATTCTCCCTGAAAAAGGGTGAGCAGTCCGATCCGATCCGGATAACAAAGTGGGGGAAGCCACTCTACGGCAATCAGGCGATTGACGCGTTTCTCGGATGGGACGGTCGTGATCCCGGGTATTACAGCGCGCTTGCCGATCTGGAGATCGAGGAAGCAGACAGTACCGAGGTAACCACCGAACAGGATGTGGTTGACGCGTACGACAGCCTCACCTCGTTCCGTGAGGCGGTAGCCGTCGCGGAGAAAACCGGTGGCACGATCACCTTCCGTTCCGATATCCGCAGCCAGCAGATCATGATTGACAGGCCGATCGAGATAAAGGGAAAGGTTTCCGTTAATGGTTACTATACATTGAAAAAATGCCCGCTGTTTCAAGCGTTTTTGACCGGGAACCCCAAGACGAAGATGTTTGTTCTGTCTGAGGGCGCAAATCTGACGCTGAAGGGGATTGGAATCCTTTCCATGCAGACGCGTCAGGAGCCATACATAGAGAACAATGGCGGAACCCTGACCATCCGGCAGTCACAGTTTGGTGAGAGTAGTTTTCCGGAAGGCGATGGTGCCGCGATACACAGTACGGGCGGAAAACTCAAGATCGAGAGATCCCGGTTCTGCTCGCTTATGGCAAATCGCGGAGGGGTTGTTTTTGCCGAGGGAACCGATACGGAGATACTGAACACCTACTTCGAGGGGAATAGCGGAGGAAACGGTGCGTGCGTGTACGCGACGGGCGCTCCGTGTACGATCGTTACATCGACCTTTTTGAACAACAATCTGTATGGCGATAACAGTTCGTTTGGCGACAATATCGTGTACGGGGATGATCAAATGACGATCATAGGAAGTGCTTTCGGCGCGAACCAGGGGTATGTTGAAGTCGGTGGTAAGGCAAAGCTGTATGGGTGTTTCCTGGAAAAAGCTGCCGGCACTGTGACGGCAGACAAAGCCACGGTATTTGATGATGCGCGAGCCCTGTTTATGACGGATGATCCGTCGAGCGTGCTGGATTTTACGATCCATGATTATCCGGCGGAAACCGACGATTACGACGTGGCGTCGATGATCCGAAACATCTATATGGCACGCAAGCGGAAGGGACCGTACATTCGTCGTCAGTCCGATGGCACGATCGGTATCTCGACGGACGGAAAGCAATACACATCCACCGATATCAAGGCGAAGTTTGCCGAGAAGTCCTATACGGTAGATATGTTTGGAAAAGCCCGAACCTTCCAATACGGTTGCCTGAGCACCTATTTTTCCTATGATGATCAGTTGATACTCGGAACTGCACCGTACAAGATGAGCGCCAAGGTGAAAAAAGGAAAGCCGGCAGAGACGGCTCTCGGCCGTGTAGTGGCACACGGAATACGCAAGGCGACCGGCGTGAGTGTAGCGCTGATAGCGGGTGGTGATCTCAAAGGAACCATCAAAAAAGGAAATGTCACGGGCAAGAAGGCCAGGAAGGTCTGCGCGGATCCGTATCAGATCATCGAGATCAAAAAGCTTACAGGCGATCAGCTGAAGTTGCTCCTGGAGGATTCAATCCAGCGTATGCTGCGTGCACAGAAGAAAAAGAAAAATGATCGCAACGTGCTTCAGATCAGCGGTGCCGTGGTAAGTTATAAGGCGTCGGCGAAAAAAGGAAAGCGTATTACCGGGATCAGGATTAACGATAAAAAAATAAAAGCTTCCAAGAAATATAAGGTTGCGATGCTCTCGACGGACAAGACAGTTAAAGCGTACAGCACATGGGCCCGGGCGCAGACGTTTACGATGCGGTCAAGCTGCCAGGAGGTTATGTGCCGATTGTTCGAGATGTCGAAAGCAAAGTTCAAAAAAACGATCAATAAAAACCACTATGTAGCGGTGAAATAATAGGAGGGAAACCATGGATGACAACTTGAAAAAAGAACTGTTGGATCAGCTGAACGCGGAGCTGGGAGTAAAGAAGGAGTCAAAAGACGCTCGCTTTGATTCTTCCACGGGAACGCTCTATGCCAACGAGTTGAAGAACTACGCAATCGCGTTGGTTGATTCGGAGCAGTTCACCAAGGGAAAGACCTATGAGGGCGGAGAGATTCTGAACGGAAGAATCCGTGTGGTTGACGATAATAATCGGCCTTCCAATATCCATCTTGAGGATTATGATTTTGAATTTCATCTTCATGTGGCCAAATAAAGGGATTTTGTTAAAATCATACAAAGATAGACGTAATTCATCGTCGATTTTGTACAAATTTGCGATTGACGTGTACCAAGAAAGATGTTAGTATAAGTACATATTAAAGAGCACATGTGAAATCGCTTATAAGTTTTTTTTGATCATATATCCCTTTAGTGGCCGGAGAGCAATCTCCGGCCTTCCCTTTTGTATAAGAATAATGCTCTTGCGTGATATGAAACGCTGTGGTATCATATCATGTATCGGTGTTTATAAACAAGGAAAGGAAGGAAAATAATGAGTGATACAGCAGGAATGAACAAGGGCACGCAGTGCGTGCAGGCCGGATATCGACCGACAAACGGGGAGCCGAGACAGGTTCCGATCGTCCAGTCGACGACGTTTAAGTATGACACCAGTGAGGATATGGGAAAGCTTTTTGATCTGGAGGCTACAGGATACTTCTATACGCGTCTTCAGAATCCGACGAATGACCATGTAGCGGCGAAGATTGCGGAGCTCGAGGGAGGAACGGCAGGTATGCTCACGTCTTCCGGACAGGCGGCTAACTTCTTTGCGCTGTTCAATATCTGTGAGAACGGCTCGCATATCGTGGCATCGTCCTCAATCTATGGAGGAACGTTTAATCTGATCGCCGTAACGATGGCGAAGATGGGAATTGACACGACATTTGTATCGCCGGACTGCTCGGATGAGGAGCTGGAGGCGGCTTTTCAGGATAATACACGTGCCGTATTCGGTGAGACGATCGCCAATCCGGCGCTGACGGTGTTCGACATCGAGCGTTTTGCGAAGGCGGCACACGCTCATGGCGTTCCGCTCATCGTGGACAATACATTTCCGACGCCGGTAAACTGTCGACCGATCGAGTGGGGTGCGGATATCGTTACGCACAGTACAACCAAGTATATGGACGGACATGGAGCCGGAGTTGGCGGTGCGATTGTGGACAGCGGAAATTTTGACTGGATGGCGCACGCAGATCTCTTCCCTGGATTGTGCACTCCGGATGACTCCTATCACGGCATCACCTACGCAGAAAAATTCGGGAAAGAGGGTGCGTTCATCACGAAATGTACCGCTCAGTTAATGAGAGATTTCGGCTCAATCCAGTCGCCGCAGAACGCATTTCTGTTGAATCTCGGACTGGAGTCTCTCCACGTACGTATGCCGAAACATGTAGAGAATGGATGTGCAGTAGCAGAGTTTCTGTCGAAACATCCAAAAGTAACGAAAGTAACCTATCCGGGGCTCCCTGGGGACAAGTATTATGAATTGGCTCAGAAATATATGCCGAACGGTGGTTGTGGAGTAGTTTCTTTTGAGATAGAAGGTGGACGTTCCGCAGCAGAGGCTGCCATGAAGAAGCTGAAGCTGATCGCGATCGAGACGCACGTTGCCGATGCGAGAAGTTGCTGTCTGAATCCGGCGACATCTACGCACCGTCAGATGACAGATGAGCAGTTGGAGGCAGCGGGCATTCCGGCCGGACTGATTCGTATGTCTTTGGGGCTGGAAGACAAGGAAGATCTGATCGCGGATATCGAGCAGGCGTTGGCGTAAATCGATTCTCGGATTATTGTGTAGAAAACTTGTATAGTGGCTGATTTTTCGTGGATCAGCCACTATTTTTTTATGTATTTTTTTGCATATCTTACTTGCTATATGAAGAGAAATGTCGTATAATAGTAAATTGAGAGTGACTAGAAAAATAGCCTGTTTGACAGGTGTTGGGGATAGCGCTCTACCCAAGCACAATTTCTTGTGTTTGATGAGATGGGGAGAGCAAGAAGGAGAGGAGCGAAGGATGTCGGCTTCGGATTATTACTCGATAAGACAGCTTTCGGAAGGAATCAAGCAGCTCTATGATTCGATCGATCAGTTCAAGACTGTCAGGATACGGGGAGAGAGTTCTGGGGTTAAGGAGTACGGGAATCGTATATACTTTGACATCAAGGAGGTCTACCAGCCGCCGGGGGCGACAAAGAGTGTAGAATATAAGCTTTCCTGTATCGTATGGCACAAAGGTTCGATCGAAGCGGCCGGGATCAATCTTGAGAACGGGATGGATATCGGCATCACGGGTAAGCTTGAGTATTACAGTGCTCGCAACGAGAGCACATTGATCGTTGAGCAGATCGAGGATCTGGGAGAGGGAGAAGCCGAACGTCGACTGAAGGAGTTGGCGGAGCGGCTGCGAAAAGAAGGCATTTTTGATGAAGATCATAAAAAACCGTTGCCGAAGTATCCGAGGAGGATCGGAGTCGTAACCTCGGGATCAGGCGCAGTAAAGACGGATATATGGAACAAGATTCACGAGCGCAATCCGTATGTGGCGGTGGTCTTGTATCCGGTGTCGGTGCAGGGCCCGGGAGCGCCGGAGTCTATCGTAAACGGTATCCGGGTTATGGACAGACAGGGCTTTGACCTTCTCATCGTCGGGCGTGGCGGGGGTGCTGCCGTGGATCTGACGCCGTTCAACGATGAGAGAGTCGTGAGAGCGGTGTATGAGGCGATGACACCGGTTGTTTCCGGTGTCGGACATGCGCCGGATCATACGTTGATCGACGATGTGGCGGATCTCGGCTGTACGACGCCGACGTCTGCTGCGGAGAGATCGGTGCCGGTGCTGGCGGAGCTCCTCGAAGAGATCGAACAGAGGAGACGGGGCATTTTTATCGGTGTATCGAATCTGGTCAAGAGCCGTGTGTTGTTGCTGGACGCAAAGCGACAGCGGTTGGAACAGTTCAACCCGGAGACGGTTCTTGAGAAAAATAAAGAGAGACTGACCCGGGCGATCGAGAAGCTGGATCAGGAGATCCGGGATGCGATCGCGGAGAGGGAGGAACACCTGACGACAGCGAGAGAGCTGTTGGATCGAAACGTGAAAGAAGCGGTCGAGGCGTGCAAGCATCGATGCGAGGTGATCATCACGCGGTTGCATGGACTCTCGCCGACGACGA
>JAEEGL015224505.1_pt1 | contig 47305 bp, 53 predicted proteins | sample 9134231 | NCBI WGS metagenome assembly JAEEGL01 (sample SAMN16246548, study PRJNA631951) | gut metagenome | biome: gut microbiome; feature: rumen; material: fiber-attached | host: Bos | place: Iran: Karaj | collected 2018-10
AGCCTCAGCGAAAGGAATTTCAAGATTCCTATGGCGCAGAATCAGGTGACTTGGCTCACGGGCAACTTCTTCGCGGATAAAGACGCCCCCGACCAATGGCGGCTTACCCCCAACATCCCCCTCGAAAAGCGCTGGGGCAACGAAGTCTTCTTCACCTACTAAGTTCCGAAACATTTTTAACTCAGTTTATATGGCAACATTTAAGAACAACGGGAAGCTGAAGCTTCTCATCATTGTAGGCACGCGTCCAGAGATTATCCGTCTCGCAGCGGTCATCAACAAGTGCCGTCAATACTTCGACTGTTTGCTGGCACATACAGGTCAGAACTACGACTATAACCTTAATGGTGTCTTCTTCAAGGATCTCAAACTTGCCGATCCAGACATCTATATGGAGGCCGTGGGCAACGACTTGGGCGAGACAATGGGCAACATTATCGCAAAGAGCTACCAGCTTATGGTGGAGGTGAAGCCCGATGCTGTGCTGGTGCTGGGCGACACCAACTCCTGTCTGAGCGTTATTGGCGCAAAACGTCTCCACATCCCCATCTTCCACATGGAAGCTGGCAACCGTTGCAAGGACGAATGCCTGCCGGAAGAGACGAACCGCCGCATCGTGGATATCATTTCAGATGTCAACCTTGCATATTCCGAACACGCTCGTCGCTACCTTGCTGACACAGGCTTGCCCAAAGAACGCACCTACGTCACAGGTTCGCCTATGGCAGAAGTGCTTCATAATAACCTGAAAGAGATTGAGGGTAGCGACATTCATAAGCGTCTCGGCTTGGAGAAAGGCAAATACATCCTGCTCTCCGCCCACCGCGAGGAGAATATTGACACCGAGAAGAACTTCCTCTCGCTTTTCAACGCCATTAACAAGATGGCAGAGAAGTACGATATGCCTATCCTTTACAGTTGCCATCCTCGTTCAAGGAAACGTCTTGAGACAAGCGGCTTCCAATTGGATAAGCGTGTGATACAACATGAGCCTTTAGGCTTCCATGACTACAATTGCTTGCAGATGAACGCCTTCGCGGTTGTTTCTGATTCTGGAACACTCCCCGAGGAAAGCAGCTTCTTCACCTCTGTCGGACATCCTTTCCCAGCTGTCTGCATCCGCACTTCAACAGAGCGTCCCGAGGCTCTTGACAAAGGATGCTTCGTTCTCAGCGGTATTGATACCGTCGGTCTCCTGCAAAGTGTTGATGTGGCAGTCGAACTCATCCGCGACGGTAACCACGGCATTCCTGTTCCCGATTACGTGGACGAGAATGTATCAACGAAGGTTGTCCGCATCATCCAGTCATATGTAGGTGTCGTTAACAAAATGGTCTGGCGCAAGTATTAAATTTCACCTTTTCACCTTTTCAATTTTTCAACTTTTATATGAAGATATTGGTTACAGGAGCAAAGGGGTTCGTGGGAAAGAACCTCTGCTGGGCGCTGAAGAATATACAGGCTGGTAAGGACAAGACCCATCCTGGACTCACCATTGAGGCCGTCTATGAATATGACCTCGATTCCACTCCTGAGGAGCTGGATGCCTGGTGTAAGGATTGCAACTTCGTGTTCAATCTGGCAGGCGTGAACCGTCCGCAGAATCAAGAGGAGTTTATGCAGGGCAACTTCGGCTTTGCCAGTACCCTGCTCGATACCTTGAAGAAGCATGGCAATAAATGCCCAGTCATGCTCTCATCAAGCCAACAGGCTTCACTCACAGGTCGTTTCGGCAACAGTGAATATGGCCGCAGCAAGAAAGCAGGCGAAGATTTGTTCTTGGACTACGAAAGAGATTTTCTCAGAGCGGGAGCAGATTCTTCACTCTTCACTCTTCACTCTTCACTTACGCCTCGCGTACTAATTTACCGCTTCCCCAATCTCTTTGGCAAGTGGTGCCGTCCCAACTACAACAGCGCCGTTGCCACCTTCTGCAATGCCTTTGCCAATGACCTTCCCTATACCGTCAATGACCCCAGCGTCGAGCTTGAGCTCCTCTATATCGACGACCTCATAGACGAAATGCTTGCTGCCCTCGAAGGCCACGAGCATCGCTGCGAGTTCGACGGCCTCGAAGTCGTTCCAATGGTCAATGGTCAATGTTCAATGGTCAATGAAGGTAGGTATTGTTACTGCCCGATTACGCATAAAGTGACATTGGGAGAAATTGTAGAACTTCTGAAGAGTTTTGCAGCTCAGCCGCAAACCTTGATGATTCCCGAGATTCCTTCTGGTTCGTTTGCCAAGAAGCTCTACAGCACCTATCTGAGATATCTTCCCTACGAGAAAACTGCCTTCCCATTGAAGATGAATGTTGACGACCGCGGTTCCTTTACCGAACTGGTACATACCCTTAATGCTGGTCAGGTCTCTATCAATATAAGTAAGCCCGGCATCACCAAGGGCCAGCACTGGCACAACACCAAGTTTGAACAGTTCATTGTGGTCAAAGGTCACGGCCTTATTCAACAGCGCAACCTCAATGACCCCGATGGCAAAGTCCTCGAATGGGAAGTAGATGGCGAACACATCCAAGCCGTCCACATGCTCCCTGGCTATACCCACAACATCATCAATCTCAGCGACACCGAAGACCTTGTGACTGTGATGTATTGCAACGAAATCTTCAACCCCAACAAGCCCGACACCTTCTTCGAAAAGGTTTAGTATAACATCTAAATACACGGAATAAACGAAAATGATTCTTTGAGATGACAGACCGTGGTCTGCTTTATTCTGAACACGTACTGAATAAAGGTTTGATTTTATTGGAAGCACTTCTGAAAGCGCACTTTCAAGATGCTTCAAACAAAATAGAACTCATCATCTTAAAGTTTCTTCCGCTGAACTTTTAGTGCTTTTAGCGTTTTTCGATGTTCAAAAAAGAGAATCCGTTCAATCCGTGTCATCCGTGTTCGAATAAAAAAAGAAATTAAATTTTATACAAATATGTCAGTTTTTGAAAATAAGGTATTGCTCATAACGGGCGGTACAGGATCATTTGGTAACGCAGTTTTAAATAGGTTCTTGCGCACCGATATAGGTGAAATAAGAATCTTCAGTAGAGATGAGAAGAAGCAGGACGATATGCGTCACGACTTTCAGGCTCGTATGCCGGAGGTAGCGAGCAAAATCAAGTTCTACATCGGCGATGTGCGTAACAAGAGCACGCTGCATTATGCAATGCAAGGCGTTGATTATGTGTTCCATGCAGCAGCGCTGAAGCAGGTGCCCAGCTGTGAGTTCTTCCCCATGGAAGCTGTGAAGACCAATGTGATAGGTACGGATAACACGCTGGATGCGGCTATCAATGCCGGCGTTAAGTGCGTCATCTGTCTTTCCACAGATAAGGCCGCGTACCCCATCAACGCGATGGGTATCACCAAGGCCATTGAGGAGAAGATAGCCGTGGCAAAGAGCCGTCTCAGTGGCGACACCAAGATTTGCTGCACCCGCTACGGTAATGTGATGTGTTCCAGAGGTTCGGTCATTCCTCTCTGGATTGACCAGATTCGCAAAGGCAATCCTATCACCTTGACCGAACCCAAGATGACCCGCTTCATCATGAGCCTCGAAGAGGCTGTGGATCTCGTCCTCTTTGCCTTCGAGCACGGCAAGAATGGTGATATTCTCGTACAGAAAGCCCCTGCTTGTACCATCCAAACACAGGCCGAAGCTGTTCGCGACCTCTTCAAACATCAATCCCCGTCCTTTAAGGAAGGGGCAGGGGAAGGTCCGGAGATTCGCGTCATTGGCATCCGTCACGGTGAGAAGATGTACGAAACCCTCCTCACCAAGGAAGAAGCTGCCAAGGCCATCGATATGGGTAACTTCTATGCAGTTCCCGCAGACAATCGTGACTTGAACTACGACAAATACTTTAAGGACGGCGACACCAAGCGTGCTACCATCGAAGAGTTCAATAGCGACAATACCCGTCGCCTGAACCTCGAAGAGACTAAGGAGAAAATCGCCTCCTTGACATATATTCAGAATGAGTTGAACGGTATCCCCAACCTTGTTTAAGCGAACACGAATCTAACTAATCTAACGAATAAAGATAGGAATACTTTTCATATGATAAGTTTTATTTTGTTTGATGAATCTTAAGAGCTCGCTCTTAGAAGTTCATCCAATAAAACAAAACCTTTGCCCATAAGCAAAGCAGTCTTATGCAAGACTATCATCAGAAAGAAAATATTCGTGTGATTCGTGCTATTCGTGTTCAAGCCCAAAAGAAGAATACGATTGGAGTACGTTCACTACATTCACCCCTACGTTCACCCTTTCTATAGCCCATCAATAAAGGAAAAGTGAACGTAGTGTATGAAGTGAACATAAAAACAAAAAATTATTTTTGTTTAGCGCAGAAAGGTTTCCAACGACACAGGCCATGTTGCCCAACGACACGTGTATAGTTACTCAATTACACGTGTATAGTTGCCCAACTACACGTGTGTCGTTTGGACTTTACCCTCAAGTACATTTCTATATATAATGAAGTTTTCGTTGGTTAGGACAGACAAGAGCGGTCAGACGCATTTGACTTTGCAGACGCCCGAATGGTTCATGGACCGCATCCTCACGGACATGAAAACCTGCAGCATCGCAAAACTTCGGAGTCGTGTGCCTTATGTGGACAACATAGAGAACACGCCACAGATAGAAAAGTATTTGCGCGTCTGCCCGATGGCGGAACTGAAGAAGTCCGCAAACGGACGGCTGGAGGTCGCCGCTTTCAATGGCCTCATCTGGCTGCATGTTGCCGGCCTGCTTCGTCACGAAGACATTGAGGCAGTCAAGGAAGCATCCAAAATCCTGCCTACCACCTATGCCGCATTCAAAGGCGCAGACGGACGAAGCGTGGAGATACTCGTTTCCGTCAAACCTAAGAATAGCGTCAAGCTTCAGACAGAAACCGAGATGACCACCTTCTGCCAGTCCGCCTACGAACTGGCTTCTGGCATCTATTGCGGCATCCTGCCAAAACCCGTCGAGCGCAAGGCCGTGTCCGTCAGAGACAGCTTCCTGATGACCCTCGACGAGCATCCGTACTTCAACCCCAATGCCACACCCGTGCTCGTCACCGACCAGCAGCAAGTGTCTGGCATTCCGTCAGACGAAAGGAAGGAGAGACACGAACAACTCCATGCCGACATGAACTTGTACGGCGACTACGAACTGATGTACAACCAGGCAGTCCTGCTGGCACGAAGCGACAAGGACGACTTCAACAACCCGGAGCAGTTCAAGGCATATATCACAGGACTCGCATACTGGCTCTGCCAGATGGGAATGCCCGAGGAAGAAGCCTTCCTGCATATCCACAACCATCACGTTTATCGCAAAGACTATAACGACTATATGTTCCGGGCCATCGTTACCTCCGTCTATGCCGAAGGCAAGGCCAACCGCGTAAACGAGGTGGAGATGGTGTCCGTCGAAACCCGACGGCTCATAGAGTTCCTGAACACACGCTACGTCTTCCGCTTCAATAAAGTGATGGGCTATACCGAGTACCGCCCCAATAACACTTGGGTGCAGAAATGGCAGCCTTGCGACAAGAACGTCATCAACGGAATGGCCCTGCAAGCCCGACTCGTCAATCTTGATGTCAGAGAAAAAGATGTCCACCGCTACGTCTGTTCCGATATGATACGGAAATGCGACCCAGTCCGGGATTTCCTCTTTCGAGTCTCCTCTGCTTGGGACGGTAAGACCGACCACATCGCTATGCTGGCCCGCTGCGTACCCTGCGACATCCCGCAATGGGAGACGTGGTTCAAGAAATGGTTCGTCTCGATGGTCGCCCAATGGATGCTGCCCAACCAGAAGTACGGCAACTCCATCGTTCCCCTCCTCATCTCGCCTCAAGGCGACGGCAAGACAACCTTCTGCCGTATGATACTGCCCGGCGAGCTTCAGTGGGGCTTTCTCGAAAGCCTCGACATCAGCGAAAAGCGGGCAACCCTGCAGGCCATGCACAACTTCCTGCTCATCAACCTCGACGAATTCAACCAGATAAGTCCCAAGTTGCAGGAAGGCTTCCTGAAGAACGTCATCCAGCTGCCAAGCGTCAAGATAAAGCGACCATACGGCAAGCATATCGAAGAGTTCAAGCGCAACGCCTCCTTCATCGCCACCACCAACGATTTCAACGTGCTCAGCGACCCCACAGGAAGTCGCCGCTTCATCTGCGTCAACCTTACCGGCCCCGTCCGCACCGACTATAAGCCAAACTACGAAGCCCTTTACGGACAAGCCTACACCCTGGTGATGGAGAACCAGATAAAGTGGTATTTCGAGGCCGACGAAGTGAAAGCTATCATGGAGCACAACAAAGACTTCCTGCAGCTCCCGCCCGCCATTCAGTACTTCCACGACCACTTCGAAATCGTCCACGACGAGACGGAAGGCACCTGGCTCACAGTCACAGCCATCTACGAACGCCTCCGCCACCTTGTAGGCTCAAGCCTCAACGTCAGCGGAGTCAGCCGTTTCGGTCGTGTCCTTTATAACATCGACGGCATCCAGCGCAAACGCACCAACACCGGCATCAAGTACCTCGTCAAAGAGAAATAATATGATTTCAACTATCGTTAAGAAAGTCATCGTAAAAGTTCAAATTAGTTGTTAAGAAACGTGTTTCATCCCTCCGCGATAACACTCGCGCCTTTGCTCTAAAGAGTCAAAGAAACTTGAAACCAATCTGAATCTTGAAACCTGAAACGGCCCTAAGGCCTCTGAAACTTGAAACTGGTAGCTCTTCTGCCTTAAAATACGAATGATAATGAGTAAAGTACATTGTTTCGAGGACCTAAAGATTTTCCAACTGGCGCGTGATCTCTGCAAGGAGGTTTATGCTATTACCAAAGATGGAGAGTTCCAAAAGGATTCCAGATTTGTGCAACAGATTCATGCTTCAGCAGGTTCTGTGATGGACAATATCGCCGAGGGCTTTGAGCGCGATGGGAATAAGGAGTTTATCAACTTCCTATATATTGCAAAAGGATCATGTGGAGAAGTACGCAGTCAAATCCTCCGTGCATCAGATGTAGGCTTTATTGACAACGATACAGCAACCAGACTTTACAACGACAGCCTCAATTTAAATAAGTCTATCTCTAAGTTCATTGCTTCTTTGAAGTCCAGTCCAATCACTGGCTTGAAGAACCTGAAACGTGAATCCTGAAACTCTGAAACTTGAAACCAGCAGCCCTGCTGCCTTGAAACTTGAAACGACTGTAAAGCCTATGAAACCCTCCGCTTCGCTGCCCTGAAACCTGAAACAGCCACGGCTGGTCCGGCGACATGCCAAAGAAATGAATACCGTTTACCGTTAGAAACATATACACATGTCACAACAGGAACTTACATCTTATAGACTCTCGTCTTTGCAGGAACCAACAGAAGAGATGCTTCATGCTATCATGGAGCAAGTAGCAGAGCGTGCCAGGCAGTCCACAGCCAAGTTTTGTGCGGAATTGCACAGACGCTTCGAGTTGATTCGTGCCACAAGCAAAAAGTAGAAAATGGCAGATCAGAAACCCACCATGTGCGTAGTTGCAGGGCCCAATGGCTCAGGCAAGACCACTACCACCGAGTTGCTCCTCGCCAACGAATGGGGTGCTAACAGTTTGTATATCAACCCCGATAACATCGCAGAGCAGTTCCCTGATAATGAAAAGTACGATTTTGACTGGGATACTCTGCAAACAGACTCGAACCGCTTTCAGAGCTTCCTGTTTGTCTAGGTTTGGGAGAATTGAGCTTAGGTAAAGAGTTCTTTATGCAAACGATTTTATACGGAAACGGAGTAAATCGCATGACGATAGGGGCGTTGGGATTGATAGAAAACCGTAAAAACAGTTGGATCGTCTGACGGTGTTGGGACGAGGACTTATTCAAAAGCTCTGATGACATGTCCCCTAACGATGCCAATGACCTGTCCCCTTTCATCTAAAAGTTACCTCAAGATAGAGCCAGACTCATTTACTTTTTCCGTAATGCTGTAAAATACATAAAGTACATGTTAATGTAAATATGAACTGTTTATATGACTACTAAGCGTTGGTTCTTTTATACTGTTATTGTTGGTGCATTGCCACTGATTATCAGATGTTTTATGTTACTGTTTCTGAAAGACACAAATTGGTGTATGTTTATCAATCCCATAGATTTTGTATTCCTTGGGTTGACGTTGAATCTCACCAATATCAATGCGCTTAACAGCATGACGAATACAGATGTCATGTTCCTTTCCTTTCGTGAAAACAGTACATGGTGGTCAACTTTAGCAATAATATTTCTAGCATTAAATTTGTCTGTATTGTACATAGATAGTTTCATGAGTGAAAAGGTTCTTAATGGATTTACACTAAAAATTGTTTCAATCCTCCTGTGTGTAGGTTCTCTAGCCTATAGCTATCATATAATATATAAACTCAATCAAAAAGACAACTGATTATGGGAATCTTGGATTATATATACCTATCAGTGATTGTTGTGTTTGTTGCATTGGGCCTCTTTAATTTGTGGTACTATGCAAACAAACGTCGTAACGATAGTTTTCGTGATTATATGAATGAAAAAGAACAACGGATGAGTCAATTTCAAAAACGATAAAGGATATGAAAATAAAGTCATTTATCTATCTTGATGATTATAAGATGTATTCCTTCTCATCTCAGCTGTTTGAAGGAATCACTCAATATATACTTAACGAGGAGTCTAAAGCCGCAGAAGAGCAGCATGAGCAAAAAGGCAGTTTTTTCAGTGGGAGGTTCATGGCAGACATGATGTTCCAAAAGAACGCCCAAACAGAGATGCGATATCTCCACGATTTTGCTTTCAATCTTTTCGAAAAAGAAATGGAGGCAAGAAAAATGTTGTTTGATGTTAAGCCAGAGACAACAATAGAAGATCTTCATGATAAAGGTTTTGTTAGAGTGAAGGGTAAGATCATTTTTGAAGACTATACAAAGATTCTTTATACACTTGAACATTTCAACGAGATAGGGCGTGCTTTTGGAGAACTTCAAAATCTTGAGGTGTTTAATGCACTAAGAAATTTAAAAAGCGAGAGCGTCCAAACAAAAGATAGAGAACAAAAAAATAAACAACGGCTTGCTACAAAAAATGTTGAGAAACGGATTGAAGAACATCTCAAGAGTCAAGGATTATTAATCGATGAAAGTTCTATAGATAGCATCCACAAGATTATGTCTTTTGGTTATCGGAATTGTTATGAGGTGCGTATGTCGATGGATAACTCTCCGACGTTATATACAGCAGTTATAAATCAGGAATTCCTAAAAGAGCCAGAAACATCACTCATATCTAAGTATTCTCGATTATCCGAGAAAGAATTCACTCTTATTGGAGTTGTGTCCCAGGCAGGTAATGCGCAAGCGACAATTCCTGAAATTACTGGTAATGATCTAAAATCAGCAGTGGTTAAAATTGTTGAGCAAATAGCTAGTCTTGAATATCAGTTTAATGGTCGCACAAACAACGAGTGCATTATTGATCCAATTGCCATTTTCACAGAGATATAATGGATACAATCGCGATTAGGATTATTAGTCGTAATCCCATTCAAAGTTTGCAGGCTAATCCAATGCGTAATTGGCAAATCAATCCAATGCGTAATTGGCAAATCAATCCTGCACGGAACTGGCAAATCAACCCTGCACGGAACTGGCAAATCAACCCTGTACGGAACTGGCAAATCAACCCTGTACGGAACTGGTTGATTAATCCTTTGAGGAATATGCAAATAGACCCGAATAGGAATATAATGATAGACCCTCGTAGAAATATTGCTCTGGATCCAACACGATCTCTTAATATTCCTGGTTATTATATATGTTCCGTAGCTGATAGTATTTGTTATTTTTTCACGGTAAAAGCCCTAACTCAGAATGTCATTCTGATATTTGATGCAAATAAGAATTTTTGTTTTTATGCCGTTGGAACCATTGATTGTTACGCTATCTTTTCTGTAAATGATATGAGTTGTATAGGAACATTATGCCCCAATGGAGCTGGGAGGTATAATTGGTTTTCTCTTAATGGTGAATGGCAGTATTTCTTCACTTAATATAATGAGTCAATTGACGACATATTAACATATATAAAAGACGATAGGAAATTGTTTGACCTTGGTGATGAAGAATACGAGGAATTGAGTGATGAGGAGAAACATGAATCTCGCTGATATCAGATGTTATGATTGATGATTCAACACAAGCAGAACCATCATTGGAAAGGAAATTTGAGTAGGTGTACCATATGCTAAGTGTAGAAATAATTAATGCATAGAAACTGAAGTCCTCAAAATAAAGAGACTAATTCTCACTTTTCAACTTTCAACTCCTTGAACTCTCCGATTCAGTCCAAGTCTCGTTCCTTTGCCATCCGCATCATTAACTGCTACAAGTTCTTGACGGATCAAAAGCATGAGCAGATAATGTCCAAGCAGCTCTTGCGTTGTGGTACCAGTATCGGAGCCAACACCCGGGAAAGCAAGAATGCTCAAAGTCGTATGGACTTCTTGAACAAGTTGAATATTGCTCTTAAAGAAGCTGATGAAACAGAATACTGGTTGGATTTACTCCATGAGACCAAATTTCTTGATGATAATATGTATGATTCGCTTTTAAGCGACTGCAAGGAGCTTATAGCGATTCTGGTTACAATAATAAAGAAACAGAAAGCCCCTCAAAAAGGCTCAAAGTGAACTTTCAATTTTCAACTTTCAACTTTCAACTCGATAAATATGTTCAACTTAGATAAATTCATTGCTGACAGCGTGACGTTCCGTCCAGTCAGTATGTTCGTGCCTGATATTGAGGCGAACAAAGATACTCTTGCTAAAGAGATAAAAGGCATGAAGGTCTGAATCACTACCGTAGTTGCACCACCAGCTGGATTATCTAAGCCACCAGATGCGGCAAATAGTTGCTCAAATAGAAACAAGGCCGTGACTAACAAGTTAGAAGCTGTTGAATAGAATAATTATTATATGGAACGAAAGATATTTTATGGAGAGTACACTCTTCGGCATTGGCTAGACCTGATATTGAAACGCAATATCTTGCTACCTGCTTATCAACGGCACTTCGTGTGGTCGAAGGAGAGCGTGGAGAAGTTCCTAATTCAACTGAAAGAAGGCTTGTTTGTACCACCGGTGACTTTGGGATCTTTCAAGAAGAATGTCTCTAATGAGAATATCATCCTTGACGGACAACAGCGGCTTACCAGTGTATTGTTGGGCTATTTGGGGATATATCCCAAATTTAATGAGTTTAAAGAACCTGTGCAGCCTTTGTTCCGTGACGGTGAGGCAGATGACCTTGATGAAGGCACAGAGGAAATCATAGCTTGGACATTCAACCAGATTCTGGATGCTGTCCATATCTATATAGAAAGGTCTGATATTCTGAGGCATGTTGATATTGCAAAGTATGATACTCTGAAGGCAGAGGCAGTATTAGAGGAATGGGATTTGCCCAAAATCAATCTTGGCTTCTCATATATAGTTCCTTCCACCATCGACGAGGTAGTGCAACAGCGTTTCTATTCTGCTGTTTTCCGTAATATTAACCAGCAGGGTGTAGGACTTAGTGGTCAGGAGAGTCGTAAGGCACTCTATTATCTGGATTCAGAATTGGTGCCATTATTTGAAGCCCGCTGCTATGAAAATGCAAAGGTAATTCAAGACAACACACCGAAAGGTTACGACTTTGTACGAAGCTTGGCTTTCTTGTCACAATATAAGCATCAGAATTCAGATTCAAAGATAGCAAGAAAATGCTACCGACAAGAGCAGCTGGAACAGCAGTATGAAGATTATATCAATGCTGTTGTCGAAGATCGCGAAAGCAGCAGGTTTGGTAAGTTTTCCACTATCATAGGTAAAGCGAATATTGCTCCTCGACTTCAAGTATTGACGCGATATGTTGAAGCCTTAGGCTTAGGCAGACAGTATGCTTCTATTATTGATGCCGACGTTTATAATTTTGGACTTATCTATCAGGCTGTTATTAATGGTAACACCTTAAAGGAAGACAAGTTTGATGAGTTAAAAGGACTAACAGATGCTAAGATTGATGCATTTAAGGGCATAGAAGCACACAGACGTTCACCAGGTAAGGTGACCTACCTGCGTAATAGAATCAAGGAATCAATAACGATATACAACAATTATGTCAATGTTCCAATTTAGGCACACAGAGTTTATTGAAACCCCTTTGTTGAACTTGTTGCGCGATGTTGTGTCTGACTCAAACAATGTCAGCAATGACATAGAGTTCTATGGTATCAGTGGCTATGTACTTCATTCCCTGTTTTTGAGAATGACGGGGGCGCAGGAGCAGAAACTGAAGTGTATTTGTTGGGATTTGGCGACAGAAGACTATGAATACCGTTATAGCAGATACAACAAATGGGAACTTGGCGAGTGCTCGAAGTTGAAAGATAAAAGTACCGTATTCAGTGATTTGGTGGCTGCTGTGAGAGTCTTAAAACCTGGATATTCAGTCTTTGGCAATGCTCTAGCCAACAAGCAGGCATTTGTTAATAACACATTCAATAGCATTCTGGATATACTAAATAATAGCAATTTAGTGGCGTGCTTTCCTGGAGAATACGCTACCTATCTTGATATCATAAATCAATTTGACTTGAGTAATATAGAGGCGGGCGACCAACTCTTTAGGAGTCCAGATAATCTGACTCTTGAGAATATGACCGATGATACGGTTGGGGCAGCCACTTACTCTTTGCTTTATAAACATCGAAACCGCTGTGCTCATAATACGCTATCTTATCAAAACAACATACCTACATTTCAGGAGTTGAACAATGAGAAAGTTCAGCGGTATTACAATATTTTTCTGTTCATCACCATACTGATTATTATTGATAACTTATTCATAAAGGTGTACCAGAAGTACAGGAAAGTATTGTCTACGTTTTAGAGTTATTTGTTATAGCGGCTTCCGCTCTTACGAGCAAATATCCAAAGAGATAATCTGAGATAGAGATTGGGCAGCCAAACATCTATCAACTTTCAAATTATTGAGTTCTTCATATATATTGAATAGAATAAAAACTATTATGAACCAACAAGAAAACCTTGCTGTTTTTTTCGTTGAGATGCTGGCGAAGCAGAATGCGACGCCAGAGGAGAAGAAAATACAGGCTCTCATTAAGACTGCGTTGTATGGAGATAACCTTCTCAAGTTTATTGACGAGGTTTCCAAGGCCTTTAAGGGCTGCGGAAAGGTAAGCGTTGAGACGGTCAAAGGTGTGACGGAGTATTTCAAAGCAAATAGTGAGGTTCAGATTCGAAATACTGATAAGGATGAAGAGGATAAAGAGCGTCTAATAAAGGAAACTTCTAACCGCATCGTTCAAGGTGAAGTCTGGGTTCTCGGAACGTTAGCGCATTTAGGACACTTAACGGAGTAACCATTCACCATGAATCATGCGCTCGGCTTTGCCGCTTGGCTCATCCAAAAACCCAGAACCACTTGTGGAGCCGCAATAGAAAGAAACATAACTATCAACTTTCAACTATCAATTCTCAACTGTCAACTAATAGAATGCCAAATAATTCAAATAACAAAAGAATCGCTAAGAACACAATTGTTTCATAAATACGAATTACTGTAAACATACTATATATATGAAGAAAGCTTTAATTACTGGTGTAACCGGACAAGACGGTTCATATTTGAGTGAGTTCCTTCTGGAGAAGGGCTACGAGGTACACGGCATCATTCGCCGCAGCAGTGTAGATTTCCGTGAGAGGATTGCCCATTTGGAGGGGAAACCTCATTTCCACCTACACTACGCAGACATGGGCGACTCGATGTCCCTCGTCAAACTGGTCGGATTGGTTCAACCTGATGAAATATATAATCTCGCAGCACAGAGCCATGTCCAAGTTAGTTTTGATGCACCAGAATTCACAGCTGACGTAGATGCCACTGGCGTTCTTCGAGTTTTGGAAGCAGTTCGAACTAATCATCTTGAGAAGACCTGCCGCATCTATCAGGCCTCCACTTCCGAACTTTACGGCAAAGTCGAAGAGGTGCCTCAAAACGAGAATACGCCCTTCCATCCCTACAGCCCTTATGCTGTCGCCAAGCTCTACGGCTTCTGGATTGTCAAAGAGTACCGCGAGGCCTACAATATGTTCTGCTGCAGTGGCATCCTCTTCAACCACGAGAGCGAGCGCAGAGGCGAAACCTTTGTCACCCGCAAGATCACCCTTGCTGCTGCTCGCATCAGCCAGGGCCTGCAAGACTGTCTCTACCTTGGCAATATGGACAGCCTGCGCGACTGGGGCTATGCCAAAGATTACGTGGAGTGCATGTGGCTCATCCTCCAGAATGACAAGCCCGAAGACTTCGTGATAGCTACAGGCGTACAACACAGCGTTCGCGAATTCACCCAGTTGGCTTTTAAGCATGCAGGCATCACGCTCGAATTCAAGGGTAAAGGACTTGACGAAGTTGGCCTAGTCAAGAGTACTGACTCTCAACTCTCAACTCTAAACTCTAAACTAAAACCTGGAGACATTGTCGTACGAGTCAGTCCCGACTTCTACCGACCGACCGATGTAGTCAACCTTTGGGGCGACCCAACGAAAGCAAAAGCCAAACTGGGATGGAATCCCGCCAAGACCAGCTTCGAGCAACTTGTCAAGCTCATGGTGGAGCACGACATTGCTAAAGTTGCAGCCGAGGGTGCCGCAGCCAAAGTGAGAACCAACTTAGCTGAATACCTCGAAAAGGGCATCGTAAAATAGTTAAAAAGAATTAAGTCTGCGAAATCAACAAGAAAAAAATTGTATTTTGCATACTAATGTAGTCCGCCCAAGTGGGAAAGGAATTGTTTATGAAGACTAAAGAAGAAATAAAGAAGATCGAAGCCGTGGTGTTGTACATCCTGAGTAAGTTCCAGGATGGTGTGGACTATATCAAGTTGTTCAAGGTCATGTACTTTGCCCAGAAGGACTTCCTGCTGAGTTATGGCAAGGTCTTATGTCCCGACACGTTCAAGGCACGCAAGTTTGGTCCTGTGCCCATGTTGTCCGACAAGGTGCTTAAGACTGTCGAGACTCGCGAATCGCTTCGCGGCCGTAACGACCTGAAAACCTTTGCTGGCGCCATTCGTGTTGATGAAAACCAGCTTGTCTATGCCTTGCAAGATGTTGACACTGATTACCTTTCTGGCAAGGAACGCCAGTGCTTGGACAAGTGGATAGAATACTGCCGCGACAAGGACTCCATGAAGGAACTCTCGCCCGAGTCGCACGATGCAGCTTATGATGCCGCATGGCAGGCATATCAGGACGATCCCCAAAAGGGCGAGATGACTCTCATAGAGATTGCCCGTGCAGGTGGAGCCTCTGAAAAGCTGGTGACTTACATCCGAGACAAAGAACTGATGAACGAGCAGTTATCCTAATTCCATACCTTATTCTTTTAATATGCGTATGGATTTTGAAGGAAAACTGTCCGACCTGAAAGAGAATCTGAAGGCGGCTTCTCTGGTTCAGAGTGCAGACGACCTCAAGGTAGGTACCATCATCTATGTTGAGATGGACAAAAACGACGGTCTTGTACTTAACGACGGATATCCCACACGCCTGAAATATGTAGTGGTGGCCGGAAGCAAGAGCGACCACAAGGAAGTATGTGTTGTATTGGTGAATACTGATGCTGACTATTCCGATGCCCCCGATTGGAAAGCAGAACAGTACCCGTTACTGCAGAAGAACTATCCGGGAGTGCTTGATTATAACAGTTGGTTAGACTGCACCGACCCCAAGACCATTACTGTACGTAAGCTAAAGGCCAAGAAGGCAGAGGTGAAAGGCTGCTTGACAGCTGACGACCTCAAAGCGGTAATGACGAAGCTTAAGAACAGTGACTTCATTGATCACCATACCAAAAAGGTCTATGGCATCAATGCTTATTCCGAAGGGGACAAGTAGTATAGCTACTGACTATCCGTTCAATCCGAGCAATCCGTGTTCAAAATAAAAAAGAAAAATGGAATTAGATTCAAAAATATATGTCGCTGGCCATAGGGGCATGGTCGGTAGTGCTATCGTTCGCGAGCTCCAGCGCCAAGGCTATACCAATATTATCACCCGCACCCACAAGGAACTTGACCTTACACGTCAGGATGCGGTTGAGAAGTTCTTCGCGGAAGAAAAGCCGGAATACGTATTCCTCGCCGCAGCCAAGGTGGGCGGTATCGTAGCCAACCAAAGTGCATTGGCAGACTTCATGTACGACAACATGATACTCGAGATGAATGTCATTCATGCTGCTTGGCAGAACGGGTGCAAGAAGCTGGAGTTCCTTGGGAGTTCCTGCATCTATCCGCGTATGGCTCCCCAGCCCATGCCCGAGAGCTGCCTGCTCACTGGCGAACTGGAGAAGACCAACGAAGCCTATGCCCTGGCCAAGATCTCCGGCCTCAAGTACTGCGAGTTCCTGAACAAGCAGTATGGAACGGACTATATCTCCGTTATGCCAACTAACCTCTATGGCCCAAACGATAACTACCATCCCGAGCACTCCCATGTATTGCCAGCGCTGATTAGGCGTTTCCACGAGGCGAAGGAGGTAGGGCTGTCCTCGGTGACTTGCTGGGGTGACGGCTCGCCATTGCGGGAGTTCCTGTATGTGGATGATCTGGCTAACCTGTGCGTGTTCTTGATGAACAATTATTCGGGTAATGAGACCGTCAATGCCGGAACCGGTAAAGAGCTCACCATTAAGGCGCTTACTGAGTTGGTTGCAAAGGTGGTAGGCTTCGAAGGAGAAATCAAGTGGGATACAACCAGGCCCAATGGCACACCTCGCAAGCTGCTGGATGTCAGCAAGGCCACGAAACTTGGATGGACTTATAAAACTGAACTTGAGAATGGAATCAAACTGGCCTACCAAGACTTTTTGAATAACCCAATGCGTGCAGAGCGATGACATCTATAACATATAAGAGATTTCTTGTGCAATAAGAGAATCAAATATGCTAAAAGAAAGAATCATATTCAAAGCTTTCTTTATTTTTATGGTTGGTTAGACTTTTATGAATGCTTATGAGGTGTTTTTGTATTTAATAAATTACTTTCTTATCATGTTAAATGATTGTACAAATGAAAACTCATTGATAATTAGTGTTTATGGATATTAAAGAAAAGTGGACAGAAGTATATACTAAAGAACAATTGAAAAGACTTCAGCAATTAGAATTGATAGAATTGAAGGTGGTCAAGAAGGTTTGTGACCAGCTTAATATAAAGTTTGTGCTGTATGGCGGCACATTACTTGGCGCGGTGAAGTATCAGGGTTTTATACCATGGGATGATGATGTTGATATTGCGATGGATAGAGAAGGCTATGAAAAGTTTATTGCTGAAGCGCCATCACTTTTGCCCAAAGACTTTGTGCTCACCAATCTGTATTCAGACCCGAAGTCTCCTTATAGCTATACGAAATTACGTCTTAAAGGAACAAGGTGTATAGAAAAAGGTAATGATCAACTTAAAATAGAGCAGGGTGTTTATATGGATATCTATCCAATTGACGATATTCCGGATGATGATAATCTGTATAAGGAACAGTTTACTAAACTGCAAAAGTTATTTGATGTTATATATACTCGGCAATGTTTGCATCATGCAGAGAAGGGGCGTTTCTATCTGCTCAAGGAAATAAAAAGGATTGCATATTATTGCTTCTATAGGCTCATTCCAATTTCCTATTTGAGAAATCTGCAAAAAAGGGAGATGACAAAGTATAATGGTACAGGTTGTTCGCGAAAGTCATGTTGGCATTATCCTAAATTGACAAACTACTATGAACAATACTATCCGCTGCAAGTTGTCAAATATGAAGACGGTGAATATTACGCGCCTGGCGATGCAAGGGAACATTTGATTAGACGTTATGGCGACATTGATTCACTCCCCCCTGCTGAAAAACGCTTAGGGCATGAAATATATATATTAGATTTCGGTGTTTTTAAAGAAAAAGATCCTCAATGGTAGTTAATCAGAAACAGATGGACGAGATTAATGCAGTCCAGTATAAAATATTTAAAGAGTTTCACAATGTCTGTGAAAAACTTGGATTGAACTATTATTTAGTGCATGGTTCTTTACTGGGTGCATTGCGTCATAAAGGTTTCTTCCCGATGGATGATGATATTGACGTGGCTATGCCAAGGAAGGATTATGAAGTATTCATTACGCAAGGCCAGGATGTAATTGGGAATAACTTCTTTATTCAATCCTATCTTTCTGAAAAAGATTATCCTCTTGTGTTCAGTAAGGTGAGAGCCAATGGAACTGCTTTTATACAGCCTGTCTTGCAGCATTGTAATGTAAATCAGGGAATATATATAGATGTATTTCCTATTGATAACTATCCAACCAGTAAGTGTTCACTGAAATGGCTTAGAGTAAAAGGGTGGATTTATGGCCTTAGAGCTAGTGAAAGACTATTATTCCAAAAGGACGACTCTATAACCGTGAGGTTGATAACCTTACTATCAAAAGTGTTACAACCATCATGGCGCCACGCAAGGAATAAGTATTGTGAGCTATACAATAAAATCCCAGATACGGGATTAGTTATCGTTCGGGGAGGAAAGCAGAAAGAAGTTGGCATTTCATCTACTTATTTTGGCAAACCTACGCATATTCAATTCGGGGATATTAATTCCTTCGCACCGGAGAGCATAGAGGATTATCTCAAATTGATTTATGGTGACTATATGAATTATGAACCAATGGGAAAGGATATGGTAAATGACCATGAAGTGAAAATCAGTGCGGAGATCGTAGATGTTAATAAATCATATAGAGAGTATTTGGATAAGAAATGACACTTACCTTTGTTACTAATTATGTTCACCATCATCAGTTACCATTAGCAGATGAGTTCTATCGCCTTTTGGGTAATGATTATAGGTATATTGCAACCAGCCTGCTTCCTGATTGGTTAATAAAAGGAGGGTATGATCCTAATCTGGATAGACCATTTATTGTACGTGCCTATCTTTCTTCAGCGGAGATGAGTAAAGCTAGAGCGCTAATAGATAATAGTGATGTTGTTATTTATGGGGCAGCTCCCGATGAATGGGTTTATAAGAGAAAGACTCAAAACAAAGTGACTTTCCACTTTTCAGAGAGGTGGTTGAGAAAAATTGATTTACATGCGATTTCACCACGTGCTTTATACGGTATTTATAGGAATTATTTTAAGTTTCGTAATAAACGCACATATATGCTATGTGCTTCAGCTTTCACCGCTAGAGATGTTCATCATTATGCTTGCTTCCCTAACAAATGTTTCAAGTGGGGTTATTTGACATCTGTTGATACATCATTTCGAGTTGATGAGAGTTCTGATATAAAAGAATCCTCAGAAAGGACTCCAATAATGTGGTGTGCAAGATTTTTAAAATTAAAACATCCAGAGCTTCCAGTTCAAATGGCAGCTAGAATGAAAGCGAAAGGCTATAGATTTAAGCTCGATATGTTTGGAAGTGGTGAAGAGCTTGAAGGCACAAAGAAGCTTATTTCAAATTTGGGAGTTGAAGACTGTGTGAGCTTTTGCGGGAACAGGCCAAACGAGGAAATATTACAGGAGATGCGTAAACATAAGATTTTCCTTTTTACTAGCGATCGGAATGAAGGCTGGGGGGCCGTATTGAATGAGGCTATGAGCAACGGATGCGTTCCTGTAGCGAGTGATGAAATTGGTAGCGTTCCATACTTGATTAAGTCGGGATATAACGGTCTAGTTTTTAAATCGAGAAATTTGGATTCTCTATATGTAAATGTGACACAACTTCTAGATGATCCTGACAAATTAATGGAAATGTCAAAGGCTGCCGTTTATACAATGCAAAATGTGTGGTCTCCGAGGGTGGCAGCTGAGAATTTTCTTGATTTAGCAAATCATGCTATTAATAATACACTTGATCATTACAAAAGGACAGAAGGCCCTGCTTCTTGGGATAAGATATGACAAATAACAATGCAAGAAAATACAAATAAGGCTATAGCTTATAACTCTATTGTTTTGTATGGCAAAATGGTTGTTAATACCATCTGTGCCTTACTTGCTACGCGTTTTGCTCTTCAGGCATTAGGCGTGGTTGATTATGGATTATATGCAGTATTAGGTGGTATAATAAGCTTTATTTCCATCTTTAATACAATCATGCTCCTAACTTCAAATCGCTTTATTGCCGTTGCGATTGGTAAGGGGGATATGAAAGATATTAATGAGCAATTTAATGTTAATCTGGTAATTCATGTTGCAATAGCTTTGTTAGCCTTACTTGTGGCATATCCTGTTGGAGATTGGTATATCCCAAGGTATGTCAATTATGATGGACCGCTTTCTAATGCAATGATGGTTTATTTTATCTCTGTTGCTGGAAGTATACTGTCTTTTATTGGCGTTCCATATAACGGACTTCTGATGGCAAAGGAAAGGTTCATTGTCTTTTCATTAGTTGATGTTATTTGCCATATATTGAAGCTGACTGTAGCATGGCTCTTAATATACTATTTCCAAGATAAACTCTTTATTTATACTCTTACAATGGCTTTTCTAACAGCCATACCAACATTCGTCTATATTATATACTGTAGGCGTCATTATGGAGAAATGGTTAGATTGCGATTGGTGAGAGACCGGGGAAAATATAAGAAGGTCTTCAATTTCTCCGCTTGGGTATCATTAGGCGCTGTGGCTTCTGTTGGGAGAAATCAAGGTGCCGCATTGGTGGTAAATGCGTTCTTTAATACAGTTATGAATACGGCCATGGGCGTTGCTTCAAGCATTAACTCCTATGTGAGTATTTTTGCACAGACAGTAAAACAACCAATGGCTCCTCAAATTACAAAAAGTTATGCTAATGGTGACCATAAACGGACGGATGAACTGCTCATTATGTCAACCAAATATACTTTTTTACTAACCCTTTTGATTGGCTCCTTCTTTCTCGTAGCTCCAGAATGGATTCTGAGTTTGTGGTTAGGTGAGGCTCCTCCTTTTGCTTCCATTTTTTTGGTCTTATTTATAATTGATAATTTGGTTCAGTCTTTAAATTCCGGTGTTGGGATACTGATTTTAGCCAGTGGGAAGATTGGTTTTTATCAAGTCTCTATGAGTATATTAAATATTTTCTCTGTAGTACTTGGTTATCTCGTTCTCCGTGGAGGCGAGCCTGCTTACTTTCTTTTAGTGGCATATATTGTTGTATCCATCATCACTTTTTTTGTTATCCAGTTTGTTCTTCACAGACAACTCAAATATGATAATTCTAAGTTGTGGAAATATTCTTTTATTCCATCTTTGGTAGTTTGTGCGCTGTTTGTACCTGTCTTATTTTTCCCTGTTATAGTACACCCTATAATCAACATAATAATCTCAATCAGCTATCTGTGTTTTATTGAATTCTTTGTTGGTCTCTCTAAGAAAGAGAGAGAAAAACTAAGGCATATTGCCTTTAGAGGTGTTAGTCGAATAGTAAAGAAGTAAAGAAAAAAGAAGTGATGAAAATACTTTGGATAACAAATGGATTGTTTCCTGAAGCGAATGCGAAACTCCAAGGTTTAACTGAAATCAAGGGTACTGGTGGTTGGATGATTGGTCTTTCTGATGCTTTAATTCAAACTGGTGAGGTAAAGATAATAGTAGCTAGCATTACATCGCTTGTTAAAGAACTTACTATTGTCCAGGGTAAGCATATTATATTCTATGCTATCCCATCATTAGGGGACTCAACATATAAGAAGGAATATGAAGGAATTTATCGTAAAATATTCAAAGAAGTACAACCTGATGTAGTCCATATCCATGGTACAGAGTTCCCTCATTCTCTGGCAGCGCTTAGAGCGTGTGGCTCTGATATAACCGTAGTTTCACTTCAAGGATTAGCTTCAGTTATATCTCGTTATTATTTGGCAGGTCTATCAAATAAGGAAATTAGAAGAAATCCTACGGTTCACGATTTTTTGCGTCAAAATTTGTTTCAACAAAAACAAGAGATGGAAGAAAGGGGACGTTATGAGATAATGCTTTTTAAAGAGGCAAAGAATGTTATTGGACGAACCAATTGGGACCGTGCCCATGTTTGGGCAGTGAACACTCAATTAAACTACTTCCATTGTAATGAAGTTTTGCGTAAAGAGTTTTATGACGGTAGCCTATGGTCCTATGAGAGGTGTGTGAAGCATAGCATATTCTTGAGCCAGGGTAATTATCCACTCAAAGGCATTCATAAAGTGATAGAAGCATTAGCTATAGTTAAACGCAGTTACCCGTCCGTGAGTGTTAGAATAGCTGGTTTAGATATTACTTGCAGTAAAGGTGGGGCTAAAGCGAAAATAAAGATAACTACATACGGCAAAATCATCAAAAAGCTCATAATAGAGAATGAATTGGAAGATAATGTTACTTTTTTGGGTGCATTAAACGCAACAGGAATGAAACAGGAATATTTGCGTTCTAATGTTTTTATATGTCCAAGTAGTATTGAGAATTCACCAAATTCGCTTTGTGAAGCCCAAATCCTTGGTGTGCCTGTTTTGGCAAGTTATGCTGGAGGAATCCCCGATCTAATGAAGGGTGACGAAGATCATCTATATCGTTTTGAAGAAGTTGAAATGCTGGCAAAGAAAATCTGCCAGGTGTTTGGTAATAAGGACAGTATTATAACTGTGGGGATGAAACAACATGCTGTTAAGAGACACGATGTAAGTGTAATTGTAGGTGATATCTTGAAAGTATACAATGCAATCTCGCATAAATAATAATACGATAATGAAGAAAAGTTCAATAATATTTATCATTTTAATAATATTTTGGGCATTAAGAGATAATGTGCCAATTTTCAATAGTTATATGACCTTTCCCATAGTAATGGCTGTGCTGGTTATTTCTTATTTTGCTTTTTTTATTGAATTTGGCCCAGGATTATTAAGGAAGTATTTACCTTTATTTTCTGTCCCTATTGCTAATTTAGTTTATTCTTTATTTGATTCAAGTTTGTGGTCTTTTGACACCCTTTTTTACGTTCTTTTACAGCTTTATATTTGGCCTTTTATATCTGAATTTGTTTTAAAATATAAGCATGATAAAAAAATATCGGTTGTTGTAATAATTGTCTTTCTTACTATGATTATCACGTCAATTACTACATATTTGGGAAATTTACAATTCCCGGGGGCTTCTCGGATGATGGCCACCGGTCTAGAAGAGCATCGTGAATCAGTCTCCGTTTTTGGGAAAATGAATATTGGTGGATTTGATTTTATATATTCATTAGTACTTCTCCTGCCGTTTCTTTTTTTCTCGCTTAGGAATAGGACAGATCGAATTGTTAAGAAGTTATTGGTATTATCAATTATTATTCTCTTTTTCATTACTATTTATAACTCTGAATACACAACTGCGCTTCTCTTTTCTGCGCTCTCAATAGTGATTTTTTTCCTTCCACAAAAAATAAGCCCTCGTACTGTAATAGTCCTTGCCGTTATTTCTATTCCAATAATGGTATTTGCAGATACTTATCTTCCATTGTTATTTTCTAGCGTTTCTGAGTCAACTGAGAGTTATAACATATCTGTTAGAATGGAAGAAATGGGATATTTAATGTCAGGCGTTGAAGGTTATGGAGATGTGCAGGGACGAATAAATTTATGGAGGTTGTCTTTAAATAATTTTACAAATAATTTACTTACTGGTACGGGGAATATTGGAGGGTCTCATTCCTTTATTTTGGATAACATGTCAAAATATGGTATATGGGGTTTGCTGCTTATCATTTTACAATTTTCTGCATTATATAGAATTACAGTAAAGCCGTATGCTAAAGGACCATTTTTTACACCAGTATTATTTATGTATATAATTAATTTTGGTTTGTGTTTGTTTAATACCCTATTTTTCTATAATATATTCTTGTTTTTTATACCATTGTTCATTCGTACGCTCGAAAATTCGCCACGTAATACTTATATTGAATAATAAGATATGATATATATCATTACAACAGAAACCTTCCCCAACGGTTTGGCTGCCACGCAGCGTATCAAATGTTATGCAAAGAGCATGGTAGGTTTAGGGCAGCATTGCGAGGTGTTATGCATTAACCGTTGTGAAGACCCTCTATCTCCATTAGGTAACACAAAGACAAGAGGGGTAATAGATGGTTATTCCTACAGCTATATGGGTGATTCCACATTGTTAGAAAGGTCTTGGAAAAATTCAATTCATCAAATAGCCGACACATTTAGGTTAATAAATCTTATTGTAAGAAAAATTAATAAAAATGACAAAGTCATATTTTATTCCTATAATTCTTTTTTACGCGAAATAGTAGTTGCACTATCGAACATAAAGGGATACCAGGTGTTTTTTGAAATGAACGAGCATCCAACCATTCAAATGAGTGGATTTAAAATGGATGATGAAAAACTGGGAGATCATATTAGGCTTATGCGAGCCTTGAAAGGTATCGACGGTTTTCTTTGTATTTCCTCTGCACTTAAGGAACTACTGGTTAAATGTGGTATAGATGAAGGGAAGGTCCATGTTGTGAATATGCTCGTAGATGTTTATCGTTTTGATAATGTAAATAAACAAGCGGTTGAGCCATATTTAGGTTATTGTGGTGCGGCAGATAACAAGAAAGACGGAGTTGATCAGTTAATCACCGCGTTCAGCAAGATTACATCAAAGTATCCGGAAATGAAACTTTATATTATGGGACCTAAACGTGATGATTGTCAGAATGAAAAGTTGGCAAAGGATTTAAGGTTAGACGATAAAGTTATTTTCACTGGTATGATAGGCTCAAATGAATTGCCAATAAAACTTATTAACGCCTGTGTATTAGTCTTGGACAGACCTCAAAGTAGGCAGGCAAAATATGGGTTTCCTACAAAATTAGGGGAATATCTCTTAACGGGTAATCCTGTTGTTGTGACGTCTGTAGGTGATATACCTTTATTTCTTAAAGATGGTGAATCTGCATATTTGGTGGAACCTGATAATATTGAAGAATTTGCCGCAAAATTGGATTATGTTTTATCCCACTATGAAGAATCAAAACGAGTTGGACAGAACGGTAGAGAAGTTGCTTTGAAACACTTTTCCGGACAATGTATAAAGTCTCAGCTCAAATTAGCAATGAACTTATAGAATATAATGGTTTTCAATTCTTTCTCTTTCTGGGTAGTATTCCCGTTCATTTTCGGACTCTATTGGTTAATACCCTCAAAGTTTAACCAGTGGCGAAAGCTGTTTCTCGTTGTGGCGAGTTACCTGATCTATATGAACTGGAAACCAGCCTTCGCGTTGGTATTATTGGGAGTGACCTTGGTGACATACTTGGGAGGGCGAGTTTTACAGGTTCAAGATGAAGGGTTAAAGGTTAATGAGAGTTCGAAAAGAACGAGGCTGGTGTGGTTATTCGCCCTTCTTGGGTTACTGCCGCTGTTAGTTTTCAAATACTATAATTTCCTTAATGATAGCCTAATAGAAGGACTTGCAACTATAGGTTTGAAGTTCGCGATGCCGGGTCTGAATTGGGCTGTCCCTATTGGGATTTCATTCTTTACCTTCCAAGCCGTTGGCTATATGCTGGATGTGTATCACGAAAGAGTTAAGGCAGAAAAGAATCTGTTGGATTATGTATTGTTCATTTCATTCTTCCCTCAGATAACATCAGGTCCTATCAGCACAGCGAAAGAATTTATGCCGCAAATCAAGATACCTCATACGTTTTCTTACGAACAAGGGAGAGATGGATTGAAATTATTACTATGGGGTATGTTTGTGAAAGTGGTGATAGCAGACAGAGTTGGGATGCTGGTGGATACCGTTTACGGGAACTATCATTTCTATTCAGGGAATGTATGCTTGCTTGCAAGTTTCTTCTATACAATACAGATATATTGCGACTTTGCAGGTTACTCATGGATGGCAATAGGAATTGCCAAGACATTGGGGTTTGACTTAATCAATAACTTCCGTCAGCCTTATTTTGCTACCAGTATTACTGATTTTTGGAAGCGTTGGCACATCTCTTTGACCCGTTGGTTAACTACCCATGTGTACATTGGGCTTGGCGGTAATCGGTGTTCCAAAATAAAGCAGTACTGGAACATTATGGTGACGTTCCTGGTTTCTGGCCTTTGGCATGGAGCTAATTGGACTTTCGTATTCTGGGGCGCGTTACATGGCGTAATACAGATTTTTGAAAAGATGTTAGGAATTGACCCTAAAGGACGGTTCGCCAATACGAGGGTGTTGAAGATACTTTCGCCAGTCCGTGTGCTGGTTACTTTCCTGCTAGTCAATCTGGCTTGGATATTCTTCAGGATGCCAACAATTAGCGAGGCGCTTGAAGTTATTGGGAAGATGGTTCAAGATAGGGGCGCTTTGAATATAGTGGACATCTACAATGGAACGGCACCTGTATTTATTATTGCAATAAGTTTGATGCTGTTAGTGTTGAGAGACCTTGCTGAAGAGTATGGGCTACGTAGGTCCTCGTTCTTGAGAAAGCCCTTTTTACAGTGGTGCTGGTACATTTTGCTATTTGTATTAGTTCTATCCATCGGCGTTTTAGATGGTGGTCAGTTTATTTATGCAAGTTTTTAAGCCATGAAGAAGTTTTTTATAAGAGTTCTAGTTTTCTTTGTGGCAGTTGCCATAATTGATATCATCTTTGGGATGTGCTGTGACTATATGTATGAGCATTCCAAAAGTGGAGATTCCCGTAAAATTAACTATGCTATAAAGGAATGCAATGCAGATATATTAATTATGGGCTCATCGAGAGCCAATCATCATTATAACCCACAGATATTGTCTGATTCTTTGTGCTTGTCTTGTTATAATCTTGGTATTGATGGCAGTGGCGCTATTCTGATGGATGGCTTTTATCGATTGATAACACAGAGATATGTGCCAAAACTCATTATATACGAGTTAACTCCTTCATTTGACCTGTATCAGTATGCAGGTGATGCTAATAATACGAGATATCTATCTCAGTTGAAACCGTATTACCAAGAAGAATGTATAAGACAATTGTTTGATGATGTTGATGGTCGTGAATTGGTGAAGTTGTATTCTGGACTATACAGGTATAATACTTCGTGTTTGAACCTGTTCCGATCTTTTTCAAAAGGTAAGGTTTCAGAAGGTGATGGCCATGAACCATTATATGGTGTGATGACTATTGTTAAGCCTTTTGAAGATGCTCCTGTTCAGCAAATAGATTCTCTCAAGATTAAATATCTAAAGTCGTTTATTCACGATTGTAAAGCAAACGGGACTGAGGTTCTTTTTGTGGTCTCTCCAAGGTATGGCGCAACAACTAGTGTGGAGTATCAGCCAGGTTTTAATATATGTATTGAAGAAGGGTGTGAGGTGATGGATTATTATTGCGCCCCTGATTTATCATTCAGTGTCGATTTTTTCAAAGACTCATATCATTTAAATAAGGAGGGTGCTGATGCCTTTACAAAGAGAGTAGCTCACGATATAAAACAACGAATACAATAATCAATAATGAAGATAGCAATATTGTATATATGTACAGGTAAATATAACCAGTACTTTAGGGGATTCTACGAGTCCTCCGAGAAGTTTCTTCTTGCAGGAAAAGCAGAGAAGGAATATTTTGTATTTACGGATGATATGGCATTGTCGGATGCGCCTAATGTTCATTTGTTCGAGCAGCAATGTCAGGGATTTCCTGCAGATTCTCTGTTTCGGTTCGAGTATTTCCTGCGGGCTAAAGATGAATTAAAAGCATTTGATTATATCTATTTCTTTAATGCCAATTCCGAGTTCCGTCTGCCTGTGGGTGAAGAAATTCTTCCTGATGAGACCGGTTTGGCGATGGGTTTATGGTATAAGCAGGAGAAACCCTGGTGGAGCCTGTGGAACATAATGGAAACACCTCCTTTTTATTGCTATGAGCGAAACAAAGAGTCATTAGCATACGTGCCACCTTTTGGGAAGAACTACAAACATTACATGGGAGGCGTGAACGGGGGGCGTGCTAAAGAGTATTTAGAGATGGCGGAAACACTCGCTAAGAATATTAGGGATGATTATGAAAGAGGAATTATTGCAATCTCTCACGATCAGTCCCACATTAATGCTTATATGAGAAGTCATGCCTGTAAGGATATACCTAAAGAATTATGTTGGCCCGAAGAATGGCCGTCCTCATTTACCCCCAAAATGGTGTTTCGTGACAAAAAGGTTCTAGGGGGAGAATTCCTAAAGGGGCGTAATCCCTCAATATGGGGTGGGATTAAAAGAAATTGGAAAAGAGTGAAACGTGCTCTGAAGTGGTATTTTTGACCCACAAAATAATAGAAATCAAAAGTTAAATATATAAATCATACTCTCATGAAAGAAATCAAAAGAATTTGGTTCGCAAGTCATTATTCCATGCCGCCCGAATATGAAATGCGGAATAAGACAGAGATGTACTGCAAGTACCTGATGAAAAAGGGTATTGAGTGCAAAATATTTTGTGCCAGTACAGTGCATAACCATGATGTCAATGTCGTAGAGGATGGGAAGCTGTATGTTGAGAAAAACTATGACGGAATCGATTTTGTGCATATACGATGCAGTAAATATAAAGGAAACGGTCTTAAGCGTATTATCAACATGCGTCAGTATGCCCACCGATTCCATAAGGTGGCTAAAAATTTTGAATTGCCGGATGTCATAGTTGCTGATACGAATATTTTGATGTACGGCCCTATCTATCAATTCTGCAAAAAACACAATATTGCATTCGTGACGGAGATCCGTGACATCTATCCTTTGGCTTTTGTGGTGTATTTGGGTTTTAGCGAAAAGAATCCTCTGATACAATACTGTTATCGCTTGGAGAAAAAGATGTTCATGCGTTCCGATGCAATCAGCTATTCTTGGCCTGGTGGTAAGCAGTATATGATTGATAAGGGTTGGGAAAATGATGTTAAACTAGAAAAGATTTTCTACATCAATAATGGTGTGGATTTGCCCTCGTTTAATAAGAATGTTCAGGACTTCGACTACAAGGATGAAGACTTGGATAACCCTAATTTGATTAAGGTTGTTTATACCGGTTCTTTGCGTATCGTTAATCGTATTGAACTATTGATTGGAGCAGCAAGAATTCTGAAAGAACGCCATGCGGATAATATCAAAATATTGATATGGGGAACTGGCGAGGATGTTGAACGTTTGATAGATATGAGTAAAGACCTTGACAACATTCAGTTTAAAGGATTCGTTCAGAAACAATGGGTTCCGTCAATTAGTTCAAAAGCAGATATTAATCTGATGCATAATTTCAGCACAAAAATGAACCGTTATGGACAGAATCAGTGCAAGTTGTTTGACTATTTGGCAGCAGGTAACCCAATTCTCTCGACTTACAAGGTTGGTTTCAGTACAATTGAAGAGAACAATTGCGGTTACCAGATAGAGAACCAGACATCAGAAGAAATTGCTAATGAGATTCTTCGCATAGCCAATATGCCAGAGAATGAGCGTAAACAAATGGGTGAGAATGCAAAGGCGGCAGCTAAACAGTTCGATTTCGCTTATTTGACAGATTTGCTATATGATTGCTGCAAATATGCATTTGAGCACAAACATTCAAAGTAGCATATGAATTATTATTTAAAACAAGTCGTTCTTGCTTTGACGGGTTGGATTCCCGACAAACCATATCTTCAGCTGACATATTTGTTGAGGATGAAGGAAGTATTACACCTTAAGCATCCTCGCTATATGTCAGAGAAAATGCAGTGGCTCAAACTCTATGACTATAAGCCTGAATATGCACGTATGGCAGATAAGGTAGCAGTAAGAGAGTTTGTGGCTGAGCGATTAGGGGAGGATTGCTTAATCAAGCAATACGGTGTGTATGAAAGAGCTGAGGATATTCCTTACGACGAACTTCCTAATCGTTTTGTCCTTAAGTGTTCCCATGATAGCGCTAGTACGGTAGTGGTAAAGGATAAGAGTGCTCTGGACATAAAGAAAACGAATGAATTCTTGAATAAGAGGCTCAAATTGCGTTTTTATTTGGAAGGCAGAGAAAACGTGTATAAGGAGGTTAAGCCCCGAATAGTATGTGAGGAATTCCTTGGTGATACTAACGAAGTTCCTGAAGATTATAAAGTGTTCTGCTTTGATGGTAAGCCTGAGTTTGTCACTGTAGATGTGGGTAGGTTTAGAAAACATGCTCAGTTCTATTATGATACCAACTGGAATTTGTTCCAGATGGATTCTGAGTATGTACCTGAGCCTGGACAGTCAGTTGAGCGGCCTATGCTCTTAGATAAACTTTTGGAAAGTGCAAAAATCTTGTCCAAAGGAATGAGATTTGTCCGTGTGGATTTTTACATTGTTAACAATAAACTATATTTTGGAGAATTGACATTCTATCCTGCTGCTGGATATAAACGCTATACTCCAGTGGAGGTTGATTTGAAATATGCTTCTTTAATCAATACGGATACAATATGATTGTAGTAAAATTCAATGGTGGCCTTGGAAATCAGCTATTTCAATATGCGTTTGGTCGTGCGTTGCAGTTGAAATATAATGATTCATTAGCAATAGATGTCGAGGAGTTTCGTAGATCTTACGGTCATGTACCGAGACACTATTCACTTGAGCCTTTTAATCTGCCCGATGATGTCAAGGTGTTACCAGTTAAGGATTCGAAATCGTTGTTGTTTTTTAAGGTCTTTCATAAAGTCAACAGGACATTGAATTCTAACATGGCTAGATTGTTTAATATATATTGGTGGCGTAGTCCAGTTTATAAGGATTTTGGTATAAAAGACACAAAAGGGAAGAAGTGCTATTTCTATGGTTACTGGCAGTCAGAAAGATATTTTGCTGACTACAAGGATAAGATCAAACAGGAGCTTAAAGTAAAAACTCCTATCACAGAGGAATGCCTTCCTTATGCGGAACAAATAGAGAATAGTAATTCGGTATGCCTTCATATCCGTAGGGGGGATTTCGTGAAAGAGGGACAGATTATATGTGATGTAAATTTCTATGACAAGGGAATTCAATATATAGACCAACGTGTTAAAGATGCCCGTTATTTCATATTCACGAATGATGAGAAATGGGTTAAAGATAATATCCATCTTCCTAAAGACAGTACATTCGTAGAAATTGCAGATCCCGACTATGAGGTCCTACGTCTGATGTATAAGTGCAAACATTTTGTAATATCTAATAGTAGTTATAGCTGGTGGGCACAATACCTCTCTGATAATCCTAATAAAATCGTGATTGCTCCATCCAAATGGTCGTTGGTTTGGCCCAATGAGCGTTCTATTTATTTGGATAGTTGGATTACAATGTAAATTCATCATTATGTATAAGCATTTTTTCAAACGGGTGATAGACTTGATTTTTGCTCTCATCGCTCTTCCATTTGTTTTATTGGTTATCGTTGTTGTTGCTCCTTTTATCTGGCTTGATGATAAAGGCCCCATTTTCTATGCCGGTAAGCGCATAGGCTATAAAGGCAAACCCTTTGGCATGTTGAAGTTCCGCTCTATGAAAGTAAATGCGCCAGACATAAGGTTAGAGGATGGAAGTACATACAATGGAGATGATGATCCGAGAGTAACAAAAGTGGGAAAGATCTTACGTAAAACCAGTTTGGACGAAATTCCCCAGTTCCTGAACGTGCTGACAGGCCAGATGAGCTTGATAGGCATACGCCCTGATCCGTTGGACTGGTTGGAAAAGTATAATGAACATGAGAGAGTAATCCTGACTGTTAAGCCTGGCATCACGGGTTACAATCAGGCCTACTATAGAAATAGTGCAGATGGAGAGCTGAAGTTAAAGAACGATGTGTATTACGCAGAGCACATATCTTTTTGGCTTGATGTTAAGATTTTCTTCAAAACAATTAAGACCGTTCTATTGCGCGAGAATATTAACGTTGACGAAGACAGAAAATGAGAGAATACGGGAGTGAACATCCGGCAGTACTGCTGCCAGATGGATATTTTGAGACCTTCAACCAGTATGGTAAATGTACGTGGTTGCGCTCTGGACGTGAGGCCTTGCATCTTGTGGCATTGAACCTTAATCCAATCAAGAATCTGCCTATAGTACTGATGCCCGCCTACTGCTGCCACTCAATGGTAGATCCGTTTGAGAAAGCAGGATGGAAGGTGGAATATTACCGGTTGAATGAGGATTTAACCGTAGATTTGGATTACCTTACAAATGCACTTGCAAACGGATTCCCTAAGGCAGTGCTATCTATGAACTTCTATGGCTCTGCTTCTACAAAAGAAGCTGTTGACTGTATTAAGAAGAGTAATCCGGAATGTAAGGTAATAGAAGATTTTTCTCATTGCACCTTCTCGCTTGCTGGCATTTATAATTCACGAGTCGATTATTATGTGACTAGTATCCGTAAGTCTGTGGGTGTATGTGACGGCTCGGTGATTATTAGTAAGGAACCACTTGATGAGTCATTTGTTGAGGAAGGTGAAACAGAGTTTGTAAGTAGCAGGCGAGACTGCCAGAAAATCAAGGCAGAATACACTTACTCGCAGGATAAAGAACAGAAGGGCTTATTCTTTCCTGAACTTCGTAGGCAAGAAGGTGAACTCGATGCTTTCGCGGGCGTTCACCGTATATCCATGACTGGAAAGGAAATGTTGGGTGTGCTGGATGGTGAGATGATTTCCTACGCCCGCAGGTGCAATATGAAGCATATTCTGGAACTACTGGACGGCAAAGTGGAGAATGTGCCCGGGATTGAGAGATGCCTGGATGGTGCTCCTTTCTCACTGCCTATTCTTTTGAAGAATCGAGATGAGGTGCAGCAAAAGCTGGCAAAGAGGGGAGTATATGCTCCTGTTTTGTGGCCAATCTGTGATCAAGCCAGGGAGACTTGTTCAGTTTCAGCTCGTATGGCTGATGAAATGTTGTCTATACCTGTTGACCAAAGATATAACTACGACGATATAGAAGAGATAGCCAAGATAATATTGGAAACTATATGAAGAAACTATTAGTTCTTGCTGCGGGATTGCTTCAAATTCCCGTCATCAAGAAAGCCCGAGAGATGGGCTACTATGTGATAGCCGCTGATGATGATCCCAATGCTCCTGGTATGGCACTGGCTGAGAAGGCTATTGTGCCAGGTGGTCTGATGAATGAGGAAAAGATGGTAGCATTGGCTAAAGAGGAACATGTGGATGGAGTTATTCATCCTTGTTCTGAGGTCGCTATGAATGTGATGGGCCGCATTAATGACGAATTAGGTCTTTGCGGCATATCCAAGGAGATTGCTATCAGGGCTACCAACAAGCATTTGATGCGTGAGGCATTTGAGAAATATGGAGCCCCCAGCCCCAAGTCTATATTGACAAAGGATGAGGAGGATGCTTGGGCCACATTCTGCAGTGAGTTTGATACTAATGCAATACTGAAGCCTTCTCGCAATAGTGGATCTCGTGGTATTGCTAAGGTGGTGAAAGGTATTTCAAAAGAAGAATTTGATGCCCTTTACCGCAGGGCGTTGGATGAGAGTCGTGACCATCAGGTACTGATTGAGCAATTTATTGAAGGCCCTGAGTTTTCCGTGGAGGTAATAGTATGGCAGGGAGAACCTCATGTGTTGGCTGTTACTGATAAGAAAACTACTGAGGCCCCTTATTTTGTGGAGCTGGGGCATAACCAACCTTCACTGTACCCTGAAGATGTGCAACAGAAGTTGAAAGATGGTGCTATTGCCGGTTGTAAGGCCTTAGGGCTTACTAACTGTGCGGCTCATTGTGAATTGAAAGTGCAGAATGGCGAAGCCTACCTGATGGAGATTGGTGCCAGAATGGGTGGTGACTTTATCTCTACCGAACTGACCCATCTGAGTAGCGGTATCGACATGGTGGCAGCTACCATTGATGTGGTGTTGGGTGTGGAGCCCAAGTTGAAACCTGTAGAGGAGAAACATGGCGTTGCTATTCGTTACTTTACCCCGAAGCCCGGCAAGGTGGTGGCCATTGAACATACGGAACTGCTTGAACGCCCTGATGTGTATGATGCAGAGATTTACGTTCAGGTTGGCGATGAAGTACGTGAGGTGAAATCCAGTTTGGATAGGACCGGTCATGTGATAGTTACGGCCGATATTGCCAAAGATGCTATTACCATAGCAGAAAGATTAATTGAGGAAGTAAAAATTATAACAGAATAAATACAATAAAGATGAATATGAAGCTTAGAAATATACCTTTCTCTCCGCCTGATATGACGGAGAAAGAGGCTCAGGAGGTAAGAGAAGCTATCCTCTCTGGTTGGATTACAACCGGTCCAAGAACCAAGAAACTTGAAGCACAGATATCAGATTATGTGCATACGGAGAAAACTGTATGTTTGAACTCCGCAACTGCGGCTATGGAGATGGTTCTTCACCTATTGGATGTTGGACCTGGCGATGAAGTGATAGTACCCGCCTATACATATACTGCAACAGCCAGTGTAGTATGTCATGTGGGGGCAAAGGTGGTTATGGTAGATAGCCAGAAGGATAACGTGGAGATGGATTATGACAAGTTGGCTGAGGCCATTACCGAAAGAACCAAGGTGATAGTGCCGGTGGATTTGGGTGGCATTGTAGCTAACTATGATCGTGTCTTTGAGATTGTTGAGCAAAAAAAAGCCTTGTTCCACCCCAATAATGCCCTGCAAGCAAAGATAGGAAGAATTGTAGTGTCAGCTGACGGAGCTCACTCCTTTGGTGGTAACAGAAAAGGCAAGATGGCTGGTGAGATTGCTGATTTCACATCCTTTAGCTTCCATGCCGTAAAGAACTTCACTACGGCAGAAGGCGGTGCCATGACATGGAACCTGCCTTTTGGGAAAGAGGTGGTTCCAACGGATGTGGACTATATGCCTACCGTTCCGAAGAAGGTGGGGGAGAAGTGGAATGAACTGCTTTATCGTATATCCCAGTTGTTCTCACTGCACGGACAAAACAAGGATGCACTTGCAAAGACAAAACTGGGTGCTTGGGAGTATGACATCATTGGGCCTTGGTTCAAGTGCAACATGACTGACATTATGGCTGCGCTTGGCCTGGTGCAGATGGAACGTTACAAGGAAATTTTGGAGAGAAGGTATGAGATAGTAGAGCGTTACAATAAGGTTCTAGAAGGTCTGCCTGTTGCGGTGTTGAACCATAGAGATGCAGACCACTGCTCCTCTCATCATTTGTATCTGGTACGTTTGTTAGGTAAAACACGTGAAGAAACCAACCTCGTGATTGAACAAATGGCAGAAAGGGGAATTGCAACCAACGTCCATTACAAGCCGCTGCCTATGATGACTGCATATGAAGCCATTGGATTTGATATTGCCAAGTACCCCAATGCTTATCATTTGTTTGAGAACGAGGTGACACTTCCTTTGCATACTTGCCTGACAGATGAAGATGTGGAATATATAACTACCAACTTCGCTGAAATAGTAAAGAACAAATAATTGTCACTAAATGAATAATATAAGACTTGCCTGGGCAGACTCATTAAAAGGATGGCTTATTATACTTGTTGTTTTGGGACACGCAATACAGAATACAATAGGAGATGATTGCGACAATAACCATCTATGGAATTTGATTTATTCGTTTCACATGCCTGCTTTTATGGCAATAAGCGGTTTCTTGGCATATCGTCAAAATACACAAAGGGGAGAGCAGTATTTTATATCAGTATTGAATAGAAGGTTTAGACAGCTTGTTATTCCTTTCGTTTTATGGACATTGTTATTATTGTTAATAGGCGGGAATCTATCTTTAAATAATATTGGTGTTTACCTGCTTTATCCTGACAAGGGGCTATGGTTCCTTTGGGTTCTTTTCTTTATAACCGTTTTCTTCAACTTCGGTAATTGGTTGTCAGAACGTATTCATATAAAGCAAGTAGCTGTTATAACCGCATTTTGCTTACTATTTGCGGGAAGTATGGTGCTGTTTGAGATTAGAGTCTTAGGTTTCCAATTTATTGCATATTATTTCATTATCTATTCGCTTGGCTATTTTCTTCACAAATATTATGACAAGGTGATTACACAGAACACTTTCGTATTATTATTGTTGGTCATTTCTTGGGGCGTTCTTGCTTGGTTCTGGAAAATGCATGAGTTACCTTCATGGCTACAATTCATACCTCTTCCGTCATCTTTGCTACAATATTCATATAGATTTATTACTGCTGCTCTAGCCTTATACATATTACTGGCAGTGTCACCTAGTTTTCTAAATTCTACCAGCAGATTGAATGCTCCGTTTATTAATTTAGGAAGTGTTTCTTTAGGGATTTATACCGTACATTTTATAATAATTGGTAGAGTCGTCCTAATGTGCAGAAATTGGGTTGATGATGATACATTAATTATCATATTGTCATTCTTGGTGGCTTTACTGGTTTCATGGCTAATAGTGTGGATGTTGAATAAGAGGAAAAATACGGCTAAGTGGTTCTTGGGTAAAATATGAGAAATAAGGTTTCTTTAGATAAGAATACAAAGGCTTTCTTTGCTTTGCTCAGAGGTGGTCTTTGGGAGAAGGAAGTCAATCTTTCAGAATATGGTAAGATTGACTTCCAGAGGCTTTATGAGCTGGCCGAAGAGCAGTCCGTTGTTGGGCTTGTGACTGCTGGCTTGGAGTATGTCAGAGGTTTTGTCGTCCCCAAAGAAGTCTTGCTTCAGTTTATTGGCCAAACCCTGCAACTTGAAGAACAGAATAAGGCTATGAATAGCTTTGTGGGCGAATTGGTTGATAGAATGCGTAGGCAAGGGATTTATGCACTTCTTGTAAAGGGACAGGGCGTGGCACAGTGCTATGAACGCCCGTTGTGGAGGGCTAGTGGTGATGTGGATTTCTATTTATCAGATAATAATTTCAAACAAGCAAGAGCGTTTTATAAGCCATTGGTTACTTCGGATGAGATAGATGATGAACATACAAACAGTATCAATATGCATTATGGAGAGTGGGTCGTTGAAATCCATGCTTCACAACATTGTGGTTTGTCTTCTCGAATAGATAGTGTGTTAGATTCTATTCACAGGGACTTGTTTTATAATGGTAATATAAGAAGTTGTGAGTTAGGAGGAACACAGATATTCTTGCCTTCTCCTGATAATGATGCCTTACTTATATTTACTCATTTCTTGAAGCATTTCTACAAGGGTGGTCTAGGTATTAGGCAGATATGTGATTGGTGCAGGCTGTTGTGGACATTCCGCCAGAAGATAAATGTGGATTTATTGGAAAAACGCATTAAAAAAGCCGGTATAATGTCTGAATGGAAAGCCTTTGGTAGTTTCGCGGTAGAGTGTTTAGGTATGCTTTCGGAAGCGATGCCGTTCTATGACAATAGTAAGAAATGGAGTCGCAAATCAGAAAAGATTAAGGAATTCATTATCGAAGTGGGTAACTTCGGTCACAACAGAGAAGCTGCATATAATGAGAACCAACCTCGCTTAATACGAAAGGCTTTGTCGTATAGCAGACGTATAGGTGATTTGTTTCACCATGCCTCGATCTTCCCGTGGGATTCGTTCCGTTTTCTGTTCGGGATTACTTTTAGTGGTATGAGGGCAGTATTTCATGGGGAATAAATGTAATATGACAGGCATTGTTGCTCGCTTGCGTGAGTTACTTGAGAACGAAGCTCGCTCATGTTCCATGGAATTTGGATGCGTTACGCCCTTATACGTGTATCGTATGTGGGGTGGAACAATCGCTTTAAATGAAATAGAGGCTGCAATGCCTATAGTTAAGAAAATGCTATGGTAATAGATAAGCAGTTATTAGATGGACTGTCAGCACAGGCAAAAGCTAATCCTCGTTTGAGGCAGGCAATGGACTTGCGAAATAGTCCAGAGGACTTGTCGCAACGGATGCTGAACGCCCTGGAGCCTGGAACTGTGATGCCTATCCATAGGCACCATGTCAGTTCGGAAACCGTCGTTATATTACGTGGTCGCATCCGTTGGATATTCTATGATGACAATGGCGCAGAAACGGAGCGGGTGGTTCTTGATGCTAATGGTGAGCCAAGGATGCTAAACGTGGAGAAAGACAGGTGGCATTCGTTGGAGTGCCTCGAAAGCGGTTCCGTGCTTTTCGAAAGTAAAGATGGGGCCTATGAGCCGCTTCAAGAATGTGACATCATGAAGCTGTAGTTTTAGTTTCAGGAGATTGCGGGTCAAGCCCGCAATGAGGGTTTTAAAAGAGAATAACAATAATACATAAGACAATGGCAAAAGTAGCTTTAATAACTGGCGTAACAGGCCAGGACGGTTCTTACCTGAGTGAGTTCCTTTTAGAAAAAGGTTATGAGGTACACGGCATCATCCGTCGTTCCTCAGTGGATTTCCGTGAACGTATTGCCCACCTGGAAGGCAAGCCGCACTTCCATCTTCATTACGCAGACTTGGGTGACTCCATGAGTATCGTGAAGGTGGTGGACAAAGTGCGCCCGGATGAGATTTATAACTTGGCCGCACAGAGCCACGTACAGGTATCCTTCGATAGTCCTGAGTTCACGGCTGACGTGGATGCAACGGGGGTGTTGCGTGTGCTGGAGGCGGTGAGGGCCTGCCACCTTGAAAAAACCTGTAAGGTTTATCAGGCAAGTACCAGTGAGCTTTACGGTAAGGTGGAAGAAGTGCCGCAGAACGAGAATACTCCATTCCATCCTTATTCGCCTTACGCAGTGGCCAAGCTCTATGGCTTCTGGATTGTAAAAGAATACCGCGAGGCTTACGATATGTTCTGCTGCTCGGGTATTTTGTTCAACCACGAGAGCGAACGACGTGGCGAGACGTTTGTGACGAGGAAGATTACATTGGCTGCAGCACGTATTTCACAGGGCTTCCAGGATTGCTTGTATCTTGGCAATCTGGATTCGCTGCGTGACTGGGGCTATGCCAAAGACTATGTGGAGTGTATGTGGCTGATATTACAAAACGAAAAGCCAGAGGACTTTGTGATTGCGACGGGTGTGCAGCACTCGGTTCGCGAGTTTACTGATTTGGCTTTCCGCCATGCCGGGATTGAATTGAAGTTTGAGGGCGAAGGCATTGACGAGAAGGGTATCTGTGTGAAAGGACCAGAGAACCTGATTGGTAAACCACTTGTGGCTGTATCCAAGGACTTCTATCGTCCGACGGATGTGGTGAACCTTTGGGGCGACCCCACTAAGGCAAAGGCCAAGTTGGGTTGGGATCCGGGGAAGACGAGCTTCGAACAGCTGGTGAAAATCATGGTGGAACACGACATTGCCAAGGTAGCTGCGGAAGGTGCTGCAGCAAAGGTACGTACCAACCTAGCTGAATACCTCGAAAAGGGCATCGTGAAATAATGGAACATCTAAAAATACGAAAAAACGAATAATAATGGTGCTACTTTACCCTGAGGAATCATACAAGATTAATGGTGCCATTTACGAGGTTCATAAAGAATTAGGCCCTGGTCTCTTGGAAAAGGTTTACCAAGAAGCCCTCGAAAAGGAACTAAAGCTTCAGGGTATTCCGTTTGAGCGTGAGAAAGCCTTCACCATAAGATATAAGGGTGAAGAACTTGAACAGAAGTACATAGCTGACTTTGTATGTTACAACAAGATAGTTGTAGAACTAAAAGCAGTCGATGAACTTCTTCCAGTTCACACAGCCCAAGTCATCAATTACCCTGCTATCACAGGCTATCAACTTGGGCTGTTAGTGAACTTCAACGCTCGAAAGGTAACACCCGAACGAATCGTTAGGTATTAGTGTTTTTCGTGCATTTCGATGTTAAAAAAGAAGTAAGATGGAAAAGAACAGTAAGATATATGTTGCAGGACATCGCGGGATGGTTGGAAGTGCCATTGTGCGGGAGCTGCAACGGCAGGGATATACAAATATTATTACGAGGACGCATAAGGAGCTGGACTTGACTCGTCAGGAGGCGGTGGAGAGGTTCTTCGCAGAGGAGAAGCCGGAGTATGTGTTCCTTGCTGCGGCAAAGGTGGGTGGTATCGTGGCCAACCAGAGTGCATTGGCGGATTTCATGTACGACAACATGATTCTGGAGATGAACGTGATTCATGCTGCCTGGAAGAACGGCTGCAAGAAGCTGGAATTCCTGGGGTCAAGTTGCATCTATCCAAGGATGGCTCCCCAGCCTATGCCGGAGAGTTGTCTGCTGACAGGTGAGCTGGAGAAGACCAACGAAGCGTATGCGCTGGCTAAGATTAGCGGTTTGAAGTATTGCGAGTTCCTGAACAAGCAGTATGATACAGACTATATCAGCGTGATGCCTACCAATCTGTATGGTCCGAATGACAACTATCATCCCGAACACAGCCATGTGCTGCCTGCGCTGATTCGGCGTTTCCATGAGGCGAAAGTGGCTGGGCTGAAAGAAGTTACCTGTTGGGGTGACGGTTCGCCATTAAGAGAGTTCCTCTATGTGGATGACCTTGCTAACCTCTGCGTGTTCCTGATGAACAACTATAGCGGCAACGAGACCGTGAATGCAGGTACGGGCAAGGAACTGACCATCAAAGCCTTGACGGAACTGGTGGCCAAAGTGGTTGGCTACGAAGGCGAAATCAAGTGGGACACTACCCGTCCGAATGGCACACCCCGCAAGTTATTGGATGTGAGCAAGGCCACAAGACTCGGCTGGACCTACAAGACCGAGCTGGAAGACGGCATCCGTTTGGCGTATGAAGACTTCCTTTCCAATCCAATGAGAGCGGAAAGATAAGTGTACATATTTGTCTCTTGTGACAGGTTTCAAAATGCAGCTGCGTGTGTTCTTCAACGCAGCTGCGTGTGTTTTCCAACGCTATGGCAAGTAACACAGACTTTGTGCAGTATATCGCAGACCAATGTGGTGGGGCAGGGGAGATTGTTGCCAAGAAGATGTTTGGCGACTACGGCATCTATTGTGACGGGAAGATATTCGGCCTCATTTGTGACAATTGTTTCTATCTGAAGCCGACAGAGGCAGGGAGGAAACTATTGAGGGCTGTTGATTTGCATCCACCATACGAAGGTGCAAAGAACTACTTCTATATCGCCGATGTTGATGACCGCGATTATCTATCTGCACTTGTTCGTGAGACTTGCAAGGAACTGCCAGAGCCAAAACTCAAAAAGAAAAAGTAATCAAAAAATATATAGACGATGAGCATCGGAGACAAAGCGCCCGAGATACTGGGCAAGGACGAACAGGGACGGGACATCCGTCTGAGTGATTACAAGGGAAGAAAGCTGGTGCTGTATTTCTACCCGAAGGACAATACAAGTGGCTGTACGGCTGAGGCTTGCAATCTTCGAGACAACTACACAGAGTTGCAGGGCAAGGGTTACGAGGTTGTTGGCGTGAGCAAGGACTCTGCTGCTTCGCATATAAAGTTCAAGGAGAAGTACGAGTTGCCATTCCCTTTGATTGCAGACGTCAATCATGAGTTGCTGGAGGCTATGGGAGCCTGGGGCGAAAAGTCCTTGTACGGCAAGAAGACCATGGGCACCATCCGCACTACTTTTGTCATTAACGAAGAGGGCATCATCGAGCAGATTTTCGCTGGCAAGCAGGTGAAAACCAAAGAGCACGCTGAGCAGATTCTAAAGGGCCTCAACCCCTAACTTCCTTGATGAGAGATTATCCAGATAAAATGACGGCGGAGCAGGCGAGGGTGTTTGGCGAGAATGTGCTGAACATCGTCGGCCAGATCCCTCGTGGACGTGTAATGACTTATGGGTCGATTGCTACTTTGGCAGGTTGGCCCAGCCATGCGAGGATGGTGGGAAGGACGCTGCGTAATTCGCCTGAATCTGGGAAACTGCCGTGTCATCGGGTTGTGAATGTAGAAGGGCGCACGGCTCCAGGCTGGCTGCTTCATCGCTCACTATTGGAGAAGGAGGGCGTCACCTTCAAGTCCAACGGCCATGTGGATATGCAGAAGTTCCTATGGGAACCGGATGTAAGTGAAGAATAATACTTTTTCCTTCGGTTTGTGATGGAATTAGCAAAATATTTTGTACCTTTGCAGCGGTATAAGATTTCTCTAAACAATAATAAAAGAGATTAACCTATGAAAGAACTGAAAGGAACAAAGACCGAGCAGAACCTCAAGGAGGCTTTTGCTGGCGAGAGTATGGCCAGGAACAAGTACAGCTATTTCGCTTCTAAGGCAAAGAAGGACGGCTATGTGCAGATTGCAGCCATCTTCGAGGAGACGGCGGCCAACGAGAAGGAGCACGCCAAGATGTGGTACAAGTACCTGAATGGCGGCAAGGTGAGCGATACGGCCACCAATCTGGCTGATGCTGCAAATGGTGAGAATTTCGAGTGGACGGATATGTATGCTCGTATGGCAAAGGAGGCTCGCGAGGAAGGCTTCGATGAGATTGCCGAAAAATTTGAGCTGGTTGGGGCTATCGAGAAGCACCACGAGGAACGCTATCGCCGTTTGCTGAAGAATATAGAGGATGCTATTGTCTTCTCTCGCGAGGGTGATGTGATTTGGCAGTGTGCCAACTGCGGCCACATCGTCATTGGCAAGAAGGCTCCCGAGGTATGTCCCACCTGCGACCATCCGCAGAGCTATTTCCAAATCAAGGCAGAAAACTATTGAAAAATTATAAATAAGGTTATGGCAACAGGTAATGTACGTCCGGCCGATATGGAGCGCATCACGACTCCCGCTCAGGCCAAGAAATTCATTGATGAACAAATTCAGGAACTCCGTGCCCAGATTGGTTCCGGAAAGGTGCTGCTGGCACTCTCAGGCGGTGTGGATTCATCCGTTGTGGCGGCTTTGCTGATAAAGGCTGTTGGCAAGCAGTTGGTATCTGTTCACGTTAATCATGGACTGCTGCGCAAGGGCGAACCTGAGCAGGTGGTACGTGTGTTCCGCGATGAACTGAATGCAAACTTGGTTTATGTTGATGCCACAGACCGTTTCCTCGACAAGCTGGCTGGAGTGGCCGACCCCGAACAGAAGCGCAAGATTATCGGTGCCGAGTTTATCCGTGTGTTCGAGGAGGAAGCCCGCAAGCAAGAGGGCATCAGTTTCCTGGCTCAGGGAACCATCTATCCCGACATTGTGGAGTCTGGTCCCGTGAAGTCTCACCACAATGTAGGCGGTCTGCCCGACGACCTGCAGTTCCAGCTTGTTGAGCCTATCAAGTTGCTCTTCAAGGACGAAGTTCGAGTAGTGGGCAAGGAACTTGGCCTGCCCGACAATATGGTATATCGTCAGCCCTTCCCCGGTCCTGGTCTTGGTGTACGTTGCACAGGAGCCATCACTCGCGACCGCTTGGAAGCCCTTCGCGAAAGTGACGCCATTCTTCGCGAAGAGTTTGCCAAGAACGGTTTGGAGGGCAAGGTATGGCAGTACTTTACCATCGTTCCCGACTACAAGTCAACGGGCGTTAAGGACGACAAGCGCAGTTGGGATTGGCCCGTCATTATCCGTGCCGTCAACACTCGTGATGCTATGACTGCCACCATCGAGGAGATTCCATACAAGCTGCTGCACCACATCACCCAGCGTATCGTGACTGAGGTGCCAGGTGTGAACCGAGTGCTCTACGACCTGACTCCGAAGCCAACGGGCACCATCGAGTGGGAATAGTTAGTACTGTCCTTACCATACAAGAATTAGGGGGTATGCTTGTTCTGAGCATACCCCCTTGTTGTTTATATTCTCCAGAGGTGAATTAGAGATTTAAGTTCACGCCAATGCCAAAGGTGTGGTTCTTGCGGCTGTAGAGGTCGGTCTTTGGGCCTGCGGCTGTCGGAGTCGTTACTTGGCGGTCGTTGTAGAAGGTGCACATATAACCGAGGTCTATGCTGAAGCGTTTTGTAGCATTGATGCGAACGCCGCCGCCCACCATATTGTTGGAAAGGCTGTAAGAGAGGTCGTTCATGAACGCATCGCTCAGTCCGTAGCGTGTAATCTCCCAAGAACCTGAGATGGTGATGAGTTTGCAGATGTCGTATTCTGCACCGAGGATGAACTCGTGCGTGTTGTGGTCGATGAGGTCCTGCTTGTTCTTGTATTTCTTTGAAGCTTTGTCGAAGAACTGATGATAGGCAGCATCTATGCGTAACTTTTCAATCGGGGAGTATTCAACGCCGAGGGCCAGCATTCCAGGCGCATCCTCGCGAACTTTTGTTCCGTCCTCGAACTGCCCAAGAATGGGAGCAGCCTGTGCTTTCACCTCTTCGCTTGCGATGTCTATCTCACTTTTGTTCTTGAGATTGAGCCTGGTGTTGAATTCGTATTTTGCAGATACGTTCCAGTGTTTGTTAATCTTCCAATCAACGCCGATGATGGGCGTCACGCCGAAGCCTGTCTGGTCGCAGTTCAGCTCAATACCATAATTGTTGAGTGCCTGTGTGTTGTTGACTTCACCTTGAGGTGTCGTAAGACTATAAGCGATAGAGGGGTTGACTGCACCATTGTAGTTGGCTGTAGCGTAAAGAGCACGGATGCCAACATAGCCGGACAGGTTATCAAGGAATTTGTATGTGCCGCCAAGTTGCAAGCCGAAGTAGTAGGAATGTCCCTTCATAAAGCTATTGAGGGAATAACCCTTGAACTGACCTGTAGTGGCGAGGGCAGAAGCGGTCGCTACATCATAGCCTTTTGCCATGAGACCTTGTGTCAAGAGGCCCTGCAGAACTCCAGGAGTTTTCATCTTCTGTATCATCATTCCCGAATAGGCTGCTTCGAAAGAGCCGATGCCCTTGTCGAACTCGCACTTGCCGCCGCCGCCGCTAATGGCGAAGTGAGCAGAGATGCTCCACTTATCCTTATTATAAGATACGGTAAAGGAGGGAACCAGCGGAGCAGTGGCTTTTCCCTCGAACAGGTGTGTTGCGCTGGGGTTTTCTGTGTTGTACTGGAATAGTGGGAAGGTCGTTTCAATGTTGCGCTGCTGGAAAGCCGTCTGGCTGTTGAGGCTCAGGTGCCAGCCGTTGGAGAGGAAAGCTCCGCCAGCAGGGTTGGCGTAGATGCTTGTGATGTCGATTTTACCTTCTTGGGCGAAGTTGCGGTCGAAGGCTGCATTCTGATTCGTGTTGGTCAGGAGACCACCGGCAAATGCACTGCTGACTGCGGCAAATGCCATTAAACTAAGGATTGATTTCTTCATATTGTTTTTATTTTTGAAGTTAAAGAGAAGTTAAATGGGAAGTTAATTCGCTTTCGCTCATGGAAGTTAATTCGCTACGCTCACGGACAATAGATTTTTTGCTGAAAATTGTATTGTCCAGCACATAGTGCTTTACTTCCATTTTAACTTCCTTTTTTACTTCCTTTTATTACTTCCTTTTCGTCATTTTGTTAAAATCGGCGGCGAAGGTAACACATTTCTCCTATTTGTGCAAGTTTTTTGAAGAAAAATGCACATTAAATGGTCAAAATGTGCAAAACATAGCCCTGTACGCCTCAACTTTCTTCTCGAAAGATAGAGGATAGGCGCGAGAGGAAGAAGGAAGGCGGTAGAGCAATAGCCTCACCCCTGACCCCTCTCCCGTGGGCGAGGGGGATTTTATAGGCGAGGGGGATAGATGAACAAAAGTATTCACTTTGGGGACGGTTGGAATGCCGAGCGAAGTGCAGATGGTCTCTGTGGCTTTCTCGCCTGTGGTGACAATCATTCGGAGGTGAGGCAAATACCGAATGAGGGCAAGGATGTCTGTTGGCTCCACCACCTCGAGGAACTTGTCGGAGGCGTTGTCCTGAAGGCGGCGGACGGCTGTGGAAGTGTCGAAGAAGGCGAGGCCTTTTTCCTGACAGAACGCCACTATCTCATCAATCTTGAATTGCTTGGCTTCTGCATCCACGAAGTGATTCTTGTCGCCAAAGAACACCTGCCCTTCTATGCGCCAATGGTCGTTCTGGAAGTTGGGATAGTAGAAGTCCATGCACCACCGCTTTCGTTGCGGCGGGAAACTGCCCAGAAACAGCACCTTGGCATTCTCCGGCAAGAAGGGCTTGAGCGGATGATATTCCACGCCGTCCTTGCTGCGGGCTATGTTCTCTGTGTTCAGATAAGAAGTCATCGTTTCATCCACTCTTTTCGTTCTGTTTCAGGCATCTTCTCAATGGCGTAGCGGAGCATAGTACGAGGCATTTCGTGGACGTGCTGGCGAAGGAAGTCGCGAAGCAAATCCATGTTTACCCTTTTCCCCATTTCGCGAAGCATCCATCCCACCGCTTTGTGCATCAGGTCGTGGGGATGGTGCAGATGGATTTCTGCGTATCGGAGACACCAAGTAGGGTCGCCCATCTGTGAGGTCTTCCACGTACAAACCATACTCATGCGCTGTTTCCAGAGACAAGGGCTTTTGGCGAGTTCGTCGAGAAGCTTTATCTTATAGTCCCTGCCGCCCAAGTTCGTTGGCAGCAACAGCCAATGGCCCAGAATCTTGTGCACAGACAAATCCACAAGGTCCCAATTGTTTGCCTGCTCAGCATATTGCAGATACATATTCAGGATAGTGTCGCGCTCTGTGATAGCCTCTGCATCGTCCGCTAACCGTTTTGTCGCCAGCTTCTCGAACTTCGCTACGAGAATCAGCAGACCGCAGAGGCGCACCTCGTGCCATTTCGACATCAACAATTCCGGAACCTCGCTAATGGTTAATGGTCCATGTTCAATGTTCAATGCCTCTTTTACCACCTCCCTTGTCTGCGGCACCTTAAGCCCCAGGAACTCATCGCCCTCGCCGTACTCGCCTGGTCCTGTCTTGAAGAACCGCATGAGAATCCTTCGCTGCTTGTCGTCTTGCAGCGACTCCATATATTCGATGATTTCCTTGGCTGTCAGCATAAGACACATTTATTTCTGCAAAGGTACAATCTTTCCTCGAAACGCCAAAGCTTTTGCCGAAAAACTTGTCCGGGAAGCGGCCATTTGCCTTTTGACCTAAATCACTTAACCGACCTGCCTCACCTCAAATTTTCGGGAACTTTCTGACAAAACAAAGAATGAATCATATCAAAAACATGGATTTTCTTGCGTGTTTATAAACAACTATTGCTGTCCGCTAAAAGTTGAAAAGCGACAAATCATGTATCCGCATTGCCGATAAATAGGCATTTCTGATTTAATTTTAAAAAAGTAAGCCCCCACCGTCAAAAAGCGTTGGTTCC
>JAEEGL013287471.1_pt1 | contig 47302 bp, 49 predicted proteins | sample 9134231 | NCBI WGS metagenome assembly JAEEGL01 (sample SAMN16246548, study PRJNA631951) | gut metagenome | biome: gut microbiome; feature: rumen; material: fiber-attached | host: Bos | place: Iran: Karaj | collected 2018-10
ATCATAATCCCTCTTGGTGTTTATTTAGAGGCCAAAAGTATTTTATCATATATATAAAAAAAATACAAATATTTTTTATTTGTATTTCTACTTCATATGAACATCCACTTGATTAAATGGTATTTCAATGCCTTCTTTATCAAATGTTATTTTAAGTAGTTTATTAATTTCTCTTTTAACATTAAAGTATTTAAAAGGTTTAGTTTTAATACTTATTTTATAAGTAATATCGCTGCTATTAAATGAATCTACTCCAAGTAAAGTATATTCACCAACTACATTTTCTATTTTTAATATATTCTTTTCTAAACTCTTTAGTATTTTTTCTAATTTTTCTATATCAGTACTATAACTAACAGGTATATCAATAAATAATGTTGAATCATTATTACTATAATTAATAACATTAGATATACTACTATTATTAATAGTGTAAACATTACCAGAAATGTCTTTTACTTTAGTGCTTTGTAGTCCAAGCATTACTACTTCACCAGTAAAATCATTTATTTTAACAAAATCTCCTACATTATATCTATCATCCATAATAATAAGAATACCAGCAAGCATGTTCTTAATAGTATCTTGAAGAGCAAGACCAACAACTAATCCAGCGATTCCTAGAGACGCTAATATCTTATTAGTATTATATCCATATAAATCAAGAGTAAGAAGTATAATTATAATTAATAATATATACTTAATAACACTGTTAAGTAGTCTTAAAACTGTATCCCTTTTCTTATTCTTTTTAGTTTTAATGATTATCTTATTATTAAGAGTACTAATAGCTAAATAAATAATATACGCAACTAGTACATAAATAATGGGTCCATAAAACTTAACGCTTAAAATAAACTCGATAATTTTTTCCATAACTTCTCCTTTTAAAAAAAGTCACAGCAAGTGACTTAGTATTCATCTTTTATATCAATTCTGTCCATTTCTTCAATAACTTCAAGTTGACTTTCTATTATTTGTCTTAATCTCTTCTTAAGAGTATCAACATTTCTCTTAAGTCTTTCTGCATCATTATTAGCTTTCTCAGCTTTCATAAGAGCATCGTTAATAATTCTGTTAGCATTTCTCTTAGCTTCGTTAATATAACTCTCAGCTTCATTTCTAGCTACTCTTCTAATATCTTCAGCAGAGTTTTCAGCACTAAACAAAGCTCTGTTAAGAGTGCTTTCTAATTTTTCATACTTCTCTAAATCTTTTCTTAACTTTAGTACTTCTTGATCAGAGGCTTTTTTAGCAGCTAAAAGACGTTCATATTCATAAATAACTTTATCTAAATATGATTTAACTTCTTCTTTGTCATAACCTCTAAAAACAGTACTAAAATTGTTCATTTAACTCGCCCTTTTCTACTAATAATTACCAGTTTTCATTATCGTCTTTTTCTTTTTCGTCAGTTATCTCGCCTTGTACATCAATATTCTTAGGAGTACATAAATAAATGCCGTCTCCAACCTTTTGTAAGTCTCCAGAAATAGCATACAATGTTCCACTCAAAAAGTCAAGAATTCTTCTTTGTTGATCTTTAGTAACTCTCTTAAAATTAACTAATACACTATTTCTAGTTTTTAAATGATCAGCAATAGTTTGACTTTCACTATATGCTCTAGGTTCAACTAATATTACTTTATTAGAATCAGAACTATTTTTAGCTTCTTCTTCACTAACTGTATAATATTCTTCTTCTACTTCTACATTTGTATCTTCATCTTTATCTTCAAATAGACTAAATTTTTTAAAAGCCATAATTTCCCTCTACTTTCTTACCATAATAATTTTACCATTGTTTTAAAATTATATCAATAATTTTTGTAATAAAAAAAGCACCTTTTAGGTGCTTATACTAATACTCTAACTTTTTAGCGATATAGTCTTTTACTTCATCAAGTTTTAATGTAACTTGTTCCATTGTATCTCTATCTCTTATAGTTACAGTATTATTATTAAGAGTTTCATCATCTACTGTAATACACCAAGGTGTACCAATAGCGTCTTCTCTTCTATATCTTTTACCTATATTAGCTGTTTCGTCATATGTACAAACAAAACTCTTAGATAGTTCCTTATAAACTTCTACTGCCTTATCAGCATGTACCTTCTTAATTAGAGGTAGCACAGCTATTTTATATGGTGCTAAATAAGGCTTAATCTTTAATATTAATCTGTCTTCATTTTCTAGTTTTTCAGTTGTTAAAGATTCACATAAAGTAGCTAAAAGTAATCTATCAACACCTACAGAAGGTTCTATTACATATGGAAGGTACTTTTCATTAGTTTCTGGATCCAAATATCTTAAATCTTCTCCAGAATGATTCATGTGTACAGATAGATCATAATCAGTTCTATCAGCTATTCCCCAAAGCTCACCAAATCCCATAGGAAATTTATATTCAATATCAGTAGTAGCTTTGCTATAGAAAGCTAACTCTTCTTTAGCGTGATCTCTATATCTTAAATTTTCTTTAGAAAGACCAATAGTATTATAAAGGAAATTTAAACATTGATTCTTATAATATTCAAACCACTCTAAATCAGTTCCAGGCTTACAGAAGAACTCTAGTTCCATTTGTTCAAATTCTCTTGTTCTGAAAATAAAGTTACCAGGTGTAATTTCATTCCTAAATGCTTTACCAATTTGACCTATACCAAAAGGTACTTTAGCTCTCATACTCCTTTGAACATTAACAAAGTTAACAAATATACCTTGAGCAGTTTCACCTCTTAAATAAGCTTTACTTTTAGCATCTTCAGTAACACCAATATGTGTTTCAAATAATAAGTTAAACTTTCTAATAGGAGTAAAATCACTCTTACCACATTTAGGGCATACAATATTGTTTTCTTTAATATATGCCTCTAGTTTCTCATTACTCCATCCGTCTCCTGTTTCTTCTCCTTTAGTAAAATCTTCAATAAGTTTGTCAGCTCTATGTCTACTTTTACAACTTTTACAATCTATTAATGGATCAGCAAAAGAAGCAACATGTCCACTAGCAACCCATACCTCTGGATTCATAATAATAGCAGAATCTAAGCTATAGTTATTAATCTCTTCATTAATAAACTTCTTAGTCCATGCTTCTTTAATATTGTTTTTAAGCTCTCTTCCTAGAGTACCATAATCAAAAGAATTAGATAATCCTCCATAGATTTCACTACCTGGAAAAATAAATCCATATTGCTTACAATAATTAATTATTTCATTCATATCTTTCATAAATATCCTCCTTATAATAAAAAAAGACCTATTCGTATGGGCAAGTTACCTCGCTGTTCCACCATACTTTGGTCTCATTATTTATATAGCTGATAAGCTTTCCATCACTCGTCATCGCTTTTCTTTATGCATACATTATATTATTAACAGGCAATTAAGTCAAGAAATAACTTTTTACCAAAAATTGGTAAAACCGGTATATCTAGGTCACGATAGATTTTAAAAAATGAAATTATAATCAAATTAAGTGATGTAACATGATTAAAGAAAAGTTTTATGATTTTAATCCAGATATTAAAAAAGTAATTGCATTAAATATTAGAAAATATAGAAAACAAAGAGGACTTACACAAGAACAATTAGCCTTATATAGTGAACTATCTTATGACTTTATAAGAAGAATAGAAACAAGCGAAGGCAAAAGCGGTTTCTCAGTAAACACTCTATATAAAATAGCTACAGTACTTGAAGTATCACTAGATGATTTAATAAAAGAATAAAAAAATGACATTTATATGTCATTTTTATTTTACTTCTTTTAAGAATTTCTTACTCTTTAAATAAAGACCAGTATATTCCCTATAATAAAGAGTTAAAAATTCATCTATTTCATCTATTACCTCTTTTTTTATTTTAAGATCACTTATCTTACTAATATCTACATAGTAGTATCCTCTTATCATCTTAATGGTATTTGCTAAGTATTCTTTATCATTACCCTTATGCATAGCACATACAAATCCACCTTTAGAAAGACTAATAGTACTTACACTAGTCTTTTGGCATACAACGCATCCATCTAGATAAAGTCCTATACCAAGATAATCTAAATACTTTATTTCTACTATATTAGTAATAACCTTAGGATCATATCCTTCTTCTATCTTTAAAACAGCATTTTTAAATAAATCATATATTTCATTATTTTCTGATTCTTTATATACATTATATGTAAGCTCAGATAAGTAATTTAAATAGCTATACTTCTCTAAATCACTTTTAATATTAATAAAATAATCAATAGTATCCCCTTCTAGTAATGTGGAAATCTTATCTTTTTTATAACTTATCTGAAAATTAGCATAAGTAAAGTTCTCACTTACTACTCTTAAAGTACTCTTTGGTTTTAAAGCACCTTTAGCCATTACACCAATAAGTCCATATTCTTTAGTTAATATATTAAGTATTTTAGAACTTTCATTATACTTAACACTCTTTAAGACAATTCCTTCCACATTAATGATTTCCATACTTACTTCTCTTTTCTATAATTTAAATAATCCTCTATTTTTCCACTTTCTTTGAACTTTTCCCAAAGATCATCTTTCTTCATAATATCACCTACTTAATATTGTGAAGAATAATTATTTTTTATTCATTAAAATTCATTAAAACCAAGTTCATTTAAATATTTTTCTTTATCTCTCCATTTTCTAAGAGTCTTTACATATAATTCTAGATATACTTGTTTCTTTAAAAGATTTTCCATCTCTACTCTAGCTTTCATACCTATTTCTTTAAGCATTAAACCTTTTTTACCAATAATTATTTTCTTAACAGCGTCTCTATCAACTACTATATCTATATATACATTAATAGTTTTATCATCTTCAGTCATATCAGAAAGAACGCATGTACAAGAATGAGGAATCTCTTCATCAGTAAGTTCAAGTATCTTTTCTCTGACTATTTCACATAATCTAAATTCAATTGAACTACTAGTTACTTCCCTATCTGGAAAATACATAACATTATCAGTTAAATATTTACTAATAACGTCAAGTAATCTATCTATATTATCATTCTTAATACTACTAACAGGCACAATATCAGCAAAAGGATATATGTCTTTTACTTCATCTATCTTTTTAAGAATTTCTTCGTTAGTAAGCTTATCTATTTTACTAAGTACTAAGATAACAGGCTTTTCAACTGAAGAAAGTCTATCTATTACAAATTTATCTCCCTTACCAAGCTCAGTTGATGCATCCATAACAAGAACTAATGCATCAGCATCATCTGAACTATAATAAGCTTGATTATTAAGTTTATTACCAAGTCTATGAACTGGTTTATGAATACCAGGAGTATCTATAAATACTATTTGTTTTTCATCATCTGTATATATACCTTGTATTAAATTTCTTGTTGTTGAAGGTTTATCACTTACTATAGCTATCTTTTCACCAACTAATCTATTAATAAGTGTACTTTTTCCTACATTAGGCCTTCCTATTATACTAATAAAACCGCTTCTCATTATTACTCCTATCTATTTATATTTAGTGAAGAAAGAATCTCATCCTGAAGTGAAAACATTTCTTTTTCTTCTTCTTTAGTCATATGATCATACCCTAATAAATGTAAAAGACCATGAACTACTAAAAATGATAACTCTCTTTCAAAAGAGTGACCATATTCCTCTGCCTGAGAATGAGCTTTCTCAAGTGAAATATAAATTTCACCCAAGTTAACTATATCCATATCTGGATCAGTCTCATCTTCTAAAAATGCAAAACTAATAACGTCAGTTTCTCTATCTACATTTCTATATTCTCTATTAATTTCATGTATTCTCTTATTATCAATTAAAGTAATACTGACAATAGCATCTTCTTCATCTAATTTCTTTAAAGTAGCATCTACTACTCTTTTAATCATACTTTCTTCTATTTTTTCATTTGTTAAATTATTAATCTCTAAATTCATTAAAACCACCCAAATCTAATAATACCAACTAAGTATAGCACAAAAGCTAAAAGAATTAAAACCGACAAAAAGCTAAGAAAACCGTCACTTCTCATAAATGAAGGTAATTTCTTACTAATTGCATTAAATCCAACATAAATAAAGAATCCTAATATACCACCAAATACATTTAAGATAATATCATCTATATCAAAACATCTACCAATATGCTTTTGCACTATTTCAATAGTAAGACTAACTAAAAGAGTTATTACAGTTATACTAGATATCTTTTTAATCTTTGTATAATATGTAGCAAAGAAACCAAAAGGAATAAACATTACTATATTTCCTATAACTTGTCTATAAAATTCATAACTACCTACTTTATATCTAAGTATTTCTTTAAATGGAATTAGATTAACCCTGCTACTTAAATCAACTTCACTACTAGTAACTAAACTAAATAATAGTAAAACATAAGTTATAAAAAGAATTAAAAGAATTTCCTCATGCAATATAAATTTTCTTGATCCATTAAAATAATAAAATATTCTAAAAATAACAATAATAGTTAAAAAAATAACTAATGTAGGCCAAGAATCTTTTAATAATCCTAGTATAGCGTCTCTTACCATTTTATTCTCCTTCTAAAGTTTCTACATTTCTAACTTCACCAATATTTTCATATACTCTATAGAAAACTTCTAATTCTATTTTACTACTTGAAGCAATCTTTTTCAAAACTTTTTTATCAATAATATACTCATCTTCATTTAGTTTATCATTAATAACTTTATCACTTCGTCTTACAGCCTCATTATAAGCTTCTTCTTCTGAAAGATTAACTTTTTTATAATCATATAATTCTTTGGTTTCTAAAATAACTTTAAAATTTAGATAAGGTTTATCTATAAGAATCTTACTACTATTTAATGAATTATTAGTTTCATATTTACCTACAAGAGTAATCTTTTTTCCAAATATAGACATGTATATATGATTAACACTCTTTAAAGTATTATAGTAAATAGTATGCTTAAAAGGAACTGTGCTATTAACTTTATACCATACCTCAGCATATACTTTTCCACTAGCTTTAACAGAGTTTACTATTTTTTCATCTTTAGTAATATTACTACTAATAATAACTTCTCCTTTATGCACTAATTCATTTACTTCCTTAACTTTACTGCCACTAGAAACATATAAATATTTAATAAGTCCATCTTTTTTAGCAACAATATTACTAATAGTTTCTTCTTCCCTATTAGATATTATACTTCTAGTATTTAAGTCAACAATAAAGGAAGTACCTACTCTTTTAATCTCTAACCAATCAATAATATCTTTATTGTTATTTAAAATATCACTTTTAATAATTTTTAGCCTATTACTGCTAGGGAAATATTTATAAACACTTACATTATTATTTTCTAAGCTACTAATTATTCTATCTCTAACAATATTATCTGAAGTATTAATATTAATAGAAAAAATAGTATTAGAAAGAAAATATAAAATAATAATAGATATAATAAAACTTATAATAAAAATATAATGTTTAACAAAAAAATACTTTATCTGTTTATTACCATGATTAACTATATAGGAATTACTAAAATGATTTATAACTAAATAAGTACTACTTTCTACTATTTTTAAATAAATCCTACTATTGATACACTTTAAATCTTTAAAATAAACATTATTTTTAAACAAATAATTAGTAACATTACTTACATTCTCATTTTCAATACATACTAAAACAAAGTTATCCATTAATAGTTATATCCTTAAAAGTACCACTAAAAAGAGCTTCATTATTAATAAGTTTATTACTAATTATATTATTACCTTTAACTTCAATAATTCCATTATTACTATCAACAATTACCTTTTCACTTGTAATACTTACTATTCTTTTAAAATTAGATATATATACTCTATTAGATGTATAAATAATCTTAAAACATCTATAATCATTAAATAAGTTTTCCATAAACTCACCAATAAATTATATGACCAAACAAAAAAAGTAGAATTATCTACTTTCCTGTACACCTATTAATAGTTTCTATTTTAACTTCATCTTTACTAACAGTTAATTTATTCTCATTTATAGACAAAACACCATCATTTAAATAAGCATCAATATCTAGATAATATAAAGCATTAACATCTTTTTCATACATCTTAGTATTAAATCTATAAAGACTATTATTATATGTTTTAGAGCATCCCCTATAACTACTAATCTTTTTCTTTTGATTTAAAATATAAAATGAATAAATATTCTCTAGCTTATCATTAACAATAACTACCTTTTCTTCACTACTATTTGAAGATACATGAACAATAGGAAGCATTAAAGCTAAGTATTCTTTATCAGACATAATTACAAAAGAAGATTTTCTAATGTATTCATTAACTAAAGCTATCTCTTTATCAGTATCATCATTTTCAGTATTATCATAGTAGCAATAATTAGAAGTATATACAAGTGAAGAAGTCTTAACTTCATAAGGACTATTTTCTCTATAAGACTTAATTAATTTATCATTAATAAATAAATCAAAATATACTTTAAAACAACTATCTTCAAATTTAAAATCATCTTTATAATACTTAAGTGTAATATTTAAATTTTGACCATTTACAAGTTTATAAAAAGAATATGAATCAAAGTATTCTCTAGAAGTTAGAGAATCACTATTATTACTATTAGTATCAATATTAACATATTTATCCTTAATAAAAATACTAATAACCACTATTATACAAAATGCAATTACACTTATAAGTGGGAGTAAACTACATAAACTTCTTTTCATAAAATTACACCTCTAAAAATATTTTACCAAAAAATATATATAATATGATATATACTTTTAAACTTTACAAAAAAAGATGCCTACATGGCATCAAATTTTTTATTAACAATTTCACTTACAAATTTAAAATCAGCTTTTCCTTTTAATCTAGAATTTGCTTCTTTCATTACTTTGCCCATATCCTTCTTACTTAAAGGAACAATATCATCAAAAATATCATTGATTTCTTTAATGATTTCTTCTTCAGTAAGTTGCTTAGGTAAATAATGAGATATAACTTCAATTTCTTTAACTAATTTATCAGCTAGATCATCTCTACCAGCACTTCTAAACTGCTCTATACTTTCATTATGTTGTTTAACTTGTTTAGAAGCTACTTCGATTACAAGTTCATCAGTAACTTCAGAAAGTTTGTTATTAATTTTACTTAAATCAATAGCGCTTTTTAAAAGTCTAATAGTACTTAAAGTATCTTTATTTTGACTTTTCATAGCTTCTTTCATATCGAAAGTAATTTGTTCATATAAACTCATAAGTATTCTCCTTAGTAATTATTTCTTCTATTATTTCTTCTAGCGTTTCTAATAGCTTCTTTCTTAGCTTCTCTTCTTACTACTCCTGGTTTAGAGTATTCTTTTCTTTTCTTAACTTCAGAAGGGACACCGCTATGTTGAACTTTGATTTTGAATCTCTTTAAAGCATTTTCTACATTACCATTTTTAACCTCTACTCTAGTCATTTCTTTTTTCCCTCCCTTCGTTTTACTTACCAAGTATAACATAAAAACCTACATAATTCAACATTTTTAAGCGCCCAAAAGTATTTACAAGTATATCTGTTTTATTTACATAGAAAGTTATAATTTAAATGTAAAATAGATTTTTATTCATCTTTATAGTATAATGTTAAAGGGTGATATAAGTGTCTACACTTAAAAACATTAATTACAAAAATAGAGGTATGTTCTTAGAACACTTAATAAATGATTCAAATACATACTACTTAAATAAAGACACAGCAGTTATATATAAAAAGCCTACACCTATTAAAGTATTAAATGTAAGTTATAGAAGTGAAAAAACAACTTTAATAGACAAAGCAGTATTTAGTGAGATATCAACTCTAGACTATATTGGAATATATAAAGGAAAATATATAGAGTTTGATGCTAAAGAATGCCACAACACTGCTTCTTTTCCACTAAGTAATATAAAAAATCACCAAATAACTCATATAAGAAATATAATAAGACACAAAGGAATAGCTTTCCTTATTATATTTATAAATAATAAATTCTATCTTTTAAAAGGAGAAGATTTACTAGAATTTATAGATAAAAAAGAAAGAAAAAGTATTCCACTAAATTTAATCGAGGAAAAAGGATATATTATAAAGGAAGGATATATGCCAAGACTTGACTATATAAAAGCAATTGAAGAAGCATATATATGTGAGGAGAATTATGAAGAAAATTAACTTTAAAGAAGCTAAACAAAAGAAAGAAAAGAAAAACAAAATTAAATTAAGATTAAAAAAAGAAAAACCAGCTAAAATAAAAGAACCTAAAGAAAAGAAACCAAAGAAAAAGAAAAGTAGAAAAATAGGATATATAATATTATCATTAATTACTTTCTTTGCTATTGTTTTCATAGGTGCTGTAGTATTCTTTGCATATTATATTGTTAAGAATGCACCAGAGTTTGATGAAAAACTATTATATGAAAAAGACTCTACTGTAATATATGACAGTAAGGGTGACTTAATAGCAACACTAGGAATGAATGTAAATGATTCAGGAGAAGTTGAAAAAAGAATTAAACTAACCTACGATCAATTCCCAGAAGTATTAATAGACGCTTTAGTAGCTACAGAAGACTCTCGTTTCTTTCAACACAATGGTGTTGATATAGCAAGATTCTTAAAAGCATCAATTGGACAAGTACTTGGACAATCTAATGCAGGTGGTGCTTCTACATTAACCATGCAAGTATCTAAAAACGCCCTAACATCAACAGAAGACTCAGGTATTGCAGGAATACTAAGAAAGTTTACAGATATATATTTATCAGTATTTAAAATAGAAAAGAAATATACAAAACAAGATATTATTGAAATGTATTTAAACTCAGAATTCTTAGGAAATGAAGCATATGGTGTTGAACAAGCATCAAAAACATACTTTAATAAAAGTGCTTCAGACTTATCACTTCCAGAAGCAGCCTTACTTGCAGGTCTATTCCAAGCTCCAAGCTCTTATGACCCATATGTATATCCAGAAAAAGCTGAAGCAAGAAGAAACATTGTATTAAACCTAATGGTAAGACACGGATACATTTCTAAAGAAGAAGCAGAAATAGCAAAACAAATACCAGTAGAAAAAATGTTAAAATCTAGTGTGTTCACTGCTAATCCATATCAAGGATACATAGATACAGTTATTGAAGAAGTAATTGATAAATATAATATTAATCCATATAAAGTACCACTAGAAATATATACATATTTAGATAAAGGAAAACAAAATGTAATCAATGCCCTATATGATGGATCAAGTGGATATCAATTTAAAGATGAAAAGATTCAAATGGGTATTGCATTAGTAGAAAACTCTACAGGACACTTAATAGCTGTAGGAGCGCATAGAAAAGATGCTGGTGAAAGAGGATTCAACTATGCAACAATGATTGAAAGACACCCAGGATCTACAATTAAACCAATACTAGACTATGGTCCAGCATTTGAATATCTAAACTGGTCCACTGCTACTCCACTATTTGATGAAGAAACAAAATATTCTACAGGAGGTGTACTAAACAACTGGGATAATACAAACATGGGATTATTAACAGCCAAGAAAGCCCTATCTGAATCAAGAAACACAACTGCACTTCAAGCATTCAGGGCAACTACAAATGAACAAAAATGGAACTTTAGTACATCCCTTGGTGTTATACCAGGAAATGATGATGGATACATACAAGAGCCTTCATCAATCGGTGCATTTGACCCAGGACTTAACCCAGTTAAACTAGCTGGTGCTTATGCAGCATTTGCAAATGGTGGTTACTACACTGAACCACACTCAGTACAAAAAATAATATATAAAGACAATAAAAAAGAAGAAGAAAAAACATACTCAAGAGAAAGAGTTATGAAAGAAACAACAGCATATTTAATTACAAACATATTATTTGATGTTACACCTTCTTCTGGTAAAGTATATGGAACAGAAATAGCAACTAAAACAGGAACAAGTTCATATGAATCATCTGTTTTAAGAGCTCATGGATTATCTTCACAAACAGCTCAAGACTCATGGGTAGCAACATATAACCCAACATACACAATGACTTACTGGATGGGATATGATGAAATATATGATGACTACACTATTACAATGGGAAGAGCATCAACTGAAAGATCAAAAATATTAGGATATTTAAACCCAAGAATATTTAATACTGGAGCTAAATTCACAGTGCCAAGCGGAATAGTAAGTAGAAAAATAGAACTATTTACTATACCAGTAGCCCTATCTAGTGAATTTACCCCATCTGAAATGGTAGAAACTCATTTATTTATAAAGGGAACTGAACCAACTCAAGTAAGTACAAGATATCAAGTTCCAGACAATCCTACAAACATAAATGTAATTGAAATAGGACAAATAGCTAAAGTATCTTGGACTGCAGCACCTACTCCTAAAGCAGTAGACCTTCAATACTTAACATCATACTATAATACTGGATTTGGAGCATGGGCTTCTAAATATTTGCAAGATAGATTACTAAATATTAAGAATATGTTTGGAGAATTTGGATATGACGTATATCTAAGAACTGGTGGTAACCTAAAATATATAGGATGGACAAGCGATACTAATTACACAATAGATGACACAAGAGGATATGAAGAAGTAGTTGTTAAATCAGCATATGAAAAGATGAAAAAGAATGCTTCAAGTGGTATTAGCTATCAATTAAAAGGATCATCTACTACATTCGAAATTGATTTACTAGCAATTAAAGTTGGATCTTCATATTATATTAACCCAACATTCAATAAAGGAGATCAAATACCTGATTTAGGATTATCTACAATCAAGTTTATAGTAAACAGTGTAGATGTAACAGATTCTTTAGAACCAAGTAGTATGTCATATACTATAAGAGACTGTACAACAACATGCAAACAAGCAAATGAAATAGATAACACTAAAAAAGCTGAATATGAAATAACATATCAAGTTGAATATCAAGGCAACACATATAAAGAAAAAAGAGTTGTACATATAAAATAAAGGATAACATAAGTTATCCTTTTTTAATGTATAAAAAAAGCTAAGAATACTTAGCTTATTGTTGTCTAGTATCAGTTGGTTCTAGATATCCATTACGAATATTACTTTTCTTAATATCACTCTTCTTTATATTATCTCCTTCAATAGTAAAATGATAATCATTAGAAGTAGCAGTTAAGAAAACTACTTGACCATATTGATTTACTACTAGAAAATACTCGAAATCATCAGAGCCTTCTATATCAAGTGGATTATCATCATGACTAAATTCTTTAGAAGTATTAAAATCATCAGCACTTCTATTTAAATATGTACTAGTAGCTTGAGTGTATAGATTAATAACATCATTATAGAATATATTCTTTTTAGCATTTGCAAACTTGTCTACTACATTAGGAACTACTAAAAGCATTAAAAGCCCAAGTAATGCAATAACTATAACTATCTCTACTAAAGTAAAACCTTTCTTATTTTTCATAAATCCTCCTTTAATTTAACAATAGTAACTCCATCATTCATATTATCAGTCTTAAATGAAATCACCCTTTTATCACGTTTAAGGTATTCGTGAACAGCATTTTTAAGTACTCCACTACCCTTACCATGTACTACTATTATATCATAGCTTTTAATTCTGATACAATCATTTATTAACTCATCTACTTTTGTAATAGCGCCAACTCTGTCTTCCCCATGTAAATCTACGCTAGGAAAGTTATACGTAAAAGGATCAATAAAATCTCTCATATTATCACCAACACCATTATACAAAAAAACATATAGATTTACTATATGTTTTCAAATTGACTATTATAAAGTTTACTATAAAAGCCACCTTTTTTAAGAAGATCAGTGTGGTTACCAGTTTCAACAATATCGCCATCATTTAAAACTAATATTAAATCAGCATTCTTAATTGTAGAAAGTCTATGTGCTATTATAAATGATGTTCTATTCTCCATTAATTTATCCATAGCTTTTTGTATTAATTCCTCAGTTCTTGTATCTACTGAAGAAGTTGCTTCATCTAATATTAGTATCTTAGGATCAGAAAGAATAGCTCTAGCAATTGTAAGAAGTTGCTTCTCTCCTTCACTAATATTATTAGCTTCTTCATTAATAACAGTATCATATCCCATAGGAAGAGTTTCTATAAAGTGATGTATATGTGCAGTTTTAGAAGCTCTTATTATCTCTTCATCAGAAGCATTAAGCTTTCCATACTTTATATTGTCTTTAATAGTGCCACTAAATAACCAAGCATCTTGAAGAACCATTCCTATCTCTTTTCTTAAATACTTTTTATCCATATCTTTAATATCAATATTATCTACTAAGATACTACCACTGTTAACTTCATAGAATCTCATAAGAAGTTTAACAAGAGTAGTCTTGCCAGCACCAGTAGGTCCTACTATAGCTATCTTTTTACCAGGAAGAGCTTTTAAACTAAAATCATGAATTATAGTTTTATCTTCTTCATAGCCAAAAGATACATTCTTAAACTCAACACAACCTAGACTACTTAAAGGAACAATAGGATTAGATGTTTTAACTTCTTCTTCCTCATCTAAGAATTCAAATACTCTCTCACTAGCGGCTATCATAGATTGAAGCTCAGTAAATATACTTGCTAAATTAGCAATAGGATTAGTAAAGTTCTTAGTATATGTAATAAATGATTGAATATCACCTACTTTAATACTGCCTCTTACTACATTAATTCCACCTAAAACAGCAACTACTACATAGCCTAAATTACCTATAAAGTTCATAATAGGATGCATTAGTCCTCCAAAGAAATTACTCTTATAATTTGAAGTATAAAGCTTATCATTAGCCTCTTTTAATGAAGACATAATCTTCTCTTCTCCATTATAAGTTTTAACAATCAAATGAAGTGAAAGTGCTTCTTCAACCCTAGAGTTAACTTCTGCTAAGTTATCTTGTCTATCTTTAAAATATTTTTGACTTCTCTTAGCAATAAAAGCACTAATAACCATAGATATAGGAAGAATAACAATCGCAGCAAGTGTCATAGAAACATTGATAGAAAACATCATTATTAATATACCAACTACCATAGTAATGCTACTAACTACCTCAGTTAAACTTCTATTTAAGTTCATATTAATAGTATCAACATCATTAGTAATTAAAGATAATACTTCACCATTACTATTTTTATCAAAATATTTAAAAGGAAGTTTTTCAATCTTTCTATTTATTTTCTTTCTTAAATCCTCAGTATACCTATTTGATATATTAGCCATTAATATACCTTGAATATAATTAAATAAAGCACTAATAATATAAAGAACTAAAATAGTTATGATAATACTTTTAAGCTTATCAAAATCTATAGAACCCATTCCTGAAAGTTTAGCCATAACACCTTCAAAAAGAGTTGTAGTAGCTCTTCCTAGAACTTTAGGACCTACTATAGTAAATACAGTACTAATAATACTAAAAATAAATATTATTATTAAAGCAGGATAATATCTCTTAAGAGACCTTGCTACATTCTTAATAGTTCCTTTAATATCTTTTGCTCTTTCAATTCTCTTATTAGGTCCCATTACTTATCACCTCCTATTTGGCTATAAGCAATTTCTTTATAGACCTCACATGTTTTAAGAAGATCCTCATGTTTTCCTTCACCAACTACTTTTCCTTCTTCCAAAACAATAATTTTATCTGCATTCATAATTGAGCTAATTCTTTGAGCTACTACAAATACTATCTTATCACTTGTTACTTTCTTTAATTCTTTTCTTAAAGCAGCATCAGTCTTAAAATCTAGTGCTGAAAAAGAATCATCAAATATAATTATCTTAAAATCCTTACTAAGCGCTCTAGCAATAGATAATCTTTGTCTTTGACCTCCTGAAACGTTACTACCGCCTTCACTAATTTCTCTATCAAGTCCTACTTCATTTTTATATACAAATTCACTAGACTGAGATACTTTAATAGCTTCATCAATTTTCTTATTATCTTTCTTCTTCTGAGCAAACTCTAAATTAGATCTAATAGTGCCTTTAAATAGTTTACCCTTCTGAGGAACATAACTAATAATATCTCTTAAAGAGTTAATAGACAAATCTTTAATATCAACTCCATTAATACTAATAGATCCATCAGTAACTTCGTAAAGTCTAGGAATAAGATTAATAATAGTACTCTTACCACTACCAGTAGACCCTATAAAAGCTATTGTTTCTCCCTCATTAGCTTCAAAATTAATATCTTTAAGAACGTACTCACCTGCATCAGGATATTTAAAACTAACATTATTAAATGAAACAGTAATCTTACTTAAATCAATCTTTTTAACTTTATCTTTATCATTAATACTCTTCTTAAGATTAAATATATCACTAATTCTTCTCATAGACACTAAGCTTCTAGGCATGAATACAGCTACCATACTAATCATTAAGAAAGCCATAACTATTTGCATAGTATAACTAATAAATGCTATTAAATCCCCTACTTGCATTTCAAAGGTGTCTATATACTTACTACCAGCCCATATTATTAAGATACTAATACTATTCATAATAAGTGTTAATGTAGGCATAAGCACGCTCATACTTCTTCCTACAAACAAACCATTCTTAGTTAAATCGCTATTAGCTTTATCAAATTTCTTTTCCTCTTCTTCTTCATTAGAAAAAGCCCTAATAGTAGACAAACCACTTAAATTTTCTCTACTAACTAAATTAAGTCTATCTATTAAATCTTGGAATAGTTTAAACTTAGGAACAACTATTACAAATAATAATATTAATAAAACAAATATAGACACTACACTTAATATAATAACCCAAGATAAAGGACTTCCTTTAACTTTAGAAATAGCTCCTATACCTATAATAGGTGCATATATAATTATTCTAAGAACCATAGTAATAAGTCCTTGAACCTGCATAATATCATTGGTACATCTAGTAATTAAACTAGCGCTGCTTATCTTAGCTAAATCTTGTGGCTCAAAATCCATTGTCTTCTTAACTAGTTTTTCTCTTAAATCTCTTCCAAAACCAGAAGCTACTATTGAAGAAATATAAACAGTTAAAGCAGTAATAGACATAATAGCAAATGCTAAAAGAATCATCTTAAAACCAACTTTTTTAATATAATCCATTTGTATTTTATCAGTATCTATTCCTATAGTTTTATATTCACTCTTTAGATAACTAATAATACCACTTTTAATAAAACTATTATCTATATCTAAATTAACATATTCATTATCACTAATACCATACATAGAACTAATAGAAAGTATCATAGGGCTAGCAAAATAACTAGATAAATCTTCTTCACTATCTAGAATATATAGTCCTTCTTCACTCAAAATAGAATACTTATTAATATTAGCTTTATCTCCTTTAGGAAGATAACAATAAGAAGCTATTACTTTTTTAGCATTATCTTCACTCATATAAAGAACAAGCTTCTTCATTTCACTTTCTCTAATAGCAATAGGAGTAATGCTCTCTATTCCACCTTCTTGTATACCTACATTTATAATATCACTAGTATACATAGGAAGTGTTAAATCACATTTAGCTTGAATAGCTAAAAGAACTATTATTAATAATATTAAAACAGTATATTTTTTTAAACATTTAAATATGTATTTCATTTTTTAACCTCACTTATAAATTATACAATAAATAAGTAATTTATACCATAAAAAAAGTTTACTAAGTTAGTAAACTTCATTAAAGCTAGTTTAATTAATATTAATAATAACATTTACTATCTCAACTAATGCAAAAGCTTTTTTATTATACTCCATAATATTTCTTACTAAAATGATATGGTTCTATAAAACTAAATACATTTAGCAATACCCCTATAATTGACGTAGCAAATTCTTGAACCATCGCTACAGTAAACTTCGTCAGCGTAAACGCTGCATTGAGCAAGACCAAAGACGCAGCCAGCGTTAGCCATATTGGAGTAGCACGATCTAGCAGTTGTGCCAAAAGCCATTTCCATATCATTCTTTATCTTGTTTTTTGTTGTCTCTCCATCTGTTTCCCAGTAATTAGGCTCTAAGCAAAATGTTTTATTATTATATATTAAACAAGCCTCATGTCCAAGTACTGTATCTTCACTTATTTTAGTTCTTATATATATTCCTGGCTGTGAAAGACCAAGTTCTTCAACAGTATTGTATGTTACTGAAGGTTTTGATAAGTTGTTATATTGTGTATTACTGCCTCCTTGAGTTATTGTCCAATATACATATCTAGAAGTATCAATTGAACTCATCTCTTGCCCACCATATTCAACTATATCACTTTTATTAATATTGCTTTTCTTAATAGCTGTTCCTTCTTTAGAATAATAAAAGTCATGATTCATTACTTCTATTTTAATAACATTACCATCACTATCTACTTTAGCGTAGTATTGATATTCTTCTCCTAAATCAATATCTAACGGATTATTAGTTTGATCAAATTCTTTTAATGCAGTTATATCAACTGATGCGTTATTAATATAAGTATTTGAAGCTAAAGTGCTTATATTAATTACATTATCATAAAACATATTCTTTTTAGCATTAGCAAGTCTATCAGTTACATTAGGCACTACTAAAAGCATTAATAACCCTATAAGAGCTATTGTAATAACTATTTCAACAAGAGTAAAACCTTTTTTACTTTTCATTAAACTCACTCTCCTATATACATAATAACATAATATAAAAAGATGTAATAATTAGTTACATCTTTTTTACATATAGTTTACTTTTGTTTTAATATCTCTCCTAATATAGAATTCATTATGTAAATATGTTCTTCAGGTATGTAAAGATTTTGTCCTTCTATTCTTAAGAAACCTTTTCTAAGCATATCAGTTATATTAAACTCATCTTGTATATTAGTTTCGTATTTATTAAAGAAATCTACAATATCAATCCCATTTAACTTTCTTAGACCAAGTATAATATGGTTTTCCATATCTTCTCTTTTAGATAAAAACATTTCATTAAATTTATACTCATCTCTTAAATAAGTATTAAAGCTTCTAGTATTTTCATATCTAAGTTCACTAATAAAACCATGCGCACCTAGACCAAATCCATAATATTCTTCATTGTTCCAATACGTTAAATTATGCTTTGATTCATAACCCTCTTTAGCAAAATTAGAAACTTCATAATGTTTATAACCATTTTTAAGAAGTGTTTTACATATATACTTATACATTTTATAGTCTAAATCTTCACTAATAGGCTTTGTATTTTTAACGCCTAAAACAGTATTACTTTCAATAATAAGACTATACGTACTAATATGAGGAACATCAAGCTTTAATAATTCTTTAACATCTCTTCTTAAAGTTTCCATACTCTCTATAGGAAGAGCGTATATTAAATCTACACTTACATTATCAAAATAAGATTTAACTTTCTCCACTTTAGATATAATGTCTTCTTTTTCATGCTTTCTATTTAAATATTTAAGGTTATATTTATCAAAACTTTCAATACCAATGCTTATTCTATTTACCTTATTTTGTTTTAATATTAATAGTTTTTCTATAGTTATATCATTTACATTCATTTCAAAAGTAAACTCTTCTAAATGATTAGTTTTAAACTTTTTAACTATACTCATTAGTTTATTTAAATTACCAATACTAAGACAACTAGGAGTACCTCCACCTATATAAATAGTTTTTATTTCATCTCCGTCATAGTTTTCATCAATTTCTTTTTCAAGGTGTTTTAAATACTCTTCTGCCCATATTTCGTTATGCAAAAACTTGCAGAAATCACAGTAACTGCATATAGATGAACAAAAAGGTATATGTATATAAACACTTCTCATAACTATCACTATACTAATTATAACAGTATTTTTACTATTTTTTAACATTTTTATTCATTTTTAGTAATTTATACTTGATTAATAGAAAAAAATATTATAAAATTAAGTAGGTCTTTAAAAAACGGGCTTGTAGCTCAGGTGGTTAGAGCGTGCGTCTGATAAGCGCAAGGTCGAAGGTTCAAGTCCTTCCAGGCCCACCAGATGGCCGGTTGGTGAAATGGTTAACACACACGCCTTTCACGCGTGCATTCACGGGTTCAAATCCCGTACCGGTCACCAAATTAAATAAATTGCTTCTCTTAAGGGAAGCTTTTTTAATATATTGCCCATTAGCCAAGCGGTAAGGCATCCGACTCTGACTCGGACATCCGGGAGTTCGAATCTCTCATGGGCAACCATATATGCCGATTTAGCTCAGCTGGTAGAGCAACTGAATCGTAATCAGAAGATCATGGGTTCAACTCCTATAATCGGCACCATCTGATGAGAATAAAAAAAGATGATTTAATAATCATCTTTTTTATTTGTTTGGATTTAATCTTCTATAATCATCGTCCTGATCACCTTTTTGACTAACCATTTCTTTAAAATCACCAATAGTATGATTTAAGAAATATGTTACAGGTAAATCAATATGATGGAAAGTTTTAATTATTTCTTTCTTTTCATTTTTTAATTCTTCTATCTTTTTTAGGTATTTTTCTCTTAAACTTGAGTTAGATATATTTCCAAATACATCAATCATATAATCACATTTATAATCAACTAATTCGTTTAAGAAATCCCCTATCTTCATTCCAGATTCATTAAGTATTCTAATTATCTCATCACTTGTACCTTTATACAACTCTTCCCATCTTTCTGGGAATAAAAAATCATAATTATATAAGAAGAATAATAATGATTGAACTTCAGTGTAAATAAATACTATATCTGAAATTTCTTTTAAATTTTGCTTTAAATTAGGATTATCCAAATCAACAAATTCATCACTATATTTCTTTTTAACGTCTTGTGATAACATAGGATAAATTAATTTTTCCATTGGAACAGTTCCAAAAATATCAGCTTTTAATTTATTCTTAAAAATATAATCATGCCCATATGAAAATAGATAAATGTTTTGCATTTGTTGAAAACAATACTCAACATCTTTTTCATCAGCATCTTTAACTATATTTTTATAAGCATTAAAAATATCATCATAGCTCATTTTACCAGATAATTCTTCTCTTTCAGAACAAGCATTGCTTTCCTTAATTATTTCAACACGAATGTCATATAATTTCCTTAAAACAAAATCTAAATTAGTATTTTCCATAAAACCCCCTCGGATAGGAAATATTATATTACAGCGTACCATAAATTACAACAAAAATATTTTTTAAAAATATAATAAAACCAACTATTTATTAGTCGGCTTTTTTGTTTTTAAGTATTCTTCTACTTCTACTACATTATATCCACACTTTTTAACTTCCTCTATACATTCATCACTGTTAATGTGCATGCAGTATATTCTATCTTTCATATCATCAGGAATTACCTTATCTAGAAAACCTAAATATAAATGAGGATTTCCAGGAAAATTAGTAGTTGTAGTATCAATATATACTTTATCAATCTTTTCTTTACTATTTATCAAAGCATCTATTATTCTAGTTTCATTAGTATCACCTGAATAATATACAATACCGTCACTAGTAAAAAATAATATTCCATAGCTAATAACACTTTCTTCATGACTGGTTTCTAATAGTCTTATACTATTAAAACTATTATATTTATCATCAAATATTTTATCATAAGCAAATTCATACATAAACTTAGAGCAACCATATAATTTAATTATAGTTTTTAAATTATCTATATACTCAATATCATCAGTAGGTACTATTACTCTAACAGGTATTTTAAGAGCATAAAAAGCATATAGAATTAAAGATCCTAAACTTCCTACATGATCAGAATGAGTATGAGTAATAACTATATTAATCTTATTAATATTATTAAGGATATTACTTTTTAATAAACTAGTAAAAACAGTTTCACCTGCATCTATTAAGAATAACTCATCATTATCTATAAAATAAGCACTGTTGCTGCCCTCTTTAGGATTAAAAGCAGCACCTCTTCCTAAAAAATTAAGATTCATATATATTTCCCCTTTAACAAAACAAAGATATTATAACAGTTTTTACATAAATATGCACGAAAATCTTTCTTTTTCGTTCTTAAATATCATTTTTTTGATATAATATAATCAAAGAAGGATGGTAAAAATGGCAAGAAAAAGAAGAAAATTAAAAGTAAGTAGTTTATTCTTTCTATTAATCATATTCCTAGTAATAGGGCTATTTGTATATTTATATTTATCTTCTAAAGAAAACCTTGAATTTACAAAAGAAATAAATTTAAACAGCGAGGCTTATAGTACTGATTGTATTGACGAAGATAAATATACTGTAGTAACTGAAAAAGAAGAAATAGATACTTCTTCTATAGGAACAATAGAAAAAGAAATAGAAGTTAAAGATAAAATGTCACTAACAAAAACAGTTATATGTAAATATACTATTACTGATAAAGAAGAACCTACTATTAAAGGCGTTAAAGACTTACTAGTAGAAGTTAATGATAGCTTAGATCTACTAGAAAACATAGAAGTAACAGATAACAGCTCTGAAGAAATAAAAGCTACTGTTGAAGGTGAATATGACTTTGATAAAGTTGGAAGTTACACACTATACTATAAAGCTACAGACAAAAGTGGTAATACTAAAAAAGAAAAGTTTATGTTAAACGTAGTTCAAAAAACAAGTAAAGATGTATCAGATAGTACTCCAAAAAACTACTTCACTACATCTAAAGGATTCACAGGATACGAAATAGATGGAATTACTTACATAGACGGAATACTAGTAGCAAATAAAACATACAAACTACCTAGTTCATATAATCCAGGAAGTCTTACTACAGAAACAAGAGCAGCTATGAATGAAATGTTCACAGACGCTAATAGCAGAGGATTAAATATATACCTATCAAGTGGATTTAGAAGCTATGATACTCAAGAAGCTATATATAATAGATACGTAAATAAAGATGGGCAAGCTGAAGCAGACACATATTCAGCAAGACCAGGACACTCAGAACATCAAACAGGATTAGCATTCGATGTTAACGATATAGACTATACATTTGATAATACTCCTGAAGCTAAGTGGTTAAATGATAACTGCTATAAATATGGATTTATATTAAGATATCCAAAAGGAAAAACAAATGAAACAGGTTACATATATGAATCATGGCATTTTAGATATGTAGGAGTTGAACTAGCAACAAAACTATATAATAATGGTAACTGGTTAACTTTAGAAGACTATTTTGGAATAACTAGTAAATATGAATAAAAAAAGGATTTTAAAAATCCTTTTTTTAATTATAAGAACAATTACATGTTCCATTATTATCTATATAACAGTACACTCCCTGCTGCGCTCCTATATTAAGCTTTGTAGTTTTACTTAAAGTATGATTATAAGCTAGATTAGGAAGGAATGATACAAAGTTATATCCATCAAATGTTGAAGTAGCTATAGCATAAACACCACTTCTATTTAAATTAAGTGTCTTAATAGCATCATATGCATTATTATAAATATGATGTGACATTTGATATATACAAATATTATTAACATCATTTCCAATAGCGCTCTTAATAGATCTAGCTACCTTACTTTCAGAATCTACTTTTATATTATTTTTAGATAATGTAGTAAAATCATTTTTCTTAGTATCAAAAGTAAACCCATCTTTTTCATAAACTCTACTAAACATCATAGTGCCATATATTCCACTTTCAGGGAAGATATTGTATCCAACGTTCTCTAAATCATTTGGAAAATACATATACTTATTAGTTTTAGATTTAACTTTAGCAAGTACACCAAGAGAGTTACCATTGGAATCACAGTTCTTTAAGCCATCTCTCTTATATGCATAAAAATATGCATTAATACCCTTAGGTGTAATAGATGATGTAGTGCTACTAGAATGATATTTATATTCACCACTAGCAAATTCAGAACCGTTTATATAAACATATAAAGGTTTATCCTTAGTACCAAAATTAGAAGCATACTGTACATCACTAGTATATCCTACTCCTACATATTCACTACTACATTTGCCTGACTTAACAGCACTTTCAAACACGTCATTAACGTTATAGAAGTATAAATCTAAATACTTTCCTACACTGATTATTTCTCCCTCATTAACATCAACAATAGGGACATTATTATCATTAGCAGCCTTAACTAACTTATTAGTAGCGCTACTTTTATAAGCTTCACCTTTCATAATAAGATTCTTAACAGTAATATTAGAAGTACTCATTATATCTGCAGCATTACCAATATGATCAGTATGCATATGAGATAAAATCATATAGTCTACTACAACTTTTTTATTATTTTGTAATTCTTTTAATTTAGTATAAAAGTCATTTGAAGTTACATCACTAGAGTGTCCAGTATCTAAAATTACATACTTTCCATCTTTAGTCTTTATTAATATAGCTTCATTATTCTTTAAACTATCACTTGGAGCTCTTAAGAAATAAACATCAACAGGATTATCGTTATTCTCTTCTACTATTGCCTCTTCAATCTTAGGCTTAACTGTAACACTAGTTGTAACTTTAATTCCATTATCGCTTTCTATGCTAATAGTACATGTTCCTTCTCCAACTGCCTTAACAACCCCTTTACTAGTTATAACAGCTACCTTTTCATTACTAGAAGTAAGAGTTACTGTTCCACTGGCGTTATCAGGTTCTAGTGAATATAAGCTTTTAATCTTCTTTCCTACTTCCACTGTATATGAAGGTTTAACATTTATCTTACTAATAGTAGTAGGTTTATCTTCTTCACCTTCATCTTCGTCATCTGTAACTTCTTCAATAGGATTATCTATAATAGGTTCTTCTTCAATAATAGGAGGATTATCTATTACTGGTTCATCTGAAGGAGTATCATGAGTAGGCTCTTCTACCAAAGTAGTAGGCTTACTTGGAGTTCTCTTAGAGTTTTTATTAATGTAGCATTCATCAGAGAAAGGACTTAAAGCACAAGTAGCACATATTTTATATGAACTAGTAGAACTTACAAAATTCATTATAATACCAACTAATTGAATTATTAAAAATACACTAGCAGCATAAACTACTTTTTTAATTAATAAAAACTTATTCTTACTAATTTCATCATCTTTTTGATTAATAACTGCTTTAACAAAAGCAATCATTCCAGTAAGTATAAGTAAAATAGGAACTATTACTTTAATAGCAAAAATAACATATCCCATAACAGTCCATACTGGAATAAAGTTTTTACAAAGTCTTGCAGCTTCGGCATTTTCTTCTAATAGTAATAAATAATTCATAACATTCCCCTAACCTAATAGATTTAATACAACTGGTCCTAGTAAAAGTAACATTATAATAGGTACAAAGAACAATACAGATATAATACTAATCTTAACAGGCATCTTAGCAATTCTAGCCTTAGCTTCAAATAATCTTTTATCTCTTAAATAGTCTACCTGTGCATATAATGTATTAACTATCTCACTACCATGTACATTAGAGTGAGTAATATTTAAAATAACATTATTAATAGTATCACTAGGTATTTTTTTCTTCATATCAGTTAATGCTTCATTTAAAGTTTTACCATATGTGATAGTATCAAGAGCGTATGCAAATTCTCTTGATAATTCACTATCAATATTTCTAACAGTTAACTCTAAACTACCTTTTAAGTTTCTTCCAGTTTCTAAAGATAAAGTTAATACTTCAAAAAAGAATAAAGCATCATTTTCAAGTTTACTTTGTCTCTTCTTAATTTTAACATCTATGAATATAAATTCAAGTCCAAAATATACTCCAAGTGCCATAAGGGGTGCAGCAATATATGCATACTCACTAAAAATAAGTGTTAGAAAGAAAACTATAAAACATACTATAAGTCTAGTATTCATAAATTCAATAGCGTCCATCTTATTAAATGAACCAAGAAGCATTATTTTAGTTCTTACTCTATTAATAGCTTTCTTAGTATAAATCTTTTCTACAAAAATATCATTCATACTGGTTCACCTTCATAACTTTCTTAATAACTACAACATAGATAGCATATAAAACCACTATAGCCACTAAAACAGCAATACCTAATGGATTATGCATCATAGGGCTAAAATAAGATGGATTTAATATGTATATTAAAAAACAAATAACAAAAGGAACTGCAAGTAAAAATCTATAAACAAATATAGATGCAGCAGTTACAGTCTTAAGCTCATCATTTAATTTCTTCTTATCTACAAATTCTCTTTCTATAGATTTAAATACTTTAACTATATTACCACCAGTTTTATTAAGAAGTGTTAAACTAGTTGCAATAAATTTAACATCTTCTAGTTTAACTCTCTCATAGAATCTCTTAAAAACAACTTCTATTGTTAAGCCATAAGTCATATCTAAATATATTTTCTTAAATTCATCCCCAATAGCGCCATCTAATTCATTTTTAACTATTTCTACAGCTTGCATAATAGAAGCACCACTCATAAAACTATTATTCATTATAATAATAGCCTTTAATAAATCATCAGAGATATGTTTTCTTTTTCTATTATAAATAAAGTAAATAAATATATCTATAATAAAGAAACCTACTAAAAAGCATCCTATCATTCCATAAGCACTAAGGCCAGTAGAATGAAATGCTAAAGTAATAATATAAAGAATAACTGTAATAAATCCAAGTAAAAACTTAATAGAAATAAAATCTATTCCACTAGTAGTCTCTAAACTATCAAAAGATATGTGTTTCTCATATCTTTTACCATAGTCACTTAAAACTTTACTCTTAGAAATAAAAGAAGATATTTTCTTAATTAATCTATTAAAAAGGTTAACTACTCTATCTCCAAAACTTATTTCTTTATTAGTAAGAGGAGTAACTGAATACTTGTTGAACTTTCTTTCTAAATTGAAATAACGTCTAGCTTTTATTGCATAGAAAAGAACAGCTATTAAAACTGCTATTATAATAAGTTGAACAACAAATATTTCAATTAATACTCCACTTTGTTTCATTATTTCTTCTCCGGATTCTCAAATATATAATCTATATCAATAATACCTTTTCTTCTAAGCTTATCTAATACTTTAGGTCTAAAGTCGTAACGAAGAAATTCTCCAGATACATCTCCTCTAGCACTAAGTCCTTCTTGCTTAAATACAAATATATCTTTCAAAACTATTGAACCATCTTTAATATCCTCAAGTTCTGAAATACTAACTACTTTTCTTCTACCATCATTAAGTCTTTCAATGCATATAACTAAATCAATAGCATTTAGAATATATTCTCTTATAGCCTTAATAGGTATTTCTATACCTCCCATTAAAACCATAGTCTCAAGTCTATTCAACGCATCCATAGATGAATTAGCGTGCATTGTAGTCATAGATCCATCATGACCTGTATTCATTGCTTGAAGCATATCAAAAGCTTCTTTACCACGGACTTCACCTACTATGATTCTATCTGGTCTCATACGAAGAGCATTAATAACTAAATCACGAATAGTAACTTCACCAGTTTTTTCATAATTCATAACTCTTGTTTCAAGTGGAATAACATGTGCTTGCTTAAGTTTAAGTTCTGCTGCATCTTCTATTGTAACAATTCTCTCATGATCAGATATAAATCCACTCATAATATTTAAAAGTGATGTTTTACCACTACCTGTACCACCACATATAATCATATTAAGTCTTCCCATAACACAAGCTTCTAAGAATCTTGCCATATAAGGAGTTAAAGTACCCATTCTAAGTAAATCATCTATAGTCTTAATACTTTCTTTGAACTTTCTTATAGTAATAACTGGTCCCTTTAAACTAAGAGGAGGAATAATAGCATTTATTCTTGATCCATCTTTAAGTCTAGAGTCAACCATAGGATTACTTTGGTCAATTGTTCTACCAAGAGGTTGAATCATTCTTTGAATAGTTCTAATAATATGTTCATCATTAATAAATGATACACTTTCATCTTTAATTAAACGTCCATCAATTTCAATATATATTTCATCAGGACCATTAACCATTATTTCTGTAATATTTTTATCTTTTAAAAGTTCAGTCAAAGGACCATATCCATTAATTTCATTATCTATTAATGTATAAATATGACTTCTCTCTAAGTTAGTTAAATCATACCCTTCAATAGCTCTATCAATTTCATTATTAATATATTCACTTAATGATCCATTTTGAGGAACATCACTATCAATTAAGTTTTCAATAATCTTAGTTCTTAATTCATCAAGTAAAACCTTATCTTTGAAAACATCATAGTCATTAATAAAAGTCTTTTCATTTTTAGTGCTCTTAACTTCAAAAGCATCTACTAAACTACTCTTCTTCATCATTATCCCCCTTCCATAAATCATTTATAATAAGACCTAGTGTATTATAATCTTTCTTACACTTCTTAGAATATGCACCTATTAAAGAAGGAATCTTATTTTTATATAAAACATTAGTAATATCTTTAATATAAGAACCTTTTGATAAGTAATAATCGATATTAGCGCCTATTATTCTTCTAATCTCTTGATTTGAAAAATAAGGATTCTTAAAATCAATACTTTCATTTAATAATACTTTAAAGTTATCTTTTTCTATATCACTAAAAATATTTAAAATACTTCTAGTATTCTTAAGAGTCATTATATCGTTATCTACTACAAACAAAATCTCATCCACTTTATCAAGCGTAATAACATTCATTTCATTCATAGCGCTTTCAGTATCTATAATAACTAAATCATAATTTCTACTAATTTTATCAAATATTAAATCAATATAGCTACTAGGAATTTTATTACCTTGTCTAGGATCTCTAGGAGCAGGTAAAATATCAATAAATTCATTATACTTATATGTATAATCAGCTAATCTTTTATATCTATTATTCTGTAAATCACTAGTCAAGTGATAAATTGTCTTACTAATATCTTCATCGATGACAACAGATAAACTACCATTATGAACATCAAAATCAACTAAAAGAGTCTTAAGTCCCATGCTGCTAGCAACTCCAGCTAGGTTTAAAGATAGAATTGTTTTACCAACTCCACCTTTAGGACTAAAAACACAAATTGTCTTATTTACCTTTGCCATCCTTTTTCCTCTTTTCCTACTTACAATTACTTACCTTGACATCATAGTTTTTAATACCAACTATAGTGCCAAATACACTTTTTACCCTACTAGTAATTATAACACATGCCCCTTCATTTTTCATCTCTTTAGATATAATTTCAAAATCATTTAATTTGAAATATTCATCTATATCTCTATCATCTCTAATAGCTTCTCTAAGTAAGTTATTACCTCTTATCTTAGCATTATACATGCTTCCTACATCAACTACTAAAGCAAGAGCTAAAATAATTATTGGAAGACATATAATAAACATTACTAAACTTTGACCTTTCTTATTCATTATAAATCACTCTTTTAATACTAATACTATAATCATCACCCAATATTTTATTTAAACCAGGAGTAATAATCTTAACTTTACTTTTAATCTTAAACTCAATATAATTATCATCTTTATTAGTTATAGTTAAAGTATTATCTTTATTATTCTCTTTAAGAAGATCTTCCATCTGAGCAGTATCAGCTCCATTTTTAAACATACCAACAATATCACTAGATAAATTTTCAAGTTCATTTTTTCTTATTACTATTCTTCCAAAATCAACAGCTCCAAAAAATAATAGTATTAATACTGGAAGAATAATAACAAACTCCACTAGTGCTTGACCCCTTTTATTTATCATACTAAACGTCCTCACATGAGTCAGATTCATAAGCATCATCACATCTTAAGCAGACACTAGAAGCTTCATCATTTACAAAATCAACATAACCGGAACATGTAGCTCCTTGAATTGATATTTCATCTATTAATTCGTCTTCAATAATATCAGATACAAGAACTCTTCCTGTATATGTATAATCACTATTTCTAGTTAAAGTACACCTTTTATTACCATATGGATTTCTACAATGATCGTCTAAATATATAAGTGCTGCATCTTTTACTTCATTTTCTTGAATTTTCATTCTCCTATTAACACTGCTTCCAAATATATCAGCAATTCTAGGAAGAACAGCAAGAGTTAGTAAACCTATAATAGCAATAACAATAGCTATTTCAACTAACGTAAAACCTTTTTTATTATTCATCTTCATCCTCCACCTTACAATAAGCTTGTCCTGGTTTCTTACCAGCAACATACTCTTGGTCATTTAAATTGCACCCAGTCTTAGTAATAGAATCCTTTAAATAACCACCAAAAAGATTAACTAACGTAATTGCTAGTACACTAATTAATGCTATAATTAATATGTATTCAGTAAGTGCCTGACCACGCTTATTATTCATATTCTCACCTATTATAATTTTAATAAAATATCTTTATTTTGTCAACTTGCTATGCTATTATATACTCATGAAATATATAGAAAAAAACACTAAAAAAATAGAAGTAATTTTAATGAATACATTTACTAAAAAACTAAAAGGTTTAATGTTTAAAAAAGAACCTATCAAAGAAGCATATTTATTTGAAAATACAAATGGTATTCATACTTTTTTCATGAAACAAAACATAGATGTACTATACTTAGATAAAAACTATAAAATACTAAAAGTAACTAATAATCTAAAACCATGGAAAGTACTTCTTCCACAAAAGAAAGTAAAACATACAATAGAATTACCAACTAATTTAGCTACTTTTATTGAAGGAGAAATCTTGACAATAAAAGAAAAATAATGTATTATTAACTAGTAGTCACTTATTGACATGGAGACGTACTCAAGAGGCTGAAGAGGCGCCCCTGCTAAGGGTGTAGATCGGGAAACTGGTGCGAGAGTTCAAATCTCTCCGTCTCCGCCATAATTAAAAATAAACTCACATATGTGAGTTTTTTATTTTTGTAGTCAAACAATAAAAAAACTGTTGTATAATCAACAGTTTTTATCTTATTCTACCTGAAATATCTTCATAGCCTGATAAATCAAGTGGCTTAGCCATTTCAGATGTTTTTGCACTTAATTCTCTAGCGTTATTCATAGATTCTCTTAATCTTTTTAAACTATCCTGAAATTCTTGAGATTCAGTAATATTAAAACCTGATAAATCAATTGGTTTAGCTGCTTCAGCTGCCTTTGCGTTTAATTCTCTAGCATTTTCCATTGACTCTCTCATATTATTTAAGTTAGCTTGAAATTCTGGAGTCTCAGTAATATTAAAGCCTGATAAATCAATTGGTTTAGCTACTTCTGCTGCCTTTGCATTTAATTCTCTAGCACTTTCCATTGACTCTCTCATATTTTTTAAGTTAGCTTGAAATTCTGGAGTCTCAGTAACATTAAAGCCTGATAAATCAATTGGTTTAGCTGCTTCAGCTGTCTTTGCACTTAATTCTCTAGCACTTTCCATTGACTCTTTCATCTTATTTAAGTTAGCTTGAAATTCAGGAGTTTCTGTAACATTAAAGCCTGATAAATCAAGTGGTTTACACATTTGAGCTGCCTTAGCATTCAATTCAGCCAATTCGTTAACACTCTCACTAATCTTCCTTAAACTTTCTTCTTGCTTTTTAAATATTTCGCTAAAATCAACATTCATATTTAGCCTCCTCTACTATAATCATTTTATCATTAAACGATTAAATGTCAAACAAAAAGTTTTAATAGTTAACCATTAGAAATAAAATAATGGCATGTATTGATACTTTTATTATATAATATTACTAGGAGGAAATATGTTTAAAGGATTAGTAGAAAGCTATATAAACGATTTAAAAGAAGAAGATGTAATAAATTTTGCAGACAATGATGACGTTTATATAACTAAAGAAGAAGCATCTATTTTTATTAAAACAGTAAAAGAAAATAAAGAAGACATATTAAATGGAAATGGACAAAAATACATAGATGATTTAAAAGATAAATTAAGTATAGAAGCATATGATGAACTAAATCATTTATGGAATAAATATAAAAAGTTTATTGGTTAATATAATCAATAAACTTTTTGTTTCTTATATTTTCTATTTCATACTTATATGGAGCCCATGTATCTTTCTCATTTCTATTAACCCATGGAGTTTCTAAAATCATTGGAATGTCTTTTAATCTAGGATTATAAATAACATTAATTAACTTATCAAATCCAATAGTTCCATATCCAAAATTAGCATGTCTATCTTTATGTGATCCAACTTCGTTATATGAGTCATTTATGTGTACACATCTTACTTTAGAAAGACCTATCTTTATATCAAATTCATCTAAGAACTTATCAAAGTCTGCTATATCTACCCCACTATCATTAATATGGCAAGTATCTAAACATACAAATACTTTTTCATAAACATTTTTATCAAGTAAATCAATAATTGCCTTTAAATCATCAATAGAAGAACCTACTTCAGTTCCTTTACCAGACATGTATTCAAGTAGTACATTTACTCCTTCAATATCTTTAAGAACATAGTTAAGACCTTTTGCTATATTCTTAATTCCTTCTTCTTTTGTTAAATTAGTAAAACTTCCAGGATGCAAAACTATATTTCTAATATCTAGTTCTATGCATCTTTCTAGTTCTTGCTTAAAGAAACTAGTATAGAAATCAAACTTAGTATTATCTTCTCCATAATTAGCTAGATTAATAATAAAAGGTGCATGAACAATGCATTTATCTTTATTAATATTATTTTCTATCATTAATTGATGAGCTTCTCTAGTAAGATCTTTATCTACAGGAAATCTAAGTGTACTTTGATTACTTCCTGTATAAAACATAAATATATTAGCGTCATATGAAAGAGCTTCTTTAACTACTCCCACTAATTGTTTATCTTTTAAATAACTTACATGGCTTCCTATATATAACACTTCTATCACCTTACATAAATTATAACAAATAAACATTGACTAAACCAGTAATTTATGATAAATTATATAAGAAGTTTAAGGAGGCAAATATAATGGCTAAAAATGTATCTAGTAGAAAAAATATGAGTGGAAATAATAGACCTTTCTCATTAAAGGCAACTAAAAAAACTCAAAAAGTAAATTTACAAACTGTAACTATGAATGGTAAAAAAGTTAGAGTTTCTGCTAAAGAATTAAGAAGCATGGAAAAATAAAATATCAGCATTTGCTGATATTTTTTTATTTACTACAATATTCAAATAATTCTTCATGTGTATAGTTTTTATTTTTAACAATGTTAAACTTATCACCACATTTAATAACATCATAAAATGGTGTGTCATAATATAGTAGTTCTTCGTCTCCACCTAGATACATAGTACTTTCTCTAAACATAGGAGCTTCATTATTACGTTTAACATTAATATAGTCAGTAAACATAAGTATTGATAGTGACCCTAGGAAAATAGCAAGTATTATTAATAATCTATAGTAGTATTTAATACCCTTAGTTAATTTAGAAATACCAATTACAAATATAATAACACCTATAACTGAATAAATAGATCCCCAACTACTTTCACTAGGAAATATACTAATAGCGCTTATAGATACAAATAAACCAAATATAACAAATAATAATGATATTATATTATGATATTTACCTATCTTTTTAGTACTGTAATCAATAGTATTAACTATATTCTCTTCAAACTTTTCTTGATACTCTTCTTTGCTTATCTTTTCTCCACTAAGTAAATCATTAATAGTAATACCTAGAGCATCACAAAGAGGTTTAAATAGTGATAAATCAGGCATATTCCTTCCGTTTTCCCAGTTACCTATTGATTTATCAGTAACTCCTAGCTTTTCTGCAAGTTCACTTTGAGTCATCTTTTTATTCTTTCTACATTCTAAAATAAATTTACCAATCTTTTCTTGATTCATAATCTTTCTCCTTTCATGCTTAAATCATATGATATATTACACAAAAAGAACAGGAAACATTTCTAGGGTAATAAACCAGAAATACAGTTTCCTGTAAATTTTACTTAGTTAATTTTCTTGTATATTCTTCAAATCTATATTTTTGCTTAATATCAGGATACTTTTCATGATCAACTTCACTCATAAACATAGCAAGTGGTCTAGCTGCATAGTCCACTCCATCAATGCAGTCAGTATGATATAAAGGTTTATATATCATTAATTCTTCTTTACTTTCTGTATGCCTACTTGTACCTATAATTTCATATAAATACATATTTGGTTCTTCATTTAGCTTTCCTTCGCTCATAGTTTCTCTTTTAAAATGTTGTACTATTGTACCTTTTTCAAATTTTCTTTCCATAATTATCACTCCTACATTCATTATAACATATTTAATCTAATTTTATATTATTTTCTTCTTGATTCCACATTATAGCAAAATTTGAATCAATCTCATCGTTTCTAGAGGTGTAGTCATCTTCATCTTTAGCAATTGGACTAATCATTTCATAATAATTAGCCAAATATTCTGGATTACTTTCTATGAGATGGTTTTCTATTTTTTTAAATAGCATCGCCTTTTGAGATAAAGTTACTCTTTTTGTATGAATAGCGTTATGACAATTAGGACACAAACAAACCGTATTATATATATTATCTATTCCGCCTTTCCCAAGTTCAAACATATGATGACTTTCAAAATCAGCAGGAATAAAACTTTTAGCTCCACATAGTTCGCAGCAATAATTGCCATCTTCGTCTCTTGCACGATTTTTTGTTTCTGCGGCTACAACAGGATTTCTTTTAACCTTTGTATTTCCGTGTTTTCTTTTCCAATAATCATATAGTTCCTCAAAAGTTTTATCATCATTTACTGCCTCTTCTTCTTCTTCATTGTACTCATCAGAAGGCATATCATAATTCACTTCACCTTTAAGGTCTTCATCTATACTCTCAAGTTTCTTAATCTTTTCTACTCTTCTCTTAGTTTCCTCAGCAACTTTTTTAGAAAATTTACCTTCTTTTTCTAATTCTTCTTGAAGTTTTTCAAGTTTTTCTAAAGTATAAGGGAAATCAATTGAAGCTACCATTTCACTATCTGCAATATCTTTTTGAGTCAAATGACTAGTTCCCTCAAGAATATATTTTCTAGCATCTTCTAGCCATTCTTTCTTTTTATGTGTTACATATACAACACCAGGAATATTTCTAACATCATTTAAATATTTTTTATATCTAGCTTCTCTGTAAATATGAACTGGCATAATATACAAAGCACCATATCCATCTAGTTTATCAACCGCAACCATACCATTAGGATAAAAATAAATATAATAATTTTTAAATAAACCTATACCAGTTTGCTTAGCTTTAGGCTTAATATCAATTAAAACCATTTTAATCTTTTTAAGAATTAACTCTTTAAGACCTCTATTTACTTCACTAATAGCATTAGATTTAACTTCTTTTTCAAGCTGATCAATTTTGTTATTGATTTCATCATCAGATATAACACTAGCACCATTATTAATATCATCATTAATAGTATTATTTAATAATGATGATAAATAAGTATCTATTCTCTCTATATTTTCTTCAAATGATTTATTCTTGTCTATGCTTGGTACTTCTAACTTATCATTTAAGAAGGGCGTTTTAGCAACTATTTCATTGAAAAACATTTCAATTTGATTAATATTAAAAGTTTGAGATTCATTCATGCTATTTATTAAACCTCTATTAAGAACTAAATTATACTTTATACTTTCTTTGTCGTTAGGATACTTTTCTTTATACTTATCTATTAACTTTCTAATAAAAATAGCATCCTTCTGAGCTCCAAGTTTATCATCTAACGAAATTAAAAATAAAAATTGAGTTATATAGCAATAAATAATATATAAATTTATTTTCTTTATATCACTATGTGTAACTCTGATTTCAAATGGATTATTTTTAATCCAAGCTGTAATAGAATCCCAATTATCTACAATTAATTTAAAATAATTAGATACACTACTTATAAAATAAGAAAAATCGCATGCACATTTACTCATTTTATAATTATTTTCCAATTTATCAATTTGAACTTCATTAAGATTTAAAATATCTTTTTTATAATTTTCATATATGTTTATCAATTCAGGATTTTTGAATTTCAAAGTAATAGCATAAATATCTTCATAAATCTGAGGAAAACGTTCCATCAACTCGTCTGGAGTTCTAACGTGTCTCAATTTCTTAATTTGACTAGAAAGAGAATCTAATTCAATAGTAGAATAGCCTTCTAGATTAAATTCCTTATCCTTTAATAAATTGCTGACAAGATAAAAATATAAATCGGAAGAAGAAAAAGTAAAATAACACTTATATGACTCAGGATCAATAGATATACCAATTAAGTCAGTTTTAAATAAAAATGGTAAAGAATTATTAGTAACTTTATCAATAAATGAAGAAAACTCATTAAAATGTCTATCAAATCCCTCTTTTAATGAACGATTATTAACAAACTGACATATCTCATGATAAGAAAACCAAATTTTATCATTATCAAAAGGAATATTAACATCGATAAGATTATTTATATCTTGCTTCTTCATATTTTATTCACCTGTCATCATTATATCAAATAAAATCTAAATGTAAAACATTTTTAAAATAAATGTAAATATACAAACAATTAACAATAAAAAAGATATAGCTTTTAGCTATATCTTTTATTTATTATTCTTCAGTTGTTTCTTCTGATGCTTCTTCTTCCTTATCAACGTTCATAAATGTTTCTTCAAGTACTTCACTTGGATCATCACTTATAAATTCATTTTTAAGTTCAAGTTCAATATCTTTATATTGTTTAGCACCAGTACCAGCTGGAATTAATTTACCTAAGATAACATTTTCTTTTAGACCATTTAAGTAGTCAATCTTACCTCTTACAGCAGCGTCAGTAAGAACTCTTGTAGTTTCTTGGAATGATGCAGCTGATAAGAATGAATCAGTTTCTAAAGATGCCTTAGTGATACCAAGAAGCATAGCTTTACCTGTAGCAGGTACTTTGCCTTCTAGAATATAAGGTTTATTTCTTTCAGTAAATTCTCTCATTGATACAGCTGTACCTTCAACAAAGTCAGTATCACCTGGATCAGTAATCTTAATCTTAGAAATCATACGTTTAACAACAGTTTCGATGTGCTTATCAGCAACGTCAACACCTTGAGATTTGTAAACTTTTTGAACTTCTCTTAAGATATATTCTTGTGCAGTAGCTGGATCTGTTACAGCAAGTAACTCTTTTGGAGAAATACTTCCTTCAGTAAGAGGATCTCCTGCTTCTACAACGCTTCCCTTTTCAACTCTAAGTTTAGCATTATAGTATGTAACATGTTCTCTAACTTCAACATCATTTGTAATATAAATCTTATATTTACCTTTATCTTCTTGAATCTTAGTAACTTTACCACCAATTTCAGCAATTGTAGCTTTAGCCTTAGGTATTCTAGCTTCAAATAATTCTTCAACTCTTGGAAGACCTTGAGTGATATCGTCAGCACTTGCAACACCACCAGTGTGGAATGTACGCATTGTTAATTGTGTACCTGGTTCACCAATTGATTGTGCAGCCATGATACCAACAGCTTCACCTACTTCTACTAGGTTACCAGTAGCAAGGTTTCTACCATAACATTTTTGACATATACCATTGTGTGTCTTACAAGTTAGAACGCTTCTTATTTCAACTTTAGTAATACCAGCGTCTACTATCTTTTTAGCTATAGGTTCAGTAATTAATTCACCTTTACCAATAATAGTTTCTTTAGTTTCAGGATTAATTACTTTTTGATTTGTAAATCTACCTACTAATCTATCATATAATGTTTCTAGAGTGCTTCCTGATTTTTCATCAACAAATGCACTTACTTCTAGACCTTGGATAGTTCCACAGTCTTCTTCTTTGATTATTAAATCTTGTACTACATCAACAAGTCTTCTTGTTAAGTATCCAGCATCAGCTGTCTTAAGAGCAGTATCTGCAGTACCTTTTCTACCACCGTGTGCACCAAGGAAGTATTCTTGAACGTCTAGACCAGTTAATAGTGAAGCAGTGATTGGAATTTCAACCATGCCACCTGATGGTTTAGCCATTAATCCACGCATACCACTAAGTTGTCCAAGTTGGTTAGCATTACCTCTGGCTTTAGATGAGAATATCATTGCTAGAGGGTTTTCTTGTTTAACTGCGTCAAGTTCGCTAACAACTGCTTTTTGAACATCATTAGTTGTATCTAGCCATAATTTAACTACCATGTTATGTCTTTCTTCATCAGTTATTAAACCTCTTTCGAATTGTTTATTAACCTTTTCAACAGTTTCTTTAGTAGCGTTTATTAATTCTTCTTTCTTAGTACTTACTGGAATATCACTTAAACTAAATGTAATACCAGATAGTGTAGAATATTTAAATCCTTGATCTTTTAATTTATCTAGGAAGATACTAGTCTCAGTAGTTTTAAATCTCTTAAATACTTGAGCTATTATCTTTTCTAAATCACCTTTAACAAATCCTTTAACAACAGGCATTTCTTTAACTGCTTCAGTTAAGTTAGTACCTTTTTCTAAGAAGAATTTATCAGGTGTTAATCCTTCGAAGTTAGCCATAGAAGGTTCATTAACATAAGGGAATGCATCAGGAAGAATTTCATTAAATAAAATCTTACCTGCAGTTGTAACTAGATATTTATCTTCGTTTTCTTCACTCCATACTTTATGTCTGAAGCTCTTAGCAGGAACTACTACTCTTGTATGAAGAGTTATATTTCTTCTTTCATAGTCCATTAATACTTCGTTTGGATTCTTATAAGCTTTACCTTCGTTTTCTTCTCCAGCAATTTCAAGTGTTAGATAATAGTTACCTAATACCATATCTTGAGAAGGTGTAACGATTGGAGAACCATCTTTTGGTGAAAGAATGTTGTTAGCACCTAACATTAGAAGTCTAGCTTCAGCTTGAGCTTCTTCTGATAGAGGTACGTGTACAGCCATTTGGTCACCATCGAAGTCTGCGTTGAATGCAGTACAAACTAGTGGGTGTAGTCTCATGGCTTTACCACCAACTAATTTTGGTTCGAATGCTTGAATACCAAGTCTATGAAGAGTTGGAGCACGGTTAAGCATTACAGGGTGTTCCCTAATAACATCTTCTACAATATCCCATACTCTTTCGTCTTGTGCATCTATTAATTTCTTAGCTCCTTTAATATTATGAGCTAATTCTCTTTCAACTATTTCATGAATAACATGTGGTTTGAATAATTCTAGTGCCATTTCTTTTGGAATACCACATTCATACATTTTTAGTGTTGGTCCAACAGCGATAACGCTACGTCCTGAATAGTCAACACGTTTACCAAGAAGGTTTTGTCTGAAACGTCCTTGTTTACCTTTAAGCATTGAAGATAAACTCTTAAGCGCTCTATTAGAAGCACCTTGTACGCTTCTTCCTCTTCTTCCGTTATCGATTAAAGCATCTACTGCTTCTTGAAGCATTCTCTTTTCGTTTTGAACGATAATAGTAGGAGCTCCAAGTTCAAGTAATTTCTTTAAACGGTTATTTCTGTTAATGATTCTTCTATATAAATCATTTAAATCACTAGTAGCAAATCTACCACCAGGAAGTTGAATCATTGGTCTTAAATCTGGTGGAAGTACTGGAAGTACATCTAGTATCATCCACTCAGGTCTGTTACCACTTTCAAGGAAGCTTTGTAAGCAATCAAGTCTCTTAACAAGTTTTAATTTCTTTTGTCCAGAAGCTTTTTCTATTTCTTTCTTTAATTCTTCTATTTCTTTTTCTAGATCAACTTCAGAAAGTAATTCTTTAATTGCTTCAGCACCATTACCAACTCTGAAAGTATTTCCATACTTTTCATAGTAAGCTCTGTATTCTTTTTCAGATAATGGTTGTTTCTTTTCAAGTGGAGCACTTCCTGGATCTAGAACAACATAACTTACAAAGTAAATTATTTCTTCTACGTCTCTTGGAGACATATCAAGTACTAGACCGATTTTAGGAGGTACACCCTTTGTATACCAGATGTGAGCAACAGGAGTTGCAAGTTCAATGTGTCCCATTCTCTCTCTTCTAACTTTAGAGCGAGTAACTTCAACTCCACATCTATCACATACTACATTTTTGTATCTTAATCTTTTGTACTTACCACAAGCACATTCAAAGTCTTTAGTAGGTCCAAAGATTTTTTCACAATATAGACCATCTCTTTCAGGTCTTAATGTTCTATAGTTTATAGTTTCAGGTTTTTTAACCTCACCATAAGACCAAGAACGGATTTGATCAGGAGAAGCGATGCCTATTCTGATACCTTCAAACATGTTTACGTCCATCATTATTCTTCTCCCTCCTCAAATTCTGCATCTCCTGGAAATTCTAAATCGTCTAAATCAAAACTTTCTTCATCCTCTTCTTCTTCCCAGTCGTCATTTTCTTCTTCAGTTTCACTTACTTCTAGTTCTTCAGCTTCTTCTTTATCAGAAACTTCTTCTATATTAAGTGGAGTATCTTCTTCTTCATCCTCATTCTTTTCTAGATCTTTTAACTGTTTAATACCATCTTTAGTAAGAACAGATATATCTAGTCCTAGAGCTTGGAATTCTTTAATTAATACCCTAAAGCTTTCAGGAACTCCAGCTTGATCTACTGGTTTACCTTTAACTAATTGCTCATAAACTTTAACACGTCCTAAAACGTCATCAGATTTGATTGTTAATACTTCTTGAAGTACATGAGCTGCACCATAAGCGTATAGAGCCCAAACTTCCATTTCACCAAATCTTTGTCCACCAAACTGTGCTTTACCACCAAGAGGTTGTTGTGTAACTAAACTGTAAGGTCCAGTTGAACGAGCATGCATCTTATCATCAACCATGTGGTTAAGTTTGATCATGTACATTACACCAACGTTAACACGTTTGTCGAACTTTTCACCAGTACGTCCATCATATAGCCATGTCTTGAAGTCTGGATCTAGTCCTGCTTCTTTAGTCATTGCATTAATGTCGTCTACTGTTGTAGAGTCGAATACTGGAGTTGCTATATGAACATCTAGTGTTCTAGCAGCCATACCAAGGTGAGCTTCTAAGATTTGTCCTAGGTTCATACGAGATGGAACACCTAGTGGGTTTAAGATAACGTCTACTGTTCTTCCGTCTGGTAGATATGGCATATCTTCTTCTGGAAGTATTAATGATACGACACCTTTGTTACCATGACGTCCACTCATCTTATCTCCGACTTGCATCTTTCTCTTCATAATTAAGTAAATTCTTATGATTTTTATAACACCAGCAGGTATTTCTTCAGAATTTTCTTTAGTAAAGATTTGTACATCATGTACGATACCACTTGATCCATGAGGAACTCTAAGTGATGTATCTCTTACTTCTCTAGTCTTTTCACCAAAGATTGCATGAAGTAATTTTTCTTCACTTGTAAGTTCTTGAACTCCTTTAGGAGTAATCTTACCTACTAATATATCATTTTCTTTAACTTCAGTACCAATTCTAATGATACCATTTTCATCTAGATTCTTTCTTGCTTCCTCAGAAACATTAGGAATATCTCTAGTGAATTCTTCAGGTCCAAGTTTAGTATCTCTAGCTTCTACTTCAAGCATTTCAATATGTACACTTGTTAAAACATCATCTTTAACCATTCTTTCATTTAATATTACAGCGTCTTCATAGTTATATCCGTTGTATGTCATAAATGCAACAGTTAAGTTTTTACCTAAAGATATTTCACCTTTATTTGTAGAAGGTCCATCAGCTATGATACTACCAGCTTTAACTTCATCACCTTTTCTTACGATAGGTTTTTGAGTATAACAAGTAGCAGCATTACTTCTTTCATAAGCCATTAATGGATATTCTTCTTTTTCTTTTGAATTCTTAATAACTATCTTCTTAGAGTCAACATAGTCAACTACACCGTCAATAGTAGATTTAACAACTACACCACTATCTTTTGCTGCATAGTATTCTACACCAGTTCCAACTATTGGAGCTTCAGTCTTTAGAAGTGGTACAGCTTGTCTTTGCATGTTAGCACCCATTAGAGCACGGTGAGCATCATCGTGTTCCAAGAATGGAATCATACTAGTTGTAACAGATACTATTTGACTAGGAGAAACGTCAGTAAAATCAACTTTTTCTCTTTGAATAAATAAGTTATCTCTATTATATCTAACAGGAACTTCTTCTGCTACGATTTCATTTTTAGCATTTACTTCAATAGTAGCTGGACTAATATAATAGTTTTCTTCTTCATCAGCTGTCATATAAACTATTTCATCAGTTAATTTACCATTCTTAACTTTTCTATATGGAGTCATTATAAATCCATATTCATTAAGTTTAGCATATCCAGCTAATGATGTAATAAGTCCTATGTTTTGTCCTTCTGGAGTTTCTACTGGACAAATTCTACCATAGTGAGAACTATTAACGTCACGTACTTCCATTCCTGCTCTGTCTCTAGAAAGACCACCAGGTCCTAAAGCACTTAGTTTACGTTTATCATAAAGTTCAGCTAGTGGGTTAATTTGATCCATGAACTTAGATAACTGACTGCTTCCAAAGAATTCTTTTAAAGCAGCAGTAACTGGTCTAATATTAATTAGAGTCTTAGGAGTAACTGTATCAATATCTTGAGTAGTCATTCTCTCTCTAATAACTCTTTCCATTCTAGCTACACCAACTTTAAATTGGTTTTGAATTAATTCTCCACCTTGTCTTACACGTCTGTTAGCTAAATGGTCTATTTCATCAACATTTCCTACTCCATAATGTAAATTTAAGAAATAAGAAACAGATGCATAAATATCACTTATAGTAAGTCTCTTAGTATCAATAGATTGATCATTACCAATAACTTTAATAATCTTATTACTTCCATCATTAGCGTATACTAATACTTCTTGTACTTTATTATAAGTATCTAAGTCTTCATTAATTTTAACTTCTTTTACTCCATATCCACTTTCAAATATAGGTTTTAAAGTTTCTAAAAGTTCTTTAGTAACTACATCACCTTTTTTAGCGATTACTTTACCATCAACTTTAATATCTTGAGCTAATTTATTATTAAGAAGTCTATCAACGACATTAAGCTTTCTATTGAACTTATATCTACCTACTTTAGCCAAATCATATCTAAACTTATCGAAGAATCTAGTTACTAATTGGTTCTTAGAAGAATCAAGAGTAGCAGGTTCACCTGGTCTTAATTTTTCATAGATTTCAATTAATGCTTCATCAGTATTCTTAGTACTATCTTTTTCAATAGTATTAACTAAATACTCATCTTCTCCGAATACCTTTAGGATATCCTCATCACTAGATAAACCAAGTGCTCTTAAGAATGTAGTAATAGGAACTTTTCTAGTTCTATCTATTCTTACATAGAAAATATTACGAGCATCCATCTCATATTCTAGCCATGTACCTTTAGTAGGGATAACTTCATTAGTAATAATATTTCTACCATTTTTATCTATTTCCTTTTTGAAATAAACAGAAGGTGAACGAACTAATTGACAGTTAATTACTCTTTCTACACCATTAACTATAAATGATGCATTGTCAGTCATTAAAGGAATGTCTCCTAAAAAGACTTCTTGTTCTTTTACTTCACCAGTTTCGTTAATAAATAGTCTTGCCTTAACTTTTAAAGGTGCAGCATAAGTAACTCTTCTTTGCTTAGCTTCTTGAACAGTGTATTTAGGTTTTTCTAAAGTGTATTCACCAAATTCAAGTGAAAGGCTTCCACTAAAACTTTCAACCGGTGAAATATCTTCAAAAACTTCTTTGATACCCTCATTCAAAAACTCTTTAAATGATTCTGTTTGAACCTCAAGAAGATTATTAAGTTCAAACTTGTTTTTGATTCTAGAGAAATTTCTTCTTTCTCTGTAGTCTCCAAATTTTTCAACTTTGTAAGACATCTTGTCACCCCAATCTTTAGATCTAAAAGCGAGGATGTAAGTTAAAAAACATACATGTTTCGCAATTTATAATTTTATCAGGTTTTTGTAAACAAGTCAACGCTTTTGCGCTAAGTATACATAAAAACCTTTGTCTTTTTTTAATAATTCAACTTCATATGTTTCTTCGAGTATTTTACTAATACTTTTAGCACCTTGATCTTTCCTAATTACATAGTAAAGTCTTCCATTATCTACTAAATGTTCACTAGCTCCTAAAAGTATTTCTAGTACTTTGTTTTTACCAGCTCTGATAGGTGGATTAGTAATTATTAAGTCATACTTTCCTTCTACCTTTTCATAAGCGTCACTTACTAGTGCCTTTGCATTAACTTTATTACTGTCAATATTCATATCTGTTAAATGCACAGCTCTTTTATTAACATCAATCATTAATACTTCACAGTTATTAATCTTAGAAATAACTATTCCAAGAAATCCATAACCACATCCAACATCTAACACTTTACCTTCTTTTTCTCTATCTAAGAAAGTATTTAAAAGTGCAAGTGATCCATAGTCAATTTCATTTTTTGAAAAAACACCATTGTCTGATAAAAACGCAAAAGGAGTGGATTTATAACTGAAATTAATAGTCCTAAATTCACTCTTTAAATTTTCATTATTAGTAAAATAATGATTCATATAAATCCCCTCCTTATTTACGCAAAAAAGCCTTTTTGTTTGAAAAGGCTTAAATTTGTTATAAAACTAATTACTTAAGTTCAACTGTAGCGCCAGCTTCTTCAAGTTTAGCTTTGATTTCGTTAGCTTCATCAGCTGAAGCGTTTTCTTTAACTGTTCCACCATTGTCAGCTAAATCTTTAGCTTCTTTTAGTCCAAGACCAGTTATTTCTCTGATAACCTTAATTACGTTTAATTTTTGGTCACCAGCAGCTGTAAGAACAACGTTCTTAGATGCATCAGCATCTCCAGCTTCTGCAGCACCTGCAGCTGGAGCAGCAGCTACTGCTACTGCAGATGGATCAACACCAAACTCCTCTTTCATCATATCAACTAATTCTTTAACTTCAAGAATAGTTTTTTCTTTAATTGCTTCGATTATATCTTTATTTTCGATTTTTGCCATTATTTATCTCCTCCTTTTTCTAAATTTTCGGCATATAAATTAAGTGCTATTGATAGGTTCTTAACATGCTCTATTAAACCACCAGCAAACATAGTAAGTAATCCTTCGTAGCTAGGGATATTAGAGTATTCTTTAATAGTATTTAAATCAGCGAATGCTCCATCAATATAGCCAGCTTTAATAGTTAAGTTTTCATTATCTTTAGCTACTTTACTAACTAACTTGATAGGTTCAATGATATCACTACTAAAAATGAATGCATTAGGACCAGTCATATAGTCATCTAACTTGATTCCTTTTTCTTCGAAAGCACGTGATGCTAAAGTATTTTTATAAACTTTAAGATCACTACCACTATCTTTTAAACTTTGTCTAAGACTTGAAAGTTCATCAACGCTCATTCCTTGATAATCAACTAATAAAATAGTTTTAGAATTATCAATTTTAGCATTAATTTCATCTACAAGGTCTTTTTTAAGTTTAAGATTTCTTTCACTTGCCATTTTTCCTCCTTATAAATAATAAAATAAGTTTTCCGCGCACTCGAGGAAAACTTATTAAAAAGAATTCCTCGGTAGGATTTACTAACAACCTACTGTCTTCGGATAACTAACAAAATGTATTTTACTACATTTGTTTTAATTTGTAAATATTAAATTATAGATATTCTTGAACATCTAATTTGATGCCAGGACCCATTGTACTAGAAACAGATATGTTCTTAACAAAAGTTCCTTTAACACCTGTAGGCTTATTCTTGATAACTTCTTTAATGAAAGCAACTAAGTTTTCTTCTAGTTTCTTTTCATCAAAACTTACTTTACCAATAATAGCATGAACATTACCATCGCTGTCAGCTCTATATTCAATCATACCTTTTTTAATGCTTTCAATAGCAGCTTCAACGTTAGTAGTAACTGTTCCAGTCTTAGGGTTTGGCATTAAACCTTTAGGTCCTAAAACTTTACCAATCTTACCAAGTTCAACCATCATTTCAGGTGTAGCAACCATAGTATCAAAATCAAACCAGTTCTCTTTTGAAATCTTTTCGATCATGTCTTCAGCACCAACAAAGTCAGCTCCAGCCTTTTTAGCTTCTTCTGCTTTAGTCTTAGTAACAACTAAAATTCTTTTAGTTTTACCAGTTCCATGAGGAAGTGTAAAAGAACTTCTAACTTGTTGATCACTTTTAGTAGTATCAATATTTAAATTAAGTGCTACTTCAACAGTTTCATCAAATTTTCTTTTTGAAAGAGATTTTACTAGTTTAACCGCTTCTTTAGCAGTGTAAGCTTTAGTTTTGTCTACACTTTTAGAAGCTTCCACATAATTTTTACCATGACGTTTCATGTTTTTACCTCCTTTACGTGGTACATAGGATTATATCATTAATACTCGACTTTATTATATTTATTAAATTATTCTTCTGTTTTTTCTTCTTCAGCAGTAGTTTGCTCAGTAGATTCAACTTCAGGTATATCTTTATCAGCCATTTCTTTAGCTTCTTCTTCCATTTGTGCAAGTTCTTCATCTAACTTAGCCATTTCTTTTTCTGCTTCAGCAGCTTCAGCTGCTTGTTCAGCCATTTCAGCATCGTTAAGACCTTTAACAGCTATACCCATATTTCTTGCTGTACCAGCAACACTTCTCATAGCAGCTTCTATGTCTTTAGTATTTAAATCTGGTAATTTAGTTTCAGCAATTTGTCTTAATTGATCTTTAGTAATTGTAGCAACAACATCGTTTGCTCCTTTTACGCCACCTTTTTGAATTCCAGCAGCCTTTAAAAGTAGGCTTGGAGTTGGTGGAGTTTTAAGTACGAAGTCAAAACTTCTATCTTCATAAATAGTAACTTCACATGGAATAATATCTCCACGTTTATCTTTAGTTGCGTCATTATATTTAGAACAGAAGTCTGCTAAGTTAATTCCTAAAGGTCCGAAAATAGTACCAACTGGTGGAGCTGGTGTAGCAGCACCTGCAGGTAACTGAATACTAACAACTTTAGTAACTTTCTTTGCCACGAAAAACACCTCCTATAAAATATTTAAGTTTGCTTTCGCGAGTGGTTATATCGAGATAATCCAGTACTCTTCCACTAATATTTTTAGTTACAAAAATACGTAACCGACATAAATAATAACACA
>JAEEGL011766795.1_pt1 | contig 47293 bp, 34 predicted proteins | sample 9134231 | NCBI WGS metagenome assembly JAEEGL01 (sample SAMN16246548, study PRJNA631951) | gut metagenome | biome: gut microbiome; feature: rumen; material: fiber-attached | host: Bos | place: Iran: Karaj | collected 2018-10
GAGAGAACTGCAATCGGGTTGTCGCGCCGCTGATATTCTTTGACATAGATCACGCTGCACGAAACAGGGGAGTGGAACGGCGAAAGATTCGTCAGCAGCTTCGGCTGATACAGCTCGATGTACTTGACAACCGCAGAGCACGGCTGCGTAATAAAGTTATTGAGCTGACCGTTTTCGAGTGCACGGAGATGCGCCCATGTGCAGATATCGGCGCCGAACGATGCATCATAGACGCTGCATCCTTTGCTGCGGAACCAGTCGAGGATACCCTTCCACTTGGTCGGGTAACATGCCTTGATTTCCGGCGTGACCATGACGATCAGTTTCTGATCGCGGTGAATCGCGTTCATTGCGTCTTCGGTATCGTCAATATAGTCTCTTGCACCGTGCTTACATGCGCGGATACATTCTCCGCAGGCAATACAGCGCTCCGGATCGACACGGGTAATGTATTTGCCGCTGCCGATCTTCTGCGTAATATTCGCTTCCGGTGCGGGACAGGAACGGATGCAGGCATTGCAGCCGACGCATTTTTCAGGCTTTACGATAATAATCTCATTCATCTTATCTTACTCCTCTATATAAATGATCAATCATGTTTTATCTTTATATTACGACCTGCCGTCTGCGATTGCATCGGCTTGTGCTGCAAGAGCGGCGAGATTGGAAACTGCATGATTTGCTGGTTTGGATGCCTGCGTATTCTGCTGCGGCGGTTCAAATCCTATTCCTGCGATTGCATTTGCCATCTGCTGCAATTTAGCAAGCTCTGCGCTGCGCTGTGCTTCCGGAGAAATCTCTTCGGCGTCGGCAGCGGGCGGGGCAATCTCTTCATGCGGCACCGGCTTGATTTCAGGCGGAGGCGGCAGCTGCGGCTGGACGACCTCCGGCGCACGGAATACAGGTGTACCGCCGGAACGGAGAATCTGATCTGTGCTGCTGAGAATCTGCGCAGTATTGCTGACTGCCTGCATATTCTGCCTGTGCATCTGATCAAATGCCTGCTGGATTGTCTGCAACTGTGCGGAGAGCTTTTCGACATCTCCGAGCAGATATGCACGCAGATTGCCGGATGCGACCTCGATTTCCGCGCTGCGATTCTGCGCATCTGCGATAATCTTCGCGCTCTGAACCTCTGCATCATAAATGATTTTCTTTGCGCTGTTATTTGCATCTTCCACGATGTTCTCGGCAAGCATGCGGCTGTTTTCTTCCACTTTCGCTGCATCCTTTTCCGCAGTATGGATGATATTGCGCGCTTTTTCCTCAACCTCGGCAATCGCGGCATGTGCCGGCTTTTTATCAGTGTCTGCCTCGTAGGCGGAGAGTTTCATGTCTCTTTCATGGAGCTTGTCACGCAGGGAAATGATCTTGTTTTTCAGTGTCTCGATTTCCTGATCCTTCTGTGAAAGTTCTGCTCCGGCTGACTGGAGCTTTTCAGTGAGCGTGACCTCTTTTGCTTGCAAATCGGTCAATTTCGTGCGGTGTTCTTCAAGCATTTGCTGTAGAGATTCAAATTCACTGCCGCCGCTCTGAAGCGTCTCGATCAGCTTCTTGCTGTCGGCAAGCTCATTTTGCAGACCGAAAATCTGTGCACTGAGCTGTTCAAATCTTGCTTCGACACCGGCGCGGTCATATCCGCCGAACGGAACCGTTTTCATAAATCTTGATTCAGACATGCCCTGTTTCCTCCTGTTGCAGATAATTGAGACAAAAAACAGTACTGTTTCGCAGTAGCCTGTTGTACGTATAAATCCGGATAAATTATCCGAATTGTATTGATTTTCTGTATTTTCTTTTATATAGTTATTATACAACAGAATTCATGAAAAGTCAATAGAACTTCATAGGATTTCCATATCTTTTTTATGATTTTATACATTTGATGCCAAAACAGCCGGATATCGTGTGTATTTTTGCAAGATTGTACAATTCCCGCTTGCGTACAGGTATAAAAAGAGCTGCTGCACATACCATGCAGCAGCTCTGAAATATAAACGTATTTGCGCAGAAAATCAGATGTTCATAACCTGGAAGATCTGTCCGCCGCCTGCACGCTTTGCATTACGGAGGACGTTATCCATTTTCACCAGCAGCGAGTTGACGTTCAGGCAGTCACCTGCGAGGTAGTGGTAGGTACTGCCGGAGACGGTCAGCTGAACTGTCAGGTTCAGAATCGTGTACGGGCTGGTCATGACATTGACGATGTTTTCGACGAGGCGGATGACCTGCGTATCAGATACGGTTCTCTTGAAGACGAAGCAGAACTCGTTACCGGTAATGTTGTAGATATCCGCGAACTGATCGAATTCTTCACGCAGACGCTCTGCCATTTGTGCCAGATATTCGTCGCCGAAATCATAGCCGTAGGTATCGTTAATACTGCGGAAGTTGTCAAGGTCGAAGACCGCGATGTTGAACTGCTCGGTGGAAAGGCGTTCGCCGATATCCTGCTCCAGAGCGTAGCGGTTCTTCAGACCGGTCAGAATGTTGGAGACCGCGATGTCTTCCATCTTCTCACGGGAACGCATGAGCTTCGAGGATGCATCCGCGAACTGTGCGCTCTTGCGGCTGATTTCCTCGCTTGCACGCTTGTTGTATCTTGCAGCCAGGAAAACCGCGATTTCACCGATGATAAGGATCGCTGCCAGAACGGCAAGGATCAGGTACATGTTGCGCGCAGCGTCATCGGTACGCTTGTTGGCGTCTGAGGTAGCAATCGAAATCGAGGAAACCATCATTTCCGCGGCAGCCGTCTGAAGCGGAGCGATCTCCTGCTCGTAAACGTCCTTCAGAGAATTCTGGAATTCTTCGATTTTGGAGTTGTCACCGGTTTTGAGGATCGCGGTCAGCTCATCGTTATACTCGTTCATCTTGACTGCATATGCATCCAGATAAGCACGCGCATGACGGAAACGTCTGACAGCCAGCTCATTGTGCACACCGACTTTTTCATATGCATCCATCTTCGCCTGGCAGGCAGGGAGGATGGTGGTGATTGCCGTCATATGACCCTTGGTGCTTCCGATGCCGGCGATCATGTCGCTCAGCTCATTGTTTGCCTGACTGAGCATATTGTTCGCACTGTTGATCAGGTTGATCTCAGAAGATGTGTTTTTGAATGTGCGGTGTGCAGCTGCGTAGTTGAAGTAAAGGAGGGTCATGTTCAGCGTCATGATAACCGCCAGTGCAATCGCAATGACGATATAACCGAAGCTGCGGAAATCTGTATTATTCTGTTTAGCCATTTTCGTATTCTCCTCCCTTATTTTCTGGTGTATCCGGCAGGATCCAGCAGCAGCTTGATTTCATTGGAGTTGAGATTGCTGAGTGTGACATAAGCTGCGCCGGTATCAATGGTACGGCCGACATTATCATTGGAAAGGAGTCTACCGGAGTAGTAAACGCCGAGGTAGCCCATGTTGTAGGGGTTCTGAACGATCAGACCGGTCAGGGTACCGTTCTTCAGATAGGTCTGTTCGGTCTCATTGGCATTGTAGCCGATAATTGCGACCTTGCCGACCATATTGGCTTCTGCAACAGCCTCGCAGGCGCCGATTGTCGAGCGCTCACTGGTTGTAAAGATAACCTTGATATTATGGTTTGTATCGTTGCTGAGAAGCTGGAGAACCTGCTGCTTTGCAACATCGGATTCACCCTTGCAGTTCAGAACAGTCTGAATCGGCTCGATTTTCTCCGTGCTGACATTGTTGGTAGTACTGGTGCCTTCACCGTTTGCATTCAGTACCGCCTGCACGGCAGTGGATGCTGCGAGGGAGGAGTCACCGCCGTTCGGACCGGCAGCCTGACCCGCAGCCTGTGCAGCGATACTCGGATCGGTGATGCCCATTTCGATACAGGTGGTGGCAGCGGCATTTGCAGCAGCCTGTGCGATACCTGCCGGAGGCGCACCCTGTGCAGCTGCGGTTCTTGCAGCAGCCTGTGCTGCCTTTGCAACCTCTTCCGGAATCTCGGCACTGCCGCTCTCCTGTGTATCTCCGCCTTGCTGCGTATCTCCGCCTTGCTGTGCATCGCCGCCTGCCTTGAGTGTGCCGTCTTCGATTGCCTTGGAGACAGCTTCAGCAGCAGCTGCGCCGGCAGCCTGTGCATCGCCGCCGTTCATGCCGGCAGCCTGACCGGCAGCCTGACCTGCTACACCGGGATCAGCGATACCGTTCTCGATTGCAGCCTGTGCAGCGGCATTTGCGGCAGCCTCAGCGATTGCGGCTGCAGGTGCACCGTTTTCCTTTGCGGATTTTGCAGCAGCCTGCGCAGCATCAGAAACGACCTGCGGATCTGCCTCAGCAGCGGCGGCGTTGTCCTGCTGCGGCGTTTCCTGCTGCTGACCCGTTGCTTTTTGAACGATTGCAAGCGCTGTCTGCGATGCAGCCTGAGAATCACCGCCGTACATACCGGCAGCCTGACCTGCCGCTCGCGCTGCGATACCGGGATTTGAGCCTGCGTCGATTGCAGCCTGTGCAGCGGCATTTGCAGCAGCCTCAGCGATTGCAGCCGCAGGTGCACCGTTATCCTTTGCAGCTCTTGCAGCAGCCTGTGCAGCTTCATCAACAGAATCGACAGAAACGACTGTTTCTTCTGTCTTCTCTTCCTTCTTTTCGCCTGTCATGATCTCACGGACAAGCTGTGCAGCTCGTTCACCGTTACCGCCGTTTGCACTTGCGGCAAGCTCTGCGGCTTTTGCCGTGGTTTCAACATCCACACCTGCACTCGATGCACCGGCGGCTGCTGCATTTGCAACTGCCTGTGCGATATCATCCGGAGATGCACCGCCCTGCGATGAGATATAAGCTGCGGATTTTGCCGGATTCAGAACGGCAGGCGGCAGACCGCTGTCTTCGCCGAGACCCTGCATTTCCTCCAGCTTCTGCTGTGCTTCAGCCTGTCTCTGTGCGTTATACTCCGTCAGTGCCTTTGCACGGACAAGGCTTTCGAGCGTACTCTGGAAGCCGCTCAGTCTGTCCTGTGCGGAGAGCGCCGTATCGGAATCTGTGACGACGATTGCCTTGTCATCATACATATTACTAAAGAATTCAAATGCATGACGCGCTGCGATTGAGCCGCTGGAGACGTTGCTTGTACCGATGTAGGTACGGCGGCCGGTGAACGTGGTATCCGCATCAATCGCAAGAACCTCGATGCCTGCCTGTACGGCAGCCTGCAAATCGTCATTCAGTGCATCCGGATCGTTCGGAGCGATAACGATTGATTTTGCGCCGTCATTGATTGCCTCGCGGATCAGCTTGCGCTGTGTGTCAATATCAGTGATCTGCTCAGCGGTCTTGTAAATGACCTCGTAACCGAGCTCTTCACCTGCTTCCATGGCACCCTGCTTGACATAATCCCAGAACTCAAGTCCCTTCGACGAGCCGATGACGTAGACACAGGTGCCTGTTAAGTCTACAGCACCGTTCGCCGCTCCGTCAATCAGACCGCAGCCGGTTGAAGAAAGACAGACAGCGAGTGCAAGACTGCAAAGAGCCGTTCTGGCGAGTGGGGTCCTGCTCTTCTTTTTCATTTAACTTTCCTCCTGTAAATGAATATCAGATGAACCTTTTATGAATCAGCGGTCTGCTTTTGGAAGCACCTCCGCTGTAGTCATTCACTTAATATTATATATAATAGCACATTTGCGAAAAAATTTCAAGGTATTTTATTTTATACACAAAACAATTTTAATCTATCAGATTTAGCAATATTGCACAAATGCAAAGTGAAACAATACAAAAAAATATTTTGACTGACGTTCCGAAAAGCTACGAAATTCCAGAAAAAACAGCTCTTTCTGTTTTAGAAACCGCAAATGACAATGCACCTGCTTTTTTAAGCGGATACGGCAAATATGATATATCTCTTACTTGACAATCGGAAAAAAACATGGTATAATGACAACGTGATAAACCGGAAGGGGCGTATTATACCCTGACGCACATTCCGGCAGACAACAGTTATACAGAATGAAATTCAGGAGAGTTGACTATGCAGTGTGAGAAATGCCGTGCCGAACTCCCTCCGAACAGCATTTCCTGTCCGGAGTGCGGCGCACCTGCCCTCCAGACGATCGAGGGCTTTGATAATACCCAGCATATTCAGCTGCAGTTGAAGAATATGTTTAAGGAATATTCATACAAGCTGTTCCTCAGATACGAGGGCAGCCTGATGTTCCATGAAAAACGCTTCATTGCGCTGCTGAATGATTTCATTGCAGAATATGATAAGGAACGCAAGCTCCTGCGCGGTATGGTCGAGGACGGGATCCTCGGTGTGCTGCTTTCCGAGCAGACAAACCGCGATATGGCGATCACAAAAGCCAGAAGCATCATGCTCGGCGAGAAATTCCTTTCCGAGAATGCTGCGGAGTTTGTCCTTGCAAGTCTGACCTACATGCTCGGCTGGCCTTATGAATCGCCGATGCGTGTACCGGAGAAGACCGAAGAGGATGAGGCACCGCAGGGCAGGGTACGTCCTGTCAGCGTCAATGACAATGTATTCAGCCGTGCTGCGGCAAATAAGTTCCGTGTTTTTTCGAGAAACGTGGTTATTCCCGACGGCTGTACCAAGATCGAGGAATTCAGCTTCGACGGCTTCGGCAATCTGCGCTCCGTGCAGCTGCCGGATTCGCTGCTTGCAATCGGTGAGTATGCTTTTTCCAACTGCAAGCATCTGCGCCTGATTGAGCTGCCTTCTTCGCTGCGCCTGATCGGTCAGGCGGCGTTTACGCAGTGCGAGAAGCTCGTCCGCATTGATCTGCCGTCCGGCATCATGGAGATTGCAGACAGCACGTTTTCGTTCTGCCGGAGCCTCGAGGTCGTTGAGATTCCGGATACGGTCAGCAGCATCGGCGAGCAGGCCTTCGCAGGCTGTGAGATGCTCCGCAAGCTGACGCTTCCCGACAGCATCAAGTTCATTGATAAGAACGCTTTTGCGTATTGCCCGCGCCTGACGATTGTCTGTGTGGAGAATTCGTATGTATACAAATACTGTCTCAGCAATGCAATTCCGGTCGAGACCTACCGCCCCGGCTCGCGCTGAGCGGCAGATCGCAGGATTGCGGTTGAACTGATTTCAATATAGGAGGACAGATTCACATGGTTGAGCTTTCGATCGGTCAGGAAGTCGAAATGGAATACGGCGGAAAGGCTGAGGTTCTCGGTGTGATCGGCGGCGGCGGACAGGGTACTGTCTACGTTGTCCGTTATAACGGAATGAAATGGGCGCTCAAGTGGTATGATATTGACAAGATGAAGAACCCCAAGGCGTTCCGCAAGAATATCCAGAACAATATCAGTGACGGTCCGCCGAGCAACAAATTCCTGTGGCCGAAATATCTGACGAAGGAAACTGCCGACGGTACCTTCGGTTATCTGATGGAACTGAAGCCGGAGAGCTTCGATTCCTTTGTGGATATCCTCAATACATATAAGCTGTCCGTCAACCCGCTGACCGGACGTTCCACGAAAACACCGGTCCGCTTCACCAGTCTCTATGCGATGGTGACGGCGGTTATCAATATTGTCAATGCCTTCCGGCAGCTTCACCGCGCCGGCAAGAGCTATCAGGACCTGAACGACGGCGGCTTCTTCATCAATATGGATACCGGCGCCGTGCTCGTCTGCGACTGTGATAACATCGCGCCGGACGGCAGCAACTTCGGCATCGGCGGCAAGCCTGGCTATATGGCGCCGGAGGTTGTCCGCGGCGTTGCAAAGCCGAATGTTCAGACGGATAAATATTCGCTGGCAGTCGTGCTTTTCAAGCTGCTGTTCCGCGGTGATCCGATGGAGGGCGAAAAGGTTGTCAGAGATGTCTGCCTGACCGAATCCTCCGAGCTCAAGCATTACGGTCAGAATGCCGTGTTCATCTATGATCCGGACAACGCAAGCAACCGTCCTGTCCGCGGCATACATGACAATGTCATCAAGTTCTGGCGGATTTATCCCGATTATGTCAAGGAGGCGTTTATCCGCTCCTTCACGCTCGGCATTTCCGATCCGAATAAGCGTATTATTGAGAATGAATGGCAGAAAATCTTTATCCGCCTGCGCTCTGAGATCATTCAGTGCAGCTGCGGCAGAACGAATTTCTGTTCGACCTTCAAGCAGCCGGATTCCAAGTCGTTCAAGTGCCCGCAGTGCGGAACAATCTTTGAGACGCTGAAATTCAGCAACCGCAAGAACCGTATGCCGCTGTATCTCGGCTGCGTCTTCTACGAATGCGAGATTGATCCGGACTCCGAGGACTTCCAGACGATTGCCGGAGAGCTTGTCGAGAACCGCCTGAAACCCGGCGTGCTCGGCTTCAAGAATATGTCCAGCAAAACATGGAGCGTCAAAATGCCGGACGGTGACTTCTACGACATTCCGCCGGGAAAGGGCTTCCCTGTCTGGCAGGGACTCGTAATCAATTTCGGTGATGTAACAGCATCGCTGTGATGCTATGCTATAGATTTGCATATCATGAAAGGGAGATCTGAGTTATGAGCAATGAAAAGAAAGCTGCTTCCGCTGCGGAGACCTCTGCACAGGCAAAGGCAAAGGCAATCGAGGAAGCTGCTGCAAATCTGATGAAATCCGCTGCCGGCGCAGCTGCAAAGCCGGCAGAATCCGCATCTGCTGCCTTACAGGGACTGGCGGCTGCGGCAGATCAGACTGCTGAGACAGCGAAGAAATCTGCAAAGGATGCTGTTCAGGAGGCAAAGGCTGCTTCCAAGAATATCGCTTCTGCTGCGGATGATCTGCTCGATTTTGATGATGACGATCCGCTGAGCGCGACCAGTGTCTCGAAGAAGAGCCTTGTTATCTTCTTCCTGATCGACACCTCGCGCAGTATGGTCGGCAAAAAGATCGGTGAGCTCAATACCGTTATGGAGGAGCTGATTCCGGAGATCCGCAGAGTCGGCGAGGCAGATACCGACGTCAAGGTCGCTGTTCTGACCTTCGGTACGCAGGTTCGCTGGATGTACACCGAGCCGATCCTGATTGAGGACTTTGAATGGTCCCGTCTGCGCGCAGACGGCGTGACCAATATGGGTGAAGCATTCCGTGAGCTGTCTGCAAGAATGTCCCGCAACAGCTTCCTGAATTCGCCGTCGCTTTCGTTTGCGCCGGTTATCTTCCTGATGACGGACGGCTATCCGTCTGACGATTACAAGGAAGCGCTTGAGGAGCTCAAGCAGAACAGCTGGTATAAGTACGGTCTGAAGGCAGCTCTGGGCATCGGCAGCGAAGCAAACGATGAAATGCTTGAGGAGTTTACCGGTTCCAAGGATACGGTTGTGCATGCGTATTCCGGCGGTCAGCTCGCGCAGATGATCAAGATTATTGCTGTTACCTCCGCACAGATCGGCAGTAAGAGTATGACGCTGTCTGACGACGTCAACCACGAGCTGAACGAGGAAGAGGTTCGTGCTGCAAAGCAGAAGCTGCTGGGTCAGCAGATTCAGGATTCTATGACGAATCTCGGCGATGCAGATGCGATCTCCCTCGATACAGGCTGGTAATTCTGTACTTCGGCGTTATTTCTCTGAATTAAGATATAAGGAGGATTGTTGCGATGTTCGGCGGTTTCAGCCATTCTGTAATCGGCGCAAGCCATGAAACCAGCGGACTGGTCTGTCAGGATCATTCGGCATACGAGGTAAATGAATACTATTCGGTTGCCGCAATCGCTGACGGTCACGGCAGCAAGAAGTATTTCAGAAGTCATTTCGGTTCCCAGTTTGCTGTGGAAGCGGCACTTGAAACGATTCGTGCATTTTATAAGGATCCGGAACAGTTTGAGCAGACATTTCCTGCAAATCACAAACTGATTCTGAAGAATATGAAAAAGCAGATCATTGCAAACTGGAATACACGGGTGCAGGAGCATCTTGCCGGCAATCCGGTTCGGCTTGCGGAATCACAGAAATTTACAAAGGAAGAATTTAAGGAAATTCCGCAGGAATCTTATTACGGTACGACTCTGGTTGTTGCGGTCTGCGGACGCGGGTTTCAGTTCGGGCTGCAAATCGGCGACGGCAGCCTTGTAGCACTTTTTGAAGACGGCGAGCCGGTCATGCCCATGGTGTACGATGAATCTGCGCCTGCCAATATGACAGCATCTATGTGCAACAGCAATGCCGCTTCGATGTTCAACAGCTTTTATATCGAAGGCAAAAAGGCGATTGCAATGTATGCTTCCTCTGACGGACTGTATACGTCCTTCAGCAATGAGGACGATTTTCTGGAATACCATCTGATTATTACGAGTCAGCTCGATAATCTGGATGTATTTGCGCAGTCTGTCAAGAAAAATCTGACCAAGCGTTCACATTTCGGCACAGAGGATGATATCTCCCTTGCATGCATCTGTGACATGGAACTGCTTGGCGAAAAGGCAGAAATGCTCAAGGCGAAGGTTGCCGACATGAAAGCACATGCCAAAGAACGGAAGGCGGCACGTCTTGCAGCTCTGAAAAATACGTAACTGTGATGTTTTGATTTTATCTGAGGAAGGAAATGAATTGGAATGGAAATGAATGAACTTCTTGGTCTCGCGCGCAGATACGCTGCCTCTGTCAAGGAGAAATTTCCGGAATTTGCATCACTGACAGATGATATATCGGTGACGCTGATTCAGACAGCACGCGGCGAAATTCTGTCCGGTGTGACAGGCATCGGTTTTGACAACGGAACAGCCGTGATTGAAGACTCTGCATTGCAGGTGCTTCATGTGCTTTCCGGTCATCAGATCGCAGTCAGCTTTGTGACAGTGAAGGTCTCAGACGGGTCAGTTGCGGAGCAGACGGAGAAAGCCATGGATTTGCTTGTCTCGGCAAATGCAAGCAATGCGGCATGTCTCGTCGCTGTTTCTGAATCAGAGATTAAGCCGGCTTCCGAGCTGACATCTCTGACCTCGGATGTTGTAAACGATTTTATGAGCGGATTCGATGATGCGGAATCTGCTCCGGCTCACGAAAAGAAAACAGGTTCTGCCACGAATCAGTTTGTGGAGGGCCTCCAGATTGATGAAAATAATCCGTTCTTTGACGGTTCCAGTGCGCCCGGTGAGGTGAAGACGCTGGATGCGGAGGCAAAGCCTGCTTCGGGTCAGTATCCGGGCTTCGGCGGTCAGGCTGCCGGCTATCCGCAGCAGGGCGGCTATCCGCAGCAGGGCGGTTACCCGATGCAGGGCGGCTATCCGCAGCAGGGCGGCTACCCGATGCAGGGCGGCTATCCGATGCAGGGCGGTTATCCCATGCAGGGCGGCTATCCCATGCAGGGCGGCTATCCCATGCAGGGCGGTTATCCGCAGCAGGGCGGCTACCCGATGCAGGGCGGTTATCCGCAGCAGAGCTTTGTCCCGCAGCAGCAAATGGGCGTTGTATCGCAGTCTGTGCATGCTGTCCATGCGGTTCAGCAGAGCTCGATGGTTTCGCAGTCGCTCGGCGGCTCGAACGGCGGTGCTTACCGTAAGCGTCTGAACAGCTTTCTCGATGATACGGAAGCGGCGGCTGCCGATGCGGCAGAAGAGCTCGCAACCGGTCTCTCCAAGGAGGAAATGCTCAAGAACGCAAAGCAGCGCAAAAAGGTTGCTAAAAACAACTTCAACTACAAAAAAGGCGTATAATTAAAATCCCTTCTTCGTTTTGCACGGAGAAGGGATTTCTTTGCTTTGTCCGGAATAGGTGACGAATAAAAGAAAGCCGTGCAGGTTGTTCTCTGCACGGCTTTGACCATTTGATTGTTATTTGAAATTAACGCCCCAGTTGGAGTTTGCACTGACCTTTCGGTAGAAGCGGATCAGTGACTTCTGTCTGTTGTTGCGGTAGACCATGGTAATTGCAACAGCACTCAGAACCGACAGCACAACGCCGATCACAATACCGACTGTGCCGGTACCGAACAGCAGCAGGCTGATTGCCCAGATCACAGCCCATACGCCGAGAATAATCGGCAGGCAGAAAGAGGTAAAGGTTCTGTCCTTGACCTTCACATAGCGCTGAATCTCTTTGATATTGAAGTTCTCATAGTGACGCGCAATGAAGTTATCCGGACGTGCCCACTTGCAGAACTGCTTGACATTATCAAACTTGACAGTGTACTCCTGTTTGGTGTATGTGATGCGGTAATATACGTTAATAGAGCCGTCCTTGTTGCTGTGTGCATCCATGATATGGACGATTGTACCCGGTTCAACCTGGTTGTTCAGCTTTTTGGTTACCAGAAACTTTCGGTCAATGGCCTCATCAATATCATTCAGCATGTAGGTCATACAAAGCACCCCTTATCTTTGATTTGACATACGGCGTATACATGAACGAATCGTTCTCCCTCTCGATTTTCATTATACACCTAGTATATCGTATATTATATCACATTATTTCAAAAAAAGCAAGGGGTAAAAAGAACTTTTTGTGATGAAAAGTATTCTGTTCAGAATTTATTTACAATTCATTTTCCTTACGGATAATTATTTTAACTGATTTTTTCAGATTGTAAGCATTGTTTGTTAAGTAATTTGCAGGAATTTGTGAAAGAAATCTGCAAATTTTACTTTTTTCCTCATTTTTTGCGAAAAAGCAGTTGACACCGTTTAAGTATTGTGGTATAATAATAAAATGAAGGATAATATATACAATTTTTTCGACGTTTTATTGAATTCTCAAACTCAGCAAAAACCGAAAGGTGGTTAATCTCGTGAATTATGATGCTATTATTCAACGTGCAACTGAAATCGCAATGCAGCGCATGAACAGCGGTGAGTCTGTTACGCCGGACGATACCGTTTGTGTTCTGTGCTCCTCCTCCGGCAGACTGTTTACCGGTCTGAATCGCTTTGAGAAAAAGGGCGGTATGATCCACAACGTGCATGCCGAACTGGAGGCGATCCACAATATGCAGGTCATGGGCGAGTCTGTGATTCAGGCGATGCTTCTGATCTCCATTACGAACGGCATGCCGCTTCTGCCGTGCTTTGACTGTATGCGGCAGATTCTCGCGCTGCATACCGACAATATTCATTGTGAAATTATGATGCAGGACCGTGCCGTTCCGATTGCTGAATTCAGCGAGCAGCTGAAGGCACAGGCGCGGATGCAGTCCTCTGTTCCGAATATCAGTATCCAGCAGGTCGCATCTGTTTCCGCATCGCTTACGGGCGAGGCGAAGAATGATGCAAGCCTGATCAAGAATCGCGTCAACAGCCTGCTCAGCGTTGTTCAGGATTCTGACGATGACGAGGCTGAGTCTGCCGCCGATACGGATGCGCAGGATGATGAAGGCAAAAAGAAGCGTTTCGGCTTCTTCCGCAAGAAATGAAAGATATAATATATGGGAAATTGTAATCCAGAAAGGAAATGAGGACTATGGCAAAAAAGAAGAAAAAGCAGGGGACGGCGGTAAACCGTATTCTTGTGATTCAGCTGCTTGTTATGCTGCTGCTGCTGCTGGCTGTTTCGTTTTTTGTCGCTTCCAAGACGCGGGAAAGCGCGCTGGCACATATGTCTGCAATCAATGACGAGCGTGCAATTCTGATCAATAACTTTGTAGACAGTGCGGAGAGAACGCTGGTTACTTACAGCCATGCAAAGCAGGTGCAGGATCTGCTGAACAATCCGGACAATGACGTTTACGCCGCTACAGCACAGAAGTATACGGAAGAATATTCGCTTGATGTCCCGTATCTCGAGGGCATTTACATCAGCGACTGGTCTACCAAGGTGCTTGCACATACGAATCATCTGGCGCGCGGCATGGTGACCAGAACCGATCCGGATGCGCTTGCAGAGCTGCATGACGGCATGACGAAGGCAGGCAGAGGCGTTTTCAATACCGGTATTATTGAATCGCCTGCAAGTAAGAATCAGATTATTTCCATGTACAAAGCCATTTATGATGAAAACCATCATGCACTCGGTCTGGTCGGTCTCGGTATCCTGACACAGAGTCTGGACCGCGACCTCGGCAGAGTTGTTGTTGCGGGTCTCGAGAATTCTACCTACGCAATCGTTGATGCGGATTCCGATACTTATGCGGTGCATTCCAACGGCTATGAGATCGGAAGAAAGCCGGAGATTCCGCAGATTCTTGAGCTGACGGAACAGGCGAGAAATTATCTTGCGACCTATGACGGCGACCCGCTCTCGACCGGCAGATTCGAGTATAAAAATGAAAACGGCAAAACCGTTATCTGCAACTGGTATTATCTGGAACAGCATAACTGGTTCCTTCTGCTTGAGGATGAGAAGAGTGAAGTATTCAGACTCAGCAACAGCATGCTGGCATTCATGCTTGTCTTCGGCGTACTGCTCTTTGTGCTGTGGTTCATTTTCCGTCTGATCAACAAACGTCAGGAGGCGACCAGCCGCAAGCTCAGCTCGCAGATCGTCAAGACGGAGAAGACGAAGGAATCCCTGACGACGGCAATGTTCAAGGATATCCTGACCGATGCAAGCAACCGTGTTTCCTTCTCGATGGATGCATCGAAGTTTGCAGCAAAGCCGAATGAATGCTTCTACTTCATTCTGTTCAATGTGGCGGCATTCAGCCAGATCAACATTGCATACGGCAATGACGCAGGCGATCAGGTGCTGCTGACAACGGTTGAGGCACTGCGCAAGGTCTTCCAGGACGGCACGGTCTACCGTACCGGCTCGGATGAGTTCATCGTTGTGATGCCGTCTGAGAAGTCGCAGGAGGGCTATAAGAACGTGATCAATGCGGTGAATACTGCGCACGCAATCCTGCTGACGCCGATTGAAACACCGGCAGGCAATATCACCGCGGAATATAAGATCGCGGTTGCCAAGAAGACCTCCGGCATTGATACTTCTGTGATCTCTATCCTCAAGGATATGACGAATCACAGCGGTGAGACTGTATTTGAACAGGTACAGTTCATTGATCTTGACCAGCGATAACAGATTCATAAAAACATAAAAAACACCGCGGAATGAAGTCTGAGCTTCGTTCCGCGGTGTTTTTTTATCATTATTGGAATATCCAGCCGGAATCCCTGCGGTAGCCGCATTTTGCTTCAATGGGTGTGCAGTTTTCCGCGAGGACAGCGCTTGCATCGTCCTCATAGCTGACAGGACCGGTTTCCTTCGTGATGCGGACCGTATCGCCGTCATAATAATACCATGTCGTGCCGCCGACGCCCTGATGTGCCCATTGCGTGACAAGCTGATCCGTGTCATTGTCGCGGAGATAGCCGCAGACATGAAAGCCGCTGAAATTATAGCCGATCAGCTGCACTGTTCCGTTGCGATAGGTATAAAAGCAGATTGAGCGGTCCGCCTCACAGGAGCCGGTATTGACGATCAGCTCGTCCGTTCCGTCATGATCCATATCCAGAAGCATATAGTCCATTACCTGTGCGTAATCGAGGGCAGTCTTGCCGTCGAAGCCGCGGTATTCGGAACACGCGATTATGCCGTCTATAAAGCTATTGTAGGGGCTGTTGCTGTCTACATACGAATCAGGCTGCTCCGGCGCGTCTGAGGGGCTCTCAGACGCCTCAGAATGCATGTCGGACGGCGTATCATCAATATCGGGACCGACAGGAGTTTCTCCGTTCGGATTTTCACCGACGGCATTTAACTGGATCGGGTGATCGGTCTCGACCGTTGCGCCCTTTTTGACTTTATATTCATCGGTACACAGACCGTAGAAGCCGTCCGCGACAAATTGCAGCGTATATGTGCCTTCGGGTACCGTGAGCTCATAGCTGCCGTGGAGATTGGTAACGGTTGAATAGGATTGCTGAGTCTTGACGTTTTCAGCGGTCACTGTTACACCTGCGATGATATCGCCGTTGCTTTTTTTATAGACCGTTCCGACGAAGGTACCGCATTTTTTTAGATCAGGTATCTCGTCTATTATATCGGAATCGGCTGCATCGGCGGATGTATTCTCAGTGCCGCAGGATACAAGCGGTAAGCAGGCGGCAGATGTCAGCAGCAGAACAGCACTGTAAATATAGATATATCTGTTATGCATAAGAATCCTCCTTACTGTATCGCAGATTATTTGCATTATAGCATACTTTGCCGGAATTGTCAACTTTACCGCATGCGGAAAAGAGCACCGTACATCTGCACGGTGCTCTTATTATCAGAAGGATTGTTTCGGTCTGGAATGAACCGTCGGCTCGGGCGGCTGATAGTAGTAGACATAGGTTTCATAGGGCTTGGCGATGAAGAAGCAGATCACGCTGCTGACGCCGAGCGTCAGGAATTCGGCAATCGGAATTGTCAGCCAGATGCCGTTGACGGAGCGGAATGCGAAGAAGATAAATGCCAGCGGAACGACCAGCAGTGCACCGCGCAGCAGTGAGACAAGCTGTGCTGCGGTCGGCAGCTCACAGGCTGTGAAATAAACGACAAAGATCGAGTTCAGCCCCATGAACGGCAGGAAAATGAAATACAGCCGCAGACCGTGCTCTGCAAATGCCTGAAGCTGTGTATTGCCGCTGTCATTGAACAGTGTCACCAGCATACCGGTTTTCAGGCAGATTGCCGTGTAAGCGCCGACGGCGAGAATCAGAGCCGTTACGACGGAAATACGGACAAGATAGCGCATGCCGGTTTCATCGCGCTCGCCGCGGAGCTTGCACATCAGCGGCTGCACGCCGCCGGAGAGACCGGTGAAGATTGCCGTAAAGACGATTGCGAGATTTGCGATGATGCCGTATGCCGCAATGCCGGTATTGCCGAGCATCCGGTAGATCACAAAGTTGAATACAAGAATCACGATACCGCCGGAGAGCTCCGTCAGCAGCGAATACAGACCGAGCGAGAGAATACTGCGCAGACTGTCCGGAGAGGCGAGGTCGAACCGGAGATGAAATGCGTTCCAGCCGGTTGCGAAGTGGATGCCCATGATTGCAAGGCTGATAAACGGCGAAATGCAGGTTGCGAGGGCAGCGCCCTTCATCCCCATACCGAAGCGGAAGATGAACAGATAATCCAGCACAACATTCGCGGCGCTGCTGCCGAGCACGCCTGCCATGGCGAGCTTCGGTGCGCAGTCATTCCGCATGAAGCAGAGAATGAGCTGGTTCAGAATAAACGCGGGCGCAAAAAGCAGAACTGTCCGCAGATAGCTGTGTGCCATATCAAAGACGATGGTGTCCGCGCCGAGCAATGTTGTAACCTGTCTGGAGAAGAACAGTCCGGTCAGCTGGAAGAGCACGGAAATCAGCAGTGCTGCATAGACGGCGTTGGAATAAACCCTGTCAGTCTCGCGCCGTTCGACATGCCCGTACAGCATCGAGAATTTGCTGCCGCCGCCGATGCCGAGCATCAGACCGAAGCCGTTGATAAAATTAAATACCGGCAGGCATAGATTCAGCGCGGCGAGACCGTCCGCGCCCATGCCCCTGGCAATAAAAAACGTATCAATCAAAATATAGACGGAAATGCCGAGTGTACTGATGATGTTGAAAAAGATGTACTTGAAAAATTGTGAGCGGATTGTCGATTTGTTCATACAATTCATCCTCGTCTTTCTGTATATTTTGTTGTGTCAGTGATAGAGAAGTGGTACAACGTACAGTAGAATATATGTATATTATAGCATAAAGTAAACTGAAATGGAAGATGCTCGTAAAAAATCTCTAATTCGCACAATGCGGCATATGAATCTTTGTGCAGAATTACGAGTTGTGAAATCAGGTTTGTAATATAATCAACACAAACAAGCGTATTCCTGACATTCCTGTGCAGACAAATCCTGCCGGAGAATGCGCTCCGGCAGGATTATTTGTACGCTGCTTTGTTTTCAGATTCTTTCCATAGAACGTGCGGCGACCAGATTGACACCGGTTCCGAGCAGGTTTTCAGCGATGACATCGCCGACGCTGACAGGAGCCTGCACCTTGATCTGCCGTACAGCTTCCATGGCATCCATAATCATATCAAGCGGTATTTCGCTTTCTGTAATGACGGGCAAAACGCGGTGAATCGCGCCGGTGATACGGACGGTCGTTGTCAGGATTCGTTCCGGACGGATGCATTCGCTTCTGGCATATTCCTCGCCGCGCGGACAGCTGTTGCCGCTGACGGAGCGCACCTGACCATTCTCGACCTCGACGGTCAGACGGCAGCCGACCGGACAGTTGACACAAACAAGTTCTTTTACCATGATATCAGTCCTCCGCAATTTCGATTGTAATCGGCTCGGTCAGTCCGGTCATATCCTGTTTCAGCAGCAATGCTTCCTCCATGACCGAGGGGACGAGCTTGCGTTTTTTCAGGGAACGGATAACCTTGTCGCCGGAGCGGATGACGAGCGTGCCCTTGTCAAGCGGCGTGCGGACACGGAAATAGACCGTCAGTTTGTCGGCAGGGTCCTGCGGATAGGACTGCGACGGGACGCAGTAGCTGACCTGATTGCCGTTCAGGATACGGAGCGGTTCGCCCTGCGGCTTGCCGTTTTGCAGATAGGCGGCAGCGCCTTCTGCGGCTTTTGCTGCCTGCAAGGAGACATAATCGACGAGATCGTGCACATGCAGACCGTTGCCGCATGCGAAGATGCCCTCCGCACTTGTCATATAGCGGTCATCAACCAGCGGACCCTTTGTGCTCGGGTCCATTTGAATCCCTGCCTGATCGGCAAGATGATTCTCCGGAATCAGTCCGACCGAGAGCAACAGCGTATCGACATCGAAATATTCCTCTGTGCCGGAAATCGGATTGCGGTTTTCATCGACCTGCATCATCTTGACCTTTTCCAGTCTGTCTCTGCCGTAGACCTCGGTCACCGTATGCGAAAGATACAGCGGGATATTGAAATCCTCGAGGCACTGCTTCATATTGCGCGGCAGACCGTTGGAATAGGGCATCAGCTCTGCGACACCGACCACGGTTGCGCCCTCAAGCGTCATGCGGCGTGCCATAATCAGACCGATATCGCCCGAACCGAGAATAAATACGCGCTTGCCGACCATATAACCGTCGATATTGAGATAACGCTGCGCCTGTCCAGCGGTGTAAATACCGGCGGGACGGGTTCCGGTGATCGTAATGCCGCCGCGCGGACGCTCATAGCAGCCGACAGCCAGAATGACGGCATCTGCCTGTACCTGCACAGTGCCTTCCTCTGCATTGACATACTCGACGATGCGGTCGTCGGTCAGCTTGGTAACCATGGTATTCAGCAGAATCCGGACACCGCATTCCTCTGCCATGCGGATATATCGCTCCGCATAAGCCGGACCGGAGAGCTGTTCCTTGAAGGTATGCAGACCGAAGCCGTTATGGATACATTGCTCCAGAATACCGCCCGGTTCTTCATCCTTTTCAATGACGAGGACATCTTCGATGCCGTTTTTTTTCAGTGTCACAGCGGCAGAGAGTCCGGCACTGCCGCCGCCGATAATAATAGCCTGTATCTTCTTCATATGCGATTCTCACTTTGCAGAATTTTAGAGTCGGGGGAGTCATAGACCACTTCGAGCGGAGAGATGCCGAGCTCGCGTGCAAGGATATGCACGACCTTCGGTTCACAGAATCCGCCCTGACATCTGCCCATACCCGGGCGGACGCGCTTCTTGACGCCTTTGACGGTGCGAGCGCCGCAGGGTCTGCGGATGCAGTCGATAATCTCGCCCTCGGAGATTTGCTCACAGCGGCAGATGATTCTGCCGTATGCCGGATTTTCTCGGATCAGTGCATTGCGTTCTTCTGCGGACAGATCGGCGAGCACAACCGGCTTTTTGCGCGTCATCACGGCGCTGCTGTCCGGTTCCAGTTTCAGAGACTGCGATAGAATTTCGATGATTCTGTCTGCAATGGCAGGCGCGGAGGCAAGTCCCGGCGATTCAATCGAAACTGCATCAATGAAATGCGGTGCGTCTTTGACTTCCTCGATGATGAAATCCGGATTCGTCGTTGTCGGGCGGATGCCTGCAAATGTGCGGATGGAACGATTGAGCGGAATATTTTTCAGCGTCTTGCTGATATTCGTGCGGACATATGCAAGTCCGGAATCGGATGTACCGTTGTCATCGGGATCGTCAAGGAAATCGCTGTTCGGACCGATCAGCGTATTGCCGTAGACAGTCGGAATTGCGAGAACGCCCTTGCCCTTTTCCTTCGACGGTACCGGAAAAATGATATGCTGAATCGGCTGCACATCCTGATCGAGAACGAAGTATTCTCCCTTGCGCGGTGTTGCGTGCCATGCCGCCTTGCCGATCATATTGTGAATATCCTCGGCGTGGACACCGGCTGCATTGACAACGTATCGGGTTAAGAAGGTACCCTTCGGTGTTGTGATACGGTAGCAATCGCCCTCTTTGGTGATCTGCGTGCAGGGCGCATTCAGATGCAGCTCTGCGCCGTTCTGACATGCGACCTCCATGCAGGCATTCGCAACCTCCCACGGATAGACAACCGCAGTTGTATAGAAATCCAGTACGCGCGTGACCTGATCGGAAAGATTCGGCTCCTCACGCAGCGCTTCTTCGCGTGTCAGAGTACGGTAGGGGATGCCTCTCGCATCGGCTCTTGCGGCAAGGACAGTGAGCGAGGCTTCTTCCTCAGCGCCGCAGGCAGCGATATATGCGCCGGTGACCTTGTAGGCACAGTGCAGGTCCTTGCAGATTTGTTTGTACTGTTGTGCACCCTTGACATTGAGTTCCGCTTTGTTTGTGCCGTCCTCCGGATCGTATCCGACATGGATCACAGCGGAATTTGCCATAGTCGCGCCTTCGGCAATGTCATTTTCCTTTTCGAGTACAGCGAGCTTCAGGCGATACTGTGAGAGCTTCCTGCACAGCATCGTGCCGGTGATGCCGGCGCCGATAATTACTACATCATACATAGGCATTTCTCTTTCATTCTGTCTTTGGATTTGCCGTTGATCCGGCATGACAATCTATATATATCATTATACATTTATATGCAGTTTTGTCAAGTCTTTCTTGTTTTTTCCGTTTGGTATGGATACGGTTCCGGTGCGAAGCAGCTCGAAATCAGGCAGCATATCTGCCCATTTGCATAAATATGACGAAACTGTTTTGTAAATATGAACGAAATATGAATAAATGATTGACATTATGTGAATCTTGCGCTATAATAACAATAACAACGATGTGAATATAAACAGATTGCATAAAAGAATACCCATTGTTTACAATTCGTTCATAATTATGATGAGGACCGTAACGTGCAAAGGAGGATTCATATGAAATATACGGAGAGAGAAATCAGAGCGCAAATTGCATCCGCGGAATACTTTCTGCCGCACCGTGAGCAGCTTCTTGCTGTTCTGCGCGAGCGAAAGTTTATTCCGATGCAGGTCGAGCGGCAGAGCTATGCGGATTTTATTGCCGGAAATCTGAATGATTTTCTGCGGTTCCTGAAAGCAGGCAATGTCCGGCATGTGATGTTTACCTATCTGTATTACACGGAGCCGGAGATTGAAGAAATGTTCCGGCTGGAGGATCGGGATAAGGCGCTGTTTCGGGATTACCGCGCTTCTGAGCCGAGCGGGTATCAGTCTGTCAGGAACAGCAGCTTTCGGAATTCTGCCGGAACGGATTATGCCAGTTATTTGCGTTACAGTCAGTTTATCCAGAGACAGATCAATCTGGATCAGCCGAAAGAGCTGCGGCTTTATGCGCTGGTGCAGGGGCGGGTGATTGCCTGTCAGCTCGGGGATGCATGGCTTGAACGGATGCATTTTGTAACGCGCGCAGTTCTGCGGCAATACGCAATGGAGCAGAATCTCGGAAAGGGCTGTCTTGCGTTCGGATTTTACGCATAGACAGAAATCCCCGTCAATTATGACGGGGATTTTTTTAGCCTGAAAAAGCAGTGTGCATTCACCGGAGTGAATGCACACTGCCTGATTAGTGGATTACTGCGTTTTACTGGAACGACCAGCTGTCGAATTCGAGCTCGCCGCTGAATACGAAGCAGATATCGTTGACACCGTCGATGCTGTTGCAAGCAACCGGTGCGATATCGGTCATGGTGCCGCCAGCCGGAACTTCGATGTAAGCAAATGCCGTACCATTCGGGGAACCGGTGGTAACTTTGATGACTGCGCCGTTCTGAGAGGAAGCGCGTGCTGCGAAGGTCTTGCAGCCGTCCTTGAAATCAACGCCCTTCAGCTTGATCCAGTCGCCCTTCTGAATATCGGTAACAACGGTATCGCCGACGCCCTTGATCTGGATGCCGCCGTTGTTTGCCATGGTTTCAGCCTGGACGGTGGTGTACGGATTGAGGTACTCAAGCTGCTTTACGCCAGCCATAGAGCCCTTGCAGGAGAGCTTGCCGCCGTTGTTGGAGCACTCGTCGATATGGGTGGAGCGGTAGTTGAGACCGTTGCCGCCGTTAACGCCCATACGCATTTCCTGCTGTCTTGCGTGGTATGCAACATAGTACTTATCCTTGAAGAAGACGATAGAGTGGTGGTTGTTGCCGCCCTTGTCGAGGCCCTGCGAACCGGTGTTTGCAAAGACCATACCGGAGAGCTGGCTGGAAGTCCACGGACCCATCGGGTTCTTGTTGCACATGTAAAGGATATCAGCATTGCCGAAGCGAACGCCGTTGATGTTTGTGCCGCCCGGAACATTCCAGTTTGCACAGTAGGAGTAATACCAGGTATCGCCGATCTTGATGAGGGAAGAATCCTCGAAGAGATACGGGTTCTCAAGGGTATTTGCCTGACCGGAAATGGAGATCATGTTATCTGCCAGCTTCATGCAGCGACCGGTCTTCGGATTTGCCTTGTCTCTGCCGTCGACGCCGCCGCCCATGAACAGGTAGCCTTCGCCGGTGACATCATCGTAGTAAACGCCCGGGTCGAACATCCAGACAACGTCGTTCATGTTGCCGACCTTGGACTTGGAAACGAGCTCACTGCCGATCGGATCGGTGAATCCGCTTGTCGGGCTGTCAGAGGACAGAACGCCGACGCCGGAGCCGTTGTTTGCGAAGTAGAGGAAGAACTTTTCCTTGCCGTTGATCTTCTTGTGTGCTGCGTCCGGAGCCCATGCGTTGGATGCCCACTTTGCGACGCCGCCCTGGGTTCTGCCGTTTCTTGCTGCGACCGGAATTGCACCGTGGTCGGTCCAGTTCACGAGGTCAGCAGAGGAGATGCAGTTGATCGTACCGGAGTTGTAGGAGTTCTCCTTCATCTGGTTGCCGTTGTACTCGAAAGCATCATTGGTGGTGTAGAGGTACAGTCTGTCTTCATAGACCAGCCAGCCCGGGTCAGCGCCGAAACGCTGTGTGGTACACGGGTTGTTCTCGGTGTCCTTCTTTACGCTGGTTGCGTAGTTCACGCCCGAGAAAGCAGCTGCCAGCTTGCTGAAATCAACTTCCTGAACCTCAGGCTCCTTGGACGGGAACTTGGTGGACTTGGTCAGCAGATACTCGATCAGAGCCTTGAGGTCGTCAGTGTCAACCTTCAGGCTGCCGTCAACGTCTGCATTCTTCTTGGAATTGGAGGACATGAAGGTACCGGACTTGAGACCTGCCTTCATTGCGGAGACGTCTGCTGCGGAGAGGATACCGTCGCAGTTGACATCGCCCTTAACGGTGGAATTGCCCGGAGCAACTGCCGGTGTATCGCCCTTCGGACCGTTGATTGCAGTGCCTGCCGGAGCGACAATAACTTCGTCAACGAGGAAGTCGCATTCGGTATCGCCGGTCTCGATGTAGAGTGTTGCGCCGGTTGCGCCGGACGGGAGCTTATAAGAGGTATTTGCGAGCTGCGTCCAGGAATCCTTTGCAACGACCTTGCCCTCTACGATCTTGTCGTAGTGAGCCTCACCGTCGGAGCCGGTGTACTGAATGGTCATGTGGAATGTTTCGGAACTGCCGCCGCTGGTGTACTTGACAGCAGCGCTGAAGCTGAAGGTTTCGCCTTCCTTGAACGGATCGGACGGAAGCGAGATCTGTGCGCCGTTCCATGTATCGGTTCTGCCAGAGCAGGAGAGCGACTTGCTGCCTGCGTAAGCATCGCTTGCGGTGGAAACAGTTGCGCCGCCGCGGCCGTCAAAGCTGTCGGTGCCGTTCTCGAACGTGCAGTGCAGCCAGTAGCCGTCGGAATCCTTCTCTGCCGGCTTAACCGGAACAGGCTCGAAGTTATCCGGGAACTTGGTGCCGTCGCCCCACTGGGACTGCGGAACCAGACCGGTCAGTGCAGAATATGCAGCCTTCGGCTGGTTGCTGCTGGTGTAGAGCAGTGCGTTGGAACCGCTCTTCAGCCAGGAGTGACCGTCGTTCGGACCCCAGACCTGGAACAGGGTGACCTTTGCCTGATGCGAAGCATCGGAGTTCCAGTCCATTGCATACTTTGCAATGTTCTTGTATCTGTTAGCCTGCTGCTGGTCGGAATACTTACCGCCGTCAACGCTGATATCGAGCTCAGTGACCTGAACCTCGAGACCTGCTTGCAGATACATCTTCATAGCGGTCAGGTAAGCGTTCTCACCGGACCAGCCGTCGTTTGCGTTTGCGTTGATATGAGACTGCATGCCGACACCGTCGAGGTTGCCGGCTGCCTTGATGCGCTTTGCGGTCGTGAGGATCGCGTCACGCTTGAAGGATGCATACTCATTATAGTCATTATAGAAGAGGTGGCAGGTCTTCGGTGCATACATTCTTGCATACTTGAATGCCTGATCGATGAAGTGGTTGTCGCCGTAAACGGAGACCCACGGAGAATTGCCGTTGTTGTAGCCCTTGTTACGCGGACCGCCGTTCGAGTCGTTCATGCACTCGTTGCAGACGTCGTATGCGTAAAGGTTGAGGTTCGGATACTTGGTCTTGAACATGTTGAACATGTTCTTGATGTAGCTCTCGAGACGCTGGTTCATGACAGACTCGCTGACGTAGTTGCCGGAGTTGCTGCCCATGTTCTGCTTGAAGAACCATTCAGGCGTCTGGGAGTGCCATACCATTGTATGACCGCGGAAGCCGAGACCGTTCTGAGAACACCAGTCAGCGATCTTTGCAAAGCTGCTGTCGCGGACATTGATGTTCGTATCGGTCGAACCGCTCTGAACGAGGGTTGAATCCGGCTTTGTCTCATTCTCGCACTCGATTGCATTGCAGTCCTTGAGGAGAATGTTCTTGATCGCGCTGTCGTTGACAGTGGAACCGTTCAGGATATTACCGGAGCGGATGCCGTAATTGACAAACATGTCTTTCAGACCCTTGTCTGCGGCGCTGGCAATGATCGCCTGCTGTCTGCCGACAACCTTGACCTCATCATAGATGAAATCATCGGAAGTGTCGGTCGTAATGATCAGTTTGAAGGATTTTGAATTCTCAGGCGCCTTGTAGGATGCGGAAAGCGTACCCCATTCGCCGCCCTTGACGAGCTTCTCATCGAGCACCTTGACGGTCTTTTCACCGGTCGTGATGTCCTCGGTGATCAGCGTGAGCTTGAAGGTCTGATCCTTTTCAGCGGTGACGCGGACGGAGTAGTCATAGCGCTGACCGCCGGAAAGATACAGGTCCTTTTCGGAGACGGCACCGTCTTCCGGAGAAGTTCTGCCGGTAACCTGCATACCGCGTGAACCGTTATAGCCGATTCCGTCGATTGCAGTGACCTGCGCGGACCAGTCCGGTGACTCGGCGTACCAGCCGCCGTAGGTGACTTCAAAATCGTTCTGCACAAGCGCGGACGCCTGCACACCCTGCATCGGAATGACGGAAAACATCGCTGCCGTGCATACTACGGCTGTCAAAGCCGCACATAAACGTTTGCGTTTCATAAGTTTCCCCCTAGCATGATTTTTTGAAAAACTTAACGTGACGAACATACTGAAACACCATAACCACGGTGGTCTGTACGGTTTCTGCACGAAGGGGAGTGCAAATTCCAATACAGCTACACCGCAGGCGTATGGTATCCGTTGATTATATTCTAACGGATGTGCGGACAAAATACAATACACATTTTGCAGATTATATGGATAAAACACAGGAATATATGGCTAATTTCGCTATAGTTTCGCACGGATTTCAGGCGGAAATCCGGCGTATTGTCCTTACAACTTGACTGTACAATCCGCACAGCATGTATTCTTTTGACGCTTTTTTGCCTGAAAACTGTGTTTTGTCCATATAAAATGCAGATTTGATATTGCAGTTGCAAATATTTTTTGGTATGATAAATAAAAAAGAGCGGTGTGCTCTATAGAAATTCATCCACAATTTGGTCATTTTTTATTTAAGGGGATTGATAATTATGAAGAAAAAGCGTTTGATTTCCGCACTGACAGCGTCAGCTTGTATGTTTTCCATGCTGACAAGTTTGCCGAATCTGATACAGGCTGTGCCTGCATCGGCGGCTACGACAGTCGCAAATCCGTTCATCTATTCGGATGTTCCGGATGATGACATTATCCGTGTCGATGATACCTATTATATGGTCAGTACGACAATGTTTTTCTCGCCCGGTGCACCGATCATGAAATCGAAGGATCTGTTCTCCTGGGAGATGTGCGGCTATGTCTTCGATAAATACGCAGACGGCGACGTACAGAACCTGCGGAACGGCAAGCACGATTACTCGCACGGTCAGTGGGCAACGAGCCTGCGCTATCACGACGGCATGTTCTATGTGTTCTTCGGCAGCTACGGCTCCGGCAAATCCTACATCTATAAGACAACCGACATCGAAAGCGGCGACTGGACACGCGTCGAGCTGAACGGCATGTATCACGATGCGTCCATGCTGTTCGATGACGACGGCAGAAACTATCTTGTCTACGGCGGCGGCGGCGAAATCAAGATCAAGGAATTCAATTCCGAGATGACGAATTTCAAGCAGGGCGGTCTGGATAAGATACTGTTCAAGACAAATCTGACCGGTCTGGCGGGCGAGGGTTCGCATATCCAGAAGATCAACGGCTGGTACTATGTGTTCGTTATCGCATGGCCGAACGGCAAGCCGCGTATTGAGCTCTGCTACCGCTCCAAGAGCCTGACCGGTAATTTTGAGGGCAAGGAAATCCTGAATTCCGGACTCGGCACCTACGGCTCCGGTGTTGCACAGGGCGCTATCGTGGATACGCCGGACGGTGAGTGGTACGGTCTGATGTTCCAGGATCACGGCGCCGTCGGACGTGTGCCGGTTCTGGTTCCGTGTACTTGGCAGAATGACTGGCCGATTCTCGGCGTCAACGGCAAAGCACCGACGACGCTTCAGGGTCCGGATGAATACAAGGGCGCTGTCCTTGCAAAGAGCGATGAATTTGATTATGATGCCAATGAACTGATGCTCGAATGGCAGTGGAATCACAATCCGGACAACAAGGCTTGGTCTGTGACCGAGAATCCCGGATATCTCCGCCTGCACAATGAGCATATTGCAAACAATATCCTGTGGGCGCGCAATACACTGACGATGCGTACCGAGGGTCCGTCCTGCAAGAGCTCGATCAAACTCGATACCTCCGGCATGAAGCCCGGCGATTATGCAGGTCTGTCGGCATTCCAGCTCAATTACGGCAATGTCGGCGTATATGTCGCCGATGACGGCAGCCGCAAAGTCTATATGGCGAAAAACGGCGGCAATGATATCGGCAACAGCAGCAACAAGATCGTTGCACAGGAGAATCTCGACGGCAAGGAAGTATATCTCAAGGTCGAGTTCACCTTCGCAACGGTTGACGGCAACCACAATGTTTCCAATAACATCGACCGCGCAAACTTCTTCTATTCCACGGACGGCAACAACTGGAAGAAGATCGGAGATACGCTCGGCATGACCTATGATCTCAAGATGTTCACCGGCTACCGCAGCGCGATCTACAGCTATCCGACCAAGACCACCGGCGGTTATGCCGATATTGACTACTTTGAATATGAGCGTGCCGACTTCAATACGCCGAATGCGGCATTTGAGCCGGAAGAACCGGATCCGGACGGCTACATCTTCCACTATACCTTTGAGAAGAACGGCGAAGGCTTCTCCGGCAGAGGCAGTGCTTCTGTTTCGACTTCAACTGCTGAGAAGTATGCAGGCGAAAAGTCTCTGGCATGCACCGGACGCGAGGCTTCCTGGAACGGCGCGGCACATTCGCTGAGCAGCGCAAAGTTCAAGGCTGGCGAATCCTACAGCTTCAGCGCGGATGTCCTCTATACCGAGGGCGATCCGACCGATAAATTCCACTTCACGCTCCAGTATACCGATGCATCCGGCGAGGTTGCATACGAGAAGATCGCTACGGAAACGCTCACGAAGGGCGAGTGGGGACAGCTGAAAAACACCTCCTTCCAGATTCCGGAGGGTGCGACCAATATGACGATCTACGTCGAGACCGATGAGAGCAATGCCAGCTTCTATGTCGATGAAGTGATCGCTGCCGAGGCAGGCAGAGAGATCGACGGTCCGGCACCGGCAAAGGTCGAGGTCAAGTTTACCCGCGGCGACCTCAACGAGGACGGCGTGATCAATGCAGTGGATATGACGCTTGCAAAGCGCGGTCTGCTGACTGAGAAGTTCGGCTCTGAGGCGGAAAAGCTCGCAGCCGATGTCAACGGTGACGGCAGTGTCACGGTTGCGGATATTGTCTGGTATGTGAAGTATCTGACAGGTCAGGTCACGGATTTTGATCTGGCGGCGAATACCGAGCCGAAGGACGATTGATTTTTGTATCCCTTGAATTTCTTGTAATAAGAACCCTCTCATTCTTTTCGTGTTTCGTTATTTTGACAGTGTTCCGCGTACAGATGTCCTCTGTACGCGGACTTTCTTGTGCCATAGTGTAAAAAACGAATATTTTATTGACGAAATGATGATATTTGACTTGACAAACCCCAAAAAACACTTTATAATAGATAGTATATAAGGGGGGGTTCCCATGAGCATGACTGATAAACGATTTATTGGCATCATCGCTGCTGAAGTAAACAGCATCGAGCAGCGCCAGATCATGAAAGGCGTCATTGCTGAGGGACAGGAGCTCAAACAGAGAATTGTTGTTTTTTCAAATATCTATAACTCATATGAATATGACCAGTCGCTTGATCTTGAAAATAACATCTATGAGCTGATGTTTTCTCAGGAGCTCTGCGGTCTGATTATGATTGCGGAGTCTTTTACCAATGAGATGCTGCGAGACAAGGTACGGGGGATGCTTGAAAAGCGGCAGGATATTCCGGTCGTCATCATCGGAATTTATATTCCGGAGCTGGCGTTTCCGAATGTCCGGTTTATCAATGCAAATGATTCTCAGGATATGGAATCCATTACGACACATCTGATCGAGAAGCACGGGTTCAGGAAGATAGATATGCTGACCGGCTTCGAGGGCAATGAGGCTGCGATTCAGCGTGTCACGGGCTATCGGAAGTCGCTGGAAATGCACGGGATTACGTTTGAGGCATCGCGTGTATTCTGGGGCGATTTCTGGATGCCTTCCGGCGTAGCGCTTGCAAACCGCTATATCAGCGGCGAGCTTGAGATGCCGGATGCGATCATCTGTGCCAATGATTATATGGCATACGGATTGCTGGATACGTTTCTCGAAAACGGCGTAAGGATTCCGGACGATGTATCCGTGATCGGATATGAGTTTATTCAGGAACGGATTTTTCATTCGCCCGTGCTGACAACCTATCAGCGCGGAAGGAAGGAGCTGGGCTGCTCTGCTGTCCGGATTCTTCATGCACTGGCAAACGGCGAGGAGCCGCCTGCATTCTATCCGCCGAAGGGCACGCTGATCTGCGGCGAAACCTGTCCCTGCGGCATCATGCATGAGCAGATGCATGCGGAATTGCAGCGTCTGCGCGAAAAGCGGCAGTTTGAGCGCTGGAATGTGCTCGGCACAATGGAGCAGCAGCTCACGCTTTGCAGTACGCTGGACGAGCTTGTCCGCGTGATGAGCGAGCGGCATTACTGGGTGCGTTCGGTATCGAATATGTATCTGTGTCTCTGCGATAACTGGTATGATACCGATGCGGAGACGCCGAGCGATCTCATGAACTGCCGGAGCGTCATGCCTTGGCATATGCATGAGCCGCCGATTGTCTGCCCGCGCTATGATTTCAATGCGCTGTATCAGAATGCGCCGGATCATGCGGTGCATTACTATCTGCCGATTTTCTTTGAGCGCCATTTCTTCGGCTATTATGTACTGGAATATCATCAGGCGGATACATATGACGATATCTTCCGCAACTGGATGAAGTCGATCACAATCGGTCTGACGTTCCTCTGCATGAAGAATGATATCCGCTATCTGCTGCAATGTCAGAATCTTTCCGAACAGCATGATTCGCTGACGGGACTGTATAATCTCCGCGGCATGGAATCCGTGCTCGGTGCAAGACTCGAAGGCAGCAGTACGCCTGTTTATGCGATTGCGGTACGAATCGGTGCGCTGCGGAATGACGTCAGTCCGGAGGCACAGGTTGCACAGAGCGCGCTGATTCAGAAAACGGCGGAGGCGCTGCGTCTGCTGAATTTTGAAAATGTGCTGATTGCACGCAGCAGTGTGCAGACCTTCATCTGCGCCGGACTTGCCTGCGAATCGGAGGAGCAGTGTGCGCTGTTGGAGGATAAGCTGACTGCGGTTCTGCTGCATCATACCGGTGTATGCGAATCGGTCGGCATGGAGAGTGTGCTGGTGGAAAGCATTGCACTTTCGCCGTCACATTCGGCATCTGAAAATATCAATATGCTGCATGCAAAGCTGGAATCTGCCATGGCGCATCTCGCGGATCAGAAGATTCAGCCGCACGCAGATACGCTTTTCTCGGTGCGCAACCACATCTATAATATGGAGATCAGCTCCGCCGACTCGATCTGCCGGAAATATTCATTCAGCACAGGTTATTTCCGCCAGATTTACAAGGAAATGTTCGGCATCAGTTTTCATCAGGATGTCATTCGCGCGCGAATCCTCTGTGCGATCTATCTTCTGACGACAACCGTTCAGAGCATTGCGAGCATCTCCGAGCAGTGCGGCTATGAGGACTGCAACTATTTCCTGCGGCAGTTCCAGAAGATCACAGGGCTGACGCCGGGTCAGTACCGCAGACTGTTATAAAAATCAAAAGGAAAACGGCAGCAGTTGGAATTCAGACTGCTGCCGTTGTTATTTCAGATATTGTATGCGCCGTGATCAAAGAGCGGCGTAGAGAAATAGCGCTCTGCGGTATCCGGCAGAATCGTGACAACGGTTTTGCCTTCGCCGAGTTTTTCTGCGAGCTTCAAAGCGGCTGCAACATTTGTGCCGCTGGAAATGCCGCACATGATTCCTTCGAGGGATGCGAGCTGCTGTGCGGTCCGGATTGCGTCTTCGTCTGTGACGATATGAATATGATCATAAATCTGGCGGTTCAGGATTGTCGGAATGATGCCGTCGCCGATTCCCATTTGCAGATGTGTACCGATCGTGCCGCCGGCAAGAATCGCAGCATGCTCCGGTTCTACTGCCCAGATTTCCATATCCGGATTCTGGGATTTCAGTGTTTCGCCGATGCCGGTGATCGTGCCGCCGGTGCCGATGCCGGAGCAGAAGCCGTCAATCGGGCAGGCTGTCTGTTCCAGAATCTCCAGCGCGGTATAGTATTTATGAGCAGCGGTGTTGTTCGGATTCTCAAACTGCTGCGGCACGAATACACGCGAATCATTTGCCTGCATTTCAAGTGCGGTATCAAGGCACTTCTGAATGCATTTTCCGATGTCGCCGTCATCGTGAATGAGGATGACCTGTGCGCCGTAGTGCTCGACGAGCTTGCGGCGTTCTTCGCTGACGGAATCCGGCATGATGATGACGGTCTGATAGCCGCGTACTGCACCGACGAGCGCAAGTCCGATGCCCTGATTGCCGCTGGTCGGCTCCACGATGATTGTATCCCGCTTGATTCTGCCTTCCTTCTCCGCCTTGAGAATCATGTTGTAGGCAGTGCGTGTTTTAATGGAACCGCCGACGTTCAGTCCCTCGAATTTGACAAGAATCTGTGCATTGCCGGGCTTGTTCATACGATTGAGGCGAATCATGGGTGTGTGTCCCATTGCCTCCAGAATATTCTGATAAATCATGTTACGCTCCGTTTCTGTAATTGATGCATACTTTTGTATTATATCATACTCTGACAGAAAAATCAAGTGCTGATGCGATATGCAGATCACGGCATTTTTCTCGGATTCATCCGCAAGCCGAATTTACATTTTGTTTACCTCATGATGAATACTTGATGCACTTCCTTCTGCTAGAATAAAGACAAACAGTTTGCGAGATATGCAGAAATATGATATACTATGGAAAAGGAGTACAGAGAATGAAACATAAAAAACTGCTGACAGCGGCACTGTCACTGCTTCTGCTGACAGGCTGTGCGGAGAATCCGGATTCGGATATCATCATTCACAAGGACATGGAAAAGCTGATTGACGAGGCGCAGCAGACCGGCGAAAGCAGGGCAGAAGTGGCGGATTTGCAGCAGAATGACTGTTATACCGCAGATTTCACAAATGAAAGTCTGCGTGTCTCGGTGCATGCAGATGCAGAAGTCGAGATTCCGGATATAGACAGGCTGTCGATGTACCGCGTACAGCAGCGGCGCTTTACGCAGGCGGACTGTGACAGGGTGCGTGCGGCACTGATGGGCGATGCACCGCTGACCGACTGTACCGAACTGCTGCAAATTCAGACCAAAGCAGAAATCGAAGAACAGATTGCGGCATTGCGTGAAAATCTCGCCACTGAGCAGAAGCACATCGCAGAGGATGCGGATTATGCAATGCTGGTTGAGCAGAATTCACCGGATATGCTTGCAGACTTGCAGAAGCGGATTGATGAAAGACAGGCTGACTATGAAACTGCGCCGGATATCATTGATTATGCCGCATATGCGCATGACGGGCAGCTTGTCAGGAATGCGGATATGATTGCACAGGAGCAGGATAAAAACGGCTTCTGGCATAGCTATTGCCGTGATATTGGAGACGGCGATACACTCTGGGTATGCACGCAGGACGGCAAAGCAATGCTCCATACGCAGAATACGGATGCATACAGCAATGTGATGTGGTACAGCACCTCACCGGTCGGATATGAAAACCTCGGCACTTACATTGTCGAGCTGCTGCCGATGAATGAACTCAGTGTTTCCGCCTCCGAGTATGAACCGCTGCCCGATGAAACGGCAAACCTATCCCGTGAGGATGCCGAAGCACAGGCAGAGGCGTTTCTTGCGAAGATCGGCGTGGACGATTTTATCTGCCGTGAGGGAGAGCTGCTGACCGCCTGTGAAACGCTAACCGTACAGAAGGACACGAATTTTCGGGAAAAAGATAAGATGTATGCGCGCACCTACTGGGTGCTGCGGTATTACCGTTCCGTCGGCGGCGCACCGGTCGGACAGCCGAGCGGCACCAAGAAATCCGAGGGCACGGAGAAAGACAGCTTCAAGCAGAAAATGTGGCCTGCCGAAGTGATTGAGCTGCGCATCAATGACAGCGGCATTGTTCAGATGCAGTGGTGTGCACCGCTGGAAATCACGGAAACAGTGGTCGAGAATTCAGCCATGAAACCGTTTGCCGAGATTACGGAATCATTTGAGACAATGCTGCCGATGACAGCCTCAAACTCGATTTCCGAGCTGGACACGGATATTATGATTGACCGCGTTACACTCAGCTATTCCCGCATCAGCGAAAAGGATGATTTCGATACGGGTCTGATCGTTCCGGTCTGGGCGTTTTACGGCTCGCGCAGGGTCACGGGTGAGGATTATTATGACCAGCATCTCAGCTTTACCGGTGTGCAGCTTGCGCTCAATGCAATCGACGGCTCTGTAATCAACGCAGAGCTCGGATATTGAGGAGGTGCAACATGAAACAGATCAAATGTATCGCAGCGGCACTGGCAATGCTTCTGCTTGCGGGCTGCGCCGAGAATCCGGATTCGGATATCGTCATTCACAAGGATATGGAAAAGCTGATTGACGAGGCGCAGCAGACTGACGAAAGCAGGGCAGAGGTCGCAGATTTTCAGCAATACGATCACTATACTGCCGAGCTCGAAAATGAGGGGCTGCATGTGACGGTGCATGCGGATGCCGATGTGGATATTCCGCAGACGGAGAAGCTCTCGGTTTTCCGCGTGAAGCAGCATACATTCACCGATGCGGATATTGAAACGTTCCGGCAGGCGCTTTTCGGGGATGCGCAGCTTTATGACGGCATTCTCATGGCGCAGACAACAAAATCCGATCTGGAACCGCAGATCGCGGATGCCCGCGCATCGCTGGATAAGGAGAAAGCCCGTGAACCGAAAACTGACCGTGAAGCGCATGACCGCGAAAGGATGATAGAGGAATGGCAGAAATTTCTGGATAATTTGCAGACGCAGTATGAAGCCGCACCGTTTGAAGCAGCGCTTGTTCCGACGGACGGAAAACTGCAAAATGTCGCAGAAAAGCTCGCATCCGGCGAAAATGCGTCGTATTGGCAATGGCTGTATGATCTGGAATCCGAGGAAGTTGTCGAGATGCGCACCGCCGACAATCATGCATCGCTCTATGTCTCGAACAATCCGGACCGCGGCAACTGTCTCTGTTATTCGGCATCGCCTGTCGGAACGGAGTTTATGACGATTCTCGGCACCATGTATAAGCATAATCTCAATCAAGCGCAGACAAAAATCGGCTCGGATATTCCGATGCTGCTCGGCGGGCACGATCCGTCAGCCAAGCTCACACCGATTCCCAATGACAGCGCAGAGCTTTCGCAGGAGGATGCACAAAAGCAGGCAGAGGAGTTTCTGCACAAAGTCGGGCTCGATGATTTTGCATTCAGCGAGGGCGGAAAGTATCAGGTCTATCTCGATCTCCGGACAAAGGACGGAAACGAATATAAACAGACCTGCTATGTGCTGCACTATTACCGCTGTTTCGACGGAGTGATGCTCGATCAGGCAAGCGGCTCGAAATTTGCCGAGGACTGGGAGGGCGGCAGCTACCGCAAGCAGGAATGGGGCGGCGAAACAGTCGAATTTATGATCAATGACACAGGTATCGTCGGATTCAGCTGGAATACACCGCTTGAAATCATGGAAACCGTGGTCGATCACGCGGCATTGCAGCCGTTTGAGACTGTCCGCGATACGTTTGAGAAGATGATGCCGATGACCGGTGCAACGCAGGATCCGGAGCATATCGGCGCAGATATCAGCATCGACCGCGTGACGCTCACATACAGCCGCATCAGCGAAAAGGACAGCTTTGATACGGGACTTGTCGTACCGGTCTGGGGCTTTCGCGGTACGCGGAAAGAGGTCATGGTCGGTGAGGGCTATGGGATGAATCCGACCTATTATACGCAAATGGCAATCAATGCAATCGACGGCTCGGTGATTGACGGGATACTCGGTTATTAAAGGAGAAAATAAATGGCAAAACGAATACTGATCGCGGAGGATGATACCGCGATTGCGCGCCTGATTGCGATGAATCTGAAAGCGGCAGGTATGGAGCCGGTCATCTTTCCGGACGGCGAATCGGCTGCGCAGTCTCTGCCCGCCGATCACCGCTACGATCTGGCGATTCTTGATATCATGATGCCGAAAAAGGACGGCTTTGCGCTGTTTCAGGATATCCAGCCCTACGGTATCCCCGTCATTTTCCTGACGGCAAAGGATGATCTCGACTCAAAGATCACCGGATTGCAGGGCGGCGCAGAGGATTACATTGTCAAGCCGTTTGAGATGCTCGAGCTGCTTGTGCGCATGGAAAAAGTGATGAACCGGACAGTCAAGCCCGCAGACACGCTGCAAGTCTGCGGGCTGACGGTGCGTCTGGATGAGCACCGCGTTCTGCGCGGCGAACAGGAAATTCCGTTAAAGCCAATGGAATTTGAACTGCTTGTGATGCTCGCAAAGCACAAGAATACGGCGATTTCGCGTGAGGATTTATTATCGCTCGTGTGGGGCGCAAATTATCTCGGTGAAACGCGGACAGTCGATGTGCATATCGGGCAGCTTCGCAAAAAGCTCGGTCTGCAAAAGCAGATTGTCACCGTCCCGAAAATCGGCTATCGTCTGGAGGACGGACCCCGTCCGGAGGACAGCGAATGAAGCTGCGGACAAAAATTACGGCGATTGCGGCGCTTGTGATTCTGCTTGCAGCGGCGGTCAGTGACGCTGTGATCTGGTGCATCTGCCGCCGCTCAATGCGCAGCGAAGCGGAGCAGACAGTCTGCGGGCAAATGTTTATACTGCAATCGAAATATGCCGCATATCAGACAAATTACAATAGCAGCATGAGCGATTCGGAGCAGCGATTTTTCTTCAAGCAGTACGGCAGTGATTATGTGATCTGTCTGCGCGGCGATACGGAGATATTCAATCAGACGGTTCTTACGCCGGAGGATTTACAGCATATGGAACTGAGCATACCGAGACAGGAGCAGCCCGCCGTAACCGGTGAACTGCAAATCCGCGGGCATAAGCTGCTGATTGCAAAGGCAGAATATCCCGATTACACGCAAATTTTTGTTGTGCATGATCTTGCGGATGTGACGCGCCGTCTGCGGCTGCTTACGCTCGGGATGCTCGGTGTTCTGCTGGGTGTCAGCATTCCGGCGGTGATTGTGCTGTATCTGCTGGTGCGCCGGACGATGAAGCCGCTCGGTGTCCTCTCAGACAGCGCAAAGCAGATCGCGGCAGGTGCATATGAGGAACGTGCCGCCGTATCCGGTCACGATGAGGTCGGGCTGCTTGCCGAGGATTTCAATAAAATGGCGGATGCCGTGCAGGAGAAAATCGCGTCGCTTGCAGAATCTGAGCAGCGGAAAACGATGTTCATGGCGGATTTTTCTCATGAGCTGAAAACACCGCTGACCGCGATTTCGGGCTATGCGCAGACGCTCCGGACGGTGAAGCTCTCAGAGGACGAGCAGGCGGAGGCACTTGGGTTTATTTATTCGGAAAGCAAGCGTCTTGACCGTCTTGCGAAAAAAATGATGCGGCTGATGCAGCTTGACAAAACCGAATCCCTGCAAATGACGGAAATCGACTGCACAAAGCTGCTTGATGCGGTGACTGCGACCTGCAAGCCGATTGCGGAGAAAAAGGATATCCGGCTGCAAATTACGAAAAGCAGCGGCAGTATTTCCGGCGATTTTGATTTGCTGCATGATGCGCTCTGCAATCTGACCGAGAATGCAGTGAAGGCGAGCGAATCCGGTCAGACGGTTACACTCTGCGCAGAAAACGGACATATTACCGTGAAAGATGAAGGCTGCGGCATTCCGCATGACGAGATCAAAAATCTGACCGAGCCGTTTTACATGGTCGATAAATCGCGCAGCCGGAGCGAGGGCGGCGCGGGGCTGGGGCTGTCAATCGTGAAACAGATCATGCAGCTGCACGGCGCGAAAATGGAGATAGAAAGCGAAACCGGAGTCGGTACTGCTGTCAATTTACATTTTGTTTACACGCCGCTGAATACTTGATGAACAGGAATCTGCTATCATTATGGTAGCAGATTTTTGTTTTGGGAGGTGGATGCGTGAACAGCTTATTCAGTGATCTGAAACGTGCGGTTGTATCGCTGCCGTTTCTGTGCGCGGTGATCTTACAGCTTTTGATTTTGCAGTACGGCGGCTTTGAGAGCGAGCTGTACCGCATGAGCGTGCCGCTGGTCTGCACATTTCCGTTTTCCTGTGCATGGCTCGACGAATCGCGCAGCGGATTCACAAGACTTGCGCTGCACCGCACCTCGGTTTTCTGGTATATCGCAGGAAAAATTACTGCCTGCGCGGTTTCCGGCGGCTTTTCCGAATGGCTTGCCGCAATAGTATTCTGCAAGCTGAATCACGCAGAATTGCCGCAGAATCTTTCGCTGATTTTCTGGTGTGCGGCGTTCTGGGCATCGGCTTCTGCGCTGCTCGCAGCCGCCTCGGAGAGTAAGTATTCCGCATACGGCGGCACATTTGTTATCTGCTATTTTCTGGTGATTCTGCATGAGCGGTACTGGAAAGTCTGCCATTATCTCGATCCGTTTGAATGGCTTTCGCCGCAGTGCACATGGCTGTTCGGGCAGGACAGCGTCATTCTGATGCTCGGCGGCATGACCGTACTGACAGGGCTCATGTACGCCTGCATTCTGGAAAGGAGGCTTTCGCATGGCTGATGCATTCCGGCAGGTATTCATGCTGACCGCTGTCAATTTCCGGCGCTGGCGCAGATCGCCGCAAATCTGGCTTGCATTCGGGCTGGGGTTTGTCGCGTGCTTCCTGCTGACGAATAAGACTGTTCTGTTTGCGCAGGAGCATGATACCGTGATGCAGATATTTGAGCCGTTCATCTGGACATTCGGCGATGCGAAATCCATTCTGCTGATTTCGCTCTGCCTGCTGCTGTTGTTTGCGGATATGCCAAGCCTCGGCGCAGAGGTTCCGCTGATGCTGATTCGCACGACGCGCCGCCGCTGGATGACAGCACAGATTCTTTATCTTGCGCTGGCAACGGTCATTTTCACCGCATTCCTGCTGCTTGCAAGCTGTATTCTATGTGCGCAGTACGGATATCCTGCCAATCAATGGAGCGAGACTGCCGCAATTCTCAGCTATTCTCCGATCGGGCAGAAAATCGCCGTTCCGGCGTTTGTCAAGGTGCTGGAGTTGACATATCCATACCCATGCACCGTGCAGATTTTCCTGCTGATGCTTGGATATTCGATGACACTTGCCGGATTGATGTTTCTCGGCAATTTGCTGCGTGCGCGGCTCGGCATGGTACTCGGCATTGTGTTCAGCGGCTTCGGACTGTTTCTGAATCCGGACATTATCACGCAGTGGTTTCATCTGTCCGTTTATCAGTCCCGCCGCGCAAATATCCTGTTCGGCTGGCTCTCGCCGCTCAATCATGCGACCTATTATATGCACAATTTCGGCTATGACAATCTGCCGCGTCTGCGGGAATCCTGCCTCATTTTTGCGGGCGCTGCCGCAGTATTATTTCTGCTTGCGTTTTGGCGCGCAAAGAAATATGCATTTTGCTTTACTGGAACGGAGAAATGAATATGAACGAAAATACGGGCATTTCAGTATCCCATGTCTATAAATCCTTCGGGAAGGAAACGGTTTTGCGTGATGTGTCGCTGACGGTCAGCCGCGGCGAAATTGCAGGGCTTGTCGGGAACAACGGCAGCGGCAAAACCGTGCTGATGAAGTGTATCTGCGGCTTTCTGCGTCCGGAAAAGGGAGAGATCACAGTCGGCGGCAAACGCATCGGCAGGGACTGCGATTTTCCGCCGGAACTCGGACTGATTATCGAAACACCGGGCTTTCTGCCGAGCATGTCGGGCTACCGGAATCTGCGGACGCTGGCGGCGCTGCGCGGTTTGATCGGAAGGGCGGAGATTCTCGATACGCTGCGGCGCGTCGGGCTGTACGACGCAAGGCGCAAATCTGTGTCAAAATATTCGCTCGGTATGCGGCAGCGACTCGGCATTGCGCAGGCGATCATGGAGAATCCGGATGTGCTGATTCTTGATGAGCCGTTCAATGCGCTCGATGCGAAGGCGGTCGCGGAGATGCGTGCGCTGCTGCTGGAACTGAAATCGCAGGGCAAAACGATTCTCCTTGCGAGTCACAACGCAGAGGATATCCGCACGCTTTGCGATCATGTTTACGAAATGGAGGTGCAGACTGCATGAGATTTATTCAGATCATCACCGCATTGATTTGCGCGTGTCTGCTTTGTATTTCGGTATCTGCCGAGGAACTGCCGGAGCAGAATGATTTACCGGAAACCGACCTGAAAGCAGCACCGGTTCTGCTGATCGACAATGCGCATATCTACGAAAATATGCAGCAAAGCTATGCGCAGGGCTATGAGCCGCTGATTGACGGCGATACTGCGGTCATTGTGCTGCCGCTTTGCTGCGAGCATGACGAAAAGCCGGAATCTGTCCGCATCTCCGTGAAATTGCAGCCGGATTCGCCGTTCATCGTACGCAATTATGAGCAGACGGTTCCGCTTGCCGTGCATTCTGATACGGACGGGAATGCGCATGAAATCTATCTTGCGCAGTTCCGGCTTGCGATGCAGGCAGAGCGCATGAACGGCTGTTATCCGGTGATGCTGCAAGTTGCCGATTTCGCCGCATATACAGTCTATGTCAACATTACGGACGGGATTGATCCCAATGCAATAGTTACGGAACCGCAGCCTGAAACCGTTTATGAACCGGAACACAAAGAGGAACCGGTCATCCTGATGCCGAAAATTCTGGTGCAGAGCGTTGACGGCGGCAGCGTGCAGGCAGGCGAATCCGCCGAACTGCATATCACGCTGAAAAATACTTCACGCACGGAAGCCCTGCAAAACCTGACACTGACTGCTTCCGCAGCAGCGCCGTTTTCGCTGCAAAGCGCCGATACGCTGTATTTTGAACAGATCGCTGCAAATGCAGAGTTCGAGGCAGTTTTTGTTTGTCAGGCGGCATCCGATACGCCTGCCGGAAGCTATACGCTGCCGCTGCAATTTGATTTTGCATACGGAAAAGGTATGACCGGAGCAGGCAGCGGCAATGTCCGCCTGACGGTCACTCAGCCGGTCAGAATGGAGTTTCCGGCTGTCGTTTTTCCGGCAGAAGCGATTGTATCCGACCGGCTGGAGCTGCATATTCAGGCGATCAATCTCGGTGCTGCGGCGGCGCAGAATGTCCGTGCAGAGCTGACATGTGACGGACTGCTGCCGGAGGGGACGGCGTTTCTCGGAAGCATCAGCGGCGGAACATCCGCGGAAAGCGTGCTGAATGTACAGGTTACGGCAAAGCGCGGCGCGGAGCTCTACGGCGAAACAACAGGGCAGATCGTATTTACCTATGAGGATGCATCCGGCATCGAACATACAGAATTGCAGGATTTCACGGTCATGCTGAAATCGCCGTTTTCCGAGCGTCCGGCACAGCCGAAACAGGCATCGCCGAAATACTGGGTCTGGATTATGGCAGGCATCGGCGGCGGCATTCTGGTGCTGACGGCATATCTGATCGTCCGGCACAGAAAGCGGGTGCAGCCATGAAGCTGCTGCGGCTCTGGCGGCAATATGACAGCATCAAGGCGGCGGTGATGCTTTTTGTATCGGCAGTCATTCTGATCGGATACTGTATGCATGCTGCGGCGGGATATGCGGTCATTCTGCGGACGCCGACCGAATACATCTGCACCTTGCCGAAGGACGCTGATACGCTTTTGCTGCGGCTTGCGCAGAATGATTCTGTCACGGGCTACTGCCGGCAGAAGAAGTCAGCTCTGATGCAGGACGACCGCACACTGACCGTAACGCAGCTCTCAGCAGCGTATCTCTCCGACTGTTACGGCATCACGGAGCAGGGGCGTATGATCTTTGCAAATGCGGCGGCGTTTTCTGCATTCTGCGGCGATACAGAACAAAATTCGGTGCAGGTGCGCGGCACGCTGGACGGCAGGCAGTATGCAGCAGAAATCATCCGCACGGATGCACTGCCGGACGGTCAGCCTTTGGCGGTCATGGCAGCAAGTGCCGCAGAGCTGCATGATGCATCCGAGCTGCGTATCTGCATGACAGAACCGGATGCTGCGGCGCTCGAACAGCTCGGGCTGCATATTGTCAATCCGGAGGTGCAGCTTGCCGCGGAATATGAGAAGCAGCTTGTTTTGCAGCGGATTCGGCTCGGCGCGCTGGCGGCATTGCTGTCATGCATCGCGGCAGCGGCGTTCCTGCAATTATACCGGACTCAAACCAAATCATAAAACAGAAATCCGCATCTCAGGATTGAGGTGCGGATTTTTGTGCGATTCAGAAAGCAGTGCGCTTTGCATGTATCAGGCAGCCGATATGTTTCTAACAGGGTGCGAGAAGAAGCGCCTGATTAAAAGTGATTATTACAGAAAGAGTCGCCGATGTGTTCAACCACACCGACGGCTGTTCTCTATTATGGATTGTCATGAAGAAATATGCATTGGGTATGTCCAGTTTTTTGCTTCACTGATCTTCGCAGAAATGTCGTCCAAGGATGGAATCGCACTGTTTTCCGGATCAGTATTATGGAATCCCGGTGTGCCGTATTTATGATAATGCAGATCATCGGTATACCGGATAATATCGCCGATAAGCTGATCGTATTCAGATGATTTCTGTTCAGCAGTGTTTTCTCCGGCGCTTTCTATTCTCATTTCTACGTATTGCCGTGCTTTCTGTTGACAGCTGCTTCTAATATTCCTGATTTCATCACTTGTAAGTTCATGATCCGAATGTGCGATCGCATAATCCGCAGAAAAAGCCATGAGAAAATCCGATTCTGTCGGGGGATTCGGTAAACCGAGTGCGCTCCAGTCGATCTGTGGGTTTTCCCATTCCTTCGGTGTATGTTCGGAAATATAGGCATCATAATAGGTTTGATCTGCAAGATATTGAGTCACAGTCAGTTCGGTCAGTTCAAACTCATATTTCAGTCTGATTGTGGCATTAATTGCATTGATCTCCTGCTCCCCGAGTGGATAGTCTGTACCACCGCGCGTATCCCCGGGGATAATATCTGCCTGCTGTAATTGTTCGCTGCTGAGCGGATAACTGTTTGTCAGTTCGTTCAGTTCATAATAGAAAATCAAGTTTGCCAGCGCACCGTCTGCCAATGTGAAAGCTCCGTCAAGATCAAAATCACCGACTGCCACTGCTTCGGTTACTTGCTCTTGATTCATGACAGTCACCACGGCAGTTGTTTCTATTTCCAACAAAGGTTGTGTTTCATTGATCGTTACGGATGATTGCATGGGAACAGAGTTGGACTCTGTCACTGAATTTACAGTCAGAGACTGCTCAACAGCAGTATCTTGTTGATTAATTATAACAGGTTGTGTACTCGTAGAAATCGCTGCTGTGTCACTATCAACCGTTATATTTTCGACAGTCTCAACCGGAACACTGGAAAGCTGCTGCATTTCATTTCGTTGAACGTGCAGCACAACTGCACCGACTGTAACCGCAACCATGATACCGGCTGCAAGGCTGCCCCATGTAAGAAGCCGCGGCATCCGCTCCGCAGCTTTGTGCCTGCGGGACGGAACCGGCTGTATAGCTTTCGTATGTATCCATGCTTTTTCGGATTCACCGCATTTCTGCATCAGCCGCATTTCAAAATCCGGCGGGAACCGGTGCGGTGTATCGTGAATCTGCTCCTGTGCGATGCACAGCATCGCAGCTTCTAATTGTTCTTCAAATTGTTTGTTCAGCATCCGTATCACCCTCATAAATCTGTTTCAGGTGCGCCAGCGCGCGGCGCACTCTTGAATTGGCTGCATCCTCCGAAATCCGAAGCTGTTCAGCGATTTCCTTGTATGTCAGACGCTCCCAGAAGCGCATCCAGAGAAGCTGCTGCTCTGCCTGCGGCAGTTTGCGGATCATCTCTGCAAGCGCATGTGCTTCATAGACAGCGGAATCGCTTTCCGTCAGAAGCAGAGTGATCTGGTTTTCCTCGGTATTCATGTCCGCAGTGAGCTGATGCTGCATTCTGCGGCGCAGGTCTAAAGCCGTATTGCGCGTCATAACAAAAATCACAGCACGCATTGCATCGGGTTGATCGAAAGGCAGTTTTTCAGCTTTTTCAATCATTTTCAGCAGCGTTTCCTGTACAGCATCCTCGGCATTCTGCTGCTGCCTGAGAATACTGAATGCAATTTGATACATCAGACTGCCGTATGAATGAAACAGCTTTCGGATTTGCTCTGAACGGTGCGCGTGTTGATTGCCGGCATTCATGATTCACGTCCCCTTTCATAATCTAAACGCATGAGGAGCATGATTTCCGTCATATCCAGATGAAATTTCGGCGATTTGTATGAATGGCGGCTGCAAATACATGTGATGCTTGTATGCTGTTTCAATACGGCAGAGGAATGCACTTCATTGAACGAAGCAGATGCTGATTTCATCGTTCAAAAGTCTCTGAAACATGATATAATAGAAGAAACTGCTGATTGATAACAGAAAAATATTTATTCGATGCTGTTAGTTTTTGACCGGAAACGGTGTCAAATAAAGTGAGGGTGAATCATACAGCGAAAGGAGGACGCGCAATGACCGAAGAGGAAAAGCTGCTGCGGCTGTTTCAGACACGCGATGAACGGGCACTCAAAGCCGCTGAACAGCAATACGGGAAGCTCTGCTGCACAATGGCATACTGGATTCTGGGCGATCGACAGGATGCGGAGGAATGTGTCAATGATGTGCTGATGAAGCTCTGGGATACCATTCCGCCCGCAGCACCGCGCTCCCTGACAGCTTTTGTCTCCGGTATTACACGAAATCACGCGCTGAATATTCTCCGCGCGAAAAACAAGGCAAAACGCGGCGGAAAGCAATATGATGCAGCGCTGGATGAGCTTTCGCCCTATCTCAAATCAGACGAAAATCTGGAGGACAGGCTTGACACTATCGCCTTGCAGGATGCGATCAACCGATTTCTGGAAACGCTGCCGGAGGAAACGTGCATGATTTTTCTTGCGCGCTATTATTCCATGCAGCCGATCAAAGAGATTGCCGCAGCGCATGCCTCAACCGTCGGGCGTGTGCAGATGATTTTGAAACGAACCAAAGAAAAACTCCGTGTATTTCTCGAAGAGGAGGGTTTATTATGAAGCCGCAGGATTTTATGGAAGCACTCGGCGGTGTATCGCAGGAAAAGCTGGATGCATTGGCAAAATGGCAGGAAGCCGGAACACCGATCACCGGCAAAGCGCCGGCGCGGGAAAAACGCATCACGCAGACTGCCGCTGAATCTGTCCCCGCACAAAGAAGGAGAGAAACTATGAAACAGAAAGTCAAAAAGACAACTCCTGTGACACGGCTTTTCCCGTGGAATATCGGGATCGGTGCAGCCGTTGCCGCCTGCGCGGTGCTTGCAGTATCTGTCGGAAAAGAAGCAATCGCACGGAACAATCAGATGCAGGTCGGCAGCAATGCCGGAATATCTGTGACGGAGCAGCTTTCTGAGCGTGAACCCCTGCCGATTGAAGTCCGCGCCGCAGACGGCATTGACATTGACATGAATCTGCCGGCGGGCGGCAAGGCGCAGGTCCTGCGCAGCATCGGCGATGCGCAGCCGTGGATTGATCTGCTGAAACAGAGCGGCGAATACGGCAGAGAGACCGGCGAGGGCTTTCACCCGTGCCTTGAGATACTGCTCGAAAATGAAAAAAGATATCTCGACCGTGATATCATCATATGCGCCGTGCCGTATCGCTTCGTACAAGGTGACAGCGGCGTGGCACAGCACGCATTCTTCGGCGGAACGATTACCGAAAGCGGCAAGCTGACTGTTGATACCGGCATGGTGACGGTCAGCAAGGAAATGCGCCCGCTGATGCTGCAAGATACTAAGGCGTACTGCATCTGCTTCACCGTGCCGAAAAACACCGTGCCGGAGATCACCGGCTTCACATTTAACAATCAGATTTATGACTGTACCGCGCCGCTGCCCGATGACATCCGCTCGGAACATGATATGACAGGATATCTGGCAGAGCTGCCGGAATATCAGGCATATGCGCAGCGGTTCACGAACGAGCTGTATCTCCGCTGGGCTGAGGATGAAATTCAGACCGCGGATGCAGCCGACCTGTCGCTGCCGGAGGACTGCAAAGAGGTGCAGGCTGCTGAAACCGAAATACTGCCGGAACCGTTTTCTGCATGGTACTGGGTCAGCTATCACGGAACCTCTATCCCGCTGGAACCGCGCATAGATGAAAAATGTGCTGCAACGGCTGACCTCATCCGTACTGCCGCAGACGGCGAACAGTATCTGACCGGCGATCCGGAACAGAATCAGACCGCGCTTCATACGCAGCTTTCAAAGGAATGGCTCGAAACCGGTTTTGACGAGCAGCAGATCACTGACCCCGTTTCCGGTACTGTCTTTTCGATTGACCCTGATCATCCGGTACAGGATATGCTCTTTATCGGTGTGCCTGCATGTGCAATGCCGGACAATGTTGTGCGCTGGGCATTCCACAACGGCACGATTACACCGTCCGGCAAGCTGCATCTGGATTTCAGCGTGCAGACGGTCAGCGACACGGCAATCAAGGCGCTTAACACAGAATACAATGCCGATACGAATTTCTATTTCTTTATCTCGATTCCGGATGGTTCGATTCCGGAGCTGACGGACTGGGATATCACGTTCAGCACATACTATACGAGTGCCGAGCCGGATGCATACACCGCAGAGGCACCGGAGAAAATCGGACTCGACGGCATGAACCGCAGGGATTCGTGGCTCAGCCGGCAGCCGGAGAGCGTGAGCTACTGGAACAGTGTGCTCGGTGCAAAGTATATCACCCCGATTCCGGAGAAGCAGCCGGACACAGTGACACTCACGGACATTTCTGCATGCCTGATCGAAGAAACGCCGCTTGAGAATAAGCCGTTTTTCTCCTGCCTGCAATGCGGAGAAACTGATAACATCACGCTGACGCTGCCGGTTCACGATGCAGACGTCGCAGTCGCGCTGAGCGATCTGCATGTTTCCGCGGACGGAATCCTCTCGCTGACGCTGAACGAATACTACGAAAAGCGAGACGTAGACCTGACGCAGGATACTGCATGTTTTCAGTGGGTGCTGGGTGTTCCGCACGGCAGCCTGCCGGAGATCAAAGATATGGTTGTGAATCGTGTGATTTGTGAGAATGAAGATGCATTTCGGCAGATTGCCGGTCAGCTTTGCACCGTGACAACCGAATAAACCAATAGAGATATTTTCCAGCCCCGTAATTGCCCCAATTACAGTGAGACAAGCAAATATATCAGTTCACGCCCGTCAAGAGGAAGCACTTGACGGGCGTATCTTATAGCAAATGAAATTGAAATGCTCAGACATGAACGATGAATCCGGATTCTGATTTTCTGTGTCGTTTTTGTGAAATTTACAGTTTCCTCTTGACAAATCAATTTATATCTGATACAATATAGTTGTACAAGATATATGAGAGGAGGACTATTGTATGGATTATGATTATCGTGAAGCAATGAAGCTCGACAATCAGCTTTGTTTTCCGGTCTATGCTGCATCCAGGGTTATCACATCGCTCTACACGCCGTATCTGAAACCGCTCGGATTGACATATACACAATATATTCTGTTTCTGGTGCTGTGGGAGAAGGACGGGCTGACCGTCGGAGAAATCTGCAAACGCCTGATGCTTAACAGCGGCACGCTCTCCCCGATCCTCAAAAAGCTCCGCGATCAGGGATACATTATAAAGCAGCAGAGCACTGCCGATGAGCGCTCGTTTATCATTATGCTGACCGACAAGGGCAGGGA
>JAEEGL011438680.1_pt1 | contig 47284 bp, 46 predicted proteins | sample 9134231 | NCBI WGS metagenome assembly JAEEGL01 (sample SAMN16246548, study PRJNA631951) | gut metagenome | biome: gut microbiome; feature: rumen; material: fiber-attached | host: Bos | place: Iran: Karaj | collected 2018-10
TCCGAAAAAATCACTGGATTTTAGGCCGTGAGACTGGGTGGTGATGCTCCGAATTTTGTAGTCGAAGCATTGAGTAGAATCAACGGCACAAGTACAGCCAAGCTATACGCAGCCGTGATGCCATTGATGCCGTCCATGAAGTTATACACGTCTGTTGCACCAACAATCACCACCAGCGCAACGATGCCGATCAGCACCTGCCAATACCATCCCAACACGCTGAACCACTGGACATCCAGTGCCCTCAAGCTAACCATCATCACGGCCGTTGCCAAAAACTGCACCACCAGACGCACTCCGTCCGGCAACGACTGCACATCATCCCAAAAACTCACGCCGCAGATGAGCACCAGGCCGATGACAAACGGCAAATACTCCAGCACCATGCCCCAATTCCCCAGCACCATCTGCCATACCATCCATACCAGGATAGAAATGGAGAAGATAATGCCGCCACCGCGCAACACGATTGTACTATGACTCGACCGCTCGTTCGGCTTGTCAATGATGTTGCATTTGTCCGCGATGCGGAAATACAGTAACTCGGCCGCCAGCAGAATGGCAGCAATAATGATGTATGTGTACCACATAAGATGTATTGTTTCTTAATTGAATTAATAGTCTTACAAATCCGTTTTTAAGCCCATTTTTGTCAGTCGCCTTTCCAGCAGCTTCGCATCCATTTCCGGGCGATAGGTCCACAAGAGCCGGCACAAATCACATATTTGCCCGAGGCCGATGCCCCCTCTCACTCCTCTCCCCCGAACAAATACCCCTGCACATACGCCAGGATCATTCCCAGGGAGCTTGTGTCGTAGAAGACCTTGTAGCGCCTCCGGGCGTGGAGGAGGTTGGAGATGATGCCGAGGCGCCTTTGGAAGAGGGACTTGCCGCCCGTGGTGGCCGAGGGGATGTCCCAAAGGCTCGATTCCAGGAGTTCGTCTGCTTCCTCATCCATGGGGAGCTCGAACGGTACGCTCGCTCCGAGCAGGCGGCAGGAGAGCCTTGTCATCGATTGCGCAAAGCGCTGCATGCCGAATTCATCGGTATAGCGCCAGAAGCGCTCCCAGTCCAGCGACGGATTCTTGCCGATGAATAAGGCCCAGTCGCACAGGAGTTTGATGGGCATATATTCATTCAAAAAATGCCGATGTGCATGATGCGTCAGGAAGACAGCATTGAACATCGCGGAAGCCTGTCAGCAAATCCCCAATCTCATGCAAAAGGGAACGCTCGGACGGCCGTTGTCCGCACAGTCGTACTCAGCAAAAAACTCCGACTCCACCGCCTCCCAATCTATCTGCTTGGATAGAAGGACCAGCTCGTGGTTCATTTCGATGAAACTATCCAATGCTACTTCGAAGATGGACATCTGATGCTCCTTGGGTGTTTTGCCTATCATTATGCTTCAATTATTTGCAGATTTCTGACTACAAGATGAGCATTATTCACAAATCCAACACGTATTATTCGAACTTATTCAACTGAATTTCAATTGTTTCCGAATAAGGCAAAGGCAACTACAATCATGATGCCTTTGGGGCTCCTATCATTTCTTTATCCAGTCGATTGCCCAAATGGCTTTTAGATCTTCCTTGAGTTGCGCTCTGAAGTCTTCTAATAACGTCTGTTCTTGCTTAACATCACAGGAGAAAGCTGCTCCTAAACACTGCGTCTCTTGCTCCGTGCTATTCCTTGTTATAGTAATCATAAGCCATTCGTCTTTAATTGCGTTCGAAATAACGATGATTGATGTCTGCCAAAAAATAATGCTTACGCTTCAGCCAAACAAAACCATCGCCCTTTGTTATTACCGCCACATCTACAGGTCCACCTACAGTTTCCTCATCAGTGGTTATATGCCTTTTCAAACAAGTCATTCTCACAAGATTTTCAGCCATATCACCCAAATCTTCTTTACCCAGACTACCCACCATATCCAACAGTTTATTCACATAGTTGGTATCAATATAGTTATCCATGCTCTTTTTGTATAAATCTAGATACTTGTGCACATCAATACCAGCTACCACCTCCTTGAGTTCATCTGGTGCCCCAGCCTCTTCCAGTCCTTTCAGCAATTCTTCCTTTATTAGGCTCACAGAATCAAAATACCGTGAATAAAACTGCTGCCTTAGCGTGTCATCCACACCCCTTACCACTGTATTAGCCACATCTGTCTGTGCGAATGGCGCCACACAACTACCTTTTGTTTCTGATACCTTCCACTCAGTATCATAAGACAGTTTCAATCTACCATCTATGGCAAGGCTAACTGAATAAGCGTGATAAGAAGGAAATAACTCGTTCTCTCCATATCCCCAAAAGATGAGTTGTGTTTTTGTGAGATAGACATGTGTATTGGAAACAACGACTTTATAAAGTGCTTTCGAAAACTTTTCCACGAAATCTTCCGGGCAATCTTTTTTATCTGTCAGCTCTTTCAGCACTTCTTTAAATTGAGCAGACGCATACTTCATATAGTCCTCATAGGAATAGTCCTTGAAGTCTTCCGCTTTTTCTATTCTTTCATACTGTTTCTCAATCATATGAACAAAGGTAAGGATCGCATCTATAACATCCTCATCTCTTGCCTTTTCTATCTCCTTTCCATCCTTCTTCAGTTTTTCTACAACAGAGCCCAATGCCTCATTCAAAAAACTTTGTACCATATATTTTGAATCTGCCAACTGCTCTTCTGTGAACCGAGATAGAATGGTCGCTCGCACATAGCTCCAAAAATCACGGGCATAATCATCAACAGTGTCAAGAACTTTATCACCAATGCTTTTTCTATACATCTTGATGATGTCCTCCCACGCAATACCCTCAAAAGCCAATGATCCACAAAGAGCTACCCCGACAGGATGAACTTTTGACAGTTCAAAAATCTTATTCGCATGATTGGTTATCTTCCTTGTCGAAGACACTGTATGGGTAGCCGCACTATCTGCTGCAAACGCTACTCCTTGCTTGTTTATTATACCAACAATCGCTGTCATATCTTATATTATTCCATATTGATTTGCCATTCGGCCACGTTGTCATTGAAGATTCTAACGCCAAATACAGCCCACAGCATACCGTCACAATATGCCTGTGCCGGATTAACTTCTTGGATTGTATTCATTGTAGTCATTCTCATACATCATCCTTCTGACATCATCACCTCTCCCCTCCCTTCACCCCCTCATACAACCTCTCTATCCCCTCAATCATCCTATTGACCAGCCGCTCCTTCCCGGGGATTCTGGCGCAGTTGGAGCCGTTGATGAGGTGGAGCCAGGTGTGGTCGATCAGTTGCACGCAATCGCCGTGGTAGATGTCGTTGTAGGTGGACAGCTCTTTGGAGTGCCGGATGCGCTTCGTGACGACGGGTGCAAACTCAACAGAGCTCAAATCATAACGGCCGTAGAAGCGAGGGTAATTGCCTCCTCCGGCATCCAGGAAAGTCCCGTTCAAATAATACGGCAAGAAGTTGGGCCGACAATCACATATTGCATCAAACCTGAAAACACACCACCCGGGCCACACGTACCAGCCATCCTCGCGGATGCGTTCAACGCCATAGAAGTCACGGTCTCCCAGTTTGTCGATAAACGAATAATCCTCCATCGGGAAAACATCGTGGTCGATGAGGGCGAACCATACGGGCTTTTGCTGCTTCAGGAAGTGATAGAACATCCAGTTCAGGGCAGCACCGTGTGACACTCCGTTTCCGAATATTCCGTGGCAGATCAACTTGTCGATGAACATAGGAACGGGCACATATCCGACCTTTTCCCTGTCACAGATCTCCTTTATCTGCTTTCGTGCGCTTTTGCTTGGCGAATTGTCCACCACTACATGCAGGTAGCTCTTATCCTTCACATGCAGTTTTACCAGCTCTATTTGCTTTTCTATCAACCGAACGTGGTTGTATGCAACGGTAATGACATATACTTCCAGCCCATCAGGGGCAAAAGAATCGACCGGCCTTCCCATGCGTGACAAGAGCCATACATACTTCCCATACTGGTTAAACACCCAGCGTTTGAATGCCGTTAAGCCCATAATCCGCCTACCTCCCCTTCTCCACCACCTGCACAACGCCCTCTCGCAGCCGCAGCACCCACACTCTAAATGCATCTTTGGGAAATATCATCAAATGCCTGAAGCTATCCCGGGTATTGTTCCAAAGGGAGATGGCCTTGTACACAACCACCGGATACTTCTCATAATAGCTCTTGTCCCGGTTATGGCCGAAGTTACCCGTCTCCAGAATAAAAGACAGGACCCGCTCTGCCTTCCGGCTCCATTTCTTTTTGGCCGAATACAGCGGCATCGCTTCCTTTGGCATCCCGAGCCAGTCAACCGCCAACGCTGCGAAAGTTTCCCACTCTGTCAGAATGCCCATTTCACGCAATCTGTCATACAGGAGCCAACGATCTATTTCGCTTTTAAAGGTCCACAAGAGCCGGCTAAATATGGCTCAACAACAACTTCATCCCTGCCGAATCTGGAGTAAAAGCAACACCTAAGGACGATGCAGGAATCAGCAGGGTCTCACCCTGACGAAGCGTAGCCACATGGGCTATTGTGGCGCCGCGGCAGCCAGCCTCGAAGCTTGGTTCAGTATCCGCTAGCGTGCCAGAGCCTTCCAGGCACATCACAACGACAAAAGAGTCGGTGTCGATGAGGTCCTGTCTGAAAGGTCTGTCGATATCCAGCAGCAACGTATGGAACCAAGGGCTTCGCACCAGCGGCACCATCATGTTCTTCAGCGGTTGGTAATGCGTACGGTAGTCCGGAAGCACTTCAAAGTCGATGGCGTCCATCGCAAGTTCCGTGTGCAGCGCCCGCGGTTTTCCGTCCAGGCCCAAGCGATTATAGTCGAAGATGCGGTAGGTCAGGTCCGATGTCTCTTGAATCTCGGCCAGCATACAGCCTTTGCAGATAGCGTGGATGCGCCCGGCCGGTATGGAAAAAACATCTCCGGGGCGAACTTCGTAGCGCGCAAGTACTTCTGTGATGGTACCGTCTGCCACACGGGCGGCATATTCCTCGCGATTCACCTCCTTTGCCCAACCACAATAGAGTGCAGCACCGGGATCGGTCTGAATGACATACCACATCTCGTTCTTCCCTCTCTGACCCGGATGCCGCATTGCCGCCAGTTCATCGCTGGGATGCACCTGGATGGACAGATCTGCCGCAGCGTCAATAATCTTCACGAGAACGGGGAACGTATCTCCAAACCCCTCGTAAGAGGATTTCCCTACCAGTGCATCCTTGTACTGATGCACCAATTCTGTTAAAGACCTCCCTTGCAGGGGTCCTTCCGCCACACAAGTCACATGCTCTGGATAACCAGAAATCTCCCAACTTTCTCCTATTCGATGCAAACTGGCCTCGATATGCTTCAAGGGCAGGATCTTCTCTCCTCCCCACACCATCTCTCTTAGAAATGGCTCGAACTTGATCGGGTACAACATCATTATTACAGCCCCTGGACTTTACTCCGCAGAGAACTCGCGAATTCTTTGCTCTTCAGAACGCTTGCAGACCAATATCTGGCCGTTCTTTTCACTGACGATATAACCGTCCAAGCCCTGAAGAACCACCTTACGAGCGTCTTCTGTATGCACTACACAATCATGGCATTCATAAAGCCGAACCTTGCCCACTGCGCCATTCCCGTCAGCATCTTTCTGCAGTTTGTCATGCAACGATGCCCAATTCCCCAAATCGCTCCACCCAAAATCTGCAGGATGGGTATAGACAAGACCTTCCTTTGATGCGGGTTCCATCACGGCAAAGTCGATGGAAATCTTTTCGCACTGCGGGAAAATACCGGACACATCGCCTGTCGCCATAATCTTATCCATGTCAGCGGCAATACCGGGCTTGTACATCTTGATACAGTCGGAGATGGTTGCCAAATTCCACACGAAGATTCCTGCGTTCCAAAGATAATTCCCGGCTTCTACATACCGTAAGGCCGTCTCATGGTCAGGCTTCTCCTTAAAAGCCTCAACGGGACATATCTCTCCATTTGTTGCAGGCAGGGCCTCCACATATCCATATCCCGTTTCGGGTCGTGACGGTTTAATGCCGATGGTTACAATGGCATTGTGGCTATCAGTGTATTTAAGCGCATTGCCTATCACCCTCCGGAATTCCTCTGGATTCATCACCACAGCATCAGCCGGAGTTACCACCACATTGGCATTAGGATCTTCCTTCTTGATACTCCAGCAAGCCCAAGCGATACAAGGAGCCGTATTACGTGCCGCAGGCTCTGCCAGAATATGCGAAACGGGAATATCCGGCAATTGTTCCCGGACAATACTCACGTACTTCTCATTGGTCACTACCCAGAAATTTTGCATAGGGCAGATTCCCTTGAAACGGTCAACGGTCAGTTGAATCAACGTTCTTCCGCATCCAAGAATATCAATGAACTGCTTCGGATATTCGGGAGTACTCAACGGCCAAAAGCGGCTTCCTACGCCGCCTGCCATAATAACTATGTGATTATTTCTCATTTGTTTTCAGTTTATTAGATTTAGTCACAAACAACGCGTAGCATAATACCACTACAAAGCAAACCAACGGTACAAGATAACTCATATTGATGTTTCCCGTGGCATCACTCACAAGCCCCTGCACAGGCGTGAGCAGGGCACCACCCAGGATAGCCATAATCAACCCGCTGGCTCCTATCTTGGTGTCATCTCTATGCTCATTCTCCGACACCGAACCCAGCGCTATCCCATAGATAGTCGGAAACATCAGGCTCATAAACACACTGATAAGAATCAAAGCCACAACGGAAACCCATCCTCCGGTAATTACTACCAGCATAGCGCACAAGGCACTCAGCACCGCACCAGTTGCCAGCAAACGCTGCGGAGTAATGAATTTCATTAACCAAGTATAAATGAACCTCGAGGTGCAGAAACCGATGATGGAAATCAGATAAACCGTAGCTGCTTGAGCCTCTACGTATCCCAGTTCCTTCATCACCAAACGAATGGTGAAACTCCACACACCTATCTGTGCTCCCACGTAAAAGAACTGAGCCACTACACCCCAAATATATCGCTTATTCTTAACCAATCTCCGGAATGTTGCTTTGAGTGAGCCTTGCTCCGCACTATCCTTCCCTTCAGGCATCTTGGCAAACAGCATCACCACCATAATGACCAGCAACACAACACCAACTGCCGCATAAGTACCACTTACTGAGTACAGCGATATATCCTGCAAGATGAAGTACTTGCTTACCAGAATACCCAAAATGCTTCCAATCGGGTTGAAACTCTGGGCTATGTTAAGTCTCCTCGTTGCCGTTTCCTGACTTCCCATACTCATGATGTACGGATTGGCCGTGGTCTCCAAAACGGAACAACCCGATGCCAGAATATAAATGGCAATCAGATAGAAAGCATAACTCTCTACCTTGGCTGCCGGCAGAAACAGAATAGCACCTGCCGCATAGAGTATCAAACCCAGAACAACACCGCTCTTGTAGCTGTGTTTACGGATGAAAAGTGCTGCGGGAAAAGCAATACAAAAATAGGCCCCATAGAAGGCCATTTGTATGAAACTGGTCTGCAAGTCGCTCATCTGCATAATCTTGCGGAAAGCAGCCAGCAGTGTGTCGGTCATATTGTTGGCCAATCCCCATAACGCAAACAGGCTTGTTACGAGGATGAAAGGAAGCAAGTATTTCTTCTCTATGACCTTCATTACATTCCGGGTCTTCTGATAGTTATTTGTATTGCTTCTCCGTGTTCTTTACAGAACTGCGCACTGTCGTTCACCACACAGGCCAGGTAGCCGCCACCGCCTGCTCCGGGCATTTTCCAAGCCAGAACGGAATCTTTGTAGGTATCTATATACTCCTGGACACAGCCCTGGATCATAGCGGGGAACATAGCAGTTTGTGCGTTGAAGCTATCTGAGTATGCCTTAGCAAAGGCCGCGAGATCTTTGCACATAATGGCGTTCCAGCAATCATCAGCTGCTTGGGCTAAAGCCTTTACCTTGGTTTCGTTGATATCCTTACCTTCTACCACAGAACAACCGGGCCGACGAGGCTCCATAGGAATCATCACCAGATGTGCCTCCAGCCAACTCAAGACGGACTCATCATAGCAGGTCTCAATCTTTTCCGGCCAGAAGCGCTTATCATACCAATGCCGGCAAAGACCAGGAACGCAGATTCCTATTGAGTCCTGGGCTCCACTGATGATGCCGTCGCTGCGCTCCGGGTCGTTCTCAAAGCAAAACACCAGTTTGGCCAGCATCTCGGGGTCCATATTGGGAAGCTGATACGGCCATATCTTTTTTATCACATTGCGCGTAGAAGTGCTGAGACCACACCTTTCCCGTACCTCAAATGTGGGCTCCAACGAAATGGTAATTGCCCATCCAGGGGCATAGCAGCTCACATACGGCTGGTCAATCCAAGTCCCTGCCAAATCCAAGCGCGTTGGTATCCGGCAAGGACTTTTCTTCAAATCAGTCGACGACCGTGCTGCCAACCCTTCGTGCGGGTCGCGCGAAAGCACCACATACTCAATCCCCCTCTCCTCGCAGAACCGCTTCTTATCTTCATTCCCTCCATCACTATTCACGACAAGGATATCCGGCTTCAACGCTTCAACTGTAGGAACAAAGTCCATGACACCACTACCGGCATTGATGAAGGCATCCTTGACATAGCGGATGCTCTTCACCATAAACAAGCGTTCCTGCTCGGAGTAGATGGTCTTATGGTGTTTATAGCCTTCTATGGTCTTGTCACTTCCAATTCCGACGTACAAGTCACCGTACTCGGCTGCCTGGCGGAAGAACTCTATGTGGCCACTATGCAACAGATCGTAACAACCTGATACAAAAACTTTTTTGGGCATTATCTTTCTGCTCTCATCGGATTGTTGAGGAAGTCCTCATAACTCAAACGGATGCCGTCTTCCAGTTCGGTCTTGTAGGTCCAGCCAAGAGCAGCCGCTTTGCTCACATCAAGAAGCTTGCGGGGCGTACCGTTGGGACGGGTGGTGTCCCACTCAATGCGGCCTTTATATCCAACGACTTTTGCTACCAGCTCAGTCAACTCCTTGATGGTAAGTTCCTTGCCGGTTCCTGCGTTCACGGTTTCATCACCGCTGTAGTTGTTCATCAGGAAGACACAAAGATTGGCAAGGTCATCCACGTACAGGAACTCGCGAAGAGGCGATCCATCTCCCCAGCAGGTGACGGACTCTAAGCCTGCTACTTTAGCTTCGTGGAAACGACGGATCAAGGCCGGAAGCACATGCGAATGCTCCGGATGGTAATTGTCGTTGGGGCCATACAGATTCGTGGGCATCACACTGATATAATCAGTTCCGTACTGCTTGTTCAAGAATTCGCAATACTTCAGACCGGAAATCTTTGCCAGTGCATACGCCTCGTTGGTCTTTTCCAGTGCGCCCGTGAGAAGGCAGCTTTCCGGCATGGGCTGGGGAGCCATGCGGGGATAGATGCAGGAGCTTCCCAAGAACTCGAGCTTCTTGCAGCCGTTCTTCCATGCAGCGTGAATCACGTTCATTTCAAGAATCATGTTCTCGTACATGAAGTCTGCAAGAGCGCTCTGGTTGGCCACAATGCCGCCCACTTTGGCGGCTGCAAGGAAGACATATTCGGGCTTTTCTTCCTCGAAGAACTTCTCCACGGCCTCCTGGCGAGTCAGGTCAAGTTCTTTGTGCGTTCTGGTGATAATGTTGGTGTAGCCCTGGCGCTGTAATTCACGGACAATGGCACTTCCCACCATTCCGCGGTGGCCGGCCACGTAAATTTTACTGTTATTTTCCATTATTTCACAATTCCTTTCTCCAAGTATTCGGCAAGGTTGGTACGCACCTTAGCTGCTGCACCTTCAGCGGCCACTTTTGCGATGTCGTGTTCTACCATGAGCTTTACCAGCTGCTCGAACGTGGTTTTGTTTGGATTCCAACCCAACTTGGCCTTTGCTTTGGTAGGATCACCCCAGAGGTTCACAACGTCGGTAGGACGGTAGAAGTCCTCGCTGACGGCCACAACGGTCTTTCCTATGAGTTTCTCGGGGCCTTTTACCACAATACCCTTCTCGTTGATTCCTTCTCCCTCGAACTTCAGCTCCATGCCAGCATGTTTGAATGCCAGTTCGGTGAATTCGCGGACGGAGTGCTGTACACCCGTGGCAATAACGAAGTCCTCCGGCTTGTCGTTCTGGAGGATGAGCCACATGCACTCAACATAGTCTTTGGCATAGCCCCAGTCGCGGAGGGAATCCATATTGCCAAGGTATAGGCAGTCTTGAAGGCCCTGGCTGATACGGGCTGCGGCGAGAGTAATCTTGCGAGTTACAAAGGTTTCACCACGACGTTCAGACTCGTGATTGAAGAGAATGCCGGAGCAGCAGAACATATTGTACGCCTCGCGGTACTCTTTCACAATCCAGAAGCCGTAGAGTTTAGCCACGGCATAGGGGCTGTAGGGATGGAACGGGGTGTTTTCGTTTTGAGGGACTTCCTCCACCTTGCCATAGAGTTCACTGGTTGAGGCCTGGTAGATACGACAGGTTTTCTCCAAGTGGCAGGCACGCACTGCCTCCAACACACGGAGAACGCCAGTGGCATCCACGTCGGCAGTGAATTCAGGGCTATCAAAGGAAACCTGCACGTGGCTCTGGGCGGCCAAGTTATAAATTTCGTCCGGTTTAACTTTGTCCACCACTTTTACCAGCGACATGGAGTCTCCCATATCTGCATAGTGCAGGTGGAAACGCGGCTTTCCTTCCAAGTGAGCAATACGCTCACGGAAGTCAACGGATGAACGACGGATGATTCCGTGTACATCGTAGCCTTTTTCTAAAAGAAACTCAGAAAGGTATGATCCGTCTTGACCGGTCACACCCGTAATCAATGCTGTTTTCATGTTCTTAAAAAATATCATCTTAAACTCTTAAACCCTTGAACTACCGCAGAAGGACTTCATCGTCCTGAAGCGGCCGGTAGGCCCCATCTTTACTTTCGAAAAGCAGAGCCTCTCTCCAAGCAAATCAGAGAATGCCAACGATTTCTTTCTACATTGAGCATCCTCAAATCTCCGTTAGCATCCAATGTGACACGATCTGTCTCGTTTCCGAGATTGTCGTAGAATAACCACTGAATCTGACCTCGTAATATAACTACGGTTTCTGAACTGGTATGATGTCGTTGAATAAGCATCACAGTCCCCGGTTCCATTGCATTGAGCATCCTTGGGCACTTATCCTCCGGACCATTCCGCAGGTCCATGTTCATCCGCAGCCGCGGCGAGGCCTTGGCCTGTGCGGTCAAGTCATCCAGTATAGCTTGTGTAATCTTCATAGTTCTATTTCTTCAGTGAGGCCAGATACTCCTCATGCAAATGATAATACTTCTTCATAAACACCACATACGCCCCGGCCAGCACCAGTGCAGCACACACCAGATATATCCAGTGCGCCAGCAACGTATTCGGGCACAGATAGATGAATCCTAACGACACGGCCAGCTGCAGGCACATATACAGCAGACTGATCTTCACATGCCCAATCTTCAATTCATTCGCCATAATCTGGTACGCGTGCTTGCGGTGCGCCTCCCCGATATGCTCATGCAGCATAATGCGATGCAGAATCGTACAGCAGCCGTCAATGCCATACACCAGCAAGAATATCAGCCATGTCACATCGCCCGTCCGTACAATCAGTCGTCCGATAACAAACAACAAGAAGAAAGCAATTCCAACGCTTCCCACGTCCCCTGCAAAACACTTCGCTTTCCCCTTGGGCCTGAAGTTAAACCAGCTGAACACCAGCACCGCCAGCAGCACGACAACCAGTATCGACGGCTCAACAAAACCGCCCATAGGTGCAAAGTCTGTCGAAGCATTGAGCAGAATCAGCGGCACAAGTACAGCCAAGCTATATGCTGCCGTGATGCCATTGATGCCGTCCATGAAGTTATACACATCTGTTGCGCCAACAATCACGACCAGCGCAACGATGCCGATCAGCACCTGCCAATACCATCCCAACTCGCTGAACCACTGGACATCCAGTGCCTTCAAGCTAACCATCATCACGGCCGTCGCCACAAACTGCACCACCAGACGCACTCCGTCCGGCAACGAATGCACGTCATCCCAGAAGCTCACGCCGCAAATGAGCACCAGGCCGATGACAAACGGCAAATACTCCTGCACCATGCTCCAGTTCCCCAGCACCATATGCAATACCATCCATACCAGGATAGAAATGGAGAAGATAATGCCGCCGCCACGAAGCACGATGGTCGTGTGCGAACTGCGCTCATTAGGCTTGTCGATGATGTTGCACCTGTCTGCAATGCGGAAATATAGAAACTCCGCAGCAAGTAAAATGGCTGCGATAATCAAATATGAAATCCAGATATTCATAATCAAAGCTTATTAAACATCATTACGACGACTTTGGTTCTTTTTCAAGCACAACTTCCCCGCCTGAATCCACAGGCAATCACCCACGATAAATCCGCGAACACGTGTGCTCCTACTCGCCCATAAGCAATGGTCCTTTAACAAGATCATGAGCGTATCCGAGTTGGGATTTGAAGTCCGAACTCCGCCTCCACCGCCTCTCAGTCTATCTGCTTGGACAGAAAGACCAGCTCGTGGTTCATATCGATGAAACTTTCCAATGTTACTTTGAAGATGGACATTGATAATCAGTGGATGATTTGCCAATCATTTTGCTTCAACTATTTGCAGGTTTTCTACCACAAGACAAGCATTATTCGCAAATAAAGAAGGCGATATTTCGACTTATTTTGCTGAATATCTATAAGATTTGACTAGAGCGGGGACACCCTGTATTATTTATCGTATTGATTCTTCCTCGAATATTTCTCTCTCAACTTCATCAACTCCTTAAACCTCTCTATCCTCTCTTCTTTAATTTCTCCCGCATAATACAATTACTTGTTATACCGGAGCCAGTTGCAATACAAGCCTCTTTCTTCTGCGTCATATTTTGACGGGTTATGCTTATTGGTCTCAATAAACGCAACAATTTCCTGGTATTTCTTAAGCCATAATTCATCTTGTGTCATATAGCTTAGCCTTACGCCTCCTCCATATGGGGGACAAAGATGTATGAACAAAACTGCCAGATAGCCTTCAGATACTTCATCGCTTATATCCTCCACAACTTCAATTTCTTCCAGACAAAATGCTCCACCCTAACAATGGGCTCCCATATCACTTCTCCGGGATAGCTGGTCACAAAGCGCAAATTGCGTTTTAAACGCCTCCATGCTTGGCTGGCACGTCGTTTCAAATAGCCACCATTCGTTGAAATAGCCCCCATTCTTGGGTCTGCATGTCCGAAGTTGCCTGACATCAAAATCTCATTCATCAAAAACTGTCCATCCTTTTCTGAAGCCATGCATAACAGATAATCCTCAGACATCCCGAGCAACTCTCGTAACACATACATCAAAGCCCCGGCAAATCGCTTCATTCCAAGCAAAGAAACAATCTTCATCGTCTCTTCCTTTGGACGCACATGCTGCTCATTCCACGCCTTCAGCATGAAATAATAGTCCACCACTTGCCTCAAACCGACCCCTTCATCAATCAAGTGCCGATAGATATGATTCATCTGATAAATCACATCTTTTTCTACCTTCATACAAGGAATCTCCGCACCATCTAATTCAGCCAACGTCCTGCAAGAAACAATATCTCTAAAATGCTTTATAAAGCGTCTATTCCTGCAGGGCTCACTCATAAACGAAGGCCTGAAATGAACCTCAACCGGCACGCCGTTCTTATCCGTAAATCCATTGTGCAGCCAGCACAGCACATCCATGTTGTAGTTGGCGTCCACATACTCCAAGACCTCCTTCACAGGATGCTTGCTTTTCGCCTTTGGTACAACCCACACATCCACGTCCCCACAACTCCGGTGATTCTTCATCTCCGCGGGATAGTACCTGTAATTCGATTGCCCTTTCAGCACACACGCATTGAACCCGTCTTTATCCAGCTTGTCACAAACCTCGATGCACGTTTTAGTCGTCGCACTATTCTGCACTTCTATCAGCTGACATAGCCCTATCCACTGAAGCAATACCGGTTTAGGCGGTCGATATCCAGTTGGTAATCTGTCCAATCCCGACACCATAATCCCAACAACTGCATGACGTTGAGCCTCATCTAGGACAGACTGCCATTCAATAGAAGTAGGCACCCGAGACAAATGGTCACGAGTGCCCAATGTGACCTGCAGCAACTCTATAAACAAATCCCGCATACACCTTATTCCGTATTAGCGAAAGGACTCCAAAGTTCGCTTCAATCCCGCGCGCGCATCTACCGGCATTTTCTCAACTCCTATAGCTGCCTTTATTTTTGCATTGGAAGAGATATAGTTTTCTGTCAGTTTGCGCAAACGCTCAGGGTTCAGCGGCAGATGCAACCACCCACCAATCTTTGCCAAACCATTCATCAATCCCTTTGGCAACTTCCAGATACGCGCTTTCTTGCCTAGTGACTCGCAAATCTCTTCTATTAACTCATTGGTAGAGAGCGCCTCATCATCTCCCATATTGTAGATGCCGGAAGGCACATCCTTTGTCAACACACTATTCACAGCGAAGCAGATATTCTCCACCGATGTAAATGTCCTGTAATTCTCGAAAGCTCCCAAAGGCCAAGGGATGCCTTTCCGAACTACATTATACAGTAGATTCAGATTTCCCTTATTGCCAGGACCGTGAATCATACAAGGACGGAAGATATATACCTGCTTAGTTTCTTCGCCTGTTGAAGGATCCTTAAATTGGAAGGTGCGATTTGCCATACAGTTGAGAATATAATTCTCAGCAGCTATTTTGCTCTCTCCATAAGGGCCAACAGGTGCTGGTACCACATCCTCAGTCAACACACCCTCCACCCTATCAGCGGCCGCCTTAGCTGTACTGAAGAATACAAACTTCTTACACTTGGAATGAGCACAAAAATAGTCAAAAATCTTTATGGTCAGATCCCTGTTCACCTTGAAATACACATCTGCGGCACTCTTATTCTTGGTATCATGTGCCTTCCCTGCCAAATGGATGATGGCATCCACCTCGGGTATCTCCCCGGGCTTATCCAAAAAGTCCCAGGAAAAAGTGTAGCGGACACCATCTTTTACAGGAGAGATGATATCCAACCCATATATTGTATGCTCATCTTTAAGGGCATCTACTAAATTACTACCAACAAACCCATGGACTCCTGTTATAAGAATCTTCATAGTACAGATTATTAATTAAGCCTTTAATATCTATAGAGTTTCAATAAACTCTAAATACTTATTTGTGGTGTTTTCCCAGGAGAATTCTCCCTGCGCTCGATTCTTATTAGCCTCTTTCTGCCATTCAAAAGCAGACTCGTTTTCTACCAAATCAAGCATTGTCTTACAAATCGCAGCATCATCCTCGTACGGAACATAGATACCACTTTCGCCCAAAGCCTCATGACAAGCTGGGATATCGGATGCAATGGCTATCTTGCCATAACTCATAGCCTCAAGCAGCGACATAGGCAGACCTTCCAAAGTGGAAGGGATGCAGAAGGCATAGCAGTTACGGAAAGCAGCATCTTTATCTGCGCCAAAAATAGGGCCAGTGAAAATTATGCTATCGCTGTCTTTTGCTAAACCTCTCAAGTAGGAATCATACTTTTCATTGCCGTCAGCACCTCCACAGAGCACTAACTTCTTCTCTTTCAGGCCAGCCTGTAAAAAACCCTTGATAAGGTAATCCGGATTCTTATCCTGTACCAAACGCCCCATATAAAGGAAATAATCATTCCCCTTCAAAGCGTAACGCTTCAAGAAGTCCGATTGCTGAGCTTCTCTTGGCATTTCTACGGCACAGGTGATCGTGGTGCATTTGCGGTGGTAGTGTTCTGCAAAGTAGTCGGTCTGTTCCTGCGAACACATCGTCCAATTCTTGTTCGTTTTAGCGCTCCAAGTCTCAATCATTTTTATCAACGACTGTTTCTTGGTACTATACTTTGTGCGTTTCCACTCCAATCCATGACTCTGCATTACCACTTTGCGGCCAAAGAGCAGTGGAATGTGTGAAGCGATCATAGCTGGAGCCCAGGTGTTGTAATGGAACACCTGTACCCCGTTTTCCTTGAAAAGACAGTGTAGAGTGGCTCGGAGGCCCAAAATGGGTTTGATTAAGAAAGCCGACTTGGGGGACTTTCGATGTATCACTTTGAACCCGTTCAGAATTTCCTCAAAGCTCTTATCATCTTCACAGAAAACGATAGGTTCATGACCTTTTTTCACAAGTTCCGAGGCAAGATGATACATGAAAGTGGCTATTCCATCGGCATGATGAAAGGTTCGTCCACCTATAAAGGCAATTTTCATTTTTTTGTCGTTATTCATTTAATACACTGATGAGGGTTGTTCAATCCAACACCCTGGGTGTCATTGTTGCCAACGTGGTAGAAAGGAATATGCTCGGTATCAACACGTCCGCCACGCATAACAGCCAACTTATTCTTGATGACCCATGGAGCTACCAGTTTCAGATACTTATGCATCACAGGGCTAACAGTACCTATCATCCAGCAGTTCTTGGGGCAGTGGGCAACGCCTTCGCGCACCTTTTTTGCCTTCTCGCTATTCCAGATTTCCTCAAAACTCTGCTCATGAAGGTTGCCCATAGTGTCAAACCACTTCTCTTCCTCCATACCATTGCAAGGCAGGATGTTGCCATAAGGATCAAGGAAGAAGTTCTCATTTCCAGCCTCGCAAGGCAGGATACGACGACCGCCCTGAACATAGTTGATAAGACCCATGTTGAAGAAAGCACGGAACCAACTCTTTGGGCTGTTCTCCTTCATCAGCCGCTGACACAATTCATCGAAATTGGCAACAACCTCGTCCTTGTTCGTGATGACATTGTCGTATTTGTGGAAATAGAATGAATTGTGGAAGGCTGCGGTCGCGAATTGCATCTTCAGATTGCGGTTAAGTTCGTAAAGCTGAAGCATATCCGGAGAGTTGTGGTTTGATATGGTGATACCAAACCCCACGTCCTTAATGCCCATACGTCTAAGCTCAAGAAGGGTACTCAAGCCTTTATCAAAACCACCGGGGCGACCACGGAGTTCATCGTTTTTGCAACTCAATCCCTCAGTTGAGATGCGAATACCCAGACGCGGCTCATTCTTGTACTTCTCGAAGAGTTTGATGACACGGTCGTTGAAGTAGCCGCTTGAGGCAAACACCACGCGCGCGCCTTTAGTGAGAAGAATCTTCACAATATCCTCTATATCCTCACGGATGAACGGCTCTCCGCCCGTTATGTTGATATGGTGAAGTTTAGGGAGTTTCTCAAGAAGTTCAGGCTTAAATTCTTCACTCACTTTTGTCGGGTTGTCCCAGATATTGCACATTTTGCATCGCATCGGACAACGATAAGTTGTAATAATGGCTGCATCCATATGAAAGATACGTTACGGTTATGATCCTATACTATCTTCTCAACTAACGCCACATAACGTTCCTTAAATAAGGACATAGAATACTTCTCCTTCAGTAGACTATTACCATTCTGTCCAAATTCATTTCTTAATCTAGAATCCTTAATAAGTGTTTCCAACGAAGAGCAAAGACTAGATGCATCGCCTGTGGAATGAAGGAAACCATTATATCCTTCTGAAATCAAATGGTAATTGTCGCCAACATTCGTTGCTACCACAGGCAAACTCCAATTAAGAGCTTCCATAATAGAGTTACTTGTACCTTCAAACAGACTTGTAGATAAATAAATGTCTGAAGCACTAAGAAGTTCTTGTGTGTTAGACGGATTAATAAAGACATCTGATACGTCTTCTATATCATATTCCTGAATCCAATGATAAATCTGTTCTTCCAATTCTCCATAGCCAACAATATAATAAACAAAGGATGATACTCTTTGTTTTAGAAGCGAGACCGCTTTAATAGCTGTTAAATAGTCTTTTTGTTCAACAAAACGGCCTACTGTGATAATGCGAATAATATCTTTCTGGGGCCTATTAATCGGAGAAGAGATTGCTGGAAAACAATTGGGAATAACAACACATTTGTCACTTTTAAAACCTTGGCTCTGAAAAAAATCAGATCCTGAGAAACAGTTAAAAATAGTCCCAGTAGCAAAATGATTGTGGATAAATCTTTCTAAAATGAGCTTGCCTTGAGGCAAACGGGAATTCCTAATGCCATTATATACATATCGAACTCCACTTAACTTTTCAATCAAGCAGCCATAGACATCACAATAAGTGAGATAATTAAAAGCAATTCTAATGTGCTGATTTTTAAATATCTTATAAAGACTTCTTAACTTACTTAATTTTCCCCCTTCTAATTTATGTTTAGAAAGATTAATACCTTTCTCAAGAATCTGAGCATTTGTTTCTGAAAATGGAGCCTCTCCATATATTATTATGAAATGAACACTGTAATACTCTGATAAGCATTGAGCCAACAGAACTGCTTGTTTTTCCGCTCCACCAGATTTTATTGATGGAACAAGTATCGCTATATTATCCATTAATGTACTCTTTCTTTGATATATTTTGCAGGGTTTCCGGCCCAAACCTGATATGGAGGAATATTCTTTGTCACAACACTTCCTGCACCAACAATACTACCTTCTCCTATTGTAACGTTATTACAAATAATCGTATTCATCCCCAAAAAGACATTATCTTCAATAATGACTTTACCGCATCTAAACATTACACCCTTTTGAGTTGGATCCAAATAATGGGTAATAATTTTACAACCACTTGTTATCCTAACATTATTCCCAATCTCTATGAATTCCGGATGCACTGAATCCATATCTACTTTTTCGTAAATCCAGACTCTAGGATGACTTGAAGTAAACTTTACCCCCCCCCATTTATAAAAGCGCCATCTCTTATTCCCCGTCATTGGAAGGTGGGCCAACTTCAAAAATATTAGCCGCATAAAACGTTTGTAACTCATAACGCGATATTATTTCTAGTTATAAGCGACATTGTTATCACAATGATATCATGTCACCAAGAATGGTATCCCATTCTTCTGGAATAAACTTTCCCATACCTCCCGCTGGGTATAGTGTTATTTCTCCGAAATAGATACGTCCTTTTACATTATAGAAATCTATACGGGCGAAACGCATCCCAAATGCAAGTTTTTGAGCCAATTCTATCATCTGCTCAAGATTAGATGGTATCATTAATAATTTTTGGGGAATTGGTGGGTATTCTTCTTCGCCAAATGGTAGAAGATTCCCTTCTCTATCGTAATAGTTAGCGTGATGATCTTTCGTTCTGTCAAAATCTATCTTAAAACACTTTACGGTACCGTTAAAGCAAAAGAACTTATAATCATACAAATCACCCACTTCTGGATCCGCAGCAATAAACTCTTCTACTAATATCCTACGTGTGACATTCTTATAAGGCCATTCTCTGTAAGAATTATAAATGTTTTGCTTTAAACACCTTCTTAGTTTTATCCTTACATCTCGTAGTATCAATGATGATTTATCCTTACAAATTATTACACCACCACTTCCACCTCCATGTGTAGTCTTAAGCACAAACTTGTTTGGTAGTTTGTCCCACTCTATGTCTTCAACAGTATTGTAGATTCCGATTGTAGGAATGACGTATTCATCTCCGATAACGCTAGCTACATATTCTTTCACCTCATATTTATCAACCATTTTTGTATATTCCTTATTATGGTCATGAATCTTTAACCATTGGAGTTTTTCATTAAATGTCTTAGGGTTACTTATAGACAATTTTTTACCCATTAATAGCCTGTATAACACCTTTAAATAGGGTTCATCGGGCACAAATACTCCAACCTTCTTCCATAAGGCGGCGACCAAATAAGAAGGGCGTTGAAATAGCAAATAGAAGAATCTACGTATTATCATTGTTTATGTCAAAAAAGTTAATCAAAACTTCCCTATGTGTTTCACATCGAATTGCATTTTCAATCTCGATCTTTTTTTTGTTAGAAAGAAATGCTGGCATCAATTTATGGTAGTATAATGTTCGCATAGGCCTTGAGCTAAAAAAGAGGAAAGGCCATAATGGTCTGGACAATAAAACCTGTTTCTTAAACTCTGCTTCCAACAATTGGTTTGAGCCAATAATAGAATTTAACTCCGTAATAAACCTAGCAATACTATCTACGTGTTTTAATTTAATTCCAACTTCTTCGTCACACTGGGTGAAAGGTGTCAACTCAAAATGGAAATCATTATTTTCAAAGTCAAGCGTAAGAAGTAAACCTTTATTCCACTTATCCTGTCGCTTACGTGGATTATCGAAAAAGAAATTTCCTAATCCATAAAAGATCGGCTTTCCGGCATAGATCTCATAACCAGAATAGCAGTGTTGATGGTGATTTACAATGACATCTGCGCCATAATCCACTAACAAATGATACTCTCTTTTCATCCTCGGTGTAGGCAACTGATAATGCTCCCGTCCGCCGTGTATTATAATGATAACCCTGTTAACCTGTTCTTTGAGCTGCTTAATGTCATAAAACAGATTAACTAGATCATAAGGGTTGGCGCCTGGAGTATTATTTGATGCGATTGAGGATTCATGTTCGCACACGTTGATAATACCGATTCTAAAGTCGCTGTTATCAGAGAGTATTAAGGGATTCCTTGCTTCACTTAGATTGCGTCCTGCGCCTACAAATTGAATGTATTCGCTATTACAATGGTTTATCGTATCAACAACACCACTACACCCAAAGTCCTTTATATGATTATTCGCAAGCGTCACCACACTAAATCCGCAATACTTTATGATTTCAAAAACCGACGGAGGGCTTTTGAGCGCAGGCCCGTCCTTTTCAATCGCTTTTGTTTTTTCCGTGACAGGACTTTCCAAATTCACAATTGAATAGTCGCAACTGGACGCCAAATTACGTACTTCAGAAAAAGAATGATTTAATACAGTTTCATCCCAACTTGTACGACGGGCTCGATCTTGCAACGCCAAGTCTCCTGCTATTAATAATTTCATTATACTCCTGGTTATTACTTAATAATATCTATTATTTTTTTTGCTTCCTTAACACAATTAAACTCATTAAGAGCAACTTCAGCCCCATTGCGACCTATTACTTCTGATTCTTTGGGATGTTCTAACACCCACTCCATTTTAGAGGCAAATTCTTCAATATTGTTCTGCTCTGACAATAATGCTGTTTTCCCATCTTCAAGAAAAAGAGGAATATCTCCAACCTTAGACACAACGACAGGATTCTCTGTCAATAAGTACTCTCCTAACTTCGTGGGAAAACCGCATTGGGCCTGAAGGCTATCAGGCCGTGCAAGAGCTAATAGTACAGCATCTTTGAGTAATTGAGGCATCTGTTCTGCCTTCACCACCCCTGTAAAGACTACATCATCCGTTATACCAAGTTGTTCAACCAGACGCCTATTCCCAGATTCATCTTTCTTTTCTAAAGGTCTTCCTATTATATATAACTTAATCGTGGGAAATTTCTTGTGGACAATCGCGAAAGCTTTAATCAAGTCATTAACACCATCTTTGTTATTTGAGGCAGAGCCACAGTACGCAATATAACGGCTATTCGACTCGTGTTTCGTAAGACCCTTGAACCGTGTTGTGTCAACAGTCATATTAATAATATGTACTTTTTCAGCTCTAGCTCCATTTTTTATAAAGAACTCTTTAAGGGCAGTGCTAATAACGAATAAACCATCTATTTTTGTGCATGCCTTGAGATACTTCCGATTGTTCAATGCCCGAGTTGTTGCCACATATGGATGCTCTGTACGCTCAGCATACAGCCTTATTCCTTTCTTATTCATTAATGAGAACAACATTCTTTGAGGATCAAAGAATATGACGGTATCACCCTCGTGGACCTGTTTTACAAAGCGTCTTGACAAAAAGCTGTATGATATTTGACGAAGAAAGCGGTTTTTTACATTACAGTGCTCCCAAAGATAATTAACCTTTACATGAGGCCATTGTTTTTCTATTTTACTATTTTTGATATCTGAAAGAACGAAAACAGCCTCTACATCTTTCCCCAGTTGAGAAAAGCCTTCGAGAAAGGAAAGGAAACGGTTAGTTGGCGCGTCATTCGGATTATAACACGTCTTTATCAAATATACTTTTCCATTCTGTTTCATTGAATTTGTTTTTTTAGTTCTATAACGAATTGTTTTGCCACAACATCAAACATCAAAGTTTCCAAAAACATATTGATATTATCCTGAAAGAAATCTGTTCCTAAGTCACGAGCCTTCTTCAATACACTTGCATACGAATCCACACTATTAGCATCGTAAAGTATCCCAATACCGTACTTGTTAACATAGTAGGCAAACGGGTTGTAATTTGGGCATATTATCGGACGGTGATGAATTAGCGCTTCCATCATAGTACCGTTAGTAATACAAGATGGTCCCTCTTCGTCCGCAAATAACACGAAATGTGATTGAGAGAAAAAACGGAAGAAATCCTCATAATCCAAAAAGGCATTCAATCGCTGAATACGACTATCCGTGCCTATTGCCTCAATTATTTCCGCCTCATACTCTTCCCTAGCTCTACCGATTAACTTTAGCTTCGCTCCCGGCAAATCGGCCTTTTTGAAAGCTTGAATCGTTTTCGGCACATGCTTTTCCTTCCGTAATTGTCCTATTACGAGGAATGAAATACTCTTATCTAATGCATCAAGGTTATTGCAGGTTATCTTTTCAACCACCCTCTCTTCGCGTAACACCATCCGATTACGAGGCAAACCTAAGCGTTCGTATTCTTCCATTATGATAGGATTACTCACGAACAAACGTTGAAATGGATTACGAAAGAACATTCTGCGTTCCTTAAGGATTCGTAATCCGTTTATCGGTGATCGTGTCATCTTTTTCCAAGAAAAACGTAATCTATCACTCCTTAATCCCCAGTAATAACATGGTTTCTGTAAATTAAACAATTCAGTTGCAATACCATTATGATAAGACCCACAATAGAAAGCGTTTGCTTTGTCGCTGATAAACAATACCACTTCCCTAAAAAAACGGTCAATACGACTTTGTTGACAAACAGAGTTAATAATAGTTTTCCACTTTGTATGCTTGTGTAACATCCATGAATCATCTGGAGCCTGATGCTTTGATCGCCAGTGCAAGATTGGGATTCCATCTTGCATATCTTCAGGCATCTCATGATAAACATCGAAGATGGCCACATTCAACCCCTGACTACGCATCATTCTAGCAATTAATGCCAAATCATAAAGGTGGTGAGTCGCAAGGTGGTAGTTCTCAAACAGAAGGAAGTCGTACATTTCGTCTTTCAGTATCTTCTTGTTTAACTTTTAAGGAATATATTAACGGTAGCGAATAATAAATAAAGTAAGTAAGCAAATTTGCATGAATAGGACGGTGAAATATTGCCAAAGCTAAAAATATTACAATATATACCAATTCCCAGTCTTTACGACCTATCGCCCACAATAAGAGAAGAATATAAGGAAAGTATTGGTATATTGCCCCTACTATACCATCATGTGCAAGCGTTTCATAATAATTGTCTCCAACATATTCTTCGCTACCATTTACCGGCCAACCAATGCCCCATATTGGATTTCTAATAAAGGCCTCCTTAGATGATTCGACTAGTATCTCCCTTGATGTTCCTTCAAACGACATGATCTCTTCTCCTGTACCGAACATCTGTTCGATGCGACCGAATGACTCATCATAAATAAAACTTATGCTTGTATTTCTGGTAGAAAACACTCCCAAAATGAGTACAATCATAATAATAACATATACTATTTTGTCTCTTATTGTTGATCGAGACACTGAAAACATAATTATATATGCAATCGCTTGCAAAATATAACCCATCGAAAAAGTAAAGACAAGTGCGATAAGGAGAATTCTCTCTAATTTTTCATCTTTAATAAACAGTCTATTGACTGCTAAGGCGAAGCATCCCCAATAACCCATAGCGCCTGGTTCATCGAAGAAACCAGCATACCGAATGAATCCTACAGGTGGGGTTTTCGTAAAAGTAATAATCCAAGAATAGACCGTTCGGCCATCCTCCTTTCCAATAAAGGTTGTGATTGGTGGGACTCCTGCCAAAGCAATAATAAATCCCACACAGCCCAATAGGGCCATGATTAATATCCACCTGTTGTAGAGATTGAAAAACTGGCGGCAACCGACTAGGTTATATACTATTACAATAAGGCAAAAGGCCGCATATAACACTATAATTCTGTGATAGTAATACTTATCTCCGCTCACAATGAAAGACAACAAACTTCCTATTACCATTACGACCAGACAGGCAATAAAGGCTGATGGCAATTTCTTCTTAGACTTGAGAAGAACAATCGGAGTAAGTACGAGGCAGAGAGCAAAAGTAACACGAATATTTGTCGTGTCTATCGGATAATAGGCATTTGCTATCTCATAAGGATAGAATGATAATAAAAAAAGCATCACTACCCAGAACCATATTCTCTGTGTTCGGCTCGGTAAGACTCTCTTAATATATTTGAACATGAGTAATTACTATCGATGCGATAAACGCATCATGATTATATAACTTATTAGTATTTAATGATTTTTACAATCGTATCTGCTTCTTTACATTTAGATCACTCAAAATCAGAATGCCAATGAACTTGAATTAAACTCTTAAAGCATAATTCATAGTATCAGTAGTGATCTCCCATTCCACATCATGCACTTTGTGATTGCCGACGTCTCATAATACCTTGGGCGAATGCTCTGATCTGAGTTCTTTCAACTTTATTCAATACTACCATAAAGCCTAAGAAAAAGATTAAAGATTCAGAAAGAATCAAAACAACAAGAAAACGCATCCATGACGGTTGCATGAACAAAATAATCGGTATCATTACAACAACTATCAATACGACAGATACGGTACAGGGTAATAGTGTCTTTGCAAAGAACGCCCTTATTCCATAATCATATGTTTTTCGAGCGTAATAAAGATGAACTCCACATTGGAATGCGCTAACTATCATGTTTACATATAGGGCAGATTCAAAACTGGCTCCTAGTTTGAAAACAATGTAAATAAGTAGGATATTGACAACGTATGAGGATGACATCCATATTTGTTGCGCCCTAATTCTGCCAGTAGCATGTACCCCTTGATATTGGAAATATGTAAAAGAACTGATATTGACGGATATCAGGACAAGGGCAACCAACTTCGCAGAGTACTCCGGTGGTTCTTTAAGCCAAATATCTAAGATAAACTGAGCCTCAAATATTACCGGAATTGTAATCATCAACAGCAGTATGAATGTAATTTTTGTTCCCATGTCGATAATCTTATACATTGCGGTCTTATCTCTAGCACCATATGCCGCTGTCAACTGCGGGACCATTGACTGCTTAAAGTTCACGACAAACGAATATACCATATTCGAAACCTGAACAGCAACTGCATATGCCGCGTTGATTACAAGTCCGAAGAATATATTTATAAGTATAACTATGCCTTTAGTCTTCAGAAGTTGAGCAAGCACCGTAAATATCAGCATGGAGATAAACGACATCATCTGCTTCATAAGCTCACGGTCCCGCATAGGCGGGTTGTGCGTTTCCTTAAACTTACGTGCCATGAAGAACAACGCTCCCACATAATAGATAGTAATACCAAGATTCAGGAACGATAGTGTTATGAGTTTATCAAAGTTAATATGGACCAGCAGATACAAAACAACCAGACGCAGTAAAGCTTGAATTATCTCAACTACAGCAGTCTTTGTGAACATTTCACGAGCCCGGAGCAATGCCGCATAAGGAACATTAATAACATTTAAAGAAAGTGATAGCACTGAAATTTGGAACACCACCTGAGCTGCGGACATACGTTCAGCCGGTATATTCATTCTGTGTAGGAAAAAGACAGCAAATACCTCGGCAATGAACAAAGTAACAATCGCAACTATGATATGAAGGTATAGACCCGTACCAAATACTCTTCCCAATCTATTCTCATTCCCTTTTCCAATCTCAATACTATAGAACCTCTGGACAGCTGTACCCAAAGAACCGTTAATAAACGAGAACATGGAAACAATACTACCCACCAAGTTATTGAGGCCATAATCCTCAACACCCAACTGCTGCAATGTCACTCTGGCTGTAAAAAACGATATTATCATCGTTATTCCCAGCCTTACATACAGCGCCATCGTATTTGTGGCTATTCTTTTGCTGTTGATTGCGTATGCCATCCAAATCAAATATTAAAGTGAACACTCTCCGGCAGAGGTGTTCCATAACCGAAGTTCTCAATACATGCTTTATAAACATCAACCCAAAGGCGGGCATTCAATGCATTATTACCATATAATTCTTCGACAGTAATTGCTGCATTCTTCATTAATCTTGCAGCCAAGTCTGGATTGCGTGTGAGTCGGATCATATTCGTGGCCATTGCCTCGTGGTCGCCGATCGGTGACAAGAGTGCTGATTCTCGCGTCTGGTTTAGAATTGGTGAGCCAGTAGTAATCGTAGAAACCACAGGAAGACCGTTCCACATGGCCTCTCTGATTGTACCAGAAACGGCATCTATTTTTAAAGGAAGAAGCGCGAATCTAGACTTACGGATTTGAGCAAGGACATCTTCGTGAGTGGGTAATTTACCTTCTATTGTTACGGCATCTCTGCAGCCTAACTCATCCAGCCGGCTATTCAACCTTTTTAGTTCCTCTTCACTTGCAGATCCAATAACATCTAAAGTAAGCGAGGTATTCTTCTTGTATGCGAGACCGAATGCTTCAATCGCCAAATCGATTGCTTTACTGATATAGCTAGCGAAATACACAAAGTCGAAATGCTTATCGCAAGGTTCATAATTAGCCTTTTCACCTAGCAGAAGACGAGCGTTAACAAACGTTACATTTTCTTTCACGTACTTTCTGGCTATCTGTAAAAAAACCTTTGACCTAGAACCAATATAATCGGCTCGCATCAAAACATCTCGCTCACATGCTTGCTGCAAGCGTAACTGAGGTTGTAATTCCACTGTCTTGCTCTCTTGAAGCATCGTTTGTAATGTGACAATGATAGGGATGTCTTTTGGCAACAAAAAAACCGATGGAGAATACGGGGGATTCTCTGCCCCCATAACATGTATTAAGTCAGGATGCAAATCATTAACAATGTGTGCAATAATTCTATGAGTCTTTCCATAAGAAGGTTCCTTCTTCAATAAATGAACACACGCAAATGTGCTAAACGTTGTATCGCCCTTACTAACAGCGTAGTAGTGTATCCCTCTTTCTTCAAAACGCTGCAGCCATCTTCTCATTCCTCCGTGAACGAAAATAATATGCAAGTCTACATCGTCAAACTTTTCAAACTCCTTTATCGCATTTGTATTCCAATGAGCATAGTCAGTTTGTTTTATCCCCGCTGAATCTACGATGCCACGAATCACTCTATGCCATAAGGGCACCGAGAAATCAAGATGGTGTCGAAGAGTTTCGTTCGACACTGAGCATATCCATACAACTTTCAGTTTTTTATTATCCACTTAGATCTCTATTTAAAGAACATTAATCATTTTCAAATACTCTGGCCACTCGCCCATATCCTTCCATGAATGTTCACTCACAGGAAAGCAACCAACACGACCTCCGCGAGATTTTACCTTTTCCATAAGGTGAGTTATATGGTAAAACTCACCTTCCGGAATTTCCTCAATCAATTCTGGGTTCAAAATGTAGACACCAGTGTTCACTTGAAACGTTTGCTCGGGTTTTTCTTTCAAAGTAGTCATCAAGCCATCTTCACCGGTCTCAATAACACCGTATGGTATCTTGAAACTCTTTACCATTGTTACGATGGTCATGTCATTGTGATTTTGTACATGGTAGTCCCACACATCACGATAATCCTGCTCATTGATGCTATCACAGTTGCTTACAAAGAAAGGAGTCGTTATTTTACTCTTCAACAATGAAACACTACCAATAGTACCAAGTGGTTTATCCTCCATAAAGAATTCAATATCGTACTTATGATCAAGTTGGCTAAGATAATACTTCATTATGTCTGCCTTATAATTGACAGACATATAGAACTTATGACACCCGATGCTCTCAAACTGATCCATAATCACTTCCAGAATCGTTTTTTCCCCCACAGGAACTAATGGCTTGGGAATGACATTCGTAATGGGTTTAAGGCGAGTACCCTTACCGCCGGCCATGATAACAACAGGTAGATCTATTTTTGCTCGAAAATCCTTTTCCTCCTTTTCGAATAGGTCACTCCAAAAAACAACATCAACCAATTCTCCATTTTCATCCAATACTGGCATACACTCAGCTCGCAAGTCAAGCATTTTCCGACGAATATCATTCATCGGATCTCCGACATGAGCAAATTGCTTATTATGGTGTACTATCTGCGATATCGGTTTTTCAAGCGCAACATTGTTTACAATAGCACGCTGTATATCTCCAATTGTCAATATGCTCTCAAAATGCTCTTTATCGAACACAAAGAGCATCTTAACTTTTTGAGCATCCATCTGCTTCAGGGCAGCCAACAAACTATCGGAAGATGTAATTATACGACTATTTATTTTATGATTCATCTCATTATCGCGAACAAGCACAAACGCTATAAAACATTAAATATTAATAAGTTATATGAACAACATACCAGATTAACGCATCACTAGTAATCAATTATCTGAACTTTATCCGAATAAATATTCCCATATTCATTCCTGTATGCGATCATTATATATGTAATATCATTATACGTGTCTATACTCTTCACAAAACTAGATGGCACTATTACAGTATCTTTACCGTCCATTTCATACATTCCTCTTGTGGTTTTTCTCCAAGTATTACTGAAGAAAAGAATGCCAAAAGGGATAACATTAGATGAATGATTATAAGAAGAAACGACAACACTTCCATCACGTGTCTTATGAGCACTTGCCGTTCCCCTATTTGTAAGGGAAAAAAATTGAGAAATGCCCTGATTTGGTCTCACTTCATACAACCCACAATCTAGCAAAGATTTATCAATAGTAACGACTCGTGTACCTCCATAACCGGGTTCTCCTTCCGATGGTTTATGAGTCTCTATTATCATCCCGTCTTTTATTAAATCAAAACTATCGCCATTGAAGATAGTCACCTCTATTGGAAGGGAATCGCATTTGTCATAATTAGTGTTATTACCAAGATTGAGACCAATATCATTCGAAAACTGATAATCCTCCGCGTTAAAATCTTCATATTCCGTAAGGTTGTGAATTCCATTATTTCGATATATATCGGCATATTCATATCCCCGCCCTCCCTTAAAAAAGGCATCAATAAAAGACTGTTTCGAGTAATCTACAATCACGGCATTATGTAAAGTCTCCTCAGCAATTCTTATGTTTGTAATATCCCCGTCCTCTTTTGTCAACCCAATTATTATGACCGCATGGCCACTATCTTGTACTTCTCTCTGGAGATAAACCATATCACCTATTTGAGCACATTCAATATCTTGCGGAAACTCAATTATTCTATTCCCCCCAAAAAAGCAATTCCTCCCAAAACATAGAACAGGAATATTCTGCAGAATATTAGTAAATGAAGAACAGTTGTTCCCATAATAGCAAGAAGACAAACTGCTTGGTGCAATATCCCTAGTGTCCATTGTATAAACGACCGAATTGGGATTCTTTAAAGCAGTCATAAAAGTTTCTATTCTTACATCACTGCCAATGTTTCGACCGTATTCTCCAGCACAAGAATAAGGGATGCCCACAATTTCTACATTTGGTTGATAATACTTTCTTCCAGCAATTACATTTGTATCTTCCGTACCATCAGAAATGAACCCGACAGAAGACGATGGCATCGGCCGAATTGGAGTCCATCGCAATTGACATAACTCTTCTGCAAAAGCGACACAATTCGCCTTCCATACATCTTGATGCTCTACAATTTGATGCTCTACAATATCAACTGAGAGTACTGAAGAACATGAAATGCAACAGAACTCAAGGCAAAACAATAACACGAAACGAGCACTATGACGTTTCATAACTTAATCATCTACCACCAAGACTTGATAATATGTGCCCCAAACCTCTCAAGGGCTGATTGATATAGCATATCTCTATCTTCTGGATGAGCAATACTAATAATCTTCTTTGCCCTCTCCTGCAACGACAGTCCTTCCAAATTCACTGCCCCATACTCTGTTACCACCCACTGCGCATCTGCTCTAGGGGTAACCACACCAGCCCCATCATCCAAAATAGGAACAATCTTGCTCTGCCCATTCTTAGCCCTTGACGGGAATGCGGTTATCGACTTACCTCCTTCTGACATCCTTGCTCCTTTCACAAAGTCCAGCTGCCCTCCAGTGCCGCTAATAATACGAGTTCCAACAGAATCCGCAGATATCTGTCCGGTCAAATCCATCTGAACGGCAGAGTTTATAGCCGCCACCTTCGGATTGCGACAGATAATTCGCGGATCATTCACGTATCCGATATCCATCATCAGGACACTGCGATTGAAGTCTATGTAATCGTAGAAATCCTTAGTCCCAAGCAAGAATGAAGCAACAACTCTGCCTCGGTCTATCTTCTTGTTTGCGCCAGTCACCACGCCCATTTTCATCAACTCTAAAACACCGGCAGAGAACATTTCAGTATGGACACCTAAATCCTTACGATCTCTAAGGAAGAATGCCAGTGCATCAGGTAATGCACCTATCCCCAACTGAAGGCAGGCACCATCATCAATAAGCTCTGAGATATTCTTGCCAATTTGTTTTTCCACATCTGAGGGAATCATTGACAGGTGCTCCGGCAAGGGCCGGTTATCCTCAACGAAGTAGTCAAAGGTATCAATAGGAATCAGAGCATCACCATACGTATGAGGAACATTTCTGTTGACGACCGCTATCTTTATCTTTGCCACTTCCAGAGCGGCGACAGAACAATCTACCGATCCGCCAAGAGAGACGTAGCCTCCCATACCTGGAGTCGAGACAGATACCATCGCCACATCGCAACGAACTGCCCCCGTTCGATAGAGTCTCTGCGTTTCCGATAAATGAACCGGAATATAGTCTGCAATACCGAGATTAACGTTAGGGCGAACGGTCGGCCCCACAAAAAAGGCCTGATCAAAGAAAGCCCCTTGATACTTTGGGTCAGCATACAGAGCCGGACCCTCTGTATAGGAATGATGGAAATGAATGTCGGTTATCTCTCCTGCGTCAGCACGCCTGCACAGTGCCTCTATCAAAATGAAGGGCACATGTGCGGCGCTGCTGATGTGGATATGGTCGTGAGTTTTTACATGACTCACGGCCTCATCCGCACTGACGTAGTTAATCTGACGCATTCGTTATTCCTGAGGTTTTCGCCATTCAATCATATTGTGCTTGGCAAGGATATTCTTTGCCATACGCACCATAGGAGGTCCAATGAATTTATTATCCTTGACCGCAACACCATTTCCTTCGCGAACTGCTTCTTCGGCCAGTTCAACCATCTCTGTCGCCCATGCCACCTCTTCCTCGGAAGGAGAATAGTACTGATGTACTATCGGAAGTTCCTTCGGATTAAGAACCAGCATACCGTCGAAGCCGAGTTTCTTACCGAGGATAACTTCTTTCTCAAGATCTTCAAGGTCATGAACTTTAATGTGAACGGTGTCGATAGGAATAATACCTGCAAAACGGGCAGCATTAACGATGGCATTTCGAGCGTAGAAAATACTCTGGCCTTCGTCATCGTGCTTACCACGAATATCGGTCACATAGTCTTCACAACCGAACGCTACAGCAACCACGCGAGGGCTCGCAGTGCAAATATCTTTGATGTTTACAATCGCTCCTGCTGTTTCTATGAGAGGGATAATCTTAAAAGTTCCAATCGGAATATGTTTCTCATACTCAATGGCTTCAAGAAGTTTTCCGACAAAATAAATGTCTTCGCCCTTAGTGGACTTAGGATACATAAATCCATGAACGCCCTCAATGGTCAACTGCATCAAGTCTTTCAACAGTTCACCGCTTTCCCTATCATTGATTCTCGGGAAGATCAACTTTCCATTAAGATCATCCCGCTGGACAAAAGTCTTGATATTGTCCCTTGCCAACTGCTTGTCAAACACAGGTACAGAGTCTTCCACATCAAGCAGAAGGACATCAGCATCACGGCGTACAGAACTGTCTAACAGTTTCTGGTTGTGCGCAGGGACAAACATCAAGCTGCGCATCAGATAATTCTCGTTCATAAATAAATGGGTTAAATATCTCTTTTCTTAACCAGCACGTGACGCCTGAAAGACAGGACATCCACTCCGTTCTGGTTGTATGCTATGGATTCTACATAGATGATTCCACGGTCGTTCTTACTTTTGGACTCGCGTTTGTCAAGAATTGTGGAGCGCACGTATATTGTATCGTTTATGAAAGTAGGTGCAAGATGCTTAACATCTTCATATCCTAAGTTTGCGATAGCTTTACCGCTAATATCAGGGACAGTAATTCCAACGGCTAAGGAAAAAACTAGAGTGCCAACCACCAACACTTTACCATGCTGATTCTGGCTTGCATAGTCGATGTTTGTATGAACAGGATGATTGTTCATCGTCAGAAGACTAAAGAAATTGTTATCACTTTCAAAAATGGTCTTCGATAACTCATGATTAATAACTTCACCCACAGTGAAGTCTTCATAAAAATGACCTATTGGTGATGGTTTCATAACTACCTCACATTATTACTAAATACAAGTTTTTCTTCTACTTCGTCTTCAGTATATTGTTTAATAACAATATCTTCAGATTTTGTGACATAACGAGAAAAATCAGGCATATTTCTTTTTACCGCAGTACATGCTCCAATAATACATTTTTTTCCTATAGTTGTATCATCAAATACAGTTGCGTTTATGCCGACAAAACTTTGCTCTCCAATTGAACTTCCCCCACCTAATACGGCCCTTGCCCCGAAAAAACAATGCGACGAAACCTTGGTATCTGCACCGATAAGAGAATATGCCATTATCGCAATATCCGACTCTAGTTTAGCATCATTTTGAATGATAACAAAATCATGAATCCAGCAATTGTCGCCTAATAGTTCTCCTCGAACAACCGCTTTTGGTGACACCAAATTAATCATCCTGTATCCTCTTGATTTGCAATAATCGTATAAATGCTTTCTGTCGCGATTTAAATGATTCCATAACAATGCTACAAAAACCACGAAATCATTACTACCATATTCCTCAATGAGGTTTTCCAAGGTATAAACAGGCAATTCGTAGAATGTATCTACAGACTTATAGTTACTATTAACAGCGAACCCAACTACTTCGTACAATTCATAATATTTTACAAATTCATAAACATGTCTTGCGTTTGTACCTAAACCAACAATAATCAGTTTTTCCTTCATATCTCAACTCAAGGATAAATATTACATTACAATCACATTTAACCAACTCTTTTGATTGATTAGGGCCATTTCAAGATCTTCTTCCGTCTGGAATTTCAGCACCAACGTCCCAATAGCATTATTAGCACCTTCAAAAGACTCCACTGCGTCACCTTTCTTCACCCACAAGTCTTCCTCCACAACTTCTGCAGGAAGTTCCTTGCTGATTTCCAAATGGTCATAGATGCCATTTCTATCCGCGTGAAGGATAATCTCTGCCCAATGGCCATTATATGGCTTCTGCTCAATTACATTGTTTATCGGGTCGCCTACCATTGCACGGGTAATAGCCGTTATCATATCTACACTGGTAGCATACCGCAACATCTCGCAAAGTCGATTCCCACCTCCACGGGGAGTCAGTTCCATGATATACGGCTTTCCATTAGTTCCAATGCGGGTTTCAATATTATAAACCACCGTCTTCAAACCAAGCAATGTAATTAATCGCTGAATCTCGGAAGTGAGATATGCTTCCTGTTCCTTAGTGAATGTGGAGGGCCAGGAATAAGCAGCCGGGGTATAGGGATTGGTGGCATTAAGGTCGAAACGCTGGGCACAGAAACTGGTAAAGACCAACTTACCATCTACGGACATGCTGTCTGTATCAGAAGAGCTACCAGCTTTCTCGATGAATTCCTCAACAATAATGTGGCCGGAAATGGAATGATCCATTGCGTATTCAAGCGCAAGCTTCAAATCTTCCACCTTATCCACTCGCGTTACACCCTTGCTACCAGCTGCATCTGTTGGCTTCACGATGACAGGGTACTCATACCATTCAAGATCTGCCATTGCTTCTTCAACCGAAGAAAAACCCTTTGCCTTTGGCACATTGAACCCGTGTTCAGAAAGGAATGCACGGAACTTGTCCTTATTCTGGAGAATCTCGACACTCTCGAACGGGCCGAAACTAGGCAATCCCATCTTATTCTGCACATAGGAAGCCGCAACCACGCCTGGATCACAAGCGAAAGACATAATACCGTCAATCTGTAGGCGTCGTGCCTCTCTAAGTACAGCCTCTTTGTCAATGATGCTCACGTTGCAATACTCATCGCTCCACTTATGGGCAATGTTGTTGGGCAAGTAGTCTGCGGTTATCACATAGTACCCCTGTTTATGAGCTGCATCTATTACAGGCTTAAGATAGCGCAACCCGCCAAGGAGCATTAATCTCTTTTGCTTCATTCTTATCTTACAACTAATTCAAGAATTCTGTTGATATCTTCCTCACTCAGTTCGTGATGCATCGGCAGACAGATGACTTCATTGGCAATGCGCGTAGCGACAGGGAGGTTAGCCGGAGCAGCTGAAGGCAGTCCACGATAGGTGCTGAACGTGCTAATAAGCGGGAAGAAATATCTACGACCAAGCACATTCTTTTCCTTCATCTCAAAGTAGAGTTGGTCACGACTCTTACCGTATTCGGCCTCATTAATGAAGATGGGGAAATAACTGTAATTGTGTCGCACGCCAGGCATGTCCTCGAAGAAACGAATTCCGGGAACTTTGCGAAGTGCTTCGCGGTACTTAATAGCAACCTGATGACGCTTTTCGATTGCTTCGTCAACTTGCTTAAGGTTCAGAAGACCATATGCAGCACGGACCTCGTCCACCTTGCTGTTGATACCGGGAGCGACAACTTCCGTCTCATTGGCGAAACCGAAGTTCTTCAGGTAATCGATGCGCTTTTTCGTCATTTCATCATGCATCACCAATGCTCCACCTTCAAGGGTGTTATATACTTTGGTAGCGTGGAAACTCAGCGTGGACATATCTCCTGCGTTCAATACGCTATCGCCGTCCACCTCAACGCCAAAAGCATGGGCGGCATCGTAGATCACCTTCAATCCGTACTTGTCCGCAATCTCTTGAATCTGCTTCATCTTCACTGGCTTGCCATAGCAATGCACTGGCATAATGGCCGTGGTTTGGGGAGTTATGGCGGCTTCAATCTTGTTGGGATCAATGCCACAGGTCTCTTCTTCTATATCCACGAACACCGGTCGGCATCCGTTCCACCAAATGCTGTGGGTAGTTGCCACGAAGCTGTATGGAGTAGTGATGACTTCGCCAGTGATTCGAAGTGCTTGTAGAGCTGTAAGCAGCGGAAGGGTACCGTTGGTAAACAGGCTGATATAGGGCACTTTCAAATACTCAGCCAGCGCTTTTTCCAGTTGCTGATGAAAACTTCCATTATTGGTAATCCATTTACTTGCCCAAATCTCCTTGAGCATTTCATTGAACTCGTCGAGATTGGGTAGTAACGGCGAGGTGACGGTTATTTTATCCATTTTTGCTTTTGTTTTCTCCTATAAATTTCCTTGATGCGCAAGACCCTTATCACGGAAGAAATTGGAGTTAGTCTCCTCCTTCATCTCATCGATTACTTTCAGCAGATACTGCCCGTACTGATTCTTAAGCATAGGCTTTGCCAATTCGCGCATCTTCTCTTCTGAAATCCAGCCGTTGCGGTAGGCGATGCCTTCCAAGCACGCGATTTTGAGTCCTTGGCGCTTTTCAATGACCTCAACAAAAGTAGAGGCCTCGCTCAAACTGTCGTGAGTACCAGTATCGAGCCAAGCGAAACCACGACCAAATACCTGGACCTTCAGTTCACCATCCTTTAGGAACTCCTGATTGACGGTGGTAATCTCCAACTCCCCTCTCGCACTGGGTTTGATGTGCTTGGCAACATCTACCACCTTGTTTGGGTAGAAATAGAGTCCCACAACAGCATAGTTGCTCTTGGGTTCTTTCGGTTTCTCTTCAATACTCAAACAGTTGCCTTGTTTATCAAACTCAGCGACGCCATAACGCTCCGGGTCTGATACCCAATATCCGAAAACAGTCGCCTTGCCATTTTCCTCGGCATCTTTCACAGCCCTGCGGAGCAAACCCGTGAAGCCAGATCCATAAAAGATGTTATCTCCCAGCACAAGACATGCAGAATCATCACCAATGAACTTCTCACCAATGATGAAAGCCTGCGCCAGACCATCAGGACTCGGTTGCTCTGCATACTCAAAATGTACACCATAGTCAGAGCCATCACCCAGCAAGCGCTTAAAGCCCGGCAAATCATAAGGAGTGGAGATTATCAAGATGTCTCGTATCCCCGCCAGCATCAGCGCACTGATGGGATAATAAACCATCGGTTTGTCATATATGGGCAATAGCTGTTTGCTAACGCCTTTGGTAATCGGGTAGAGTCTTGTGCCGGAGCCTCCGGCAAGTACGATTCCTTTCATACGATTCCGACTATTAAACTTTTGTAGAGTAACGGTTAAAGATGATTCACCGGTAAGACCTCTATACGTTTTGTTTTCAAAACCATAGTCGCCCAAGTAAGCCCTAAACCGAAAGCAGAGCAAACCAAGGTTAACGGCCTTGAATTCAATTCGTCGGCAAGGTTATAAGTCATAAGCATAGGAATAGAAGCGCCTCCCAGATTGCCGAATTCCTGAAGGTCATAAGGCACCTTATCCAAAGGAAGTTTCAGTTTCTTGACAATGCGGTCAACAATCATTTTGTTAGCTTGATGAATGAGGAAATAATCTACATTCTCTGTGGTCAGATTATAAGTATCCATCATCTTCTTGATACTGACCGGTGGTCTGGAGATTGCAAATGAAAGTACATCCATACCATTTATCAAGGTGTCCTTAGGAGCCCTGACAATACCGTTTCCAAAATCTTCTTCCATGAAAGACTCTTCCGTTATAGGATGCCTAAACCCGCCGTGAGGAGTCATCAACGCCTCATATTTCTCTCCAAGAGTATTAAAGTCTATGATAATATCATCAGCTGTGGAGTCATATTCCAACGCCATCGCCGTTCCACAATCGCCAAACAAAGGCACGCGGCTTTTATCCTTCATAGAACCCATTCTCAAGGCTGTGTCTCCGACTAAAAGTAAAGCTCGTTTTGCTGTCCCCGCGCTCAACAGGTTTCCCGCCACATTAACGGCATAAACACTACCGCAACATCCCATAGGGATGTCGAGAACAAAGGTGCTCGTTGGCAGGCCTAATCTATGCTGCAATATGCCTGAAGTCGGGGGAGTTTTATAATCACCCGTAACAGATGCAAAAATAAGTACATCTATACTATCTTTCTCCCAGCCAAGACTATCCAGCAATCGAGTTGCGGCATCAAAACACAAATCAGAGGCACATATATCTTCTGTCCCGATAAAGCGGTTCTTTATTCCGACAGTACTATCAAACACATCCGCCTCTTCCTGTGAAAAAATGTCAAATTCGGCCGTCTTGACCGGATGATTGGGAACTGTGCCGGTAACACCCCGTACAGCCACATTCTTTATTTCCCAGTATGCCATTATAGTTGTATATCGTATTTCGCCAAAATAGCCTTAGCGTTATCGTATGACGTGAATTCCAAGATGTCCTCAGGATCAAGCATAATATCAAACACGTCTTCAACAGAAGAGGTCAGACTAAGCTGACGTACAGAATCCCATCCTTCAACACTCTTATTGTCGAACTCACTATTCAAATCAGATTCTGCTACAGAAAAGACATTACAAAAAATGTGGTTTAATTTTTCAATGTTCGTCATTTTTATAATCTTTTAGAATTCTATCCATTTGTTCTTGATATGTCCCCAAATCATGCTTCTGGGAATAGAAGAGGTTATAATTATTTAAGGCCTGGTCCTCCGTCAATGGCTCTTGGATACTGATATCATTGAGATCGTCTTCAATAGAAAAAACATAATAACCATCGGCTTTAAACTGTTTATACAAAACACTATCTTTGAAAAGAAAGACCTTTACTCCTTTCCTAAAACATAGATATATATTCCCCAGACCAGACTGGCGAATCATTCCGAATATGGCATGAGTGCAACCATCCAACATCTCCTTATACTCGGCAAAAGCGAGTGCTTCCATTAAACAATGTACACTTGCTCCGTCAAACATAGCCTCTTCTTTTACTCGATCGGCAAGCCTCGTCTCCCCATAGCTTAACGGAATAAAGACGTTCCTCCCCTGCATATGTACTTTCTTTTCCTTAAGCACAGCTAGTATGTCAAGATGGTTGTTTGAGAAATGAGCAGAGTGCTCCAATAATATGTTTCCAGGGTTCTTATGAATATTTATTGACACTTTTTCTATCACTCCACGCAGTATGAATGGTTTAGCTTTAATATAAGGATGTGCTTTCTTTAGTTCTATTAGCTCTGTTTGTAAAGGAGTGAAAGCATAATCTACTCTGGACAGCATCTCCTTTAGTTTGGCTCTATTATCTAATGTGGAACTAAAGGCTTTGCGCCGTGTAGTGATATACAAGATGTACAGTTTGGGATGATAATATAGTAAATAGTTTAAAAATTTAAAGCCTATACCACCTAAAGATTGAATGAATTTAAAAGTCTCCGGCTTATAGATTTGCAAGCCCATTAGTGGAGGTAATCCATAGCAATTCTCATAAATTTCTTTGCCATAGCACCACCACATGACTATAACTCTAGGGCGTATATAATCAATTGCTTGCAAATACCATAGACCATGTAGATAGATTATATCCACTTTCGGGTCATTGATAACTTTTCCCCACGCCTCTACCGAATAGGCACAAATAAGTTTCTCTGTGTGCCTGATATACTTAATCTCTGGGTTGGACTCATTACACAAAAGCAGATAGATATTCTCGTATCTATCCATCTCCTCAAAACGGGGATAGACCTGATCAAAAAGGACTCCATCAAAAGCAATATGCAGAATCACCTTCTTATTTCCATTCATATTCTCCTTTTATTGATCTATTACCTTTCCAGCCTCGTTTCTGAGTATCTCGTTGACCATCTGCACCTCGATCTTCTGATGGAACAAATGGGTCTTTTCTTCGATAAATGTGGGCAGAACATCTACAAGTTTCTGATCTGTGACTAAAACAATAAGCTTATCGTCATTACCCTTGCAATAACAGTCTATCTTAAACTCCGTCTTAATCATTTGTTCCACCTCATCCAGGCCTATTCGCAGTCCGAAGATTTTCAGGAAGCGTTTCAAACGACCAATGATGAAGTAGCAACCGTCGGCATCGCGTCTGGCAAGGTCACCTGTATGCATCACACCGTGGTTTTCATCGCCTTTCAACAGGTCTTCACGACAGGTGGCATAACCAAGTGTTACGTTCTCACCACGATATACCATTTCGCCTTGTGCTTCACCCTCGAAGGTCTCATGGCCATTGTCATCCACGATAGACAGTTGTCCGCCAGGTTCTGCTATACCTATGCTGCAAATCTTCTCTGTTGCTAGTTCTGCGGGAAGGTAAGCCATACGGGCAGTACATTCTGACTGACCATATGTGGCAATAAACTGCTTACCCTTGTCTTTTGCATACTGTGCCAGGGTGTTCCACATAGCTTCGGTCAGTTTACCCCCGCCTTGCGTGATCACTTTCAAGTTAGGCAAATCCATGCGGGTGAAGCGCATCTTGGTCAGAATCTCATAGCTGTAGGGAACACCTGTAAAGCTTGTCGCCTCTTTAAGCATTGCCCAGAAGCCTTTGTCCAGCAAGGAGCGGCCACTGAGCAGGAGCGTAGCTCCAGCCAACAAATGGGAGGCAATCACAGAAAGGCCCATCGTATAGTGCATAGGTAGAATGGCCATTGCCTTTTCCGTCCCATCCAATTTGAAGAGCCTCCGCACATTGTCTGCGTTTGCCTCAATGTTTCGGTAACTGTGGCGTACCAGTTTAGGGCTTCCTGTGGAGCCGCTAGTGGGCAGCAGCATGGAAAGCTCTTCATACATGGGAGTTGAAGGATTCCCCGTTTTCACCAAACAATAATCCCAGGCTGAGAAAAGGACTTCCCTCCCCTCAACCTTGGTCTCTGGCAGCCACAAATACTCGGGTTGGTACAGTTCATACAGGTGATTGTATAATCCTTCCTCCGTGGCTGCACTAAGGATTAACGGCACAACACGATTGCTCAGTGCAGCGGTGTATCCTAACAATGAGCCGATACGGTTCTCTGACAGAAGGAAGATCAATGACCTTTGGGGAAGGTGCCTTGCGAACTCTTTGGAGAAATCACAAATCTCTCCATAGGTAATTGAGCGTCCGCTGTCGTCTATGGCAGCTATACGTTGCTGTTCTTTTCTGTCTAAGTCTAAAAACATGTCGCCTTTAAATAGTTGCACAACCATCGACACCCAGTATCTGGCCGCTGATGTAGGATGCTCTGTCTGAAGCCAGGAAGGAAACCGCATTGGCAATGTCCTGAGGGGTTCCCAAGCGACCAATGGCAATCTTCTCTATACGCTCATTGATTTTGTCGCCTGTCGCTTCATACAGCTCCTCAAAACGCTCCGTTTTCACAATGCCGGGGGCCACTGCGTTTACGCGAATATTGAGCGGGGCCAGCTCTTTGGCAGCTGATTTGGTAATTGTGATGACAGCTCCTTTTGTGGAGGAATAGGCGACCTGTCCAGGCGAACCTACCACACCGGTAATAGAAGCCATGTTCACGAAGCAGCCGCCTCCATTACGAGCCATCAGGCGTGAACCAATCTGAATCATATCAATGACGGCAAAGACATTAACGGAATACATCTTTTCCAGCAGAGGCTTTGTCACCATTCCCAACTTTTGGTTCTGGATAATGGCGGCATTATTAATGATGCAATCGATGCGGCCTTCGGCTTTATAGACTTGCATCAAGCCTGCCTTGAGAGCGTTGCTGTCGGTAACATCAAACGCAATAGGTCTGGCTCCGTCCACTTGCGGCTCTTGCAAGTCGTTCACATACACGATTGCTCCATCGGCTACAAACTGTTCTGCGATTACCTTACCGATTCCACGGCCGGCACCGGTTATAATACAGACTTTATTCTCCAGTAATTTCATAACTCTTATTTAACTAAGTGTCATTCCGCCATCTATTTTCAATGCCGTACCTGTAACGAATGAAGATGCATCTGACAAAAGGTATGCAATGCCCAAGGCTATATCTTCGGGCTTCGCAAATCTTCTCAAAGGATAATTCTGTATTTCCTTTTGCTTTTGTTCCTCAGTAAAGCTACTTATTAACGCTGTTTCTACCATTCCGGGATTCACGCTGTTGCAGCGGATTCCCTTGGGTCCGCACTCCAAAGCGACTGTTCGCATAAACGCATCGATACCGCACTTAGTAGTTGCATAGATGGCATTCCCCATAGAAACCCGATAGACACCGGCAGCAGAAGCGGTAAAGACGATTGAACCGCCCTTTTTTATCTTCTTCTTCTTGAGCAAAGCCTTGGTCAAAAGAATCGGCGCATTGAGATTGATCTTCTGGATACGTGTGAGTTCTTCTTCTGTGATAAACTGAGTAAGAACAAGTTTCATTACACCAGCATTACAGACGAATCCATCAATCTCGGGAATCTGATCAGCGAGACTCTGTAATTCTGTAGCATCAGTCAGGTCGGCTTTAAAAGCCACGTGTTCTGCTCCTGGGGTCAGCGAGGAAAGAGCTACGGCTAGTGCGTCTTCACGAATGTCGGTCAGGATGATTCTTGCTCCAAGTTTAGCACAGGCCCGGGCAACTTCACTACCTATGCCACCGGCCCCTCCTGTAATAAGGATGGTTTTACTCTCAAGAGAGTAAGGATTATAGCTCATTACGCCTTGGACTGAACAATGTTAAACAGATCTCCAATAGTTTGAGCCTGCTTCATGTCATCTGCTCCTATAGTGATTCCATACTCCTCATCCACCATCAAAATTATGGACAAGCCAATGATGGAAGACCACTCATCCAAATCCCTGAAATTGGTTTCCGGGGTAAGGACGTTAACATCAGTTTCTTCTAACTGCTCAGCAAAATGCTGGATAAAATCTTGAATTTCCATTTTACAAAATAATTAAACTTATTTACTATAATGATTTCTTACTCATATATCGGCGAATAAAATCGTCAGCCTCAATTGCAGGATAACCTAACAAGTGATGTCCGTTTTTCACATTCTGCATCACAACAGCGCATACACCAATAATATTGTCATCTCCTATCCTGCACGAGTTAGAAACAACGGATTTATTTCCAAATAAATTATAATTACCAATCTTGCAACGAGATCCGAAGGTTGCCCTTGCCATTAAATTATAATTACCTATCTTGGTTTCATGCCCTATTTGCGTCGAGTAGGAAATATTAAAATCACCTATAGTCACCAGTTGTGACAACTTGCTATGTGCATAAATAATATTCCCAACCCCCATTGTAGCATGTCTTCGTTCAACATTCGGATGTACAAGATTTGGGAAATCTGTAACGCCATATTTATCTATAAGCATCTTTGTTATAGACTCGTGCAGCCTTGGATTAGCCATAACGTTATTTACTACAGAGCATCTCTTAAACTCAGTAAGAAGAAGATCATCGCTTCCTAATACTGGAATGCCTAATACTTCCGTTCCATGCTTCGATGGGTCTTTTTCTAAAAAACCAATTAAATTAAATGTGGGTTTATCCGCATTGATATCTTCGATCAAATCAACCACACCAAGTCCACCTGTTCCAACAACTATCAAATCCTTTATCATAGTCACTCTTTTTTTATTACTTTAATTCTACAGCCTTTTCAAAAGTATCGCAGATAAAGTCAATCTGCTCATCAGTTAGGGCAGCGTACATAGGGAGAGTAATCTCGTTATCAGTAACATATTCCGTCTGCGGTAGCACTGCGCCCAGTTCTTTGTAAGTAGAGAACTTGTGAGCAGCAGGATAGTGAACGCTGGTCTGAATACCGGCTTCGTGGACATACTCGCGTATCTTATTGCGACGCTCCTTTGTGCTATTGAGAAGAACTGTCGGGAAGATATAGTTGCTCACAAACTCAGTATTGTCAGCAAATGGGATAGCCAGACCTTCCACCTTACTAAGACGCTCAACATACCGCTGGCGAACATGGAGACGGGTATTGAGATCTCCGGGGAGTTTCTTCAACTGCTCAATAGCAATGGCGGCACGGATGTCATCCATACGGAAATTGTAGCCCAAGCACGTTATGTCGTACTCAGTAGCATGACCGCTGGCACGCTGGTAGCTCATGGTGCTCATACCGTGGGAGCGGATGAGGCGAGCCTTGGCAGCCATCTCTTCGTTATTGGTAATGAACATACCACCTTCACCGGTGCTGATGTTCTTGTTGGAGAAGAAACTGAATGCAGCACAATCACCAATAGTGCCCAGCTTCTTACCTTTGTACTCAGACAGTGGACCGTGGCAGGCATCCTCAACCACTTTAAGGTTGTGTTTACGGGCAATTGCCATGATTTCATCCATGTGGGCAGGAAAACCAGCCATATGAACTACCACAATACCCTTGGTTTTAGGAGTAATTTTACGTTCAATGTCAGCGGGATCAATATTGATGTGGTCAGGGCCAACAATATCTGCAAATACGGGGGTTGCACCGACATAACGGATGCAGTTGCAAGATGCTGCAAAGGTAAGAGAAGGACAAATTACCTCATCGCCAGGGCCAAAATCACATACCATACAGCAGACGTGAAGGGCATCGGTGCAGTTCGACATGCTTACCGCATACTTCACCTTCCACATGTCAATAAACATCTGCTCTAACTCGGCATTCTTCGGACCGGTGGAAATCCATCCGGATTTGATTGTATCATACGCTGCCTGAGCCTCGCGCTCGTCGAAATTCAGATTAAAAAGGGGAATTTTATATGCCATAATATTCAAAATATAGATTTCATTGTAATTGTCGAACACGTACTAATTGTCTTGAAGATTTATCGTTGGTATAATGCACCACTCCATGCATTTGAGCATCTTCAAGTTCCACATTAAACTCTCCTGTTTCCTTTTTCCTCACAAGGACATTCCCTACTTGACCATCTTTAACGATAACTTTCCCTTTCGCATTGCCCGTCACCTGGATATTAAAACCTGTATTCTCATTAGCCATATAACAGTCGGTAATGCTTATGTCTGATTCGGTAAAAGATCCAATGTTGCACATATACTGTGTAGCTTCGCCGCCTATAGCCTTAATGTCATGAATTTTTACCCCCGACACCTTGCAACCAAACATATCATTATCATCAAGTGCACCACTATCAGAATATACGCCACATATGATGAAAAAGCCATCATTGGGATAATGCTTAATATCAGCAGAATAATCTATATTGTAATGGTGACATTTTTCTGTTCTGAATCTAAAATCTGCACCTTCTTTTCTGCCAGATCCATATGATTGGAATAAGAGAACAGACTCTCCAGATAATAAGTCTTTAACATTTGCTTTTATCACAAGATTGTGGCAGCCTTTCATATCTATGACTTCCTTGCCATTTGCCTCTTGCCTACGATATACTGCATCTTTTACCAATATGTGACACTTGGTCTCCTTAGGATTATAGCCAGTATAGTTAATAATAGTATTAGATACGCCTGAACAATAAAATCCACGGTGTGGGCTTTCCGCTTCAACCTCGATATTTAAATTATCTCCACAATACAAGGCAAGGCCATAGCCAGCATTCAATGATTGTACTCGCAATGTTGAGTTCGAAATCCCAATACTAGGAGTCCTTTCGGGGTGCTTTTTGTCGTGGATCCATACACCGCTTCTCAATATACAATCCCCATTCTCCTGTTTGCAATCCAGAAGGTTAATGCCTTCACAGTCACCGTAACAATGAATAAAAGTACAACCCATAGATTCTTTATGCAGGTGTGTATTGTGGGCTGCTATATCGTGAAAGCTACAATTACGAATAGTTATACTTCTAAAATCACACAAAACAATAACTGGTCTAATTGATGATTCTGTAAATGCGAAAGTATTATAAATGGAACAATCATGAAAAACAATTTCCGCTCCACTATTGATACTCTGGAAGGACATTAATCCCGAGGGGGAAACACCTTCCATACTGATTCTGTAATCTCTATAGAAATCACAAGCCGCACCATTTATAATAGCATTACTGAACAAGAATTTAAATGTTCCTGTTTCGTCCTGTGAAGTAAAATCTCTGTCATCAATACGACTGAGCAAAATGGATCCCTTATAATTACAATTTCTAAAAACGGGTTTTCCCTTAATCTTCGTGGATTCAAAGACAACTGTACCGTTCGATAACGAGCCTCCCTTAAAAGATAACATACATCCTTTCGGGAAATATAGTGTTTTTCCTTGTAAATCTAGAGGTTTCCTAACTGTATAAGTTGTATTCTCTTTTAACTCATAATTACTGATTCTCTCCAACTTCACGCTAGCACATGAACCTAAAGAGAAACAAATAATAATTATAAATAAACGGTACGTCAATCTAAACATTTAAATCAATTGACCTAAAACAATCGTTCCATCATTCGCCATTTCTCATCACACTGGGCATCCGCAGCACAGCCTTGGAACTGAGCCCCACATACGCCTCCCATTCAGCCTGTATGAACAGCAAAACCAACCGCGCCATATCCCGTTTTCAGGCAAATAAAACCACAGTATCGAAAATCACCAACAACGACCGCCCTCGACGATAAATCTGCGTATCAATGATGCCTACCCCGCTGTCCTTGGATAATCTCCGTCCATACGAGCGCGTGTGCCCCAACGTATTTCTGAATCATCTATTCATCATCCACGAGCGTTAGGGTTAGGCAGTAGAGCGCTTCATCTTTTCGTTTTTCGTGACGTTCCCCCCACCCAAAAGTTCTCCATCGGGCAAATCCCCTTGAAGCGATCAACCGTCAGCTGAATGAGCGTTCGCCCGCAACCCTGAATATCAATGAACTGCTTCGGGTACTCAGGAGCGCTTAGCGGCTAGAACCGGCTACCCACACCCCCTGCCATTATAGCTACATGGTTGTTTCGCATTTTATTATCGTTTAGCGTACATCTGTTCGTAGTATTTCTGATAATCTCCGCTTGTCACATTGTCAAGCCATTCCTGATTGTCCAGATACCACTTCACGGTCAACTCTATTCCCTCCTCAAACTGAAGACTAGGTTCCCAGCCAAGCTCTTTCTGAAGCTTGGTGGAGTCAATGGCATAGCGAAGGTCGTGACCGGCACGGTCCGTGACATAGGTGATGAGATCCATATCCTCACCTTCCTTGCGTCCCAGTAGACGGTCAACGGTATTGATAAGGACCTTGATGATATCGATGTTCTTCCATTCATTGAATCCGCCAATGTTGTAGGTCTCAGCAATCTTGCCATTATGGAAGATGGTATCAATGGCTCTTGCGTGGTCTACCACATACAGCCAGTCACGTACATTCTCGCCCTTGCCATAAACAGGAAGAGGCTTGCGATGACGGATATTGTTGATGAACAGCGGAATCAACTTCTCCGGGAACTGATAAGGGCCATAGTTGTTGGAGCAGTTCGTCACAATGGTCGGCATCCCAAAGGTATCGTGGAAGGCACGGACGAAGTGGTCGCTGCTGGCCTTGGCGGCACTGTACGGACTGTGCGGCTGGTACTTCAAGTCCTCGGTGAAGAACTGCTCTCCGTAAGCCAGATGGTGTTTGCCGCTACTGGCCTTGGTGGTGAACGGAGGCTCAATGCCTTCGGGATGGGTCATCTGCAGGGCGCCATAGACCTCGTCAGTGGAGATGTGATAGAAGCGCTTGCCTTCATACTTCTCCGGCAGGCTCTCCCA
>JAEEGL015277425.1_pt1 | contig 47280 bp, 35 predicted proteins | sample 9134231 | NCBI WGS metagenome assembly JAEEGL01 (sample SAMN16246548, study PRJNA631951) | gut metagenome | biome: gut microbiome; feature: rumen; material: fiber-attached | host: Bos | place: Iran: Karaj | collected 2018-10
CTGAACTGGTCGTTGGTTATTTTATCTTTGACGCTTTCGGGAGTTATATCGAGATGAGACGGTCTGATCGCCTCGTGAGCGTCCTGCGAAGAATTTCTGTTTTTGTAAAATCTTCTCTTGGAAGGCAGATACTCTTTCCCGAATTTTTCAGTGATTATCTTTGCCGCGAATCCCGCAGCGTCGTCTGCAACTCTGACGGAATCCGTTCTGATATATGTCACGAGAGCCACATGTCCCACTCCCGGTATGTTCAAACCTTCATACAGCTGCTGCGCAAGGCTCATCGTTCTCGAAGACGAAAAACCCATCCTCTTCGATGCTTCCTGCTGCAGCGTACTCGTCGTAAAAGGCGGCGCCGGTGATTTCTTTTTCTCTGTATATGTGACGTTTTTGACTGTAAAATCTTTTCCTTCGACTCCCGCGAGTATCTTGTCAGCGTCCTCTTTTGAAGACAAAGAGATCTTTTTACCCTTCAGATCGCCGTGGAACGACGCCGAGAAGATCTGTTTTGCTTCCTGCTTTGAAAGATCAGCTTCGACCGTCCAGAATTCCTTACTGTCGAATGCTTCGATCTCTGCTTCCCTGTCGCAGATTATTCTGACCGCAACGGACTGGACGCGACCCGCGCTGAGACCTTTTTTTACTTTCTTCCAAAGCAGTGGACTCACTTTGTATCCGACGATCCTGTCGAGGACTCTTCTCGCCTGGTAAGTGTCGACGAGGTTCATATCTATTTTTCTGGGCGCTTCAAAGCCCTGTTTTACTGCTTTTTCCGTTATTTCATTGAATGTGACTCTGACATTCGAATCGCAGTTTATTCCGAGCAGATAAGCCAGATGCCACGATATCGCTTCTCCTTCGCGGTCAGGGTCAGTTGCGAGAATAACAGTATCGGCCTTCTCCGCGGCCTCTCTGAGCTCTTTGATGAGCTGCGCTTTGCCCTGAACATTTATGTACTGTGGCGCGAATCCGTGTTCTATATCTACTCCGAGCCTCTTCTCCGGAAGGTCTCTGAGATGCCCTGCGGAAGCCTTTACGGTGTACTGTTTTCCGAGTATTCTTTCTATCGTTTTTGCCTTTGCAGGCGATTCGACTATTACAAGTGTTCCTGCCATACTTCCTCCTCCGACTTTCGTCGTATTAAAAATAATCATACACCAATTTTTCAGCTTGTAAAGATTTTTTTTGCAAGCCAGGTGCCTGAAGGCATCTTTTCGATGATACCTTTAAGTTCGAGTTTTGTCAACGCCGCGGCTATCTCTCCCGCCGAAAGCCCGGAATTCTCGCCGTCGACATCAGGCCTGCTTTGCCCGTCAAGTATCATTTTAAATACGATCTTCTCCCTGTCAGGTAAAAAATCGAGCGGATCTGCGCCTTTACAATATCCTTCGCTCTCATAACGGTCAGTTCCCCCGTAAGAGAGTTCCTCGAGTATATCTCCCACGCATGTGACGCACGAGGCGCCCTTTCTGATCAGCATATTTGTGCCCTCGCTGGGTGAGCTGTCGATATTTCCCGGAAGCGCGAGCACGTCTCTTCCTTCTTCGAGAGCCCTGTCGACTGTGATCATCGCTCCGGAACTTTTTCCCGCTTCAGTTACGAACGTCGCGGATGAAAGGCCTGCGATTATCCTGTTTCTTGCCGGGAAAAAATTTCTGAGAGGCTCTGTGCCCGGAGGATGCTCCGATATTATACATCCCGTCTGAACTATCCTTTCGTAAGTTCTTTTATGCTCGGGCGGATAGACCACATCGACTCCTCCTCCCATCACCGCTATCGTATAACCTCCCGCGTCCAAAGCGGCGAGATGCGCGGAAATATCTATCCCCCTCGCGAGGCCGCTCACTATTCCTATTCCGCACTCCGCAAGTTCTCTGCACATCCTGTAAGTCACATTTCTTCCATAGGCCGTGCAGCTGCGGGATCCTACGACAGATATCAGTTTCATCAGCGGATCGACTTCCGCGGGCAGTTTTCCGATCACGTAGATCACGGGAGGCGCACTGAAAATATTCGCCAGATTCGAAGGATACAAAGGCGAATTTTTCATGATTATCCTGATCCCCGCATCGAGAGTTTTTCTGTAGTCTTCTTTCGCTTCCTCTTTTATTTTTTCATCAAATACCCTCGAGTAAAAAACAGGAGTCTCCGTTTTGTTTATTTCCTCTTCAGTCATTTTTCCCGCATGCCACGCTCTCCGCGGAGAACCGTAGATATCATATACGAGCGATACAGCTTTGTTCCTCGGTCTTCCGAGCTTCGTCATCCAGACCCAGAGCAGTTCCTCGCTCGGTTCTTCCATTTTATTATTTTCATCCATCCGATCGTCCTCTCTCATTCTCAATCTTTTTCTGTCGCGTTTTTCGGCCTGTAACGGACCGCTTCCGCTATATCCTCCTCGCAGATCTGCTCCCTTCCCGCCATATCCGCAATAGTTCTCGATATCTTCAATATCTTCTCATAGCTTCTCATGCTGAATCCTGCGCTGTCCATCACAGCCGCGAGAAAATGTTTCGATCCTTCGTCCTGTCTGCAGTATTTTTCCAGCGCGCCGCCGGACAGGGACGCGTTTACTTTGATCCCTTCCTTCTTATATCTCTCCCGCTGTATTTCTCTGACCTTTTTTACCCTTTCCCGTATAACGCTGCTCGTCTCGTGCTTTTCACCTTCGATCTCGCCGTACGGAACGCTCACGACTTCGAGGTGTATGTCTATCCTGTCCGCGAGCGGCCCTGATATCCCCTTCTCATAAGACCTTATCTGGTACGGAGTGCAACTGCATCTTCCTTCTTCATACAGATATCCGCATTTGCACGGATTCGACGCCGCGACGAGCATGAAATCTGCCGGAAGAGTTGTTTTTTTGCCCTGACTTAAAAAGGTCACCTGTTTTTCCTCCAAAGGCTGGCGGAGAAGTCCTCCCATCGTCCTTCCGATCTCGGCAAATTCGTCTATAAAAAGTATCCCGTTGTGAGCAAGAGAGATCTCGCCGACTTTAAGATTCGCGCCTCCTCCGATCAGAGCAGCCTGTGTGATGCCCCTTCCGACCTGCCTCATCGGCCTGTCCGTTATAAGACCCTGACCTGCTTCGAGAAGACCCGCCGCGGAATATATCGTTGTGACCTCTATGGCCTCGTCTGCTGTCATCGGAGGGAGTATGCCGGCAGTCCTTTTCGCGAGCATCGTTTTGCCGCATCCGGGCGATCCTTTGAGTAAAATATTGTGACCGCCGGCCGCGGCTATTTCGAGCACTCTTTTCGCCTTCTTCTGTCCCGCTATGTCTGCCATGTCCTCCTCGAATATTTTTTCGCTCTTTACATACCTGCTCCCGCGGCGCGCATCTGTATTCTCGTAGCAGATCACATTTGAAATGTCTCCGTGTTTGAAGAAATTTATAACGTCTTCAAGCGTTTCGACCGCATAAACGGAGCATTTTTCAGAGAGTTTCGCCTCTTCGAGATCGTCCTTTGATATCAGATATTTTTCAATGCCCTTCTTACGCCCTTCGGTGAGCATCGGAAGCATGCCCTTAACGCCTCTGACCCTTCCGTCGAGCGACAGTTCCCCTATCAGCGCAAAGCCTTCAGTGCGGTGTTCGGGGATCTGACCCGCGCAGATAAGTATTCCGACTGCTATCGCAAGATCGAATCCCGAGCCTTCCTTTCGAAGATCGGCAGGAGCCAGGTTCACTGTGATCTTCCCTACGGGAAACTGTATTTTTGTATTGACTATCGCCGTTCGGACCCTCTTCCTCGATTCTTTTACAGAGGTATCTCCGAGACCCACTATTTCAAAATCAGGCAGCCCCTTTCCGACGTCTATTTCCGCGTCGACCACTTCTCCTCTCAAAACGCTGAGCCCGATCGTTTTAACCTTTGCATACATGATCCGTCATCTCCTTTTTTACTTTTCTGCCGCTGCAGCGTCATTGTAAAACGTTTCGGACGCAAAAAAAACGCCGAGGTCATTTCCCGGGAAATATCCTCAAGGCGCGCAAAAAAAAGACCACTTGAAACCGAACTTCCGTGGTCTTAAAAGAAAGTTTTTTCAGCCGAAGCCGAGCCTTCTGTTTGAATAGATCAATCTCTGCGTCTCTTACCTTGAACAATGCTCATAACTCATAACGGCAGAAATAACGACTGACCTTAACTTTTGAACCGTGACCTTGAGTAAGAGGTAAGTTAAAAAGGCACGCGCTTCGACTGACGGAAAGCGCATATCGCGAAAAGTCGATGCAGCGATATGATATTTTCGAAAAACCGTCAGATCATGCGCTTTTTACACGCTTTAAATGTCGATATCGATGTCGAATTTTACGGAATTGTTCATAACGTCGAGCGCGGTCTGAACGTTTGAAAGCTCAACTGACACAGCGTCGAAATCCCTTGCGGCTTCCTTGATATCGTAGTTCGCGTACACATAGTCGATTATGTTTCCGTTCACTCTCGACGTGTCCCTCTCTTTCGGAAGGACGTTCATCATGCCGGACAGTTTTTGCTTTTTCGAGGAAAGCTGAGGAATATAAACGAGGACTTCGTCTATGGTCATGTCGTAGCCTTTTACCTTGTGGGTCGTGTTGAAAACGTTTATCGCGTGCTTTACGCGTCTGATCTTCGCTGCGAGATCGTCGAGTTTTTTCTTCGTCTCACCGTAATCGTACTCGGGACGCACGGTCTCGATATCCTCTGTCGTGGCAGCTACGAATCTCCTGCTGTTTCTCTCTTCGAGGATGATGTTTTCATAATCCTCCGATAATTTTTTCAATAACTTATTAGCTTCTGCGGATGTGACTTTCATTTTTCTGTCTCCCTTTCAAGAAATTATACGCGCTTTCGGGGAAATCCTTCATCGCGTGACATTGCATATTATACCATCCCGTTTCCGCCTGTTAAAGGACATTTTTGCCCTTTTTTGCGATTTAATATATAATCTAATGACACAGAAATGACAACATTTCGGACGATTTTGGCCGTTTTGTATGTGTACAATATACTTGCAGAAGTAAAATGCGCAAGGTAAAGGAGAAAACAGAATGCCTACTATTTTGATCGCTGACGACACACCGCAAATCACTGAAGTTCTTTCCCAGTACGCGAAAAGGGATGGTTTCACACCGATAGTCGCGACGACGGGCAAGGATGCTTTGAAGGCTTTCAGAGAACATTCGCCCGACATAATCCTGCTGGACGTGATGATGCCCGAAATGAACGGATACGACGTTTGCAGAGCTATCAGAAAAGAATCTGACGTGCCGATCATAATGATAACCGCCCGCGGAGAGGATTTTGACCAGATAATGGGTCTCGAACTCGGAGCAGACGACTATATAGTTAAGCCCTTCTCCCCCGTTCTCGTTATGGCGAACGTTCGCGCGGTGCTCCGCAGGCTGAACATCGGCGAAGTCAAATCAAAGCAGATCTTCACATACGACGACCTCACGATCAATATGATCGAGTATTCCGTAAAGATCGGAGACGAATACATCCATCTGACTAAAAAGGAGATCGAACTTCTCTGGACGATGGCTACTAACGCAAACAGAGTCTTCTCCCGCGAAGTTCTGCTTGATCTGCTCTGGGGAGACGAATATTACGGCGATACGAGAGCCGTCGACTCTCATATGAAGAGGCTTCGCACAAAAATAGATTCCGTTCCGCATCCTTCCTGGTCGATCTCGACTATTTGGGGCGTGGGATACAAATTCAAAACGGGGAAAGAATGATAATACAGGTAAAATGAAAAAGATCGCTGTCAAACTTTTTTTGTATTTTGTCGCTGCGCTCGTTTCCCTTTCCATAATCCTGGGAGGCGTCTTTTTTCTGCTCTTCAAAAAGCACGTGATAAAAAACAACACGGAACTCATGACAAAAAAAGCCGAGTCGATCGCCAAAGTGTGCTCTGATAATTTTACCGGCAACTTCTTTCTTTTTGATCAGAGAAACGACTACGTCAGCTTCATCAGATGGCTTGATGAAACGGAAGACACTGACGCATGGATCATAGTTTACGCAGAAAACAGCAACAAGCTTCTGATCATCGCCGACACAGAAGATCCGTGGTCACAAAAGGACGCGTCTTCCCTTCCCGACAACGCGTACAGCGTCATAATGAACGTTTTAAACGGTAAAACGACAAGTTCGGAGAGCTTTTCATCCGCTCTGGGCACAAGGACTCTCACTGTAGGAGCCCCGATATATGTCGGCGCGAACAATGTCTTCGGCGTCGTTTTATTGCACTCTCCCGTCAGCAACCTTCAGGATGTTTACAAGAGCGGACTTTTGATCCTCGCCATGAGCCTTGTGATCGCGTTGATACTCTCTATCATCCTGTCGCTCGTTTTCTCCTGGAGGTTCACAAAACCTCTTAAAATGATGCGAAACACCGCTGTCGCTCTTGCGGAAAAGGATTATACAGCTAAGACAGGCATTAAACGTAAAGACGAACTGGGCGAGCTCGCGTCTTCGATGGATACTCTCTCTGACGTCCTCGCAGTCGCAGATAAAGAACAGGCGGAATATGAAAATCTGCGTCGGGAATATGTCGCGAATGTCTCGCACGAGCTTCGCACCCCTGTCACGGTAATAAAAAGCTCGCTTGAAGCCCTCAACGACGAAGTCGTTACAGATCCTTCCGAAGTTCGCCAATATTACAAGGAAATGCTCACCGAAGCGTCCGTTATGCAGGATATGGTCAACGACCTTCTCGAACTTTCAAGACTTCAGAATACTCATTTTGATATCAGGCACGATATCCTTTCGCTTCGCGAAGTCGCATCAGACGCATCACGCGCCGCCGCAAAACTGTGCGCCGAAAAGAACATTTCGATCCATAAAGATCTTCCCGATACGCCATGCATATTTAAGGGCGACTATGCGAGACTTCGTCAGCTTCTTCTGATCCTCTTTGACAACGCCAGAAAATTTTCGCCGGAAGGCTCTGCAGTATCCCTCACACTCTCCGAAAACAATGAAGGATACACTTTTACCGTTCAGGACCAGGGCACAGGCATACCTCCCGAGAATCTCACGAATATCTTCGAGCGTTTCGTAAAATCACAATCTTCGGATAATAAAACAGGCACCGGTCTGGGCCTTGCTATCGCGAAGGAAACCGTCACGCGTCACGGCGGAACGATCAAAGCCGCCAATGTCGAAAAGGATGATCCCGAAACGAATAATAAAGAGATCGCAGGCGCGATTTTTACAATAGAACTTCCTAAAAACTGCGATGATTCCGAGATCGAAAATATCGAATAAGTCCGTTTCCCATTTGCGAAACACTTGACATATATTTCTTTTTCCATTATAAATACCCTATACTATCCAAACGGAACGGAGATGTTGTTATGAGCTGCTCAAAGAACAGAATCGGAATAGACCTCGGAGGGACAAACATAGCTGCCGGAATACTGACTCCCGAAGGCAATCTTATGGGAAAAAGATCGATCCGCACCGATGTAAGATCTTCAGGCGAAAAGATCACCGAAGATATGGTATCGCTGTGTTTTACCATAATGGAAGCACAGGGACTGAAAGAGGAAGACATCGCGGCTATAGGTATAGGATGCCCCGGTTTCAGCGATCCTCAAAGAGGCGTTCTTTTGAAGACTGTCAATCTGCCTTTTAAGAATACAAATATCAGAGAGATCTTCGCGAGAAAAACTTCGATCCCTGTATATCTCGGCAACGACGCGAACGCGGCAGCTCTGGGAGAGTTCACATACGGCGGTGCAAAGGGTTACAGCAGCTCGATCACAATAACTCTCGGAACGGGAGTAGGCGGAGGAATAATCATCGACGGCAAAATACTCGCCGGCTTCAATTTCGCGGGTGCCGAGCTCGGACATATGGTCATAAAAGCGGGCGGCAGACAGTGCTCCTGCGGCAGAAAAGGATGCCTCGAAGCATACGCATCGGCAAACGCTCTCGCGAAAGCGGCTGTCAGAGCATACAGGGCGCATCCCGATTCTGCTCTCGGAAAGCTCTGCGGCGGTGACGAATCGAAAATAGACTCTAAAATGGCTTTTGACGCCGCTAAAAAGGGCGATCCCGTTGCGAAAAAAGTCATAGACGAATATATCGAATACCTCGGCGAAGGCATAGTCAATTTCATCAATATATTCCAGCCTCAGATCGTTTTAATAGGCGGAGGAGTTTCAAAGCAGGGAGAATATCTGCTCGCTCCCCTTCGCAAATTTGTTGACGAGAGAAATTACTGCAAAGGCGTTTGCGAATCGTCAAGGATAGAGCGCACTCTGCTTGGAAACGACGCCGGCATCATCGGAGCGGCCATTTTAAACGAGCAGTACGAATGATACCCGAAAACGGTCAAGTGCTCCCGAAAATGCAATGAAAAACATAAAGATCACTATCGAATTCGACGGTAAAAATTATTTCGGATGGCAGAAACAGCCTGATGTTCCCACTGTTCAGGGGACTTTGGAGGATGTTTTGTCATCCTTTTTAAGCGAACAAATAACGCTCACGGGATGCAGCAGGACTGATGCGGGAGTGAGCGCTGTCGGATATGTCGCGAATTTTTACTCTGATACTCAGGTCCCTCCCGACAAATTCGCCGCGGCTGTAAGGCATGCGCTTCCGGATGATATTCTCATAATTTCTTCTGAAGACGTTCCGGACGATTTTCACGCGACTTATTCGGCCAGATCAAAAACATACAGATATTATTTTTCGTCCAGCAAGATACTTCATCCGCTTTTTTCCGAGAGGATATGGCAGATAAACGCTCCCCTTTCATTTGAAGATATGAAGGAGGCCGCGGGATATTTTACCGGTACTCATGAATTTGACGCTTTCAAAAACGCAGATCCGTCGTCAGACAAAAAGAACACCAGAAAGACAGTTTATAACGCGAAAGTGTTCAGGCCTCTGTCGGAAGATGACGACCTTTACTGTTTTGAGGTCACCGGAGATGGATTTTTGTACAATATGGTCCGCATTATGGCAGGCACGCTCGCAAACGTCGGCGAAGGCAAAATAGATCCTTCCGAAATAAAAAATATCATCGATTCAAAAGACAGAAAAAAAGCGGGAGTCACTGCCCCCGCGTGCGGTCTTTACCTTTATTATGTAGATTATTGATATTTCACATTATCCTCACTTTATCTTCCTTTTCAGGCTCGTATTCCGTATTCTCAAGGTAAAATACTTCGCAGAACATCGCGCAGATCACCGAGGCAAGACCTGTAATAATAGTCCCGATCAGTGACGCGATCAATTTCACTGCGGAAGGCTCCGTGAGATAAGAAAGCGCGAATGATAATATAAAAGACAAAAGAAGGGGCGCTCCCCTGTAGATCAAAGTCAATAAAACGAGCTTGCCCGGCATTTTACGAAAGAGCTTCAGCGATTCGAAAAGACCTCTTTTTATCGATTTCGTATAGATAACAGCCGGTACCACGCACGACAAAACTATCGTAAGATATATTCCCGGAAGGATAAACATCGTAAAACCGACAAGGCATATTGCCAGCACGATGACGGTCGCAAGGATCACCCTGGGATATGCCGTCATACCGTCGTTCATGACAGGCATAAGTGTATATACTTCATTCTTTTGTTTGATCCTCTTCACCGCGAGGACCATTGCGATGCATTCGGCGAGAAGCGAAAAAACAGAGAGAAGAGCGGAAAGGCCGTAATATGTCAGGATCTTTTTCCATGCGGAACGAACGTCCGCGGGAAGCTCAGTCGCGTCCTCAACTGTCAAGGCCTCGTCGCTTGCGATATATGTCACATAAGTATTAATGGAATTTTCGATATCGCATACTTTTTCAACGACAAAAAACTGGATCGCCCAGAGCGGAACAACTATCAGAAGGATCACTGCCAGTATTATCGCGATGTTGCTTTTCAGGATCTCTCCTGTTTTTTTGAAGACTTCTTTCAAATCAGTGCCTCCGAACGGTTATTGTTTACTTCCGCCTGTCTTGTGAGTTCTCCCGCTTTCAGTCTCTTTTTTTTTGTCGGCTCTCTTTGTGACCGCCCAAAGGATCAGGCACGTGATCGCCGCGAATATGAGCGCAAAAACGGACAGAAGAATGAGTTCCTGGTAAACGCTTCCGTTCTCAAGCATATCCGTCATACTTTCATTTGATACAGTAAAAAAGTTATAATGGTAAATAAAAAATGTTCTTTTTAATATTCCGACATTTTCACCCACAAGCCTCGTGGCGTCGAAGATCATAATATCGAAAAACTGCGTGAGCGCCACCGTGAGCACCACTCCGACCACTCCGAACGGGACGTCCCAGAATGTCTTTTCGTACTTTTTAATAAAATACCAGTAAAACGCGGCAGCTCCGGCTCCGACAAATATATAACCCATCTTGGGCGCGGCAAAAAGGTAGCTCAGGCCCAGATGGATGATGCCGCCTGCGATGCCTCCCAATAATATTATTCCCAGTGCTTTCAAAAAGTGCAGAAATTTCTTCATCAGGATATTATTTCTCCGCGTTTAATTTTTCAAGTTCCTCTTTTATTAATGCCTCGACCTCAAGAAAATTGATGTCCATAGCTGTTGCGATCTCGCTGAAAAGAACATTTTTGGCAACGTTTTTGAGTTTCTTGTCTCCCAGAGCTGTTCCCCTCGTGCTCTCAAGCTTTGACATCAGCGAATAAGCCTTCACAACAGAATAGATGTCTCCTTTTTTCAAAAGATCAGAGCATTCTCTCTGCTTCTTGTGCCAGTTGTCGCTCTCGAAAGCGTACTGGCGGTCGAGCGCTTTAATAACATCAGGTATCTCTTTCTTTGAAACAGGAGCCCTGAGTCCTAACGATTCGGGGTGATCCTCCGGAATAAAAAGAGTGAGTCTGTCATAAGGCAGCTTCAGCAGATAGTATAATTTCGTCGTTCCCATTACTTCTTTGTACTCGGCGGAGACTATTTTCCCTGCTCCGTACATAGGATAAACTATTTTGTCCCCCGGTTTCATTTTCATGACGTTCCCGATCTTCCTCCTCGAAATATCGTTGCTTTTATTGTATCATTTTTTGTGGTAAAATACAAGTCGAACCTCAAATTTTTTGGTTCGCGGAGGTAAAAAATGGACAAATATTTTTGTGATATTTCTAATGATTTCGGCGATATTTTCGGTTCGTCCGAAGGTCTCAGATTCTTCAGCGCACCGGGTCGCGTGAACATAATCGGCGAACATATCGACTACTGCGGAGGACTCGTAATGCCTGTCGCTCTGTCGAAAAAAACGACTGTCGCCGCAAGGCCTAACGGCACAGATATCGTCAGACTTGCCGCCACCGATATGCCGGGAAGATCGTTTTCTTTCGACATAAAGGACATTGAAAAAGCAAAAGATCTGCCCTGGGGCAATTATCAGGCGGGAATTTTCAAAGAATTCTCCGAAAGAGGCGTAAAACTTTGCGGACTCGATATGCTCTTTGACTGCACTGTTCCTTTCGGCGCCGGTCTTTCATCTTCAGCTTCCATAGAGCTTGCGACTGCCGCCGCTCTCAACGAGATATTCCATGCGGGTTTCGACAATATTTCTCTCGCCGTGCTCTCAAGGCACAGCGAAAACACATTCTGCGGAGTCAACTGCGGCATAATGGACCAGTTCGCGTCAGCTATGGGTAAAAAGGATCACGCTATAATGCTCGACTGCGCGACTTTAAGATACGAATATATACCGCTCGAGCTCGGAGATCATGTCCTTGTTCTCGCCAATACTAAAGCAAAGCATTCTCTCGGTTCTTCGAAATATAACGAGAGGCGTCGCGAGGCAGACGAAGCTCTTTCTGATCTTCAGAAGGTCTTACCCAGGAAGCAGCTTTGCGACTACACTCCCGAGGACTATATAAAATATTCATCGTCTGTCAAAAGCGAGATCGTGAGAAAGAGAGCCGAACATATCATTTTCGAAAACGCCCGCGTAAGAGAAGCCGCCCAAGCTCTCAGATCGGGAGACCTTATCCTTCTCGGCAAGATCATGAGAAAGGCGAATGATTCGATCAGATATCTCTATGAAGCCACGGGCGACGAGCTTGACGCAATGTTTGACGCGGCAAAAGGGCTTCCATACTGTATCGGTTCAAGAATGACAGGAGGCGGTTTCGGCGGCTGCACCGTGAACATCGTAGAATCATCGCGCACAGACGAATTCATCTCTGTCGTAGGTAAAAAATACACTGAAAAAACGGGTATCGTCCCTGAATTTTACATCTGTGAGAGCGGAAACGGGGCAAAAGAAGAACAGCTGTCATAAACAGGCAGCTGCTCTTTTGAGATCGGCCATACAGGTTAAAACGAATACTTCCGATGTGCTTTTTTTGCAGATCAATACAGCATATCGGATTTTATTTTGTCTGCGACAGACGCTCCGCAAAGAGCTGTCACTATTTCGTATCCGAATGCGAGACATCCGGCAGGGCCGCAAGACGTAATGATATTTCCGTCTTTTACAGCTTTTGCGTTCGGCTGATAATCACATCTCGATCTGTCAAGCATATCTGTGTATGATGTAACTGTTTTACCGTCTGTAAGGCCTGCTTTTTCAAGCACTATAGGCGCTGCGCAGATAGCGGCGACGGTCTTACCCGCTTTGTCAAATGCTTTTACGAGGGCCCCCGCTCTGTCGTCGTCTTTGAGTGAAAACGCGTTAGGGCCTCCTCCCGGAAGCACCACTGCTTCGTATTCCTTCGCGAACTTGTCCGCATCGATCCTTTTGTCCATCACAAGATCGGCCGCGACTTCGATATTTTTATTTCCGATGAGCGTCTTTTTACCTGTCATACTGCAGATCTTCGCGTCGATCCCCGCTCTTCTTAAAATATCGACTGTCACGATCATTTCAGCTTCTTCAAAACCGTTGTGTACCAATACAAGAACTTTCATTATTTAATCCTCCGATCTGTCTGAATAAATTATTTCTTCGAGCGCAGAGACTCTGTCCACATAATGTACCTTTGCCTCAGCTCCGCTTCTTGCCAAAAATTCTTCAGCGGCTTTTCTGTTTCCCGCAGGTAAAAATATCTCCATGAAACCGAGCCTGATCGACTCCGAAAGCCTCTGTTCGATGTGATTTACGCCTCTCACTTCCCCCGCAAGGCCGATCTCGCCGATGAAAACAGTGTCGTTTTTAACAGACTTGTTCTTGTATGACGACATCATCGCGGCGGCGATACCAAGATCAGAAGACGTCTCGGTGAGTCTGATGCCTCCGATGACATTTATATACGAGTCGCACTCCGACATTTTGTATCTGAGCCTTTTTTCGAGTACTGCTATCAGCATAGAGACCCTGTTGTAATCGATGCCCGTGGACATTCTCCTCGGCATTGCGAGAGTCGTTCTGGAAAGCAGCGCCTGGACTTCTATTAAAACGGGTCTGTTGCCGTCTACTGAGCATACTACAGCAGTTCCGGGAACATTTTCAGGCCTTCCGTCGAGCATCGCGGCAGACGGATTGAGCACCTGGCAAAGCCCGTCTTCCTTCATCTCAAATACACCTATTTCGTTCGTGGAACCGAATCTGTTTTTAACGCTGCGGAGGATCCTGTAGCAAAGCTGCCTTTCTCCTTCGAAATTTATGACTGTATCGACCATATGCTCCAATACCTTCGGGCCCGCGATCGATCCGTCCTTCGTTATGTGTCCGATTATAAAAACCGTTATATTTTTCTGCTTTGCGTAGTACATCAGCCTCGAAGTCGTTTCCCTTATCTGCGTAACGCTTCCGACAGCTGACTGGAGAGAATCGTCGCATATCGTCTGAACAGAGTCTATCACCAGAAATTCCGGGTTTTCCTTTTCGATGACTGATTCAACCGCGGAAAGTCTGACTTCTGACATCAGTTTGAGTCCTTTCGCGCCGATCCCGAGCCTGTCCGCTCTCATTTTTACCTGTTTGACAGATTCCTCGCCTGATACATAGAGGACCTTGTGTTCTTTTGCGAGATTTCCGCACATCATTAAAACGAGAGTTGATTTGCCTATTCCCGGATCGCCGGCGATAAGGCTTACGGAGCCTCTTACGATACCGCCGCCGAAAACTCTGTCTGCCTCTTCTATGCCGGAGAAAACGCGTTCCTCCGAATCGACGATGACGTCATCTATCGAGTATACTTTCGCCTCGCTGCCATACAGGGAAACAGAGCCTCCCGCTTTTTGCGCGGCAGTCTCCTTCTCCTTTTTCATCTCGGAGAATGTGCCCCAGTTTCCGCAGGCAGGACATTTTCCGAGCCATTTCAACGATTCATATCCGCATTCGGTGCAGAAAAACACCACGTCTTTATCACTTTTTGACATATTTGATCTTTCCGTCTTCTCCCACTGTCATTTCGACCGTATCTCCCGCTTTGATCCTGCCGGAGAGCATTTCCTCCGAAAGCGTATCCTCCACGAGATTCTGCACTTCTCTCTTTATCGGTCTCGCGCCGTACAGCGGATCGTAGCCTTTGTCCGTTATGAGTTTTACAACGCTGTCGTCGTATGTGATATTCATTCCCGAGTCGCCCGCTCTCCTCAGAAGGCCGTTCAGGATAAGTCTTGCGATCTGCGAAAGCTCGTCGCGGCTCAATGTCTTGAATACGATTATATCGTCCACTCTGTTCAGGAATTCAGGCTTGAAGCTCTTTTTAAGCTCTTCCATAACGGATTTTTTCATTCTTTCGTGAGCTTCCGCATCCGTCTCGATACCTGTAAAACCTATCGTCTTGGGCTCCGTTATATTCTTCGCCCCGACATTTGAAGTCATTATAACGACCGTGTTTTTGAAGTCTACTTCTCTGCCTGTCGAATCAGTCAGCCTTCCGTCTTCCATGATCTGAAGTAAAATATTGAACACGTCCGGATGAGCCTTTTCGATCTCGTCAAAGAGAACCACAGAATAAGGCTTCCTTCTGACCTTTTCGGTGAGCTGTCCGCCTTCTTCAAATCCGACGTATCCGGGAGGAGAACCTACCAGTCTTGAAACAGTGAATTTCTCCATAAATTCAGACATGTCGATCCTTATGATCGATTTCTCGTCTCCGAACAACGCCTCCGCCAAGGCCCTTGAGAGCTCCGTCTTGCCCACTCCGGTCGGACCCATAAAGATAAACGACCCGATAGGTCTCTTTGGATCCTTGAGCCCCGTACGGCCTCTACGCACCGCTTTGCATACTGCTTTTACGGCTTCGTCCTGTCCGATCACTCTCTCATGCAAAACATTCTCCAGATTCATGAGCCTCTGCATCTCGCTCTCGCCGAGTTTTGTGACAGGTATCCCGGTCCAGTCAGATATAACCGCCGCAATATCGTTCTCATCGACAGTGCCCGCGCTCTGCTGCTTTTTCTCGTCAAATTCTTTTCTGAGTTCGTCAAGTATTGCGTTCAGCTTAGCTTCTTCGTCGCGGCATTCTTTTGCTTTTTCAAAGTCCATGACTTTTACGGCTTCGTTTTTCCGCGCGCGAAGATCTCTTATCTTTTCTTCCGTTTCATTGAGCTCCGTGGGCATTATGAACGATCTCAGTCTCTTTCTTGAAGACGCTTCGTCCATCAGATCTATTGCCTTGTCGGGGAGACATCTGTCGTTTATATACCTTTCGGAGAGGTTCACAGCTGCCGCGAGAGCTTCGTCCGTGATCTTTACGTTGTGATGCTCCTCGTATTTATCGCGCAGTCCTTTGAGTATCAGAAGCGTACTGTCTTTGTCAGGTTCTTTTACTATAACAGGCTGGAAGCGGCGTTCAAGCGCTGAATCCTTTTCGATATATTTTCTGTATTCCTCCTGTGTCGTCGCGCCTATCACCTGCAGTTCGCCCCTTGAAAGAGAAGGTTTTAAAATATTCGCCGCGTCGAGCGAGCCTTCGGCTGCTCCGGCTCCGACTATCGTATGTATCTCGTCGATAAAGAGGATTATATCTTTTCTTCTTATGACTTCATTGATCGCGGATTTAATTCTCTCTTCGAATTCGCCTCTGTATTTTGCGCCGGCGACCATTCCGGAAAGATCCAGAGATATGACTGTCTTGTTTTTCATTATCTCGGGCACATTTCCTGCAGCGATCATCTGCGCGAGACCTTCGACAACGGCCGTTTTACCGACTCCGGGCTCTCCTATAAGGCATGGGTTGTTCTTTGTGCGCCTTACGAGGACTTCCATGACTCTGTTTATCTCTTTTTCCCTTCCTATAACGGGGTCGTATGCCTTTTCTCTCGCTGCTCTCGTCATGTTTTTACCGTACTGGCGAAGAGTCGCGGCACCGCTTTTGGGCTCGCCGGGAACTTCCTGAGCGGACGGTTCTTCTTCAGGGACATCTTCATATTCGGGCTCGTCATTGCTCGTAACGCTCTCAGTGTAGAGCATCTGCACGAAATCGCCGATGAAATTCTCGGCGTCTATTCCGAGTTCTGAAAGGATCCTTATCGCGACGCAGTTTTGCTCCGAAAGAAGACCCATCAGGATATGCTCCGTTCCGATCGCTTTCGCGTTCATCTTTTTTGATTCCCTGTCTGCAGCTTCGAGAACGCTTTGCGTCTTCGGAGAGAAATAGATCCTGTCGTCCTTTGAACGTTTTACTTCGTTTACACCGTTATATAAAATGATCTTTTCTCTGACGTCTTCCTCGTTTACGCCGTATCTGTTAAAAAGCGATCCGGCGACTGAATTTGGCTCCATTATAAGTCCGAGAAGGATATGTTCCGTTCCGATGTATTCCGAGCGCAGCTTTCTCGCTTCCGCCTCAGCGATATTCAGCACCTTGTTTGCTTTTCCGTTGAATTTAAGTTCCATCTCTTCTCCTTATCTGCTTTATTCGTTAAATAATTTTCTTAAATAGTCAGCTCTCGCTTCGTTATCGTCGCTCGCCTCTATCGTTTTACCTGTGGCTTTGCAAAGTCCCGCATGGTGCAGCGTAAAAACGATCTCAGCCATTCCGAACGGCTCGATTCCGGTTATTATTTCGTTTCTGATTCCAAAATGCACGAGTGAGAGACATCTCACGGCCTCTTTGAACGATATCGACCTCGCGTATCTGAGCGTTCCGAGCGCTCTCCATGCCATATCGTCAATATTGCCGAGCTTCGTTTTCATTATCTCGTTCTCGCATTTTTTCTCTATTTCCACCGCAGCGGCTGCCGCTTCGCAAAGGTTGTTTATTATTTCCCTGTCGGAGGCGTCTATCGATGCGGCGTTTGATATTTTTATGAGTCCCGTATAATTGGGTTCCGCGTCACCGAACGGCTTTGAGACCTCTATGCCTCTGCCTGCCATTATATCGTCAAATTCCTCGAAAGCTCCGGCGTGGCATATCGCCGGTATATGAAGCACTATGCTCGCCTTGAGCCCCGTTCCGACAAGAGACGGATCTCTCATAAGATATCCGAATTCACCCGTAAAAGCGTATTTTTTCGTCATCGGAGTCAGCTGTTCGAACTCTTTTGCGCAATCATAAGCCTCTTTCAGACTGTCGCCCGTAAAAAGCGCTTTTATCGTCAAATGTTCCGTGTCGTTTACGGAAACGAACAGATTCTGTTCATCCGTAACAAGAGCCCTGGGAAGATCAGAATCGAGAAATCCTTTTGACACTTTCCACTCTTCCGCGAATCTGATCTTGTCGTAAAATTGATATTTTCCGTTGAAATAATCGTCAAAATCAGCGAATCCATACGTTTTATCCTTGTCAGCGGCGCTTTTTACCCGTTCAAGGACTGTTTCGGCGCCTTTTGCATCAAGCTTGCCGATGAAATTCGCATCCTCGAAATTTCTGTAAATACAAACTGACGACGCAAAATATCCTTCGTCCTCATGACCGCTTCTGTACCATTCTTTTTTGTCGATCCGATCAGCCATAAATCTTACCTTTCCGTTTCTTCGTCAGTATCGTTTTTCTCCGGTTTTGAAGAGAGTTTCCTGAGCGCGTCTCTGAGCCTTGCCGCCTCTTCGTAATCCTCTTTTGCCACGGCTTTTTCTATCGCGGTCGTGATATCGAGGTATTTTACGACATCGGGCATCGATCTGTCGCTTTCAGGCGATCCGCTTTCAGAGGATCCTTCTCCTTCGGCAAACTGTATGTCCGCTGTTTCCGCGCCGGCGTTTTGCTCATCGCGTTCTTCCTCTTCGGCTCTTGCCGCCTGATCTCCGAACATCTCGCTGTATTCCTTGTCATAGATCTTTCCGAGTTCTTCTTTTTCGGAAAAGGCGTCGTCCTGTTCTGCGTCTGACATGCCTTTGTATACGGCGCATCCCTGAGTGTCGAGAAGAAGAGTCCTCGCTTCCCACGCGAAGACCTCGAAACAGTTTGCGCAGCCGAATTCTCTCTTTTCGTCAAACTCTTCCCTTTTCATCCCGCACTGCGGGCAGCAGTTTTGATATCTGGCTTCCATCATAATTTCATCCTCAACTTTTTCATTTGTAATCGTATGATATTTCCTGCGTTTTCGATCTTATTTTCCGGTAAAATGTCAGGATCTTTTATTTTTTACCGAAATCATAGTCGGAGAAAAGATAAGTCGCCGTGTTCCAGTATTCCGCCGCTCTGTTTTTACCTTCGGCTACGAAATCGGCGTTGACTTTTGTGATCCTTTCCATCTGGTAGTAGTTCTGGTGGATACCGTTGTACGCACCGATCTCGAGGCTCGTCGTATCTCCCGACTGCTGTTCGACTCTCGCATAACACCACGTAGTGAACATCTGCACATCTCTTTCCAGATACACGCTCACGATATCGTTCCACGTCTTCTGCTCATTCGCCTCTTCCGGGCTCTCCTCTGCAGAGATCCTGTCTTCTAAATTGTAGAAAAGTTCTCCGTGGAATTCACCGACCCAGAAAGCGACATTCAGCTCCTTCGCGGCGCGCATATAATAGTCGAGCCACGTGTCCGGATCAGGATAGTGTACGCTTGCGCAGTTCACATGTCCCACATTCGTATAAGACATCGTCTCGAGCGTATCCTCGTATGTATCGAGCGGATACCAGGCGCCGTTGTCTCTCAATGAGTTCGAAGCGTGTCTGGGAGACATATCGCCTCCCGTTATCATCCTGTACTGATCGTGCTCGAAAATAATGTCTCCCACGAGTTTGTAATACTGCGTAAGGTCCTCATACGTCCAGTTTTCGAGAGATTTTACACCGTTTCTGATGCCGATATACTGCACCGTATTGGCTGATTCGCTTGCCTCGTTTCCGATCTCCCACATCCAGATCGCGGGTGAATCCTTGTATCTTTCGACGATCGTGGTGAGATATTCCTCAATATACTGTCCCGTTTTACTCTCCCTGTGATAGATCATATCGATCGGTTCACCGAGATGCTCCGGGATCGCTCCGTAGTTCCACATCAGGGACGCGACTATTCCGATGTGATATTTCTCGGCATACGCGACCACTCTGTCCATTTTTGCCAGGTACCTGTCTCTGTGCTTGTCCCACTCGTCGTACTCATTAGCGTAAAACACTCCAAACATCATTCTGACATAAGGCACACCCATTTTTGCCAGGTCCTGCCAGTATTCTTCCGCATATTTGCTGTTTGTCGACATCGATACGCATCCGTGCCAGTTCACTCCAAACCCGTAAAAAGGCTCTCCGTTCAGTGTTATCGTTCCGTTACTCGCCTTGTGAAGTCCGTAACCCGTTATCTCTATCGGAAGATAGTCTCTCTTTTCCTTTTTCAGTTTCTCCCGCTCACTCACACAAGATGTAAAAAGCAGCACAGCTGTCAGGATCAGAGCCGCGCATCTGACTGTCATTTTACCAAAAGAACGTTTCTTCATAGTTAAATACCTCCGCTTCGAACCTGCAGTCTTTTATTAACGATTCGATCGATCTGTTCCGGAAAGCCCGTTTGTCACGAGAGTTATTTTATAACTTCGGGTTCGGGATATTCCACTCCCTTCGTATCAACGATGACCTTGGTCATCGCGATCGTCTTCTTCGGCTTGTCGTTGGCCGGGTTTGTCTCCGTTGTGGCGATTTTGTCTACTACATCAAGTCCGCTGATGACTCTTCCGAATGCGGCGTAGTTGCCGTTCAGTGAAGGATAATTTACATGCATGATGAAAAACTGAGATCCCGCGGTGTCCATTCCTTTAGCTCTCGCCATGGAAATAACTCCGCGCTCGTGCTTTAAGTCGTTTTTGAATCCGTTTTTCGTAAATTCACCCTTGATCGAATACCCGGGGCCGCCCGTTCCGACGCCCTTGGGATCTCCCGTCTGTATCATAAAGTTTTCAATTACTCTGTGGAATATTATTCCGTCGTAAAAACCTTTTTTAACAAGAGAAATGAAATTGTTCACCGTATTCGGAGCAACATCCGGGTAAAGTTCCGCGACGATCACGCCGTATCCCTCTATATAGATCGCAACGAGCGGGTACTCAGAATCAAAACCTGAGATCGTTCCTTCGTTTCCTTCGATACCGAAATCGATTCCGTTAACTACCATCTTACCGTCTCCTTCTTTCTTACATGACGCAAATGCCGTTATCATACACAGGCAAAGCGCGATAGCAATGATTGATCTTACGAATTTTTTCATTTTCATCTTACCTCACTGTTGTAATAATTTATCAAACATCCGCAGAGGATTATTTCTCGCTCATCGGCGGAAAGTTCCTTCAAATACAGCTTTACCTGTCTCTTTTTGCCGTTTTCGGAGATCAGATACGCGTTGAATTCCTCTTTTCCGTCTTTCACGCCCTCTCTGACGCCTTCGATGAGCATCCTGTCACCCTTCTCAAATCTTTCATCTTCTCCCACGGTAAAAGGCAGCATCCCCCAGTTTATCAGATTGCTCCTGTATCTCTTCGTCGCGTAATTGACAGCGATATTCGCAAGTCCTCCGAGCACTCTCTGGCACGAAGCGGCCTGTTCTCTCGCCGAACCGTCTCCGGGCTTCTTTGCGTATACGACGCTTCCGATCTCCGTGTTTTTTGCAAGTTGTTCAGCGTCTCCGAAGCCTTTGTATATATTTGCAAGAGATCTCCCCGAAGATCTGCCTTCGGCATATTCTCTTCTTTCCTTTTCAAACGAATAGACATCTTTAGCGCATCCGACGTATTCGGGATCTTTCCTTGACAGCGTATATTCCGCAAGCCTCAAAGGATTCGATCTGTATGAAGATGTCTCGCCGCTCGGGATCAATTCATCCGTCGTTGTGACCGGATCGTTTATCACCGAAACTATTTTCAGCATGATATTATCAGTCAGTGTGACCATCTTCGGCCAGTCTGCTATATTCGGACCGAGCTTGAGTTCTTTTTCCGGTTTCGCCCTTCCGAATCCGTTGTAGACTCTGTTTTCGTATATTTCCCTGCGGAACGTGTATCTTACCTGCTTTTCTTCCGTAAAAACGTCTGTTCCGGGTGTTATCGCGCCTTTGTTCAAAGCTGTCGCGGCGATCGATCTCGCATCCATAAGAGCGACCCAGGAGATCTGTCCGTCAGACGGTTTTGAGCCCTCTCTGTTCGGGAAGTTTCTCGTCGTATGTCTGATGCTGAATCCGTTGTTGCAGGGCACGTCTCCGGCGCCGAAGCACGGACCGCAGAATGCCGATCTGATCGAAGCGCCTGCCATCGTCAGTTTTCCGATCGTTCCGTTCGACATAAGTTCCATAAATACAGGCTGGCTCTGCGGATAAATATTGAGTGAAAAACTGCCGTTTCCGACTGATTTTCCGTCCAGAAGTTCTCCGGCGCGGCAGATGTTTTCGAATGTTCCTCCTGCGCAGCCCGCTATTACGCCCTGGCTTGCCCAAACTTTTCCGTCGCGAATGTGATCTTTGAAAGCAAATTCTCTCACTTTGCCGCCGTACTGTTCTATCGCCTTTTTCTCAACAGAATCGATGATATCCGGAGCGTTTCTGATGAAATCTTTTACTGTATAGACGTTGCTGGGATGGAAAGGAAGCGCGATCATGCTCTCTACAGTCGACAGGTCTATCATAACGCATCCGTCGTAGACCGCTCCCTCCTCCGGCTCTAACTTTTTGTATGCTTCTTCTCTGCCGTGTATCTTAAAATATTCTCTGACTTTTTCGTCCGTCACCCAGACAGAGCTCAGACAGGTCGTCTCAGTTGTCATCGTATCGATACCGCATCTGAAATCCATCGAAAGATTCGCAACGCCCGGTCCTGCGAATTCGAGTATCTTGTTTTTAACTGTCCCGTCTGCAAATGTCGCTCCGATAAGAGCAAGCGCTACGTCCTGAGGCCCCACGCCCGGTCTCGGAGCGCCGGTAAGATATACGCATATTATTTCCGGCTTTTTTATCTCGTAAAATCTCCCGAGCAGCTGTTTTACAAGCTCGGGACCTCCTTCTCCGCCTGCCATCGTTCCGAGGGCGCCGTATCTCGTATGGCTGTCAGAGCCGATGATCATCTTACCGCAGCCTGACATCATTTCCCTCATATACTGGTGGATGACAGCCTGATGCGGGGGCACAAAAATGCCGCCGTATTTTATCGCGGCAGAAAGTCCGAACTCGTGATCGTCTTCATTTATAGTTCCTCCGACGGCGCACAGAGAATTGTGGCAGTTTGTGAGCACGTAAGGCACGGGGAATTCTTTGAGTCCGCTCGCTCTCGCTGTCTGGATTATCCCTACATAAGTTATATCGTGTGACGCCAAGGCGTCGAATTTGATCTTCAGTCTGTCTCCGTCGCCGTGATCGTGGCTTTCAAGGATCCTCTCGGCGATCGTTTTACCCTTTCCCCGGGTCGCATTTCCGAGCTCGATCGAGCCGTTTCTGTATGTGACCGGTTCTTTTATCACTTTAACCATCTGTATGCACCTGTTTTCTTTTATCTTTACGCATTACACAGACCGCGAGATCACAGTTTTTGTCACATCTCAAAGTCCTTCACTGTAATTATACATTAAAACATAAATATAATCAAAATACCTTGCAAACTTTCTTGATTTTTTATATAATCTTTTGTCGAGAAGACAATATCGAAAGGCATTCGGTAAAATGTTCAATACCTTCCTGTTCGACTTTGATTACACACTTATTGACGCATCCGAAGGCATAGTCGAATGCACGAACTACGCATTGGTAAAAAACGGATTTGAGCCTCGTGAAAGCGGACCGATCGAAGAAACTGTCGGGCTGCTCCTCCACGAGATCTTTTCTTTTTTCGAGCCGTCCGCAAGCCCCGAAACGAACAGAAAACTCGTTAACGATTTTTCTGAAAAAGCAAGGGAGATCATGGCTCCCAAGACATTTTACCTGCCTGACGCGATCCCCGTGCTTGAAGCGCTGAAAAAAAGGGGGTTCAATACTGCGATCGTGACTTCGAAAACGAGGCAGATGGTATATGACGTTATCACTCCCAGAGGGCATGAACATCTTGTAGATCATATCGTCGGCTGCGACACGGTGAATAATCCGAAACCTGCTCCGGACGGAATACTCGAATGCGCCTCTTATTTCGGTGTCCTCCTCTCCGATATCCTCTATATCGGCGACAGTGTGACTGATGCAAAAACAGCCGAAAACGCGGGAGTTTCGTTTGCCGGAGTGACCACAGGAAGAACCGCAAAGGATGTTCTCAAATCGTTTCCGAATATTTATATCGGAGATTCGCTGACAGATGTTTTCTCGAAGATCCTGCCTCCGGAGCAGTGACAGATCCCCGGAAACAGGTAAAAAGGTTGTACTCTGCCAAAAGACGGCAGTGCAATAAATAAAGAAGAAAAGAGCGTGATTTTATGGATCTTTACGTACCTTCAAAGAAATTTAAAACGAGACCCGGACTCTATTTCGAGGACGGCACAGTCAAGCTTGACGGCGAACCGTTTGCCGAGATCGGTATCAACTATTTCGGCGCCGTCATCAACGAGTATTACCATTCCGAGCGCGGCGAGCTTAAAACGGTCTTCGACAGGCTCAAGGAAAACAACATACGCTATTTCAGAGCAAACATAGGATTCTTTTACCCGGTAAATCTTCGCGATTACATCAACGACGAGGATAAATGGTTCGCGACATTCGATAAGGTAGTACGCACTGCGGAGGAATACGGATTCGGTATGGTCTTCTCCTTCTTCTGGAACACGGACGGTTACAACGACTACTTCCACGAGCCGATAAGCGCATGGGGCGACAAAAACAGCCGCACGAGAAAATTTATGAGATATTATACGCAGAAGGTCGTAGCACGCTACAAAGAGAGTCCCGCTGTATGGATGTGGGAATTCGGAAACGAGCAGAACCTCGCGATGGATCTTCCAAACAGAAAAGAGCTCAGAGAAGCAGGTAAAGACAAGGTCCCGCTTCAGCTCGGACTCGCTATTCAGCACGAAGAGGACGATTTCTGGTTCGCCGACATAGGCACTCCCCTTTTTGAGGATTTTGCGAAGATCTGCCACATGTTCGATCCTTACGACAGAATGGTCACGACAGGCAACTCTGAGCCCAGACCGAAGGCTTACGGTACGAGAGCGTATGATATGTGGAGAGAAGAACCTGATTCGATCCCCGAAATGATAAAAACTCTCGAATGGTACACGCCGGATCCGATGGACTGTGTTGAGATACACTCCTACGGCATAGAGGACCGCTGGGATCACTCGATAAAGGATTATGTGAACTATTTCAGGGTATTCCTCGATGCATGTGAAAAGCTCGGCAAGCCGCTCTATATCGGCGAATTCAACGGTCTCAATTCGGAAGCGTCAAAGAAGCAGATGGACGCGATCGTAGACCTTCGCGTTCCGCTCTCATGTATCTGGGCTATCGGCCAGGTCGAATGGTCTCTCGATATGAAACCGGAAGTCAGAGACGAAGTCCTCGCCTACGCTTCAAAATGCAACCTCAAACTCAGAGGCGAAGCATAAACCGAAAAGATAATATTATTTTGCCTTATTTACAGGTAAAAACCAAGGCGGCGCTTGAAAAAGCGCCGCCTTATTATTTGTTTTCTGTCTTTTCTGTCATATGTTCCGGAACATTTTTTTCAACCTCTTCGGATCAAGATCCGGGAAAACAGGCTCAAATGTTCTTACTCTTCTTTTTGCGAATCATATTTGTAGCAGCATTCTCTCATTTTGCTGATCTGCTTCATCAATGTGTCAAACTGGGATGGAGTTATCGACTGAGCACCGTCGCAGAGTGCGTTTGCGGGATCGTTGTGGACCTCTATCATAACGCCGTCAGCTCCTGCCGCGACCGCAGCGAGAGCCATGGGTGGCACTATTTTCGCAAGACCTGTGCCGTGGCTCGGATCCACTATAACGGGAAGATGGGTCATTTCCTTCAGCATCGGAACGGCTGACAGATCGAGAGTGTTTCTCGTAGTCGTCTCAAATGTTCTGATTCCTCTTTCGCAGAGGATAATATTCTCATTTCCGCCCATCATCAGATATTCGGCGCTCATCAAAAGCTCCTGGAGAGTGCATGAAAGGCCTCTTTTTAACAGGATAGGCTTTTTTGTCCTTCCGAGTTCTTTTAACAGCTCATAGTTTTGCATATTTCTCGCGCCTACCTGTATGACGTCTATGTCCTCAAACAGCGGCAGCTGAGACTGCTCCATTATCTCCGATACGACGGGCATGCCCGTTTCTTTGCTCACTTCGGCGAGTATTTTAAGCCCGTTTTCGCGAAGTCCCTGAAATGAATAAGGCGACGTTCTCGGCTTAAAAGCTCCTCCCCTCAAAAGCCCCGCGCCTGATTTTTTGATATCCTGCGCGATCTTCAAAACCTGCTCCTTGGATTCGACAGAGCACGGTCCGGCGATGACTGAAAAATTGCCTCCGCCGAATGCGGCGTTTCCGACTCTTACGACGGTGTCGCGCGGATGGCACGCTCTGTTTGAGCTTTTGTACGGTTCCGTTATTCTTTTTACGTCGTCGACGATCTCGATGGATTTCAAAATATCAGTGTCGATCTCTGACGTGTTGCCTGTCAATGTAAGCAGTTTTCTGTTCACGCCTTCTGATACGTGGACGTCTACGCCCTTCTGGGTGAGCCACTTCATCAGATAGTTCATTTGAGATTTTGAAGAATTTTCCTTAAGTAAAATGATCATCGATCAGATCGTCTCCTTGATTGTCTCCCACTCTTCTTTGCTCACGAGAGTAGTTCTCGGCTTGCTTCCGTCAGCGCCGGAAAGGACTCCTTTTTCTTCGAGAGTATCTATGATCCTTGCCGCGCGCGAGAAGCCTATTTTAAGCTTTCTCTGCAGGAAAGATGTCGACATCTGACCGAATTCGACTGCCAGATCTCCCGCCTGTAAAATGATATCCAGGTCGCCGTTTTCCTCGTCGTCTCCCTTGGAAGAACCCGTTCCTGTCTTTTCTGCCGCAGGTTTTTCAAGAGCATTGATGACTTCCTGGCTGTATTCGGTGATTCCGTAATTTGTCTTTATTTCATTGACCAATGTCTCGACTTCGTCGTCGGAAATGAAAGCTCCCTGAACTCTCTTCGGTTTGATCATGCCGATCGGATGGTAAAGCATATCGCCTCTTCCGAGCAGTTTTTCAGCTCCGGCGCTGTCGAGTATCGTCCTCGAATCCACGTAGGAAGTTACGGCGAACGCGATCCTGGATGGTATATTGGCTTTGATAAGTCCCGTGATGACATCTACGGAAGGTCTCTGCGTCGCTATTACCAGGTGAACGCCCGCGGCTCTCGCCTTCTGTGCGAGCCTGATTATGCAGTCTTCAACGTCCTTTGACGAGGTCATCATAAGATCTGCGAGCTCGTCGATTATAACGACTATCTGGGGCATCTTCTGCGGAGGATTCGAATCGTTGAATCCTTTTATATCTCTGACTCTTCTCTCCGCGAATGCCGCGTATCTGTTTTCCACTTCGTTAACAGCCCATCCCAGAGCAGCAGCCGCTTTTTTGGGATTTGTTACAACAGGCACCAGCAGATGCGGCAATCCGTTATATATTCCCAGTTCGACGACCTTCGGGTCGATCATTATCATCTTAACATCCTGGGGAGAAGCCTTGAAAAGGATACTCGTGATTATCGTATTAATGCAGACGCTCTTTCCGGAACCGGTGGATCCGGCAATCAAAACGTGCGGATATTTTGCGAGGTCACCTATCACGACGTTTCCCGAGATGTCTCTTCCGAGTCCGACGGAAAGCTTCGAATTTGAATTCAAATACTCCGGTGTTTTTAAAATATCCTTGAGATAAACTATATCCGTTTCCTTGTTTGGGACCTCTATGCCTATCGCCGATTTTCCCGGTATCGGAGCTTCGAATCTTATTCCTGCAGACGCGAGACTGAGGGCGATATCGTCGGAAAGGGAGAGTATCCTGCTGACTTTAACGCCCGGCTCGGGCTGAAGTTCGTATCTTGTTACAGAAGGACCTCTTTGAGCATTCGTGATCTTGGCGTTTATTCCGAAACTTGCCAGAGCCGCGAGAAGTTTATCCTCATTGTTTCTGATCGCCGTTTCTTCTTTTTCCGTATTCCTTGAAATATCCTTATGGTCCATCAAAATATCGAGTGATGGGACTTTGTATTTCGGGGGCTTCGGTTTCGGTTGCTCTTTTATGCTAAAAAGACTTTGCTGCTCCGGTACCTGTGTCGTTTCTTTCTGTTCTTTTCCCGCGCCTGAGAAGCTCGTCACGGCAACAGTCTTGTTTTCGGGCTTTTTTTCTTCTGCGGGTCTGCTGCCTGAACCAAAGAGGCGACTCAGCTTGTCCTTGTCCGCAACGACCTTTCCCTCTTCCTGTTTTCTGTCACTATTGTCAAATCTGTTATTTCTGAACGGCTTTTCCTGTTTTTGAGGCGGCAATGAACTCGAACCGATCCTCGTGGTCTCCTCGACTTCGCTGTCGTAAAGTCTCGGTCTTGAGCTATTCCTCTGCTCTTCTCTCTCTCTTTCGGCTCTTTCCTGAGCTTCCTGTCTGATCTGCTCTTCGAGTCTCCTTTGAGCTTCCGCTCTCTGCTGCTCTTCGAGTCTTCTCTGCGCTTCTATCCTTCGCTGCTCTTCAAGCCTTCTCTGTTCCTCAAGCCTCGCCTGTTTTTCTCTGCGCTCTTTTTCGAGCCTCTCGTTTTCTTTTCTTTCGGCTTCAAGTCTCGCTTGCTTTAAAGCTCTCTTTTCAGCCATTTTTTCTCTGAAAGATTTTCTGTCGGAATCGTCCTGAAGTTTTGAATTGATACTGTCTGAGAGCTCATTTGTGTCGCTTTCGATCTCGTCAACATCTCTGATCTTGTCAAAGCGGGCGGGGACGCCGATATCGTTTCCCACGAGATTCGCGATCCTGTCCCTTTCGCTAAGACCGTCATCAGGAATTTCTTCCTCTTTATCGCTCGTCCATTCATCAGGCGCCTCTTCGGGTAAAACGGACGCCATCACTATGTCTTCAGGCTCGATCGCCTTCGGCTCTTCCTCTTCTTCAACTTCCGCAGGCTCATCTTCCGGCTTCTCTTCAGCCTTTTCAGCGGTGCTCAAATGGAAGTGAAAATCTGCCATTTCAGGCTGTTTTATTTCTTCTTTCGGCTTTCTCTCATCCTCTACGCTCTGTCTTATCCTTTCAAATCCGGCAGAGGCTGATGAACTTTCGTCAGAAGTATCGTTCGGGTTTCTGCCATCCCTCACATCGTTTTGGGAGTTTGGACCGCCCGATGAAAAAGGATTGTCAGCGACTGTCTTCTCTGAAGGATACGGTCTTCTCGCGGGTTCTTCTTTTGATTCCTGCTTTGAAAGAAATGTTTCGTATTTGTTTTCAAAAGGTCTGGGTTGTTCTTTTTGTGATGACTTTTCGACCGTCTTCTCACCTTCAGCCTTTTCCTTTTCAAGTTCTTCCCTTTCGCGTTTGATTCCGGAACCTCCGAAGAAGTCTTTTTTCTCTTCTTTCACCTTAGGCTGTTCCGTTTTCGCTTCTTTGTCCTTCTTCGTCATCTTGCTGTTTTTTATGAACAGCCCGACTACGTCCACAAAAAGGCTTAAAATAAGATACAACCCCGCGAACAGTAAAAACATCACGAAGAAGTTGTATCCCTTGAATACTTTGAATGCGATCGATATTCCTGTGATAAGCACGAATGCTACCGCAAGATATATCAGTACCGATATCAATTTCTTTTTTCCTTTATCTTTTGTTGACATTTCATCACGCTCCGTCGTTTAATAAGCGGTTTAATCATTTGTATAATTGTACCATTAATAATATATTTTCGCAAGATATTGTTGCAAAAGTCTCTGTTTCAGCCTATATTTTGCGTTTTTCTCGTAAAAATCATTTCAATCCACGAGGTGAAACGCTCTTTTTATATCCGCGACCTCCTCATCCGTGATATATGCGATCTTTCCGATGTCGTGAGCGGCGATCAGAGAATGCGCAGTCGCTTCCGCAACTTCGAGCCTGTCGAATGCCTGGAGGAGGTTTTTACCCGTCGTGACTATGCAGTCGTTTTTGAACAGAACGGCGGGTACCCTCTCGCTGAACATCATTGACGTCGCGTTCGGATCCTTATAGATGCTCTCGAAGGACGTTTTCGGTATCTCTCTCAGTAAAATATAACTTTCGGGGATCGTTCTTGCGTCAAATTCGAGATCCGTGACAGCGAAAGCCATAACATGAAGCGGATGCGCAAGCAGCACGGCGCCTATTTCAGGATGATTTTTGTAAATCATTTCGTGTAGTTTTACGGCTCTTGAAGGGATCTTGCCTTCTTCCTTCATGCCGTTTTTTACTCTGACGAGGTCCTCTTCTCTGAGATACGCTCTGTCCTTCCCGAAAGGTGTGATTATGAACGAGCCGTCCGAAAGTCTGACGGAATAAGTTCCGTGCGTCGCGGAGAAAAGTCCCTGGTCATACGAACGGCGGATGAGAGTTATCATATCTCTCCTGGCGGCGAGTTCTTCGGTCGAATGCATTCTCGGAATGAAGTCGTCCATTTTAAGGTGGTAATCGGTGAGAGTGACCTTATATGCTTCCGGAGTCAGCGGTATCGGGGTGCCTATTTTATATGCGGTGATCTCGAGATTCGCCGAATATTCGAGAGTTTCGAATTTCATGAAAGCAGTAAAAAGATCTTCAGCTCCGATGCACACGCCGTGATTTTCAAGTATGACTATGTCTACATCCTTGTCGAATTCCCTGCCTATATTTTCACCGAGTTCCTCGCTTCCGGGAACGGCGTATCTCGCGATCGATATCTTTCCGCAAGTCTTCATTACAGAAGGTAAAAGATTCGTCATGGGAAGCTGTCTCGCTATTGAAAAAGCCACTATAGCGGGCGAATGCGCATGCAGGACGGCTTTTATATCAGGTCTTCTCGAATAAACCGATTGATGGAACGGGAGCTCTGAAGACGGCGTGTGAGGTCCTATTCTCGTTCCGTCCGGTTTTACGCAGATGATATCCGCTCTTGTCAGTGTGCCTTTATCTATTCCGGCAGGAGTGATCCAAATGTCGCCGTTATCGTCTTTGATGGAAAGGTTGCCGCCGCTCGTCGTCGTGAGTCCGTGCTCGTATATCCTTTTCATGATCATTACCAGCTGATCAGCCGGGTGCAAATACTCAAATTTCATGTTTTTATTTTCCTTTCTTATTCGACGTTGAATTCTTTCATTCTCCTGTCGATCTCTCTCTGTGAATCTTTTTCAGCCATATCGGCCCTTTTATCGTACAGTTTTTTGCCCTTTGCGACAGCGAGAGTAACTTTTACGCGGCTGCCCGAGAAATAAAGGTCCAGAGGAACGAGCGTCAGTCCTTTCTGCTGAACCGTGCCCGCGAGCCTCGATATCTCCTTTTTGTGCAGCAGAAGCCTCCTGTCTCTCATCGGATCCTTGTTAAAAATGTTTCCGAATTCGTAAGGACTTATATGCATGCCGCAAAGAAAGACCTCCCCGTTTCTTACCTCCGCGAAGGAATCTTTCATATTAACTTTGCCCTGGCGGAGCGATTTTACCTCCGTGCCTGCGAGTTCGATCCCGCATTCGATCTTCTCTTCAACGAAAAAATCGTGCAAAGCTTTTTTATTCTGCGATATGATCTTTACTTCTTTTTTGTCCAAAATTCTTTTCTCCGAAACGAACAGGTCCAATATGAATGTCCGCGTCTTCCCGTATAAAAATCCCTTTTGATTCACAAAGACGGCCCTGCGCAATCGTAAAAAGGCGCAAAACCGTCTTCGCTTCTTTAGTTGTTACTTAGCATAATCGACCGCTCTGGTCTCCCTTATGATAGTGACCTTGATCTGGCCGGGATATTCCATCTCTTCCTCGATCTTCTGGCAGATCTCTCTCGCTTTGAGGGTCATTTCCTCGTCGTTTACGTTCTCCGGTTTGACCATGATCCTAATCTCACGGCCCGCCTGGAGGGCGTATGTTCTCTCTACTCCGCTGAAGGAATTCGCTATCGCTTCGAGCGATTCGAGTCTCTTTATGTACGATTCAAGCGTTTCTCTTCTCGCTCCCGGTCTTGCCGCCGAAATGGAATCGGCCGCCTGTACGAGCACTGAGATCACGTTCGTCGGTTCAACATCTCCGTGATGCGCCATTATCGCATTGATGACTTCGGGCGGTTCCTTGTACTTCTTCGCCAGATCAGCTCCGATCGTAACATGTGAACCTTCAACTTCATAGTCTATCGCTTTTCCGATATCATGGACAAGACCCGCTCTCTTCGCGAGGTTTATATCCTCTCCGAGCTCGGCAGCCATTACGCCGCAGAGTCTCGAGACTTCGAGAGAATGCTGGAGGACATTCTGTCCGTAGCTCGTTCTGAACTTAAGTCTTCCGAGCAATTTAACGATCTCCGGATGCAGTCCGAAGACGCCTGATTCGTAAGTCGCGTTTTCACCGGCCTGGCGGATGACTTCGTCAACCTCTTTTTTGGCCTTCTCCACGATCTCTTCGATGCGCGCCGGATGTATCCTTCCGTCTACTATAAGTTTTTCGAGGGCTATCCTTGCGACTTCACGTCTTATCGGATCGAATCCCGAGAGGATAACGGCTTCAGGCGTATCGTCGATGATGAGATCGACGCCTGTGAGCGTCTCGAGGGCTCTGATGTTTCTTCCCTCACGTCCTATGATCCTGCCCTTCATATCGTCATTCGGCAGCGCCACGACAGATACTGTCGTCTCCGAGACATAATCAGACGCGCATTTCTGTATCGCGGTTGAAATTATATCTTTGGCTTTTGCCGATGATTCTTCTTTGAGTTTCTGTTCATAATCTTTCAGCAGTGCAACCTTTTCGTGCTGCAGTTCCTTGTCCATATTGCTCAAAAGGATCTCTTTCGCTTCTTCTTTGCTCATCGAAGATATTCTTTCGAGTTCCGTGTTCTGCTGCTGAATGATCTCTTCGATCTTCGTCTCTCTCTGTGCGAGTTCCTCTTTTTTCTTGTTCAGCTCGCTCTCTTTGGCGTTAACAGTTTCCATTTTCGAGTCCAGGCTCTCTTCCTTTTGAAGTATCCTGTTCTCGTTTTTCTGGATCTCGTTCCTTCTGTCCTTTATTTCTCTTTCGAGGTCGATCCTGCTTCTGTGGATCTCTTCTTTTGCGGACAAAAGCCACTCTCTCTTCTTGTTTTCGCCTTCCCTTGATGCTTCTGCTATTATCCTGTCGCGTTCTTCCTCGACGCTTCCTATAAGCGCTTCGGCTTCCTTTTTGCGCAACTCATATCCAGTCTTAACGCCCTTCTTATGGGCAACAACACCGCAAATGATACCGGTGATAACAGCCGCAACTATGGGGAGAGCGATCAGCAGAACGGTCGTAAGAGTCGGATCGATTGCTGCTAATAAATAGCTTGTTTTAAGCATTCATAACACTCCCATTCATATTGATTTGTCTAAGTACACATTATTATAAAATTACCGATTTTTCAGATGTTAATTTATAAAAATGCGGAAACATAGTCCAAAGTTAATATTATCATTTCCGATCGTGTATGTCAAGGGCGAACTTGCATATTTCACGAAATGTTATATAATTTTAGCAAAACACGCGCGCGTTTATGCGTTTTTATGCGTTTTTCACTGAAAAAGCGGAGGTAGTCATGAAAGATTTCATCGTCAGGATGTATAAAAAATATGAGAAGTTCATAAAATTCTGCGTAGTCGGCGTTCTGAACACGATCGTCACTTACGTTGTGTATTATATTCTTGTTCGCTTTGCGGGCATGGAGCCCAGCGCTCTTCCCTTCAAAGAGACCCCGTTCTGGACATGGCTTCTCAGTTTTATCGTCTGCGCAAATACGATCGGAGATATCGCGGGAGGTGTCAACAGTTATTTCTGGAACAGCCGCTGGGTATTCAAAAACAAGAGTTTCCGGTCTGTCCCGAAATTCATTCTTACTTTTATCGTTTATATGCTCATATCCGCAGCGCTGATGTTCCTCTGCGTCAGAGTCATAGGCATGAACAAATACGTCGCCAAGATCATCGTCATTCCGATCACGACTGTAATAAACTTCTTTATGAGCAAGCTATTCGCGTTCAGAAAGAAGAAAGAAAAAACGGAAAAAACGTCTGAAGAGGCAAAGGAAAAAGGATCAGACGGGGACTTGGAGGAGAAATAATAAAAATTTTTCTCTCAATGCTTGACATTGCGCGAGATTAATGTATAATTTGACTTGTCAAAAGCGACGACGGAGACGTTTTCAGCGGTTTGACAGCATACAGAGAGTTCCGTACGGTGAAAAGGAACGCTGTTTCGCTGAAGAAGATCACTCCCGAGCTGATGCGCAGAAAGCTTTTTACGAAAGTGAGTAAGTGTATTCCGGTGGGCACCGTTATATGCCGGGGTTTGTATGAACCGCATTTCAATTTGAGTGGTATAACGCAAGAAGATATCCTGCGTCTCAATTGGAGGCGCGGGATTTTTATATGAAAAGGATGTGCGGAAAATGGCATTGTACGAGCGTTATGTCAACAGGACTGAATTCAAGGACTACGATGATTTCAAGAAGAACTTCAAGATCAACGTGCCCGAAACTTTTAACTACGCATACGACGTTGTGGATGTTCTCGCGGAGGAAAAGCCGAACGAAAGAGCTCTTGTCTGGTGCGACGACACGGGTGAAGAGCGGATCTTTACCTACAAGGACATCATGGAATACACGAACAGGACAGCAAACTTTTTGACGCGAATAGGCATCAAAAAGGGCGACAAAGTCATGATCATATTAAAAAGGCACTACCAGTTCTGGTACACTTTGATGGCGCTTCACAAGATCGGCGCCGCGGCTGTGCCTGCCACTCACCTTCTGACACCTAAGGATATAGTCTACAGAAACAATCAGGCGTCCGTAAAATGCGTCATATGCACTTCGGACCACGATTTCGCGAATAACGTAGACGCTGCCCTTCCCGAGTCCCCGACTTTGGAGCTTCGCGTTTTCGCCGGCGGCCACGGCGCAAAAGAAAGAAAAGGCTGGCTCGATCTCGACAAAGAGATCATGAAGGAATCGGCAGTCTTTGAAAAAAGGACAGGCGATCTCGCGCCAAAGCCCGATGACGCGATGCTTCTGTATTTTACCTCCGGAACATCGGGACAGCCGAAAATGGTAAAACACGACTTCCTCTACCCTCTCGGTCACATCATAACCGTTTGCTTCTGGCATCACGCCGTAGAAGGCGGGCTTCACCTGACGGTCGCTGAGACAGGATGGGCGAAAGCCGTCTGGGGCAAACTGTACGGACAATGGCTCGCGGGAACGGCTATTTTCGTATACGATATGGACAAATTCGTGCCGAAAAACCTCCTCGAGAAGATGGAAAAATACAAGCTTACAACGTTCTGCGCTCCTCCGACGATCTACAGGTTTATGATCAAAGAGGATCTGTCTCAGTACGATCTGTCTTCCCTTCGCGAGCTCGCAGTCGCGGGTGAGGCTCTGAATCCGGAAGTATATTACCAGATGCTCAAGGCTACGGGCATAAGAATGAGAGAGTGCTACGGCCAGACTGAAGTCATTTCTCTCGTATGCACATTCCCCTGGATGGAACCGAAACCGGGCTCGATGGGTAAACCGGCAGCTTGCTACGACGTTGATATAATAGACGATCAGGGCAGACACTGCTTCCCCGGTGAAGTCGGAGAGATCGTTATCAATACAAAAAACGGCAAACCCTTGGGAATGTTCGACGGATATTACCGCAATAAGGAACTGACCGAAAAAGCATGGCACGACGGATATTATCACACCGGCGACCTCGCGTACATGGATGAAACGGGATATTACTGGTACGTCGGACGCGCGGATGACGTCATAAAAAGTTCCGGTTACAAGATCGGGCCGTTCGAAGTCGAATCCGCTCTTATGGAGCATCCGGCTGTTCTCGAATGCGCGATCACAGGCGTTCCTGACGATCTGAGAGGTCAGGTCGTCAAAGCGACCATAGTTCTCGCAAAGGGCTACGCTCCTTCGGAAGAACTCGTCAAAGAGCTTCAAAATCATGTTAAAAAGGTCACCGCGCCTTACAAATACCCGCGCGTAGTCGAATTCGTAGACGAACTGCCGAAGACCATCAGCGGTAAGATAAGAAGAGTTCAGATAAGAGAACAGGACAAAAAAGGCTGAACGAGTCAGCCTTTTAAATGAACTGTAATTGTACGGATCTCACAGTTTTCTTCTCTTCATGTTCTCTTTTTCTTTCAAAAGCGATCTGACAGAACTGCTCTGAACGGAATTTTTATTCTGAGTCGGAGCTGTTTTTTTCTGCTCCCCGGCGATCCCGGATCCTTTCTTTCTACTGTCTTTGGACGCTTCCTTCGACGCCGCGAGAGCGGGATTTTGAGCCTTTGTTTCTTTTTCTTCCGCAGCTGCGTTCTGCTTTTTATTCTTTTCGGAAATGTCTGGAACGGCTGCGTCTTTTGCGGATGCTGCGGCAAGCTTCGCTTTTTTCTTCTCTTCCCGTTTTTCTTTTGCTTTTGCGAGCGCCTTTTTAATGCCTGCGAAAGATATGTCGAGTCTTCTGATCGCGATATCAGCCAGCAGCAAGACGAGAGCGGCTATGAGGAAAGGTACGGTAAATTGCAGGCTTTCTCTCACGCCCTCTGTTTTTATCCTGAGGATGTCCTCTATATTCGTCCAGTCGGCAAGTCCTCCGGTCTCCTTGCAGACAGCCTCGACGCTGCCCGTATTTTTGAGGAAAACGTCGTATTCATCGCTGTATTTTACAGCGAGAGCGCCTTCTTTGCCCATGACGATCTCACCGGCACTGTCTTTCTGTGTTACGCTCGCGACATAGCTTCCCTCTTCCTCGAGGTAAAATTCTCCCGAATACTGCCCGATACCCGTCTGGACAAGAGATATCGTGAGTTCTTTGCCTGAAGGAGAAATGATGACCGCCTGAGTGTCGTATGAGTTTTCACTGTCAGGAGATGTCGCGACTATGCGGCCCTTGTCTCCCTCTCTTACTATACTGACGGATCCAGATTCCGAGCTGTCGTCAGAAGGCAGTATCCACGCGATCATATTTTCGATCAGCTGCCTTCCGTTTTTCGACGCGAGCATTTTTGAGGACCATTTGCCGTTAAGATCGGACATGAACGATGCCGTTTTACCGAGACCGTACTGCCAGGACGCGAGGATGGTTTTTCCTTCATCATCCGTTATATGCTGCGACGCGAGGTCCTTCATGGACGTCAGAACGTATCCGTCGAGTTCCGGCAATGATGAGACCTCGGTGAACATCGAAGTGTATTCCTTCGCCTGAGGAGTAAAAGTTTTATTTATCACATATCCTTTGTTGAGCGCCTGACGCGTCTGTTCGAAGATTATCTCAGGGAGCTTGTCGACTTCCTTGACTGTGGTCACGGTGCCTCCCGTAGCATCGGAGACCTTTTTAAGAAGAGTCGTTTCGGCATACTCGCCTACTGCTATCGATGTTACAGTGATCTTTCCGTCAGACAGCTTCTTGAGGAACGAAGCGGCTTCGACCTTGTCTCCGTCAGCGGGCTGGCCGTCCGTGAGAAGGATTATATGTTTTGATGATTTTGTGCTTTCGGAGAGCGCCTTGTATGCCTCCTGCATAGCAGCATAGAGCATCGTGCCGCCGCCCTCCCTTATGGAAGCGACCTTGCCCTGGACCTCTTTTTTATTCTGCGCAGAAGTCGGTTTCGATATCCATACGGCATTGTCTGAAAAAGCGATGACTCCGACTTCGTCAACCGGTCTTAAAATGCCTATCGAGTTTATCGCGCCCTGTTTCGCGAGCTCAAGCGGACTTCCCGGACCCATGCCCATACTTCCCGAGTTGTCTATCAGGATCATCAGAGACATGTGAGCGATCGACTGTTCGTCTTTGGCAGTCATATCGACAGGCAGTATTTTTTCAAGGTCAGATTCCGCCCATCCTCCGACGGCGTACGAGCTGTCTCCTCCCGTCGTTAAAACGCCTCTCCCGAGTTGCCTGACATAGACCTCGAGCAGGCTGTCCCAGTTCTCCGGGAGGTTATATTTCGGGGTGTTCATCAGCACGACGGCGTTGTATCTGCGCAGTTCGGAAATATTATCAGGCACTCCCGAAGGCGGAACTACGACTGTCTGGACAGTATCGCCGATCAATTTTACCAGTTCGTGCGATTCAGTTCCCGTACCGTCCACAATCAGCACCTTAGGAGTTCCAAGTATGTTTATGAAATTATATACGGTGTTGTTTTTCTTCAGCGAGTCCCCTTCGGCAGTGATCTCTGCCGAATACGAGACGATACCGGCTGTTTTTGCCGTGTCTTTGAAGACGAATCTGTTCGTGCCCTTCGTGAGTCTTACCTGCTGCTTCGCGGCGAGTGACATATCACTGAAAAGAGAGAGATCAGCGTTGCATTCGAGGGAACTTTCGACTGTGACCGTTATGCTGAAATCCTCGCCGTTGTAGACAACTTCCGGCGTTTTAAGATCGGTAAGCTGGATCTCACTCAGGGCGTTTCCTGTCTCCTCGATTATCGCGTCCACGCGTATGTTTTTCCTTATCAGTATGGGAGCGGCTTCCCGAACTCTCTTTATATTCTCCTTGCCGTCCGTCAGTACGATTATCCTTTTGTTGGTCTCTGCAGGCATCATGGCCGCCGCTTTTATGAGAGCGGAATATATGTCGGTATAATTGCCCGAAGGAGCCGTTTCAAACCCGGTGAAAGATATTTTATTCTTCAGCGGGATCTCGTAAAAAGAATCGTATCCGAACGTTAAAAGTCCCACATCTGTCTTTTTATCTGCGAATTTCTGTGCTTTTTTAACGTAATCGGCGAATTTCTCGCTCACATTTCTCGTCGAATCAGAAAGATCCGCGACAACTATCACGGAGTTTCTGTCTGTTTTACGAACCGCGGTGAAACCGGAGAGAACTCCGACCGCAAGAGTAAGAGCGAGCGCGCGGCAGACGAGAGATACTATGAATTTATTCGAAAGATTTCTCTTCTTTGCTTTTCTTGCAAAAGGAAAAACGGTGAAGAATATCACCGGAATGAACAGAAGCAAAAACCACGGATGCTGGAACTCAATATTCACGGTAATACACCCACCATTCCGCCATTAAAATCAACAGGGCAAGTATGATCAGATAAGGCCAGATTTCAGCCTGACCTTTGAATTTGCCTTTCGCGATATTTCCTCCTTCGTCTGTTATGACTGTACCCGCCATCGATGATTCTGATTCCGGAATCGAAGCGATGACGTAACCCTTTATATTTGTGACGTTTTCCTTTCCGTCTGTCGTCTTTTTGACTGCCTGATCGATTTCGTAGATTCCGGGCAGATCGAGTCTCAACTGTGATACAGGGAAAGGAGGCGCGAGAGTCACTTTTTCTCCGTCGGGCTTCGTCACGGATACTTCCGTGGAATACGCGAGAGCCCTTATTTCAGGCATCGAACCTGTCACGTACAGTCCGTTTCCGTCTGTCATCTCAGGCATCGAATAAGACGCGAGATTTTGCATGAGTATCGGGAATTCCTTCAAAAGAGGCAGATTGCTGTCGTGGATATCGAACGCAAACGCAGCGAATCTCTGACCGTTTTTCTCAGTTTTTACGGCTATCGCAGGGTAAAAACCGCACAGAGCGACCATATTCCACGATTCGTCGCATTCAAATTCGAGGAATTTTGCCAAAGCGACTTCCTTCAGATTCACATATTCCGCGATATCCGCGGCAGTCTCCGTATCAGCTGCCGAAAGGGTAGTTCCTTTTATCAGGCTGCCCTTTTTAATGCCGGGTATGTCTTTGTCCGGAGCGAAGAACCATACTGCTCCGTGGTCCGGAACGACCTCCGGGACAAAGCAGTCGAAAATGATCAGGTCGTAATCTGATTTTTCGAGAGCGTTGTAATCTGAGGGCTTTGCCTTGTACAGTTCGTATCTTCCGAGAGCGTTGAATATCTTCTCGAGGAAGAAGCTTTGGTCGCTCACGATGAACACCTTTTTCTTTTCATTTTGAGTGAGAGGGATGCTCAGCGAATCGTCTTCGGGCAGTATATCTTTGTCTTTTATTTTAACAGTCGCGAGAGAATATGAGGGAGATATGTTCTTCCAGAACACTCCGACAGTCTCGCCTGCTTTCAGTTCGACCTGTTTTGCGTCTGTAAGTCTTCCGTCGCAGTAGAGCTCCAGAGTAACTTTTCTGTCTGTCGAAAAACTTTCCACGCTCGAAAGAACGGTGAAACCTGTCTCGTCACCTGCGCAGCTCATGTTTTTTACGGCTGTATTGTTCTTAGACGATGCCACATTTATCACTTCTATCTCGGGACCCAGATCTGACGTCTCCACCGCGCTGTCGGTATAGACCGTGATCAGCGACCTTCCCTCTTCCGCTTTCATACTCTGCGCAAGTAAAACGGCATTGTCCATATCGGAGCCGGCATAGCCGCATTCGTACGATTTGATGGCTTTTTTGATATCTATCCTGTTTTCAGAGCCGGTGATCGCAGGAATGACGGAATCGCCCGCGAAGATCACAGACATCTTTTTGCCCGGCCGCAGTGTGTCTGCTGCGGAGACTGCTTCCTTCACTGCTTTTTCGAATCTCGTACTGCCGTCTTCCTCCGCTCTCATGCTGGCTGACGAATCTATTATCACGATCACCTCATCGTATATGTTATTTGTGGAGATCGCAGGGCGAGAGATCGCGAGGCAGATGAGTATCACTATTATCAGCTGCAGTATGAACAGCAGATTCTTTTTGAGTTTCTGCCAGGGCGTCGACGCCTCTGTCATGCTCTGCGTTTTCTGCCAGAGTAAAACACTCGGTATCCTGAGTTCCTTGTGTTTCTGTTTTAATATATACAGGGCGATGAGCGCCGGTACGGCGATCAGCGATATCAGTCCCCAGGGGTTTAATAATTCCACGTTCGGCGCTCTCCTTTTCTGAAAATTTAAATGATTGCAGCGCGACTTTTGCGCGGCGTCAGCCGATCACTCCGACAGCTGTTCCTCTTTCGAGCATCACCGTTTCGACGTCCTCGTCAGAGACTGCCGGAAGGTAGTAGATACCCGTTTTAAGGCAGAATCCTTTGATCTCCTCGAGATATGCTTTCAGAGCCTTCTGATATGTCTCGAGCGTTTTCGAGTTTGCGTCTATGTCGCAATAAGATCCGTTTTCGCTGTCGGTGAGCCTCAGCCTGCCTGACATCTGCGGCTCCATTTCTTCCCTCGAGAGAACGTGCACGAGCACGACCTGCTGCTTTTTAAAAAGCAGATATTTGAGCGCTTCCGTGTAATCCTCTCCCGTCATCAGATCAGTGATTATTATCGAAGCGCCCGTATTTCCAGATAGGCCTTTAAAGCCTCTCAGCGACTCTCCAAGGCGTGTCTCTCCTCCGGGTGATATATTTTCCATTTTTTCTACAGAACGGTAAAATGAGGCCTTTCCTGCCATCTGAGGGCATATTTCGAACGTTTTACCGTCTGACAATCCGGTGATCGAGACCCTGTCTGTCGCCTGAGCAGAAAGATACGCGAAAGCAGCGGCTATTTTAAGAGCCATGCGGGCCTTTGTCTGATTTCCGAAATCCATCGATCCGGACATGTCCACAAAGATGTTCGTAGTCAGTTGCTTTTCGTCGAGAAACAGCTTTATAAAGAATTTTTCGAATCTTCCGTATGCGTTCCAGTCGATGCGCCTGAAGTCGTCTCCCTGTATGTACTCTCTGAAATTCGCGAATTCGACAGTGCTCCCATGCATTTTCGACCTTCTTCCTCCGCTGTAGAGGTTGTTGATCGCCGTCGTAAAACGCAGGGACATACTGTCCAGTTTATTGAAAAATTTATCGTCGAATAATTTTTCAGCCATTATTTTTTAGGAGCGTTCTCCTCTATTATCTTCGATACGAGTTCGTCGCTCGTGAGACCTTCCGTTATCGCCTCGAAATTCGGAGCGATCCTGTGTCTCAGAACAGGATATGCAAGCTCGCTGATGTCTTCCTTCGATACGTTGAACCTTCCTTTCATGAGTGCTCTGACTTTAGCGCCGGAAATTACAGACTGGGCTGCTCTGGGGCTCGCTCCGTATCTGAGATATTTCGATGCCGTGCTCTCTTCTCCCGCGTTTTCCGGATGCGTAGAAGATATGAGCGACACCGCGTAGTTGAGCACTGATTCCGGCATCGGGACTTCTCTTGCGACCTCCCTCATCTCAAGAAGACCCTCTCTGTCAACAGCCTTTTCTGATGTCTCGTCGTTCTTTTTCTGCGTGAGTAAAACGATATTTTTAAGCTCGTCGTCAGTCGGGAAAGGAACGAGGATCTTGAACATGAATCTGTCCATCTGCGCCTCGGGCAGCGGATATGTTCCCTCCTGCTCTATCGGGTTCTGCGTCGCGAGCACGAAGAAAGGCTCGTCCAGTTTGAACGACTGCCCTCCCGCCGTGACAGTGTGCTCCTGCATCGCTTCGAGAAGCGCGCTCTGGGTTTTCGGAGTCGCTCTGTTTATTTCATCGGCGAGAACTATATTGCTGAAAACGGGGCCTTTTCTGAACTCGAATGTGACGTTTCCCTTGTCGTCTTTGAGAACTATATTCGTTCCCGTGACATCCGCAGGCATAAGGTCCGGCGTGAACTGTATCCTCGAAAAAGGCATATCCAGTACTCTTCCGAGAGTCCTTACGAGCCTCGTTTTACCGAGTCCCGGAACGCCTTCCAGAAGGACGTTTCCGCCCGCTATGATGGCGATGACCGTCTCTTCGACGATCTTTTCCTGTCCGATCATATCTTTCGCGATCTCGCAGAGTATTTTGTCGCAATTATCTTTGAATCTCTGGATCTGTTTCTCGTCTACCATTTTTTCTTCCCTTTCAACCTAATCCGGTAAAGTATTTTTCAACTATCTCTTTGAGGCTCTCCGGTATCTTCTCCCTTTCGACAGCCGTTCCCGCTTTGTCGGCGTATTCGTCGAATACTTCGTTGTAAGGGACGCTGCCTATTTGAGGATCCCTCTCGCCTATCTCGATCTTCGTTTTTTCTCCGTTTTCGTCTATCTGTCCGGGAACGTAGAGATCGTCTCCGGGATCTGTCTCTGCAAAGTTCGGATCATATACGCTCTCGTGGTCGTCTATGACTTCACCGCTGCCATGGCCTGCTCCATGGCCCTGCTGACCTTGTCCTCCCTGCTGGCCTTGCTGACCTTGTTGGCCTTGTTGTCCTTGCTGGCCTTGTTGTCCTTGCTGGCCTTGTTGTCCCTGCTGGCCTTGTTGTCCCTGCTGGCCTTGCTGTCCCTGTTGGCCTTGTTGTCCTTGCTGGCCTTGCTGTCCCTGCTGACCTTGTTGGCCCTGCTGGCCTTGCTGTCCCTGCTGGCCTTGCTGTCCCTGCTGTCCCTGCTGATTCTGAATATCCTGCGGGTTTTCGTTTTCCGCGAGCTTCTTTTTAAAATCATCCAGCGTCTTCTGTATTTCTCCGGCCTGTTTGTCTATCTCGCCCGATTCACCTGAAGGCATCTTACCTTCTGAAATATTTTTCATCGCTTCGGAGAGTTGATCCATGAGCTGATCGACAGCCTGCTTGTCGCCCTCTCCCTGTGCGGCTTTTTCGATCTCTGACGCGGCCTTTTCGAGAGCCTCCTTAAGTATCTCCGAATCGGCGTTTTCAGCCGCTTTCTTCATGCTCTCGGCGATATCAGACAGTTCCTTTTTGGCTTCGTCAGTGCCCTCCTGCATCAATTCATCTATCTTTTCCTTGAGTTTTTCGGCAGCATCGTCTATCTTTTCGCTCTCGCCGGACTGCGCGGCTTCCCCAAGATCCTTTGTCTCCTCGCTTTCGCTGTTTTTCATCTCTTCGGCTGCTTTTTGGAGCTCTTCCTTCTCTCTCGCGGCCTCTTCAGCAGCCTTCTGCTCATTCTGTTCCTTCTGCTTCCGGATCAGCTCATCGATCTTTTCCTGAGCCTCGTTTACGGCGGACATCTTTTCGGAAGTCGTTTCGGCCTCCTTGAGATCCTTTTTGAGATCCTCTATGACCTTATCTGCCTGCTCTTTGAATTCCTTGTCGAAATTCGCCTTTTCGATCTGCTCCTCGAGTTTTTCGATCAGACCGTCGATCTGCTCCTGCTCCTTCTGTTCCTGCTGCTCTTTTGCTTCGATCTTCTGAATGTTTTTGTTCGGAATAAACCCGCACGCAGTAAAAATCAGTATCGCGAGCAATGCAGCGACGATGTGCTGCCACTTGAATCTGATCTTGATGCTTTCCGGTCTTACGCTCTTGATTTTTGCCTGCGTATCCTGCCTTTGAAGCTTTGCGAATACGCTGTCATCGTCTTTCAGTTCGACATAAGTTTCCGCTCTGTTTCCGAAACCCGTCTCGTCTATCCTCCTGGCCACGTCTTCAAAAGTCGGCCGCCTGAAAAACGACAGAACGGCGAGGGCGATCACAAGTCCGGCACCCGCGCCGGCGACGCACATCCAGAATTTTATTTTTACGGGTAAAATGAACGACAGCCCGAAAACGACCAGCCCGACCGCGACTCCTATCACCGCGGCAAAAAGCAGATCCTTCAGGAATTTTTCAATTTTGAGCCTTCTTTCGAAAGGCTTCAGCATTTTATCCGTTTTGCTTTTTTTCATTGTTATCTGCGACCTTTCGCGTGTTTTTTAATCTTTTCCTTCTTTTTCATCGGATCGACATTGTTCGTGGCCACCTTGAGAAGAATGAACGACATTACAGAGAAAAATACTATCGTAGCAACGATCGTTATGATGACTTCGGGTACCGTAATATTGAACACCATGTTCGATGACAATGTCTGTATATCGAAAAGCGTCCATCCTATGAGGCAAATCAGGCAGAGGACCGGGTTTATATACAGTATCGGAGGCATCACGTCAGTCCAGAAACCGTTATATCCGTAGTAGTTCTGCAAAGATAATATGAGACTCATATGCAGCGACGCAAAGGTGAAATTGAGCCCAATGTATCCGACTATCGTAACTATCGTCAGAACTACCGCGAGCGCCGTTCTTTTAGTGACCGAAGAGTAAAATACGGCGATCGAGCCGACGACCAGCGTCCACCAGATGATGAAAAGCATTATGATCAGAACACCTGTTACAGTGACTCCTCCCGCGAGGACAAGGACCATATATGCGGGCAGAAGCGAAATCGAAACTGCGACAGACCAGCTGACTGACGCAAGAAATTTTCCGAAAACTATCTCCCATGGCGTCATTTGAGAGCAAAGGAGTACGTCAAGCGTCTGCTTTTCTCTCTCAGACGAGATCGCTGTTCCCGCCGTCGCCGCCATTGTAAAAGATATCACCGATATGTGCAGCGCCGTCAATACGACGAACAATATCTGAGACGACTCCGGATAGTCATCCTGGCCGGTGCTTACAGAGTTCATTATAAGGAAAGTTATTGACACTATAAGAGCGGCTATCAGAGTTATCACGCTGACCAGGACGATCGACTTCTTACGTCTCATCGTCATGCCCATACCGAACCTGAGGATCGCGTTGTCAAATATTTTTGTTTTCATCGTCGATCACCTCCAGGAATACTTCTTCGAGCGTCTTCTGCGTTCTGTTTATCGAAACTATCAAAATGCCTGAGACTACGAGCCTTCTCGTAAGCTCTGCGGTTTCTTCATCAGTGCCCGAAAATTCGATCTCGAGCGTCATATTGTTTTTAAAAATGTTTCCCGTCTGGGGGAACATCCTCGCGATGGCCGCCGCAGCCTCGAAATCGTCCTCTTTCAAAAGCGTATACGATATCTTGGCTTTTTCACCGAGCTGATTGCTTATTTCATCGATAGAGCCTTCCGCAAGTTTGACGCCCTGTTTTAATATTATTACCTTGTCGCAGAACTCGCCCAGCTCAGGTAAAATATGAGAGCTGATGAGCACTGACTTGCCCGTCTCTCTGAGCGCTCTTAAAATGTATTTCAGGTCCGCTCTCGCCTGCGGGTCAAGTCCGGATGCGGGCTCATCGAGTATCAGAAGCTGCGGGTCGTGAAGGAGACATCTCGCAAGTGAAAGTCTCTGCTTCATTCCTCTGGAGAGCTTGTTCACGTTAGACTGACTTTTCTCCGTCAGATTCACGAGTTCGAGCATATCTTCTATCAGTTTTTTTCTTTCGTTTTTGTTGATCTTGTTTATTCCGGCGTAAAAATCGAGGTATTCCTCGGCTGTCATCGCGTCGTAAACGCCGAAATAGTCGGGGACAAAACCAATGGTCTTTCTCGTTTCCATTATGTTCTGACCGATCGGTTTGTCGTTTATATATACCTCCCCGGCTGTAGCTTTCATAAGCGTCGAGATTATCCTCATCGCCGTGGTTTTCCCGGCTCCGTTGGGACCGACAAAGCCCACTATGCTGCCCTCTTCGACTGTCATATTAAGGGATCTCAGCGCGGGAAAAGCATTGAAATATTTTGTCAGATTCTCTGTTCTGAGAAGCATTTTACACATCCCCCTCCTTTCACGAAAGCGTCGCGACGACGTGCATCGGTATTTCAAAATACGGTTCCGTGGCTACCGTTCTGTTTATATCTTTCTTGTCATAGCAAGCCAGGACGACGACAGTGTTCCTGCCAAGACTATCATCGTCGTCTATCGTGATCTCCATGTTGTAATCATCGAGATAGCATTCGACATGCCTGTACGAAGCCTCCGGAGGCATCACATAGTCCAGTACCTGAAGAGGAACGGTACATTTTCCGTCTATAGGTTTGAGTTGCTCCGCTGTGGCATATTGATAGTAGCCGTGATCCATATTTTCGAATCTCAAAATGAAATACTCGCCGCGGCCTCCGTCGTTGAAATCGAATGAAATATTGTTGAAACGAAGCTCGTCTGCAGTCAGATGTATGCAGTATACGGCTATCGCGTCGGTGGTGGGATCGTCCGCCTGTATGATACTGTCTCCGTCGGAGTTTTTACCGGCAGTGACGTTTACGCTCGCTTTTTCATCGTATGCCTGTATTATATCGTGCGGAGTCAAAGGAGCCGTGTTTATAACGTCATCCCTGCTGACATAACGGTATACCAGCGTATCGGCAAACTCCCTGCCCGCTCTCCTTCCGTCAAGTAAAACGGACACGTCGGACGAATCGTCAAATGCGCAGATAAAAGCCCCGTCGGTGGCCGCATATCTTGAAAACTGCGCTTCTCTTATCATATGATCCGCGGCATACATTATCCTGTATGCTCTTTGGAACAAATCAGGGTCTTTCTTCAGCGTTTCGAAATAATCCACGCTCCGGGGGCCGAAGTAGTGGTCCTGATACGTCGTCAGAGATTGAGGCAGATCATCCTGGTTCATTTCAAATGTCGACAGTCCGAGCGGTTTGTAGCAGGCGTTATAAATCACCGTAAGAAGCGAAGACATATCAACGTTCGAAATACCCCCCAAGTATGATGTCACGACGGTATTTATCTCAGCTTTTGCCGAATCTCCCGCGGCGATATCTCCGACATATAAGGCTTGGCCGTTCGCGATCACAAACGCGTCAGAAAGGTCTTTCCCCGTATTATTCACTATATCAACGGTCATTTTCGGCCCGTCTGTGCTGATCTTCGCATCGATCATGCCGTATGTTTTATCAGTATACTCAAAGAATGAATAGGCATGCTCTCCTCTGCTCACCTGTGACAGATAATTGTAAGTCGTACCTCCGTAAAAAGAATGGAACTTGTCCTCGCTGTATAGCTGATTTTCGTACGGTCTTATCAGAACATCGTCCTCCGTAGAAGAGATCTTATGCGTGCCTCCCTTGCTCACAAGGATACCGGTCTCGGTGAAAGCCGGATTGCTGCCCGAAGGATTCAGCCTGACCATCGTCACTGCGTTCGTCATATTCCTTCCCACGAGTATCACTCCGTAAATTCCGAAGAAGATCGAGAAAATAATCGCTGTCGCAGGAAGCGCGATCCACATGAATTTCTCCTTCTTTTTGTATCTCAGGATTATATACAACACGATCAGA
>JAEEGL017246468.1_pt1 | contig 47278 bp, 32 predicted proteins | sample 9134231 | NCBI WGS metagenome assembly JAEEGL01 (sample SAMN16246548, study PRJNA631951) | gut metagenome | biome: gut microbiome; feature: rumen; material: fiber-attached | host: Bos | place: Iran: Karaj | collected 2018-10
AATGCAAACTGCTTCACGTTTTATGCTTTTTTGAACTAAAACAAATCAGCAAAAACAGCTTCCGGTACAGTTTTTTCTAAATCCTTTTATGACAAATACCGCCCCGGCATAATACGGAGTCATACATATATATGTATACCCCCTCCGGCTGAGCAAAAAACAGATAATTCCCGAAATCCGGACATACAGGAAAAAAAACCGGACAAAAGTCCGGATCCGTATTCCTTAATTATATAAGTATATAAGGACTGCAAAACAGAGGTCAGGTATAAAGAGACCTCTGTCTTATATCGTTATTATCTGTAGAATGCGGCCACAGCCCTGTACAGACTGTAAATATCATATTTTGCAGCCAGTTCAAACGGAGAGTGCATTGCCAGAATAGGCACGCCGACATCCACTACATTAATGTCAAAACGGGCGATATACAGAGCAACGGTTCCGCCACCGCCGACATCCACAGCGCCTAATTCACCTATCTGCCAGCTTACGTTATTTTCATCAAGGATACGGGTTACCATGGACATAAGTTCGGCACTGGCATCGTTACTGCCTGACTTGCCGCGGGCTCCTGTATACTTGGTTATTACGCATCCTCTGTTCAGCTGACAGCTGTTCTGCTTGTCGTACACACTTGAAAAAACAGGATCATAGGCAGCATCAACATCTGTTGACAGAGCATTTGAAGCACGAAGTACCCTGTTTACATTTCCACCCATGACCTCGGTAAGATCTTCAATGAAATTCAGCATGAAATCTGAACTCATACCTGTAGGACCGTAGGAACCTATTTCTTCCTTGTCAGCGAACACGGTAAGTGTGGTGTATTCAGGTTTGTCAGCTTCAAGTTCCGCCATGAAGGCGCCGAAGGCGCATACACGGTCATCCTGTCCGTAGGAACCTACCAGACTTCTGTCGAGACCCACATCCCTTGCATTATATGCAGGAACAAGAGAAAGCTCTGCAGTCAGGAAGTCCTTTTCGGTAAAGCCGTATTTTTCATTAAGAAGATGCAGAAGGTTAAGCTTAACGCCATTCTGAATAACCTCGTCAGTACCGTCCATAAAAGGAATTGTAGCGGCAATGGCCTTTAACTCTTCGCCCTTTATGCCGTCCTTAAGCTTGCGTTCACTCTGTTCCTGTCCGAGATGAGGCAGCAGATCGCTTATATAGAGTACCGGATCCTGAGGATTTTCACCTATGGACACTTCAACTGACGAACCGTCCTTCTTAACAACCACACCGTGCAGTGCGAGAGGGATGGTAACCCACTGATATTTTCTGATACCGCCGTAATAATGAGTCTTGAGATAAGCAATGTCACTGTCTTCGGAAACAGGGAACGGCTTGAGATCAAGTCTTGGTGAATCGACGTGAGAAACGGTGATTCTCAAACCGTCATTTATAGGACGGGAACCGATGGTACACATGATGAGAGCTTTCTTTCTGTTTACAAAATACAGCTTGTCACCCTGCTTCAGTGTTTTCGTGCCGTTCCTTACCTCTTCCGCCGCGGATTCAAACGGAACATAACCGTGTTCCTTAAGGAAAGGTTCGGCATATTTGACAAATTCCCTTTCTGTCTTGCAGCTGTCAAGATATGTCTTGTATTTTTCCGCAAAACTGCTTACTTCAGCGGCATCGTAACTTTTATTCTTATAGGCAACAGGAAAATCCCACAGAAGTTCCTTCTGCTTTGTTTTTGCATCTGACATGATATGGTCTCCTAAAATAACCTTCATTTTAAACATAAGGTCATTTCAGGCATAATCAAGTAAAAAACTGCAATTGCGTAATATTTATCCTCGCAGAAAAAACGCAGTCGTTTTTATAAAAAAAAGATAATTATTTTTCAAAGCAGGAAAAATAAACGGTTATCCCGGCAGGCACCGGAATCATGATTTTAATATATAAAATTGAACTATAACCAGCAATAACAAACTGTTTTATATATTTTGTATCTGTTATTCATTTCATTTAATCAAATAATGAACAGGTATCACACTTTTTCAAAAAAAGTGGTATAATCCGCGAGTCGTGGAATTCACGTACATAAATTTAATAATAATTATTACAAGAATATACATTAATTCTTTTTTGGAAACTTACATGAAAAACAAAATAATTCTCTCAACATTGCTGTTCAGCACGTCAGCACAGGCAGGTATTGCCACTACTGATGCCATAAACCACATAGGAGAATATCAGACGGTATGTGGTCATGTGGCAAATGTGATACAGAAAAAACAGCAGGTTTTTATCAATTTCGATAAGAACTACCCTGAACAGACATTCACTGTTTACGTTACAAACAACGACTACGGCAATCTTCACAAGTACCGTTCAAAGAACGTATGTGCTGACGGAGTTCTGACAAAGTACAGAAACACTCCGGAGATAGTGAATCCGGACGGAATCTATCTGCAGTAGTCATGCAGAAGTAGGCTTAAGTACAGACTGCCTCATTCCAGCATCTATACTGTAATGCTAAGATAAAAGAAACCGGCAAATGCATCCTTGCCGGTTTCTGTCTTTTATCTCCTGAAGTGGAAATCAATAATTCTGCAGAGGCTGTTCCGCATCATTTACAGAACTTTAAATTCCTACTTTCTGATTCCCGACTGGAACAGATCATGAATATTGAAAGCCCCCACTACTCTGTTGTCGCCATCAACTACGACCATGGTGGTGACCTTTTTCTCTTCCATAAGAACCAGAGAATCATAAGCCATCTGATCCTCCTTAACCGTGTAACAGCCCTTCTTGATTACATCGCTCACCTTTGCGGTTCTGAAATCAAATCCGCTGGTAAACGCTCTTCTGATGTCACCGTCGGTGAACACTCCGTACAGTCTGTCTTCTGCATCAAGAACAATTACAAAGCCGAGTTTTTTCTCGCTTACCTCAAGAATCGCCTCACCGAGCGTGTTATCCAGTCTTGCAAACGGAATTTCTGAACCGGTATGCATAACGTTTCTGTTATGAACCAGGAGTCTTTTACCCAGGGCTCCGCCAGGATGACTTGCCGCGAAATCTATCGGCGTGAAATTGTTTCTTTCGGCAAGAGCTATGGCGATGCCGTCACCTAAAACCATTGTAGTGGTGGTACTGGATGTCGGAGCAAGATTAAGTCTCCCCGCCTCCTCAGTAATATAGGTGCAGAGATGGACATCGGAAATAAGAGCCATTGAAGACTGAGGCTTTGAAGTAATGGTGATGATCTTTATTCCCCTGCTTTTTACAATAGGAAGAATTGTCATTATTTCAGAGCTTTCACCTGAATGGGAAATGGCTATCACCAGATCGTTCGGCTGAATCATGCCCAGGTCTCCGTGACAGGCCTCTCCCGGATGAACGAAAAACGCAGGAGTTCCGGTACTTGCCATGGTGGCGGCGATTTTAGAAGCTACGTGACCGGATTTTCCAACCCCGGTAACCACTATTTTGCCTTTGCATGCCTGAATCAGATCCAGAGCTTTCTGATATTCAGGCTCATCCAGATGTGCGGCAAAAATCTTAAGATGTTCAATTTCCTTTTCTACAACTTCTTTAATGGTATTCATCCGTGCTCCTATAAACCTGTCTGTTCAGACTGCAGATAAGTCAGCGCATCTCTTTTCAGATTGACGCACCGTGCGTATATCCGAAAAGCAGGTGTTTTCACCACGCCGATCTCTGTTCCTATATTGTAACATATCAGAACTGACATGTATCCAGGACAGTTCAGGATTGGTTCCTCATTCGCCGTAAAACGGTGTGTAACGATGCCCCGGTTCTGCACGCTGCAAATATGAGAACAATTCTGACAGAACGTTGTTTTTACAAAAAAACAACAAAAATGATCATAGTTGTTATAAAATAGCAATACTGAATAAAAAACATATACATAAAAAATATAATTAAAGCATTAACTACATATTTCACAAAGTATCTAAAACCCAACACAATCATTGAAAAAGGGAAACTCATGATCATAAACATTAAAAGCAAACTGCTGTGTTCAGCAATTGTTTCATTACTGCTTTCCGGCTGTGCCGGCACGCATCTGTCATCGGAAGAAGTAAATCAGTTCACCATCGGTCAGGATACCGAATCTGCCGTAAAAGCAAAACTCGGAGAACCATGGGAGACTTTTCCGGCCATAGATGAAAAGGAAATAACATATATTCTGACAAATATTCCGGAAATCAAGCCAAAGGATTACATTCACAGACTCGGAGTATATACCTTCAGTTTCAGTCCTCTGCTCAACGGAGATCATGCGTACTACGAACTGAATATTTTTGCATATTCACCTGACGGAATTCTCAGAAACGTAGCTGAATACACCTGCTATTCACAGAAAGGCTGCGAAGACATTCTCGAAGCCGAGAAGCAGAAGTTTGCCGTTGAGGATCTGAGAAAAATCCGTGAAGACGTTGAAAATCTGATAAAGGACAAAAAGAAGAAACAGGAGCTTGAGGCTCAGCAGAGAAAGGCTGAACAGGAAAGAGCCAGACGTCTGGCCGCAGCCAAAGCGGAAAACGTTAAAAGCAAAACCGCATCTTCAGGTAAATCAGCTACTGCAACCGTAGTTACTCCTGCAGCATCTGTAGCCAAAAAGGTGGAACAGCCTGTTGCAGCACCGGCACAGACTCCGGCACAGACTCCGGCAGAGAATACTGCAAAACCGGCAGTCCGCAGAAACATGAGTCTCTAACAGACATGTTTTAACATATTGAAACGGAATTTAAATAATCATGAAGAAAAACATATTATCAGCAATCATCGGAGCAGGAATGTTCCTGCCTCTCTTCATCACCGGATGCGGAGATCCGACTCTGAATCTCAGCGGTTCAAAAGAAGAGGTAAAAGAAAGCCTTAAGGACATGCTCAACAGTCTGGACGCTGAAGATAAAATCGCCTTTATCAGCTGGTACAACGGTTCAGAAAACCAGCGCAAAGTGATAGACGGCAGAAAGGCTTCCGAAATCATCAGGATCGTAAGAAACGACTGGAAGGAAAAATACATAAGAAACAATATCAATGTAACCCCTCTTAAGTTATGGATCGAAAACACCAAATCAGGCTTTAACTACTCAGATCTGTCCGGTGTCTGCAACCGTCTCAACGGGACTGAAAAAAAAGAACTGAGTGATTATCAGAAGGAAACTCTGGCAAGAATAAAGAGAGACGAAGAACTTTTCTCTGGTATCGAATACACCTGTCAGGCCAATCCAAACAAAAAGAATTCTCTTCTGTTAACAGTTAAAAACAACAGCAGAATGCCTCTGAGCTCAGTGCAGTTGAAAATAGACAGACATCTTTCAGACCATGCGAAGATTCCGGGAGGAGTGGCACCGGGTGAACAGTCCACACTGGAAATAACATCACACTCTGCAGACCTGCTCAGTGAAGGTTATGACTGCTACCCTGTATACTATTCATTTTATGATGTTAACGATAAAAAGGATATCGACATAAATATATACGATCCTTATTCAAATCGTTTCTTCTCTACGGAAATGAGTGATTATCAGGCCTTCAGCGACGAAAGAAAGAACTACTACTATTCCATCAACGGTCAGGACACCATCGTAAAGGATCTCTGTGCTTCATATACTGAGATAACAGATCAGGCCATAGACAGGATCAACGGTGTTATTTCATCCTTATCAGAGGAGAACAAATAATGATCAGAAAAATTCTCTTTACCGCATTGCCATTATCAATTCTTCTTTCAGGCTGGTATAACGCATTCGCAGCCGATACCGAATCAAAGCAGATAATGAATGACATCCAGAGCGAGGTGAAAACTTTCGTTTCCATGCTTCAGGATAAGGATCTGAACAGATCCGACATCAAGGAACTTGAACAGCTGAAAATCATTATCATGGCTCAGAAGAGCGGTAATCAGGACGTTAAGAATTTCATCAGCTTCTTCTCCGGTCAGAGTGATTTTCAGGAAATCATCGCAGACACACTCGGAAATCTCAGTGACGAGGAACTGGTTGCCGCATATAAAAACAACCAGAAGCGCAATCTGGAATTTGCAGGAGACATCAGCAAAAAGGTGGAAGCAGGCAAACAGGCTGCAGAACTTACTAGACAGGTTGATCATCTGCTTAAAACCGGAAATGACGTTTCTGCAAAATTTGTAAACACGGATTCCCTGCAGGAGCTTATCATCTCCGATTACGAGGAAGACAAGCTCAACAAGATTGCCGTAACACTGGGAAGAGTTGAAGGAGATCCGAAGAACATCAGTCTGACGTTCAAGAACAACACTGACAGTCTCTTTGTTACCGACATCAACATGAGTATCGTTATCAAGGCTGAGGGCAGAGATGTTCCTCTTTATCAGATCGAACATTTTGCATATCCGTTCCTCTCTCCTTTGAAGCCCGGTGAGGAAATTCAGGAAATCATTTCCTGCCGCTCTGACTGTCAGAAGGCCATGAGCAACGAAAAGGCCTACGGAGAAATCACTCTCAACGAACTTAATGCAAGAATCAAAGGCTCAAACAGAATATTCAGTGCAAGAAGAACAGACGGCTGGGTTAAGGACAGCCAGCAGAAAGGCATTGACAGAATGAAGAAGAACAATGAGGTAATCAAACAGAGATACGCGGATTATCTTGCCGAAAAGGAAAAGATTGAAGCTCTGCTCAAATAAAAATTTTCTCTGGAAATCAGAAAGGCCGGCGGTGACATATCACCTTTGCCGGCCTTTTTTTATGAAAATTCCCCGTGAATCAATCCTTGTTCGAATTTCGGTTATTTCAGTTCATCCTTTTTTTGTAAAAATTTCATAATCAGTTTAAAATACATACCTAGAATTTACATTTTGTTTACCGGAATCACACAACACATCGATTTACGTGAAAAACAGCAATAATTAAACTAATCAGGTAACAGAGTTCCGCCCATGTACAATAACATTACAGATAATAAGCCGGATAACAGCGCAGATACCGAAGAAGCTGTACCGACTCTAAACATCAGTCAGGAAAATGAAACCAAATCCGCCGCTGAAAATACTGGAAGTCAGCAGGATGATACAGCTCATATAATCAATGAAGACGCACAGGATTTCGAGAATTTCAGTCATTCTTTTGAAAATGACAGCCGGTTCCTGAATTTCTTCACCAGATCATATGAACAGATTTATATGGAAGAATCGTTCTATGAACTTCTTTTCAAGTACGCGGGTATCATTGTTCTCATTCTGTTTACCTGGGCCGTTACCGGATTCATCAGCAGCGTATCCGCCAGATGCATGTTCTCGCTTGTAATGATCTGTATATTCGGCGTCTTACCGAGAATTTTCTACATCAGATACTATCGTGTTTACAAGAACAACGAAATCAAGAAGGATTACACTCCGCACTCCTTCACGGACAGACTCATCTATTCAACAAAGAGAAATCTGTCCTCCATGTTCATGTTTCTCATGTCCGGGATCATCCTCTTCTTTATTCTGGTAACCCATGCCAAAAACGGAGGACTGGTATTCCTGCAGTCATTCATCCTGTTTGCGCTGCTTAACAGTACTTTCAACATTCCGGGTTTCAGCCGTCTCATGAAAGCAGACAAAAAGGAAACATTCTTCAGATTCAACAGACGTTTTATCGTATGTCTCATCTGCGGAATTGCCGGATTTGCCACAGGATGTTTCCTGTACGCTCCTTCCCTGTCTCAGGAAGAAGCCAGAAACATTCTGTTCGGAAGCTTTAACAGTGATTATCACAACAATCTTTTCACCATTTTCATTCAGGGACTCAACTACGTAGTCGCTCTGGTTGACTATATTCTTTACTCTCTGGCCGGCTCAGCCTGGTATACACCTGTAAAATCAGTGCTTATAGGCATGCCTATGGGGGTATTCAGTGCGCATGTGGCAATCATTATCGGAATGCTTACCATGCCATGGAGTGAATTCAAGATGATTTACTCCAAACAGGAATGGGTTAAACAGAGAAAATGCTTTCTGGTACGTAACTGGAAAACAATTATGCTCCCGCTGTTCATGACGGTATTCCTTGCCGGAGCCTATGTATTCGGATACCCTCGCTACATACAGTATCTTGAAATGGCCAAAATGAACAACACCCAGATGAAGGTTGAAGCCGAACTCATTGGCGGTATCAAGTATAAGATTGGAACACTCAAGGAAATCCGCGACATCAAGACCGGAGCCATTAGGGATCTGCATCAGCTGATGTCTACCGTTTCAACGGAAATCAACAAGCACTTTGATGATCTCAACGATTCTGCCGAACACTTCGTAAACTGGTACAAGGCACGTAACTCGCAGTATCCGTTTATTGCCGGTGACTCACAGCTCAAACAGTCATTTGTAAGCAGCATGAGCATCAAAAACCTTGATAACTCCCTTAACAATATGCGCAAGGACATCGCCAGATACGCTGAAGAAATTCTGGTCAACACCAGAAATTCAATTGATGACGTTCTGAAAAACAATGTCCTCAGCGAAGAGGAAAGCAAACAGAAACTCAAACTCGGTCAGAATGTTGAACCGGACAGTCTGTATGAACTGGATACCGGAACAGGCAGGGAGATTTACCTCAAGGACGATCTGAGACAGCAGGTAAGCATTCCTAGTGCCGAATCAATTCTGATTAAGGAATTTGACAATCCTGATTCCCCATGGTTTAACAATACTGCTTCAAAATCAATGCAGTCCATTGAAGACCAGCTTTTCGGTATCAAGGAAGGCAAGGCTCCTGAAACTCCGGATGAGGAAAAGGAAGCTGAAATTGAAGACAATCTCCTCAAGTATCTTATTTCAATGCTGTACAGCTGCAAGGAAACAATTGCCGAATCCGTTGCAAATTCATTGAACATGCCGCTTGAAGACATTCAGAAGACCAGCAAGGGGCGTCCGGTAAACAATGCGATTATCAATACTGAAGCTGAATCTTCAGCTGAGGAAATCATCGAAGATCAGGATTAATTCTGAACATTGTCTGCTTAAATCCCCTGCACTTTAAGTACAGGGGAGAGAGGCAAAAATATTGATGTAATTTTTCCTCCGGAGAGCAATTTTTTATTAACGAATAGATGAGACCGGATATTCGTTGATTTTCTCCTCTTGTGTAAAAAACAAAACTATACGTTTCCTAACAGTTTTTGGGAAGACACCAGGCATTAATTTCCTATAAAAGACAAACCTCCGAAACTTTAATTTCGGAGGTTTACCTGTGACTTAAGAAAACATCATTCCGCCAGTCTATTTATCCTCAACCAGCTTTCTTATGGTTCTGATGTCCGAAGCATCTGCCCTTTTAGCAAGTCCGCGCGCCAGCTTCTGACTGAAATCCCTGTTTACTTCATTCATAAGCTTTGAGGAAGCCCTGACCTTGTCGGAATTAACGTTTCTGACACCGTCCACCTCAAAATAATGGGATTCAGATGCCGGCCCCTTATAGGAAAAGTACTTAGGGAAGATAAAGCCATGATCAAAATTGATGAATGATTCCACCTTGTACCTGAAGCCGTTCCCTTTACATGCGGAAATAAGTTCAAGTTCCCTGTAGGTTTCACCTGACGGACTTGTACAGTCTTTATCCTTTACTGAAATCAGATAATTGGATAAACCTCTCAGGCTGTAGAAATCAGCGAACCCAACCGCCTGACTTAATGTATATTCATCAGGAAAAGCATAAGCGTAACGCTTATGAGTGTTTTTTTCCGCAGGTACGCTGAGCTCAAGAGCATACAGATCCTTATCCGGATACTCAATTACTCTCATTTTTCTGGATACTCTGTTATTGTTTTTTCTGACAATGTCCAGGATGATGTACTTTTGAGTGGTCAGCATGGTAAAGGTGGTGCCATTCTTTCTGGCGGCCGCCGTTTCCTCCGCGGTAACATCGGACGCAACTGCAGGAGTTCTGAAGGTTACGGCATAGCCGATTTCTTTTGCATTACTGATTTTCTTTAAATCCGGACTTCCCAGTGACTCGGTTATTCCCATCGCCACAAGACCGCATCCGGCCACGGAAAACGACAGCACTGCAGCGGCAGTCAGCGCTGAAAGAATACCGGTGAAACCGGCTGCTGAAGATTTAAACTTTTCCTTTACCATTCTGAAAATCCTTTGGATATTATTCAAGCCCGATGGAAACCGCATAAGCGTTCAGAGCCGCCATTTCCCTGCTGAGAGCTGACGACAGTATAGGGAAGCGTCTGAAGGTCTTCGGATCCGCGCTGTCACGTTCAATATGGAATGAAGCGGCGATTCTTTCTCTCTTCCACTGATTACGAGTATACAGTCTGTAGTAACGGCGGACAGAATTCAGCAGACTCTGCTTTGACATCTTTTCGGCAAAAGAACTTCTGCACAGTTCAATGAACACTTCCTTTGGCGTCAGATTGCCGTTCTGGGTCAGTGAACGGATTTCATCAAGAAGCGGATAAGGCATCAGATCGCCCTCGTCAGTCTGTTCCACAGGACGAAGTTCGGCGGTCGGAGCCTGAGCCACAATGGCACTCATTGAAGCAAGCTTGAGTCTGTCTTCAGCGTACAGACGGTTGTCCAGTACAGACAGCCCCTGTTCCATGATGTAGCGGTTGATTTTAAGAACTCTTGACTTGCTGATACCTCCTATAGGAGAAATAACGCCTGAAGTATCACCGTCCATTGTACAGTAGCCAACTGAAGCTTCAGAGAGGTTGGAGGTGGCTATCAGCAGTTTGTTGGCCCGGTTTGCAAGAAGCCATATGCCAGGAGAACGTACTCGAGCCTGAATATTCTGCAGAGCAAGGTCATCTGTTTCCCAGGTCATAGGTCTGTCAGGAGTCAGACTGTCTGCCAGTCTGATGTATTCCTTTACAAGTTCAGCAATGGACCAGTGATTATGATTTGCTCCTATTTCTTCGGCAAGTCCTTTGGCAGCATTGAAGGTTACATCACCTGAATACTGAGACCCCTGATAAAGGGTAACCAGAACCTTAGGCATAATCACGGTCTTTAGGTATTCCTCGTAGGAAACACCTTCTGCCTTAGGCTCAAATTTCAGACCGCAGCCGGCCATAGTATTCATAAAGCTTTCATAACCGTTGGCATTAAGACCTTCCGCCATGGCATAGTAAACCATTGCGGCACAGAGAGCGGAATCGGCACCGCCGCTGAGACTCAGAGCGTATCCGCCGGTATGAGTCTTGCGCATCCAGTCCCAGAGACCGAGAGCAACAGTTCTGGTAACCGCCTCCTCCTCATTTTCCGGAGCCAGAAAAACAGCACCGGCAATCGGAGCCGTATCACTTTCGTCATTGAATCTGCAGTCAGTGAACACCACTCCGTCAGAGTAGGCGTCTGACACATTGAGAAGCATGCTTGACTGAGCTCTCTGATTACGGTTAACGCGCAGGTCACAGGTTGCCTGTAGAATTCTGTAAGGAGTAAAGCTTAAGCGAGGGCTTACGGCAACCAGCTTTCCGCCAGAGGCAATCATACAGTCACCGTCATAAACCGCCCTGCCTGATTCACAGCCGAGAAGGTTGGCGTAAACGTACACGGTTCCGAAGGTTCTTGAACCTTCGATAATGAAATGGGAACGTTCCTGCTGTTTGCCGATGGCAAAATGTGAGGCGCTCGGATTAAGAATGATGTCAGTGTTGCGCAGATACAGTGAACGACCCGGACGATCGGCAACCCATGAATCCTCACAGATTTCAAAACCGATGCGCACGCCGTCAATAACTATTACGATATCCCCCGCCGGAACCTTCTGCCCAGCAAAGTCCAGTTCTATCTTTGAACCTGCATGCCACGGATTGAACCATCTCGGTTCGTAATGAATGCCGCTGCGGGCAAGATGCTGCTTGAATACTATGCCGAGAACCCTGTCCTTTGTAAGCAGAGCCACTGCATTGTAAAGCTGACCGCCGTCCACAAGATAAGGAAAACCGACTGCAAGGTAGGTGTTTTCTCTGAGTCTTGCCGCAAGAGAAACCACCAGTGAAGGAATTTCATGCATGATTTCGGATACATAGAACATGTCCTCCATACCATATCCGGTAATCGCAAGTTCCGGAGTAAGAACCACATCGGCTCCGCTGCCGACGGCTTCGCTGTAGGCCTGATAAATTAATTCAATGTTATTATCTATATCAAGAGGAGTAGTGTTAACCGCTACTGCCGCCATATTTATGATCTTACGCATTTCTGATTCCGTATACTGAAAAACTGCCCGGAAAGTCCCGTGATTTTCGCATTTTCCGGACAAATAAAATACCTTCTGAATTTTACCACAAGTTTGATAACTGCAAGATAAAGATTGGTAATAAAGGCTGTCTGCACCTCATTATAAAACACTCTACCCGGGAACTGTCTCCGAAAACGCCGATTGTCTGAGGTCTGCAGCCGGATGAAAACTTTAAGACAAAAACATGAAAAAGAAAAAAGACATGACTTTCATTCTGAAAACCATGTCTTTTTTTTCCATTGCCTGATGTGGCTTGTAAGTGCTTAAAAAACGCACTATTTATTATTATATTTCTTTGTTTTTATTCCGTGTTTTCGGTATATCAGGATAAAAAATCCTAACACGCATATGATAACAATCATTTTTTATAAAATCATTATAATTGTCATAAAATTTGACATACATATCGTGTTTTAGTGTTTAAAAATGTAAAATTTTTTAAAAATCACACTTTTTTTGTAAACAGACATTACTTTCAGCTTAACTTTTTTTCATAAAAATTATTTTTTCTGAAAGTTTTTTGAAAAAATAATACAAAAAAAAATCCCCGGTCCCCGCCCGGCAGAAAACGTAAAGGATGTGCCGCTCTCGTTCCGTCAGTGACGGTTATTGGCCTCACTCTTCACCTTTACCAGAATTTTCTGAAAAAGATGCGGTATGCTGCGTTTTCCCCTTCTTCTTGCTTCATCCACCACGGCAAGAGCCATTCCCGGTTTGCTTTTTCTTCTGATGGCCATGTCGATAATCTTGTTACGGCTTAAATTATGCGTACTGGAAACCCCGCAGTTCTGTCTGTATACATCGGCAAACCCGAAATCATACAGAAAATGCTCTATGTCAACTGAAGGAAGCAGTGTCACGCAGTCATCACTGTCTCCGTTTCCTGCGCTTCTCGCATACTTTACGCCTGCCTCGTCACCGTCCGCCAGAAGATGCCAGGAAATTCCCAACTGATTGGCCAGCTTTATCAGAGGTCCGGCTCCGCACTGTGCGTATTCCACCAGTCTGATACCCTCGGCCTGCAGTCCTATCCCCAGAATTGCGGCAAACTCGTTAAGCAGCCAGATTTCTGTTTCCCCCTCAACGAATATCCATGCCCTGGCGAAAAGACTCATAGGACGGTTTATGCGGATATGAAACGCTATGCGGCGCATTTCATCACTATTGAATTTCTTTTCATCTATGAACCGGCATTCCACGCTGCTTACGGTCTTGTGCATTCTTCGGATGTCACTTAATGACACGGCAGAAAGCAGATCCCCGGAATTTGTGGTGACAATTTTCTGAATGGGCATCAGATCAACAAGATTCCAGATATTCATGAGCACTGTAGGGTGCAGACGGGATTCGATATCTTCAAACACCACTATCGGTCTTGCCTGACTGTCAATCTTCCGGCCTTCAAGATCATCAACGAAGGAAGCCACTATAAGAGACAGAATTATCTTGATGCTGCGTTTTCCGGAATGATTAAGCAGTTTGGTTACCGAACCGAAGGCTTCATTGGACACCGGTCTTAAAACTATATCCTGTATGTCCCTGCCGGTTTTACGCCCCTTGTTTCCCCTTGCCGGCCGTGATAACGGAGGAACGATGGAGAAATAATGCTCAAGAAGCGTATTGATGGCATTCAGATTTTCCGAAAGAAGCGTATCCGCAACATTTTCACCGTCAGACACAATCATGCTTTTAAGAAACTTCGGCAGCTTCTGTCTGATGTGTTCCAGAGCCTTCTGCTGACCAGATTTTCTGCCGAAAACCGGATTTTTTCTGCCGACGTCATCAGCTCCCGCGGTATTGAAAGAAGTCTCAGAAACATCATCTCCGGAATAATCATAATCTTCGGAATTTCCGTTATCAAAGCCGTTCTGATATCCGGTACTTTCGGAACCGTAATCCTGTTCCCTTCGAACCGTATTGTCAACATCACCGCCAAAATCGAGTCCGTGATTGCCGCGGCGGCGGTCACGAATGCGGAAAAGAGGATTTAGAGCCAGCAGAGACACTACCTGCTTCATCATGCTGACATGCTGATTAAGCAGATCTCCGTTGGCGTCAAGGAAGGAATGATCAGTAAAGACGGAACCGTTACAGTTCATATGACCGTGGAGATAATAGAAGACCCTGCTGTATGAATCACGGCATCTCACCCATGCGGGGTACAGTCTCTGAAGTCTGGAATCCTTAAGCGCGGCCCCGAGGACAACCTCTCTGAACACCAGCACCACGGAAATATCCTTCTCATGCAGATATTTTGTCTGTTTTTCCTCATCATAGCGTTCGAACTGGTAGTCAGATACCTCTTTGCGGAAATCATCCTCCACGAATTCATAGGGAACCTCGCCGTTGCCGAGCACACACCATAAAAGACGTAAAAGAGAGCTTTTACCCCAGGAGTTCTCACCTATGAGCACGGTCTTATTGTTAAAATTTACCGTCAGTCTTGAAATACCGCGATATCCTGTTATTTCAATTCTTTCCAGATACATAATGTCATCCTGTCGTTTAGTATGCTTCGGATCCGGCCGTTACCATGTCATGCTCACGGAAGACCGGGTGCCGGACGATTCTGAGGTACGCAGGCACGAAAAACAGAGGATTCTATACTTATCATTTAAACATTATTTGAGGAGCTCAAAAGGATCTTTTCCTTATTTATGACGCCCCTGTCATACAAAAAACAGCAACAATGTCGATTTGATCGGTATTTTGCGGATTTATAGATACCTGACACTCAATATCTTAAATTTTTATCTGACACAGTCAGAGTAAAACTGTATGATATCCTTAATGAAGTAGAAGAAAATTAAACAGAAGCCTAATGGCGGCATGACCGCCAGATAAAAAAGAGCCGAAAGAATATGGAAGAATTAAAACACCAAGAATTATTACCGGATTTTCAGGAACTGCTCAATGCCGAACATAAAGACGGCGTCACCTTCGCATCATTCCAGAAAAGAGCTCAGAACGCCATTCAGGAACTGGTATACACTTCCAAACCGAATCCAATCATGCTGCTAAATACGGCAGGCTGCAATCCGGAAAAATGCATAAAGGATCTGCTTTTAGGATGTGAACATCCGCAGAGAGAACTGCACGACATCATCTATGCCGAGAATCTCAACAATGAACTGGCACCTACCTGGCTTCATATCAAAACAGGAACTGCAGATGAGTTCAACAAGCAGATTATCGAACTTCTCAACAAGATCAACCACAAGATCAACGCTGAAGATGATTTTCTGCAGATTATGAAAAAACAGCCGGGCAACACCAAGCTGGAAACCTATCTGTCGGATCTTTCAATATTCATGGCCAAGGGCGGCGAATTCACCTACCCTGTACTGATGAATCTCATGGTGTGTCACGAGGAAGGAAAGGCTCCCGTCATCTACGCCCGAGATCTTACCTGGAAAAAGCTGTTCGGCGGCGTGAACTATCTTACCGAAAACGGCACTACCTATTCTCACCACCACCTGCTTGAAGCCGGTCTGCTCAGAAAGGCTGACGGCGGTTTTCTGATTATTCCGGCAGAAGAACTCATTCACAATCCTATGCTGTGGTTCAAACTGAAGAGTTCTCTGGACTCTGGTCTGCTGGACTGGGAAAATCCGGTGGAAATAACCACCAACATAGTTCCGTTCTTCAACCCTGAACCGACACCTATAAACGTAAAGGTTATTATCGCCGGTTCCTATTTTGAAATTGCAGAGCTGCACAACCTTGATCCGTTATGCGACCGTTCGTTCTACCTGAGAACCGACATATCATCGTATTTTTCCATCAGGGAACACGGGAAGGACTATCTTTCATACATCCGTTCACTGGTCTCATACAACGGCTACCTGCCGATAAATGACGAAGCCGCCCTGCGTCTTCTGAAATTCAGCTGCCGTCAGGCGGAAAGCCAGAAGGATTTCGTACTTGATGAAAACACTCTAACCAACATCATCTGTGAAGCATCGGGGCTGGCCGCGAGAAAGGAATCAGCCGAGATAACCGGGGAAATAATAGAAGAAACACTGGAACACAGAATTTTCCGCAGCAATCAGTCTGAAGAAAGTTCTTCCGACTTTGTCAGAGACAAACAGATGCTGCTGCAGACTCAGGGAGAGGTTATCGGCCAGATTAACGGTCTTTCAGTCATCAGCACCTATGCCGAGGATTTTGAATACGGTGAACCTACCCGTATTACCGCAACCATTCATTCCGGAGGCGAAGGTGACATTTCCGACATCGAACACAAGGCGGATCTGGCAGGACAGATTCATACCAAGGCCATGATGATTATCAACGGATATCTCACCAATACCTTCGGCCGCGACGAATCCATTCCGGTCAGTGCAAATCTGGTGTTTGAACAGTCCTACAACGAAATTGACGGCGACAGTGCGTCACTTACCGGTCTGTGCGCGATTCTTTCCGCCATGTCCCACAAACCTATTAAACAGAATCTGTCACTTACAGGCTCTCTTGACCAGCTGGGCAACGTACAGCCTGTTGGAGGTCTGAACGAAAAGATTGAAGGATTCTACCGCATCTGCAAGATTCAGGGCATAACGGGGACCCAGGGCGTAATTATCCCTGAAAGCAACCGACAGTCTCTTGTTCTGAACGACGAGATTGTGAATGCCGTAAAAAACGGCAGTTTCCATATCTATCCCGTAAAAACGGTTGATGAGGCCGTTGAACTTCTTACGGGCATAAAGGCCGGTCTCATCGAAGGACGCAGAAAAGCCGACAATGACCAGCAGAACTCATCTTCCGGCGAAGCAGAAGCTGGAAGTCAGGAAACTACCCTATACAACATCATAAGAGAGTATCTGGACAGCCTCGGAGAGCAGGAAACCAGAGTAAGAAAACAGGGATTCTTTGCAAGAATCTTCGGCAAATAGTCATCACGGGGAACCGTAAATGTTCCCCTTTCCTATTGAAAGGACCTGTGCCGGCAGTAAAAATTTTCAGGAAACATACAGTAGATTACATTATTTTTTTAAATTTACATGCTTACACTGTAAATATGTATTCAAATAGGATAAAATACCCCTCAGTGCAATACGATTCCCACATATACAGGGATAAAAATTAATAAGGAATTAGATTTTGGAAGACACTTCAAATAAGCTGTCTCTGTGTGACAGAGGCGTAAATTCTTTCTCAAAGGAAGACCTTCTCGCATGCAGCCGTGGTGAGTTATTCGGACCGGGTAACAGCCAGTTACCTGCGCCAAACATGCTGATGATTGATCGTATCATCAAGATCAGTGACACAGGCGGTGAATTTGACAAAGGTGTAATTGTTGCTGAACTGGACATCAATCCTGATCTCTGGTTCTTCCAGTGCCACTTCCCGGGAGATCCTGTAATGCCCGGATGTCTCGGTCTTGACGCCATGTGGCAGCTTGTAGGCTTTTTCCTCGGATGGAAAGGCGGTCCTGGCAAGGGAAGAGCTCTCGGTGTAGGCGAAGTTAAGTTCACCGGTCAGGTTCTCCCTACTGCAAAGAAGGTTACCTATACCATCAATCTCAAGCGCGTAATCATGCGCAAGCTGATTATGGGCATCGGTGACGGCGTGGTTTCCGTTGACGGAACCCCAATCTATCATGCTACAGATCTTAAGGTTGGTCTTTTCACCAACTAATCTAATCAGGTTCTGTCAAGCTATAATCAGAATCCCCGCAAAAGCGGGGATTCTTTGTTTTTATCTGTTCATCATTCTGACAGTATGAAGTCCGGGACTTTTCCACAGAACTGATGTTCAGAAAAGACAGGTTAACCGTTATACTGAATCCTGCCTAGATTTTCGTCTTTTTCCGAAAAACGGGCCATTATGCCTGCAACCACAGCCCCTGATATATTGTGCCATGCACTGAATATGGCACCTGGAACTGTTGCAAGTGCAAGACCTGAAAAACAGGTACCTGCAAGAGTGGTCGCCATACCGGAATTCTGCATTCCGACCTCAATGGCAATGGCATTGCGTTCCGCCATGCCAATACGAAACATTCTGCAGATGAGAAAACCCATGGCATACCCGATGATATTATGCAGTACCACCACCGCTACAATGGTCAGTCCGTTTTCAAACAGCTTTGCACTGTTGGCATCAATTACCACTCCGACAATCATGCAGATGGCCAAGCAGGAAACGAGAGGCAGATAATTCACTATCCTTCTGGTAAAACCGCTGAAAAAGTAATTGAAAAGACAGCCGGCAAAGACAGGAATAATCACTATCTTCACGATATCAAGAAACATTTTGACGGCATCAACATTAATTACCGCATGTTCGACCGAGCTGGTGTACAGAGCTATATAAAGAGCTGTCAGAAGAGGAGTGACAAACGGAGCAAGAAGAGTCGATACGGCAGTCATTCCCACTGAAAGAGCAACATTGCCTTTTGCCATAAAGGTCATTACGTTTGAGGCAGTACCGCCGGGACAGCACCCGACAAGAATAACACCTACCGCAAGTTCAGGAGGCAGTCTGAAAAGCATGCACAGAAGGAAACCGGCAAGAGGCATGATGAGAAACTGAGCCATTTCACCGAAAATCACGTTCTTCGGATGATAGACCAGTACCCGGAAATCGCTGAATTTCATGGTCATTCCCATACCGCACATAACCACAATCAGCAGATTCGTAATATTTATCCAGCCGTTGAAGAATTCGGGATTGCCGACCCAGGAAGTAAAACTGTTATCGACAAAATATGCAAATATGGTTACCAGAACCACAATCAGAGACAAATACCTGCTAACGTATTTCACTGTTTTCTCCAATATAAACCTAACGTGTTTTTGCTCTTACATTTGCGCTGACACAGACAATGTTAATGAATGTTTTTTTCGATTTCATCAGGTGTCACGAAACCGTCGGCGGCTCCGTGGCTTCTGATTTTCAGAGAGGCGAACATCTGAGCTCTTCTTAACGCCTCAACGGGAGTAAGGCCACTGAGATGATAGTGAAGATAAGCTGAAAAGAGCGCGTCTCCGGCTCCGACGGTATTTTTTACGTTATCCACGTGACAGGCTGGCTGTTCAACGATAACGTTCTGGTGCGGCATATACAGCATGGCACCTTTCGCCCCCATTCCCAGAACAATGACCTGATTATGGTAGCGATCACCTAAAGCTCTGAGAAAATCCTTCTTATCCCAGGATATTCCTTCATCACTCAGAAACAGTATATCCGCATAACGCATGAAATCCCTGTTATAGTCATCGTCCGGATTTGACAGGACGTGAACATCGGTAGCTATGAGTTTATTCCTTTTTTTGGCCATATCCAGCAGCGGACGGCTGAAATTGATGTTGCAGGCGACAACCGCATCAGCATCATCCAGCATATTACCGGAAAAGTCATAAGCGGTTTCCTGAATATCCTTGAGGTCGCAGTATATCTGTCTTCTGCCGGATTCATCATAAAGTACGACGGAAGCCGGCGTATCTTTGAGTTTCCGTACCACGTGACCTGTTTCAATACCCAGCCGTTTCAGCTCGGCGTAAAACATGTCGGCAACCAAATCATTTCCGACAAGTGACGCCAGGCTGACGTCATTTCCCAGAACCGTCATGGCTTTGGCTATGTTGAAAGCCACTCCGGAAAGAGAACTGTTTACACCGAAGAAATCATAATCTATCGGATAGTACTCAACCGGAAATCCGCGGATACGTGCGGTGGTTTCGTAATTCAGCAGACCTGATACCAGAACTTTGCTCATATATTCCTCAACTTACATGACTTCTGTTTTTCCGCCTCTCACTTTTAAAAGAGACGACAGTTCCAAAAAATCATGACAACAATCGTTATTTATCCTTAATGATGAAATGGACTTAATCCATCACTGCAGCATCATTTTATCACCTATGCAGTTTTACTTTACAGTGATTTTTCTCATGTTCTCATGACCTAAGGCTTAAGGCCGTTACGGAATTTTTCGGTGATCTTACGTAAAAACAATCCGCACGCATTATCATTTTTATTTACACATGCAACATTTTCACATTACAATACAATATTAACAAGAATACAATCAGTATATAAGCAACATATGTTAGCATTTTATTAACATAATATCGGTTTTGTTATATCATATATAACACTATTAAACAATCAATGGCACTACAAAAACTGAAGAATTTTCCGAAAACTCCGGAAAAACGGTATTTATACGGAAATAACTTCACAAAGATTATTTAGAAAAGAGAAAATAAAAAATGACATATCAAAAAGAAAAAACAGAAGCATACGCTACTTCTCAAATTGAACGTAATATCACATTAAGTCTTGAAAAACCGCAGATAATGATGACAAGAAGTTTCTCACATATAAGAAAGGTTCTTTATTTCGTTGCCACTCAGATGCCGCTTCCGACCTTAAAAATAGAAGATTCCATAAAGCAGTCAATGCAGAAATTCATCAATGATACCTGGCTGGAAGTTGAAAATTACTATTCTGAGATTGAAAATGAGTACGCCGACAAATATAAGGAAAAACAGCTGCCGTCTGACAGTTATCTTTGCGTAAAATCATCTTCAGAAAAAGAGTTCAAACTGATGGTAAACTGTCCTGCAGTATCCAGGTTCATCAATTTAATTGTGCGCTACGACATACTGCTCAAGAAAATTGACTATTACTGGCTGACAGGACATCTGGATGACGTTGCCAGATTACAGATCTCAAAACTTCTGGATAACAAACTCGGAAAGCTCATCAGCAACATAAGCATCGTTAACAAGGCTCTGATTACAAAGCAGTTTAATGCACTGGGATTTGGCGGAACCGCCGATCTCCGGAATGAAGAAATCGACATGGAGACTGAAGACAGCGAAGCTGAAAACGACGATGAAATTTCTCCTGAAGATCAGTCAGTTGCATAATCTCATACTAACCTGCAGCTTCTTATAACTGCAGAATTTCTTCTGAATTATCCTCGGACAGATGTCCGAGGATTTTTTGCATCGAATAAGTATGGCGGTTCCTATCCATGCTGTTTCACTGTGAGCGGAATCAGATGCCTGTTTTTGAATCTTATATAGGCTATGATAATAGCCAGAGTGGTAAAGAACCAGCTTACCGGATAACAGGTCATCAGTACCGCAAAATCTGGACTGCGTGAAAAGACGGTATAAACCCATATGATGCGGATACCGCATATTCCCGCCAGAGCCATCATGGCTGGAGTAAGAGACCTGCCGTACCCTCTCATGGCTCCGGACATCACTTCAAGAAAAACATTTATGCCTTCAGGAAGCAGAATAAACATGAGACGGAGTCTGCCAATCTCAATAACATCAGGATCATCAGTAAAAAGAAGCAGGAACGTACGGGCGAAATACAGAAGGAATCCCGAGAGAAGAAGGGTAAGAATCATGTTCTGCCACAAACAGACCCTGGTAATCTCAAAACATCTTTTTATATTGCCGACGGCGTAATTCTGTCCTATAAAGGTTGTAGCGGCCTGTCCGAAAGAGTTCAGCAGGAAATACACCAGAATTTCCATGTTGAAGGCAGCTGCCGAAGCGGCCATCACATCTGCCCCCAGACTGTTTATCGCAGACTGAATGCAGGTGTTGGACAGCGAAAACACCATTCCCTGAAGAGATGCAGGCAGTCCTATCTTAAGGATCCTGTTCATGATGGCTCTGTCAGGTGTAAACTGTCTCAGACTGAAACTGAAGGTCTCGTTCTTTCTCAGGAAAAAAATAAGCATCAGCGCACTCACCGCACTGGCAGCTACAGTCGCAAGGGCAACCCCCTCCACCTTCATGTTGAGGCATGTTATGAAAAATATATTGAGCACCACGTTAATGATGCCTGCAACGGTAAGACACAGAAGAGGAGTTCTGGTGTCACCGTGACTTGCAAAAACCGCGGCCCCGCAGTTGTATACGGCAGTCAGAGGCAGCCCCGCCATGATGATTTTAAAGTACAGGGAAGCCTGATCCATCAGTTCAGGAGGCACATTGAGAAGCCCCATGATGTCCGAAGAACACAGAATGGCGACGGCTGAAATAAAAGCACTCAGAACTAGCACCACGGCATAGCCGGTGTGAACGGTTCTGCTGATTTTTTCCCTGTCATTCAATCCTATGAATCCGGCACTAACGACATTGATACCCAGGGCTATGCCGATAAAGAGATTCACCATCAGGGCTACAACGGGCGTATTGCAGCCTACGGCCGCCATGGCATGCTTGCCCACATAATGTCCGACAATGGCAACGTCAGTCGCATTGAATATCTGCTGAATAACTCCGGTTATCGCCAGAGGTATCGCAAAAATAAATATCTTGTCCCATAATGAACCGCTGAGCATGTTCATGTTAGTTTTAGCCATAGCCGTCCCAGCCTTTTCGCTTATATGTATTCTAATGAAATTATAACTGTAACGGCGTAAAAATATAAGTACCGCGGACTCACCGAAGTACATGTTTTTCAGAAAACGGCATCTGTCGGATTAACGGCCCGGAACAGCAGGCAGGCAAATGCATGTTTTTTAAGCAAAATGCCTATAAAACAGCCATTTTCAGGCACTTGAAGATAAAACACTGTCGACTGATATGAATACACAATGATCTGTATCAAATTATTTTAAAATTCTCTTGATATCGTTTTTTAAAGTTTGTAGAATTACCGCAGTTGATAAATCTTTTTCAGGATTAAAAAATGTTTTTTTCAAAGTTATTTAATGCATTCTCTTGGTGGCACACTCGATAAGACGCGGGTGGAATTGCACATGCTTAAATAACATAGCAAGATTCTTGAAAGGCCCGCAGAACTGCGGGCCTTTCTTTTAGGTTTTAGTTTAAAGATACAGTAACAAAAGGAACGTTAGATTATGACGATTGATTTGATAAAAGAAGAAAGCGGTCATATCAGTGATCCGCTGGCACTCTTCTACGAATTGACCAATGGCTCCAGAAACAACATTCTGCTGGAATCCATGGAAATTCATACCAAGGCGGGTACCCAGTCTCTTCTCGGCGTGAATTCTGCATTAAGAATCAGCTGCCGCGGTCTGCAGGTAACAGTACAGATTTTAAACGGCAACGGCCGTGCAGCTGCAGAACTCTTAAAGAAGGCTCTGCCTGCTGAAGTCAGACTTGAAGAAAAGGCTGACTCTCTGGTTATTACCTACCCTGAAGTTGACAGAAGCCTTGATGAAGACTCACGTCTTAAATCACTCACCGTCATTGACACTCTCAGACAGATTCTCAGACTTTCTCCTGAAATCAGTGATCCTAACGACTTCCTTCTGGCAGGTATTTTCGGATACGATCTCATCGCTTCCGTGGAAAAGCTTCCTGAAGTAAGCGAAGGCGTAAACACCTGTCCTGACTACTGCTTCTATCTCCTTGATACCGTGGTTTCCATTAACCATCTCAAGCACAACTCCGTAATTCACGGCGTTATCTTCAGCAGTGATGAAGCTGAAAACATAAAAGAAAGAGTGTACTCAATCAAAAAGAAGCTTGACGCCTATCAGGAACCTGAACGTCCCGCAGAAATCTCCATCAAGGGCAGCAGAGTTGAAACCGACATCAGCGACGAGGATTTCTGTCATATTGTTGAACAGCTTAAAAAGAATATCTTCAGGGGCGATATATTCCAGGTTGTTCCGTCAAGAAGCTTCATGCTTCCATGCCCGTCTCCAATCAACGCCTATCACAAGCTCAAGCACACCAATCCTTCCCCTTACATGTTCTACATGCAGGACGAAGACTTCATCATTTTCGGTGCCTCACCTGAAAGCTCAGTAAAATACACCAGCTCCAACCGTCAGGTTGAAATGTACCCTATAGCAGGTACCCGCGGCCGTGCCCGTAAAAAGGACGGTACCATTGACCTCGACAAGGACAGCCGTCTTGAACTTGAATTACGTCAGGACAAGAAGGAAAACGCAGAACATCTGATGCTGGTGGATCTGGCAAGAAACGATATCGCCAGAATCAGTGAACCAGGCACCAGATACGTAAAGGATCTTCTGAATGTTGACCGTTACAGTCACGTAATGCATCTCGTATCCCGTGTAATCGGCACACTCAGACAGGAACTTGACGCTCTTCATGCATATCAGGCATGCATGAACATGGGAACTCTCACCGGAGCTCCAAAGATTAAGGCATCAGAACTTATCCGTCAGACCGAAAAGACCAGACGCGGCAGCTACGGCGGCGCCATCGGTTTCTTAAGCGGTGACGGCAGTATGGATACCTGTATTGTTATCCGCTCTGCATTCGTGAAGGACGGCAAGGCCTTCGTACAGGCAGGCTGCGGTGTCGTTTACGACTCTCAGCCTATGGCCGAAGCAGACGAAACAAGAAAGAAGGCGGCAGCCGTTCTCAACGCCATTGCCCTTTCACATGGTACCAACTTACAGGAGCTCTGATAAATGAAGCAGATATTTTTACTGGACAACTTTGACTCTTTCACCTATAACCTGGTCGACCAGTTCCGCAGCATCGGTTACGCCGTAAGCGTATACCGCAACTCAATCAGCGCTGACACCATCATCGAAAAGATGTCAGCATGTGAAGGCACCCCTATCCTGGTTCTTTCTCCGGGACCTGGCAATCCTTCCGAAGCCGGCTGCATGCTTGAACTTATCGGCAAGGCCAAGGGAAGATTTCCTATCATCGGCATCTGTCTCGGTCATCAGGCAATCTGTCAGTACTACGGCGGTACCGTAGGACCTGCAGGCGAAATCGTTCACGGCAAGACCTCCTACATCACTCACAGCGGTGAAGACATGTTCAAGAAGCTGCCTAACCCTATGCCTGTAGCACGTTATCACTCACTTGTGGCCACTTCCGTACCTAAATCTCTCGAAGTTATTGCCGACTACAACGGCATGGTAATGGCAGTATTTGATCGTCACAACAACGTTCTCGGTTTCCAGTTCCATCCGGAATCAGTAATGACCGCCGACGGTCCGCAGCTTCTCATTCAGAGTCTTGAATACATGGAAGTAAACCAGACCGTATGCGAAAAGAATCCTATCGAAAAGCTCTACAACAAGAAGGATTTAACCAAGGAAGAAGCATACTCTCTGTTTACCGACATCTTCACCGGCAAGACGGATCCGGTTATGCTCGGTTCAATTCTTACCGCTCTCAAGCTTAAGGGTGAAACCATTAATGAAATCGCCGGTGCGGCCGCAGCAATGATCGGTGCAGCCACTCCGTTCGAACTCAATCGTGATTTTGAAGTCGGTGAAATCGTAGGTACCGGCGGTGACGGTCAGCACACCATCAACATTTCCACCATGAGTGCCATTCTGTCAGCTTCTTTAGGTCTTCACATTGCCAAGCACGGCAACCGCGGTGTTTCATCAAAGACCGGGGCTTCAGACCTGCTCGACGCTTTAGGCGTAAATATCAGAATGTCTCCTGCAACAGCCTTCAGAACACTTAAGGAACACAACTTCACCTTCTGTTTTGCTCCTGTATACCACGTAGGAATGAAATACGCCGCTCCTATCCGCAAGACACTGGGAACCCGTACCATATTCAACATTCTCGGACCTTTAACCAACCCTGCTCACGCTGAATATCAGGTTATCGGTGTATACTGCCGCGACCTGGTGGAAATCATGGCCCAGGTTCTTAAGGCCAACGGCGTAAAGAGAGCCATTGTGGCTTACGGTTCAGGTCTCGATGAATTTGCCGTTCATGACGAAACCTACTACGCCGAACTTAAGGAAAACGGCTCCATCGAATACGCTACCGTAACCCCTGAAGCACTCGGTCTTGAAAGATACTCAATTACCGAAATCCGCGGCGGTGAACCTGAAGAAAACAGAGACATCACCCTGCAGATTCTGAGCGGTAACGGTACTCCGGCTCAGAATGCGGCCGTAGCCATCAACACCGCCGCCCTGCTTTACCTCGGCAGAAAGGCTGCTTCCCTCAAAGAAGGCGTGACAATGGCTCTGAATGCACTCAAGAGCGGTCAGGCAATAAGAACCCTGAACGAAGTTATCGCCTCAACTAAGGAAGATTAAGAATGGCAGAACCAAGAACCAAAGGACAGGCTCTGTGCGCGGAGCTTAAGGCAAATCCGCGCATCAATGCAGCATCAATAGACGGAAACGTTCTGTCCACGATTCTCAACGCCAAGGTTTCATGGCTTGAACGCAAGCAGCAGGAACTGCCGCTGGAGAGCTTTGCAGGTTCCCTGAAGAAATCTGAAAGAAGCTTCTATGACGCTCTTACCCGTGACAGAACCGTATTTATTCTGGAATGCAAAAAAGCCTCTCCGTCAAAGGGGCTTATCAGACCTGAATTCAATCCGGTGGAAATAGCCTCCGTATACCGCAGATATGCCAGCGCCATTTCCGTACTGGCTGATGAACCGTTTTTCCAGGGTAAGTACGAATACATTGCCGAAGTAAGCAGAGCCGTGGACATTCCGGTACTGTGCAAGGATTTTATTTACGATCCGTATCAGGTGTATCTTGCAAGACACAACAATGCCGATGCGATTCTGCTGATGCTGTCCGTGCTTACCGATGAAGCCTATACAGAGCTTCGCGATCTTGCACACAGCCTCGGTATGGGAGTTCTGACCGAAGCATCCCATGAGGATGAGATTGAAAGAGCCATCAGGCTCAATGCCAGAATTGTCGGCATCAACAACCGCAATCTGAGAACACTTACCGTGGACCTCAATCAGGTAAGAAAGCTGTCTGCACTGGTTCCGGATGACCGCGTCATCATCAGTGAATCCGGCATCTACACTCATGACGAGGTTCTTAATCTCCGTCATTATGCGAACGGCTTCCTCGTAGGCAGCAGTCTGACCTCCGAACCTGACATAGATAAGGCGTGCAGACGTCTCATATACGGTGAAAATAAAATCTGCGGTATCACCAGAATCGAGGATGCCGTAAGCTCCCATAAAGCGGGAATTTACTACAACGGTTTGATTTTTGCGGAAAAATCACCACGATATATAACACCTGAGAAGGCTAAAAGTCTTATAATTGCAGCCGTCAATGCCGGATGCAATCAGGAATTCGTGGGAGTTTTTGTAAATACCCCTGCGGAAAAGGCTGCTGAAACAGCAGCTTTAACCGGCATCAGCGTAATTCAGCTTCACGGCAGTGAGGACGGAGCCTACATCAGTGAGCTTGCCGCCATTCTCAGCGAAAAGAAACTGAACGTGAAAATATGGAAGGCCGTACCGGTAAAGAACAATGTATATCCTGCCGAACTGGTAAATGAGTACCTGGAAAACTCCGGCATAGACCGTGTTCTGCTGGATACCGGAAACGCTTCCGGATTCGGAGGTACGGGACAGACCTTCGACTGGTCCCTGGTGACCGGAGACAGAAGCAGAATTATCGTGGCGGGAGGTCTCAATCCTGAAAATGCCGCAGCGGCAAGGGATATGAGTGAAACCGTGGGTCTCGATTTAAACAGCGGTCTGGAAGACGCTCCGGGAATAAAGAATCCGGAAAAGATAGCAGCCGCGCTTAAAGCCGTAACCAGCTATTAAGACGGGACCAGAAGAATAGAAACGTGGCACGCTTCCGCATTCATGAAAAAGCGTGCCGAAAAAAATTGTTAAATAAAGGAAATTAAAAAGAAATGTCTACAGAAACTCTTTTAAATCCGTTTTTCGGTGAATATGGCGGTATGTACGTACCCCAGATCCTTGTACCGGCTCTTTTACAGCTTGAAAAAGCATTCGTACAGTACAAGGACGATCCAACTTTCAAGGCTGAGCTGAGTGACCTGCTCTACAACTATGCAGGCCGTCCTACTCCGTTGACTCTCTGCAGAAACATCACCAAGGGCACCAAGACCAAGATCTACTTAAAGCGTGAAGATCTGATGCACGGCGGTGCTCACAAGACCAACCAGGTACTCGGTCAGGCTCTTCTTGCCAAGAGAATGGGCAAGACCCGCATCATCGCCGAAACCGGTGCCGGTCAGCACGGTGTGGCAACTTCCATCGTATGCGCCCTTTTCGGTCTTAAGTGCCGCATTTACATGGGTGCTGTTGACGTTAAGCGTCAGGAACCAAACGTATTCAGAATGAGACTTATGGGTGCTGAAGTTGTACCTGTAACCACAGGTATTGCCACTCTGAAGGAAGCCTGCACCGAAGCACTCCGCGACTGGTCAGGTTCTTTCGAAAACACCCACTACATGCTCGGTACCGCCGCAGGTCCGCATCCTTTCCCTTCAATCGTTAAGTACTTCCAGAAGATTATCGGTGAAGAAGCAAAGCAGCAGTTCAAGGAATTTGAAAACAACAAGCTCCCTGACATCGTAGTGGCTGCCGTAGGCGGCGGTTCAAACGCAATCGGCGTATTCACCGACTTCGTTAAGGAAGAAGGCGTACGTCTCGTTGGCGTGGAACCTGCAGGCTACGGTATCGAAACCGGCAAGCACGGTGCTCCGTTAGGTCACGGTGCAAAGGGTATCTTCTTCGGCGCACGTTCATACAACATGCAGGACAAGTACGGTCAGATTCACGAATCTCACTCCATCTCTGCAGGTCTGGACTTCCCTTCAGTAGGTCCTGAACACGCCTACCTCAAGGATATCGGCCGTGCCGAATACAACTCAGTTACCGATGAAGAAGCTCTCAACGCCTTCAAGGAATTATCACTTCACGAAGGTATTATTCCGGCACTTGAATCTTCTCACGCACTGGCATGGGCTCTTAAGGAAGCCAGAGCCAATCCGGAAAAGGAACAGACCATTCTGGTTAACCTGTCCGGTCGCGGTGATAAGGATATCTTTACTGTAGCTAACATTCTTAAGGAACGTGGAGAATTTTAATGAGTCGTTATGAAAAATTATTTGCCCGCTTAGAGGCTAAGAACGAAGGTGCTTTCGTTCCTTTTATGACTATCGGTGACCCGACAGTTGAAGATTCATTCAAGGTATTAAGCGCCCTGATTGACGGCGGTGCCGATGCTCTTGAACTCGGTATTCCTTTCTCTGATCCGGGTGCTGACGGTCCTACCATTCAGCAGTCAGACCGCAGAGCCCTGAACAGCGGTGCCAATACCGTTAACTGTTTTGAAGTAATCAAGAAGGTCAGAGCCAAGTACCCTGATACCCCTATCGGTCTTCTGATGTACGTGAATCTGGTATTCGCTCCCGGCATTGATACCTTCTTCAAGCTCTGTGCCGAAAGCGGTGTTGATTCAGTCCTGATTCCTGACGTTCCTCTTCAGATGATTGAAATGGAACCTGTATGGCAGGATGAGGCCAAGAAGAACGGTGTTGATCTTGTTATGCTGGCTCCGCCTAACGCTGATGACGAAACTCTCAGCAAGATTGCAAAGAACTGCCACGGCTACATCTACCTGCTGAGCAGAGCAGGTGTTACCGGTGTTGAAAAGGAAGCAGGCAAGCCTATTTCCCATATCGTTAAATTCCTGAAGGAAAACGGTGCTCCTCCTGCACTCCTCGGCTTCGGTATCAGCAAGCCTGAACATGTTAAGCAGGCTATTGCCGACGGTGCTGACGGTGCAATCAGCGGCAGTGCTCTGGTTAAGATTGTTTCAGAACATCTGGGCGACATCGACGCCACCTACGAAGCCCTGAAGAAATTCGTTTCAGAAATGAAGGCTGCAACCAAGCGCTAATCCGGCGTATTCTGAGAACTGTGGGCTGTTACGTACGGTCCGCAGTCTGTCACTGCTCCGTCTGCGACATCTGACACACCGGAGCTTTTTAAGGAAAAAATCATGAATCACACAGAAAAACAGTCCCCAGAGGCGGATTTTGTCACTCCTCCAAAGCATATTAATTTCAAGGCGAAGAAACTCTTCGGAGAAATTGAAGGAAAAATCCGTGACGGAGCCGTTGCCATTGTGGAACTCAATGGCGGAGGCCCGGAAGAAAAGCACAGTCATCCTCATAACCACCTGTTCATCGTTACATCAGGAGAGGCCAGAGTGGAATTTGATGACGAAACGGTTATCATTCACGAAAACCAATCATTCCTGGTTGAAGGAATAAGACCTCATGCGGTGTGGAACAATGCTGATCGAACAACCTCGATGATAGGTATCACCATTGTCCCTGAATAAATGTTTTTACGGCAAACTGCAAACAAAAGAATACGGAATCGCGTTCACTCTCTGTTACGCTGATTGTTATTAAAAAACTCCGGATATCCTGCGGGTATCCGGAGTTTGACATTATTCCTGAAACTGCGTTTCAGGGCTATTCGAAGATTTCCTCGGGAACAAGCTCAGCCACGTCATCAAGTTTTGCCGTAGAGATAAGTCTCTTCGGAGCCAAATGGTCATACCTGATTTCACCGACACCGATGAATCTGCGGTCACTTCCGTCATTCAGACCGACATAGATTCTTATAGGCTGAAGATCGGAAGACAGCATGTTAACCGGAGTAACCTTGATGCGCTTGCCCATCATGATGTCCCTGCCCTGAATCTCATCCAGTTCAATCTCAGGAAGAGCCGATACTGCGGTATCAACCGGAAGAAGCAGATTATCAAGTGTAGAAAAAGCGGTTAACCCCTTGCTGTGTGTCTCATCAACGATGGCATTCAGGTCCTCGAAGGAAACCATTCTGTCAACCGGATAAGTACTCACCCTGGTTCTGTTCAGACGGATTACATGAGCACCGCAGCCGAGAACCTCACCCAGATCATCAATCAGGGTTCTGATATAGGTTCCCTTGGAGCAGCTCACTTTCATGCGGATATCAAAGATATCGCCTTCCGCCACTTCAAAATCATCCTCAAGATCAAAGCTGTAGATGGTAATGGTACGGGCTTCTCTCGGAATATCAATTCCCTTGCGGGCATATTCGTAATAAGGGCGTCCCTGGTACTTTAAGGCAGAGTAGATACTTGGAACCTGCTCGATGGTACCGGTAAGACCGGCCATGGCCTTAAGCAGTTCAGCCTTTGAAAAATGCACCGGAGAAGAGCTCACCAGTTCACCTTCGGCATCACTGGTGGTGGTTCTCTGACCGAATCTGGCCGTTACCTCATACTCCTTGTCGGAATCCAGCAGGAACTGGGCGAATTTGGTTGCTTCCCCCAGACAAATCGGCAGCATGCCTGTTGCCAGCGGATCCAGAGCCCCGGTATGACCGGCCTTCTGAGCATGGAAAATCCCTCTGATTCTGATCATGGCATCGTTTGAAGTGATTCCCTGTGGCTTGTTTAACAGCAGTATACCGCTGATATCACGCTTACTTCGTCGTGGCATTTTGTTTTTTCTTTAATCCTCTTCTTCAAGATTCTGTTCATTTTCCGCGGCTTCTGCGGCATTTTCTTCAGCTTCAGTGCCGAATTCCCTGCTTAAAGCCTTGTCATGAGCGATGGTTGAGGTAATCAGACTTGAAAGTCTCATACCGGTATCCAGTGATTTATCGTAATAAAAAGAAATATCAGGAACAATTCTGAGCTTCATCAGATGACCGATCTGACCTCTGAAAAAGCCTTTGGCTCTGTTGAGAACCTTTATTGCTTCCTTAACTTCAGCTTCATCATTATTAAAATTCAGGAAGGTAACGTAAACCTTGGCGTAAGACAGGTCACCTGAAACCCTTACGTCACTTACAGTTGCCATCTTGACACGCGGATCCTTGAATTCACGCTGCAGCAGAACCGCGATTTCTCTCTTCATCTGCTGTGCGACGCGATCCGCACGACTAAATTCTTTTGCCATTAAGACGTATTTTCTCCTCAAAAATACTCATGCATACGTTCGGCAACGGGAGGAGCATTCCCTCCCGTTTAATACCGAACGTTAGTCAAGAGTACGTTTAACTTCAATGTTTTCAAACACTTCGATCTGGTCGCCTTCGCGAACGTCATTGTAGTTCTTCACGCCGATACCGCATTCGAAACCGTTGGTAACTTCGCTCACGTCATCCTTGAAGCGACGGAGGGAATCAAGTTCACCTTCGAAGATTACCACGTTGTCACGGAGTACGCGAATCGGAGCTGAACGCTTGATTAAACCTTCAGTTACCATACAGCCTGCGATCTGACCGAACTTAGGATGCTTGAACACCTGACGTACTTCAGCCATACCGATGATCTGCTGCTTGATTTCTGAACCGAGAAGACCGCTCATTGCCTGCTTAACTTCGTCAATCAGGTCGTAAATAACGCTGTAGTAGCGAACGTCAATGCTGTTGGACTCAATAACCTTTCTGGCTGCATTGTCAGGACGGACGTTGAAGCCGAGAATGATTGCTGAGGATGCTGCGGCCAGGGTCGCATCGGTTTCGGTAATACCGCCTACGGCACCGTAAATGATGTTAACCTTAACTTCATCGGTTGAGAGCTTAACAAGAGAATCGCTGATTGCTTCAACAGAACCCTGTACGTCGGCCTTGAGCACAATGCTGAGTTCTGAAGCGGCACCTTCCTTGAACATATTGTCAAGCTTGGCCTTGCGCTGACGGGCAATCTTGATTTCCCTGAACTTGCCCTGACGGTAGTTGGCTACTTCACGGGCCTTCTTTTCATCTCTTACCACGGTAGCTTCATCACCTGCTACAGGTACACCGCTTAAACCGAGGATTTCCACTGGAATTGACGGACCTGCGGATTCAACGTTTCTGCCGAGTTCGTCCTTCATTGCACGAACCTTACCGTATTCAAGACCACAGAGAACGATATCACCTACGTGGAGGGTACCCTGCTTGATGAGTACGGAAGCGACCGGACCACGGCCCTTGTCGAGACGTGATTCGATAACCACGCCTGATGCCATGCCTTCGTACACGGCCTTGAGTTCAAGAACTTCAGCCTGAAGAATAATGGCGTCAAGAAGTTCATCGATACCCTGACCGGTCTTGGCTGATACGCGTACGAACTGGGTGTCACCGCCCATTTCTTCAGACACGATGCCGTGACGGAGGAGTTCGTTGATTACGCGGGTAGGATCGGCAGCAGGCTTATCAATCTTGTTGATGGCTACAACGATAGGCACGTTACCTGCCTTGGCGTGCTGAATAGCTTCGATGGTCTGAGGCATTACACCGTCATCGGCGGCTACAACCAGAACCACGATATCGGTAGCTGCGGCACCGCGGGCACGCATTGCGGTAAATGCGGCATGACCCGGAGTATCCAGGAAGGTGATGGTATCACCCTTGTTGGTCTGTACATGGTATGCACCGATATGCTGGGTAATACCGCCGGCTTCACCTGAAGCAACCTTGGTCTTGCGGATATAGTCAAGCAGAGAGGTCTTACCGTGGTCTACGTGACCCATGATGGTAACAACAGGAGCTCTAGGTTCGGCATTGTTGGTTACGTCACGATCGTTGAGAAGTTCTTCTTCAAGTTCGTTTTCCTTGCGCACCACAACCTTGTGGCCCATTTCTTCAGCAACAAGTGTAGCGGCTTCCTGGTCGATAACCTGGTTAATGGTTACCATTTCACCGAGCTTCATGAACACCTTGATTACTTCAGAAGCCTTTACGGCCATCTTCTGAGCCAGTTCGGCAACGGTGATGGTTTCACCGATAACGATGTCTCTGGTAACCGGAGCAACAGGCTTGTTGAAGGCGTGCATCTGCTGGTTGAGCTTTGCTGAACCCTTGAACTTCTTCTGGTGCTTGGCGTTCTTCTTGCTGGACATTTTGTCGTCATGTTCATCTTCAGAACGTGCATTCTTGCCTGAACGCATCTTGGTGCCGGCGGACTTGCGACGGTTTCTGTTTTCCTCTTCGCGGTCCTGTTCTTCTTCAGCTTCCTTTACGTAGCGTGAAGTTGAATCGTCATCAATTGAATCTTCCATTGCCTGACGTGCGGCATCTTCTTCGTCCCAGCGCTTCTGATTTTCTTCAACTTCTCTGGCTGCGGCTTCAGCTGCACGGCGTGATTCTTCTTCAATCTTGCGGAGAGCTTCCTGTTCCTGGGCTCTGCGGAGTTCCAGAGATTCGGCTTCCTTCTTTCTGCGGGCTTCCTTTTCAGCTGAATTGTCTGCAGTCTTCTTCTTGTTTTCAGCTTCAGCCTTTCTGCGGGCTTCCTCTTCCTTCTTCTTCGCTTCGGCTTCTTCCTTTCTGCGGGCCTCTTCCTGCTTCTTTCTGGCGTCAGCTTCAGCCTTTGCGCGGGCTTCTTCTTCCTTTCTTCTGGCTTCGGCTTCTTCTCTTAACAACATTTCGTTGGCAGACGGAGCAGAACGCTTAACAACAATTTCAGAAGAACTGCCGGTCTTTGAACTGCTCTTCCCGCTTGGCTTGCGACTTAAACGGGTTAACTTCTTACCTTCTTCTTTATTTTTCTCTTCTGTCATATTTATTCACTTAAAACTATATGGTTAACAACTGATCTCACTGAAAACATTAAGGATTCTCATGCTGTCTTTCCTTTCCGACCTGACCGGTTATCCCCGCATACCTGCCGGTTTAAACTGTCTGATAAATTTAAAACATCTTTACCTGTCAGATACTGTCAACCGGTATTGAAAATCCTATGATTTCATTCAGACGGGAAAACAGGTCTCCCGTCCGACCAGCACTATTACTTCTGTTCCAGTTCGTCCAGATTCCAGGCAATGTTACGAGCCTTGATAATCAGACTGCCTGCCTTTTCCTTATCAAATCCAGGAATGTCCAGAAGGTCATCCGTAGCACATTCGGCAAGATCGTCAAGGGTGGCGATTTCCTTGGCGGCGAGAGCGCGAACGGTTGCGTTGTCAACGCCGTCAAGATTGATTAAAGCAGCATCAACCTGCTTGCCTGACGGAGTGGATACGTTCTTGAGTGCGTCTCTTGCCACCTTCTGAAGTTCTGCAACGAGTTCATCATCGAGACCGTCAACATCCTGCATGATTACCTTAGGATCAGAGAATGCAACCAGTTCAATGGTATCAAAACGGGCATCGATAAGAGCCTGAGCGAAGTCAGAGTCGATGTTGAGAATATCACCGAAACTGCTTACCAGACGGTTCTTTTCAGCATGCTGCTTGTTTTCCAGCTCATCAGCGGTCATAACATTGATGCGCCAGCCGTCACCGATAAGAGCAGAAGCGAGTCTTACGTTCTGGCCGTTTGAACCGATAGCCTTGGCATACTTTCTTTCATCGTTGTCAACACCGATCTGAACAAGCTTCTTGTCCTTGTCGATGATTGCCTGCTTGACTTCAGCAGGTTCCATGGCGTTGATTACGTATTTTGAAATATCGTCATCGTAAATGATGATGTCGATGTTTTCCTGGCAGAGTTCATTGGAAACATTCTTGATTCTTGAACCCTTCATGCCGATACATGCGCCCTTAGGATCAATGCGGCGATCCTTGGCTCTGATTGAAACCTTGGCTCTGTAGCCCGGGTCACGTACAACATTTACGATTTCCAGCTGGCCTTCACCGATTTCAGGAACTTCGGTAGTAAGGAGTTCTCTGAGGAAATCATTGCTGGTACGGCTCACTTCAAGCTGAGGCCCCTTGCCGTCTGCCTTGATTGGAAGCAGGATGCCTCTTACGCGGTCACCGACACGGAATGAATCGCGAGGAAGCATGTTCTGACGACGCAGTGAGGCGATGGCGCCGTTGCCGAGGTCAAGAGCGATGTCGTTGCGTGAAATGTGCTTAACCAGACCGATTACCAGCTTGCCCACGCTGTCGATGAATTCATCGATAACCTGCTGACGTTCAGCTTCACGGATCTTCTGCTGAAGAACCTGCTTTACGGTAGTGGCAGTGATACGATCGTCAAGAATGTTGGCGGCCTTTGACAGATCATCATCGATCTTGTCGCATACGTAATCGCCTGCAACTGCATTTTCATCATCAAGTCTGGCTGCTTCAAGAGTGATTTCGCGGGTTGGGTTTTCAAGCTGACCGTCGGTATCAACAATGAGGTAGCGTCTTAGAACGGTGTAGTCACCTGACTTGCGGTCAATCTCAACCTTGATGTCCGGATCAAGATTTTCAAACTTCTTCTTGATTGCAATGGCTAAAGCACCTTCAAGAGCGTTAAAAACCTTATCACGATCAATCTGCTTTTCGTTTGAAACAGTATCAACTATTGCTAAAATCTCTTTTGACATTTCACTATTTCCTAAAAATTAATAATATTTCTAAAATCTTATGATTCAGGACTTCCTGCCCTGAACCTCAAAAACTTGTCCGGCCGATCAGATTACGGGAATCAGCTGTGCCTTGGAAACGTTAGGATAGGCAATTTCATAAACGTCATTGTCAACCTTGAGGAACAGAATATCCCCTTCAGTCTTTTCAAGAAGACCTCTGAAACGGCGTCTGTTGGCAACAGGCATGCTGACTTCAACGGTCATTTCCTTGCCGACATAGGCGCATACCTGTTCAAAGGTAAACAGATAACGGTCAAGACCTGGTGAAGAAACTTCAAGGAAATACGGATGATTGAAGATATCTTCAACGTCCATGATACCGTTGAGTTCCAGAGACACTTCCGTGCAGTCATCAATGGTTACACCGCCGTCCTTCTTGTCGATAAAAATCTGCAGAGTGGTACGCTTCGGATTATTGATAAGCTTAACACCCCAGAGTTCAATGCCTTTTTCCTCAAGTACCGGAGCAACAAGCTCTGCCACTCTCTGTTCTATTGTTGCCAATGAAAAAACTCCTATCTGTAATTCAGTTCCGCCTGATAATTTTCATAAAATGTGAACCACTCGCAATTATGAATAACCGGTCAGAACATTCTCATTTTTAAATTATCAATTATACATATTTTAAATAACAAAATTTTATTTAAAATATGTATAAAAATATAATTATTAAATATTTTTACTTTTATAAATATATAAAAAAAGCTCCGGACTCTTTTGACCGGAGCTTTCTCGATCATAAACTGTCAGTGAGTGAACATCCGACGTTCACCTCGGGAAACTCATCCGAATCACCCTTTCACCAACTGCGATTATACTATCTAGTTATGATTTATTCAACAGATTATTGCATGTCCTGCCGACACCTGTCGTTCTCCTCCACATATCTACTGAAATAGTTGTACAGCAGACTTATTCCCAGTAGAACAATACCAGCAAATAACACCGATAACGCTCTGGTGATGTCCGTATGATAACTGACGTCAAAAACAATCAGCTTGGTGGCACAGAATATACAAATAAACAGTCCCGAACGTCTGACGAGCGGAACCCTGTACCTGAACCCGCTGATCAGCATCACCGCTGACGAAAGCAGGGACAGGACGGTAAACACCACTGTTCCGAGATTCAGCGTAAAGCATGCCGCAAGCAGGAAGCCGAAGTACTTGACAATGCAGTAGTAATACTTCTGAACAATGAACTTTCTATCCGTAAACATCACAGGAACACTTATCATGCAGCTTACGGCAAAAGCTGAAAGAGCCAGGAAATGATGGCTGGTGATTCCTTTGTTAATGCCCATGAACGTGCCGCACATGGCGACAGCTTCGGTAATGTACCACATTCTGCGGTTAATCAGGTTCCCCCTGTCTACAAAATCCTCGATGGAATTTCCGTAAACAAGCCTGAGTTTTCCGGCGTTACAGGCAGCCGTATTCGTGTACCGGGTGAAAAAAGCACCTGCAAAACAGACGGTTACCGCAAGCAGTGTTCCGATTCCCGACCAGGTCTTTATTGAATCACTGTCATGTGAAAAGACAGACATGAAATCAGTCTTTGTCATACCTGATAATGAAAGATTCAGGGCATATCCGAGATGCACGAGGTAGTGCGCCAGACAGGCAAGCATTATGACCGCCAGAAACTTCACATACACGGAGGTGGCAAAAACACTGATAATTTCGGCATACCTCGTTTTTCCCGCCGCAAATGCCGATAACGGCATGTGCCATCCCAGCCCCTGTCTGTCCAGAAAACATTCAGGCGTAGGTTTTCTCAGTTCATCAGCCTTTCGGTTAACGGCAAACACGACATAAAGCAGACCAAGAAGGACAGGCACATATAAGAAGCCGTATTCCGTAAGTACATAAATCCAGCCTTTTTCAAAAATATCATTCAGGGCGTATGCGGAAATAAAATCTCTGACCGACTGTAATGCTGCAGCACCGCTGTCAAAAGCATTTATCATAACGGATGCCGTGACATACAGCGCTGCCGCCGCGGCAGCAAGATTGATGTATAACGTGTCGCGTGATTTCTCAACGGACTGGTAAACCAGCAGCATGACTGGAACGGCCGGCAGTATAAAGAACATCAGATAATAGAACGAATCGGAATATTTTCCTAAACTTATTACCGAAGTACCCATTACGGTAAGGACAGCTCCCTTTAAAAAACTGAAGCGGCATCTGGTAACCAGTGCTTCAAGAAAATGCCAGCAGGCAGGAATCAGCAGAATCCAGACGAATCCGTATTCTCTGACATCATGGTAGTAAACCAGGAGCGCGTATAAAAGCACCAGAGAAAGAACCTGATGAGCTATTCTGTATTTTCCGGACATCTCCACGCTCATTACCCAGACGGTAATCACGTAGGCGAATACCGTAAACAGAGAACCGCCCGGTGCGGAATCAAAATGATATCCGAAGAAAATCATTATTACCGCGGCAACTAACGGTATCAGATCCTTTCTGATGCAGGTAAACGCAAGATACATGATTATCGGCAGAGACCAGTAAACATCACTGCGGTCCGTCATGTGCAGAATGAAATAATCATACAGACTGAAAAGCGCCATCCAGATGAGCACAAGTCCCGGAAGCAGGAAACCGTACACTTTAGGGTATACAGGCCTTACCAGCAGCATAACCGCACCGGCAACCAGGATATAGCTCAGAGTATTTGCCACATTCCTCCAGCCGTCGTCCAGCCCCGCGTATACAAAAAGATACATGGTGCAGAATGCCAGTATCAGCGAAAGCATGTGCTTTTTCATCACCCCGAAAACCAGATATCCGGTAACCGGCACCCACCAGTACAGAGGAAGTACCGCAGGTACTGATACCGCTGATGAGCCACCTGCATGTACATGTCCGGAATATGCCATAATCACCATGGCAAACCACATAAGGAAGCAGCCGGCGTCGGTTGCCAGCCTGTACCAGACGGAGCCGTCCCTGAAATTTTTTCCGAAACAGGTAAGCATCCAAATTCCGAAGGTTCCCGTGAGAGTCGCGGTATTGAAAAGCATCCTTCCGCTTTCTGACCAGTCTGGATAAACATTTCTGTAAACCAGCGCACTGCCGGCACACAGCATCAGAACACTAAGTATATTAAGGAACCCCGATCTGTACCGCCAGCTTATGAAGTATACCGGAACAAACAGAATGTACAGTGCGGGAATAAGCGCTGTCTGAGTATGGAAGAAGCCGTTTACCGCAAGCAGCAGAAAAACAGACATTCCCGTCGTGTACCCGGTAACGGCAGCCGGAGAAAGTTTTCTGCCGAAATTCTTCAGAGCGTCCCCGAAATAACAGATACCCAGTACGGCCGTGTATAAAATCCAGATTGCCGTACCTGCCGCAGGGGAATCATGAAAATGCGATGACAGAAATCCGTGATTACCGTAAAAACCGTAAAAACAGGTGACAAGTGCTACGGATATTATCTTAATTCCGCTGAAGAAAAAGCTGTTATCCTCACGCTGAACAACAGTGTTCTGAACAGTCCTGTCAGGCACTGAGGCAAAAGAACTGCCGACATGTTTCAGAGCGACAAGACCGCATATTCCCGCAAAAAGTCCGAGACCGCAGCTCCAGTGCAGATAATTCTCAACACATACGGCCAGCATGGCGACCGCGGCAAAGGAAACGGCGGTAATCAGCAGTCTGAGGTTCTTAACCCTGTCGCGGGCAAATCCGAACAGACAGATGAAGACGGGAAGAAACGCCGCGGCAAGCATCGTGAATCCGGTCAGGCTGTTTTCAGCGACAGAATGTCCTCTCACTGCCGTTCCCGTGAATGTCATGACAAATCCTATCAGACCACCGGCGATACTGTATGCCGCTGCCGCACCAGCGGATTCATTCTTAACATATCCGGTATTTTCCCCTGTCACCTTTTTCTGCATGGAAGTTCCTTCTTCCGGGGAATCAGTCCCCTTAATCAGAAACAGTGTTAAGACGCCGAAAATGATTATCGCTGACCAGAGGATATCCGAATACATGTAGTGTCTGCCTGAAGGCAGTACCCAGATGGAACAGAAGATAAAAAAGAGAATGACAAGGACATTGACGCCGATGTATTTGAAATATGAAGCTCCTTCGCCAAAAACCTGGTTCAGCCCGTTTCTGATGTTCTCATTAACACATTCCACGACAGAAACGTAACCGCCTCCGCACCTGTCTTCCGCGGTTCTGACCATGTGCAGATAATATGCGGCGGCTGATACCGCAGCCGTACCGCCCACAACGCAAAGAGCCGGCAGTACATGACCGTAATCAGCATTCATGATATGGCGCATGCTCATCTGCATCATGTAAATTATCGCCAGAAAAGTACAGCAGAGGACATCGGACATTTTCGGAGTCTGTGATTTTATAACGGACACAATGCAGAACCTTATACCGAATGCCAGAGCCATCCCCCATATGAGAAGAGAATAATCCGGAACCGTTAATCCGGCCACTGCCAGCATTACCGCAAGCGAATTCATGACAGCTCCGGCACGGGACCGTAAGATTTCTTTTCTGCAGAGTGATGACAGCAGGCTGTCCGTCACCATCAGAATACAGAATGATGACATCATGACAGCAGTGTACGCAATGACGCTGTCGAACATTTTACCGATAATCAGCAGACCGGCAAATTCAGAGAGCAGCAGAGCCCCGGCTGACGCGACAACTCCCGTCATGAACAGTTTTTCCCCGTCGGGATGTCCGGATTCATCCGTATGATAGCAGTTTACAATAATCATCACCTTCTGCAGCATGATGAGACCGAGAACGGCCAGAGCCAGAATCATGCCGCCTGAGGAACCTGTCCGGAACCCTGCGCCGGCGCAGAGAGACACCATGGCAAAACCGACACTTCCGCACATAAATGACCACTGATGCTTTCTTAAGATGCTGACGGCAATTGTCGGCAGCTGGGACAGCATTATCAGCATGCATGCGAAAACAAAAGAATTGCTTTCCATGAATGAAACCAGAGGAATACTGCCAATTACTCCCGTCTGGGCTATCAGACTGAACACGCCGTGTCTTCTGAAGGTCATATGCGTCAGCATGAAAGTCCACAGTCCCAGAAAACATATCCAGGCACTGCTCCCTCCGGGAACTATGTCAAAATATATAAAACCTGCCGCCATGGTAACGTACAGGAGAGCAAAACCGATGGAGGAAAGAGTAACTCTTCCCAGCCTCAGTCTGGCAATGGATAAGGCTTTTTCATTCCGGTCGGCCTTATAACCGCCAAAATAAATCATGACCCCGGAAAACGCCAGCATGGTGAAGAATCTGGCATACGGACCGAATGAGAAATGGATGCTTCTGGCTATCATGACAAAGCCTATTACCAGCAGGATTGCGGCTCCTATGCCTGCAATCATCTTTCCGGTAATCATTTCGAGGAACTCACCGCCTGAACTTCTGCGGGCTCTAGCATCTTCCGTGTTCACACCTGAGGAATAATTTCCGGAGCAGCCTGCAGTCTGAGTGTCATCCATGATGTCAGACGAAAAACCGTCCGCGGAATCTTCCAGAGCGCAGGTCTTTTCAGTAAGTTTCGGTGAAACTTCATCTTCGAATACCGCATTTTGAGAAGAAACGACTTCCGGTGTCTCTGCGGCACTGCCGCTGTCTTCAGGCCGGTCTTCTGATACGTTTACACCGATATCTTCAGAAACCGCAGATTCCCTAAAAACGGGCTCTTCACTGCTATGAGTTTTTTCTGCCGAAGTCTCTTTTTTCTCTTTAATATAGGACTCCATCAGAGCCAGAAGACCGTCACAGTCCTCATCAGAGAGCCTGTCTGACAGAATTTCATCGAGTCTCCGGTGAATTCTCTCCCTGCGTGATTTTTCGTCATGTCGTTCATGGCGCATGTTCTCTCCAGATGACACAGGGCCTTTATCCGGGACGTTATTATTATCTGTCATTTCCCCTCCTTTTAACCTTAGACATCAGCCTATCTGCCTTTATCAGATTTTATCAGCTCGCTTATTTTTCCCTTTGAAAGGAGATCCTTTCGCAGCTCCGCAAGGGTAATAACCTTCGGGCTTATGGAAAGAGGTCTTACGGCCTTTACCGTCATGTACCCGAGTCTGGTGGAATAGATCCCTGCAGCCACCCCCTGGCCTAAAGCCGCACTGAGCTTTCCGGCAATCCCGGCTCCGATGACGTCAACGGCCGCATCGGTCGCCAGATCGGTCATTCCGATGAGAATCAGGTTTCTCGCAACTCTGCGGTAGAGCTGCATTCGTCCCCAGACACCGGTACTGAGTCCGTATACCTCGGAAATCTCCCTGATCATTCTCAGAGACCTTGCAAGAGTAAGAAACATGTCCAGCCAGGCCACAGGGCTCAGGGCCACTATCACCCCGTTTTCCCGTGAACGTTTCACTATGACCTTCTTGGCTCTTTCATCCATGTCCTTCAGGACAAAAGCCTCATACAGATCAAACACCTCCCTCGGAGAAAAATGAGGCTGGAGTCTTTTCATAAAGCTTTCCCAGCATTTTCTCCTGTCCGCACCGGAATCCTTCGCAAGATTTCTGCAGATTTTCACGGCATCGGCAAATGAACCGGACGCACATGCCTGAAGCACCTCCTCGCGGTGCTCATCCACGTGCTTGAACATCAGAACCGAACTGAATTCACGGTAAATGCAGAATACTGAAATCACAAAGGCCAGAATGAAAACCACACTCCAGAAAATTCCCGTAACTGAACCGGTGGCAAATGCCGAACTGATAATTGAATAGGTCTGAAGACCGCCGTAACAGAGAAGGAGGATGAGTATCCAGAGAACCGGACTGCTCCAGAATTTTACGGGAGCTACAGGTTCATCCTCCTGCTCCTCCATGGGAACGGTGGAAGACCCTGCAAGAGCCTCATCACTCTGTTCCACCTCCAACAGTTTATGTCCGGAGGAATCAAGAGTGAAACTCTTAACCATTGTCTCCCCGGGACTGATGTCCCTGCTCCTGTCTTCGACAGCGGCAGCTCCGACATCCGGGTGCACATCCTTAAGACGCTGTCCCGGGTTAAGCTTAAAGCCCGCCTTCATGCTTTCATCAAAATCTTTGCTCATTACTGTTTTTCCGCAGATACTGTTTCAAGCCGTTACAGCTTGTCACCTAAAATATACTGAAGCAGAATGTCCATGTTGATTTCGGGAATCACGTCTCCAGGATTAATCTTCGGAGGTTTCAGATCCCTCATCTCGAAATATTTCTGGAAAAACTCCATACACTCTCTTGACCACTTCGGCGGCACGCTGCCCGGGAAGAAAGGAGCCTCGTCGCCGTAGTCTGTGGTCAGAACCTGCACCTGTTTTCCCTCATGTTCCGCATACATGCATTTAGTGGCCCTTATGGCAGACAGAATCATGAACTCGCAGTTTGATCCGTCAGCCCTCACTCTGGTTGAAGCCTGCTTTACCATGGAACGAAGCAGACTCAAAAGATTCGGATACTGATCCATGGTAACCATATCGGCCTTGGCGGCCGCAAAAATCACCTTGTCTATTTTCGGAGAAAACAGACGCCCGAGCAGACTGCTGTTACCGTAGCTGAAATTTTCAAGCAGGACATCAAAGGTGTCATTGATGTCCATGAACGTTTCCCTGCCGCCCATCAGCGCCTTGAGACAGTCAATGAGAATGATCTGTCTGTCGAGCCCTGAAAAGCAGTCGCGGTAGAATTTTCTCACCACCTGTTCACGATATGCCTCATAACGTTCCTCCATGGTGCGGTACAGGGAGCCGGAACCGCAGTTCTCCGGTATGTCCCAGACCCATGGAACAAATTCAAGAATCGGGGCCCCCGCAAGATCTCCCGGAAGGACGAAACGTCCAGGCACCACCATGGCAAAGCCCTGCTCCTTGCACTGCTTCAGCCAGGAGGTATAGGCCTGTACCACACGGTGCAGCTCATATTCCCTTACCGGTTTGTCGGCTTCAAGAGAGGCACCGGCCTTAATCCACTCCGACATATCGGTAACGGATGACAGTGCGGCCGTTCTCTTTCTGATTTTCTCGCTGAATTCTGCATAATCAAGCTTTAGAAGCATCAGATCCATCAGCCATTCCCCTGGATAATCCCATATGTCAATGTATAAATGATTCTTCTTGGACAGGGAAAACCAGTCATCGTTCCGATAAACAAGTTCAAGTCTGATTTCACTTATGCCGACGGTAGGCTCAGGCCATGCCGGAGGTTCTGAAATCAGTGAAGCATAGGCATTCTGATACGGAAAGGCGGCAACTTTCAGATCTCTCGGTCTGGCAAGCCCGCCATAGGATATTCCTTTGGCATCGTATGCGGTGAACCTGGGCAGACGCTCAGCGGTTCCGACCTCTCCGAAGGTTGACAGCAGATTTACCAGAGAGGTTATGAAAGCAGTCTTTCCGCCTCTGGACAGACCTGTTACCCCGAGACGTATCTCCCGATCCATCATCAGGTTGATACCTCTGTTCACGGCATTTGTTAAATCGTTAAATATATTCATGGACCGCATACCTGCAGTTTGATGAAAAAACGTCACATCCATGCACCGGTCATTCGGAATCAGTTTTCCCTCCGGTGCGGCAGCGCGGATAGTTCAGAAAAATGAGGAACATTTCCCTGAAAACCGCCTCTTTTAACTATACCACATTTGTATAAATGATTTTTGAACGGGTATGGTTTTTGTCGTTCTAACACAGCAAAAACATGACGGCTCCGCTTTTCTTTGACCGGAATCATCCGTAAAACCACGGTTTCTTATCATATTTTGCCGGCGCGCAAATATCTTAAGGAGTCAAAACATGCTATAATCAGTGCTTGCATTACATCTAACCGGTACTTGACCGTACAGAACTTTTTTACGTAAGGATGGAGATTATGGCACGTCACACTTCTATTTTCTTAAACATGCAGGATTATAGAGATCAGGTGCCCGAAACACAGAGATTCCATCTGAACGAAGTGCAGGATCCGGACTTTCTGCCCCTGAGCTTCCGCAGACGCATTGAAAAGCTGGAGGAAGACGTCAGGGTACAGGGTTCCATCTCCACGGATCTCAATTCTCTTTTCATCGTGCTGAACCTCAGAATGAAGGATCTGACAAAGGAGCCTCTTCCCGAACTGTACAGACAGCTCAGAACCACACTCAAAAAACACGCCGGAATTGAAATAGCACCTCCGGGCAACATTCTTGAGCTTAATGAAAACACCAGATTCCGCATCTGTCCGGCCTTTGATCTGAACAGGGATCCCGACATTGTTTCCGCACGTCAGAACTGCGGAGCCGCCAATCTCGGCAGAATTCTCGAGAACCGCATCAAAACGGCCTCAAACAAAATAAACAATTTCGCCGTAAGTCTTCATGTATTCGAATCACTGTTTCTGGTCAACAACCCGGGATCGTTTCTTAATACCGAGCAGCGTTATTTTCTGCAGAATTTCATCGAAAACGAGTGTTTTCCGGCAGATACCCAGCGTTATCTGCAGAGCTGCTTCTCCCAGATAATAGATCTGGCTCCGCAGATAAACGAGCTCAATCCGGAAAAGGCCTATCTCAAACCTATTAAAAATCCGGACGTTCTGAACAAATATCTCAGAATAATCAGCGGCATGGCCGCCCTTTCCGAACACAAGGTAACCTTCGAGCAGTCTCCGTACAGGGAAAAGCTTGTCGAAATGACCCGAAGGACGAGAGTCAAAAACACCGCTGACACTCTTCCCGGAACCATTCAGGAAAAGAATCTCTCAGCCCTGCTTCAGAGAGAAATCGGAGACACCGACGTATTCAGCAGTTTTGAACCTCTTTTCAAAAACAAATCAGTCTGCCGCATGGATCAGAAAAGCATAAATCTTCATCTTGAACACTGCCGCAGGTATTTCGACATTGAAGGCTACACCGACTCCTCCATGCTGACCTTCAAGACCGGCCACGACTTGGCTCTCATAGGAGGCATGGCAGTGGATGATGCCAATATGTACATGGCAAAGACCTCCGCCGCCGCAGAAAGCAGACACTGGGATTTTGCCCTTAACGGCAGTCCTTTCATTCACCAGATCCATTCGGCAGGCAAATACAGATACCAGCCGGTTCAGCCGTCGGACAACGAGCAGGGACTTAAATATCTGGCAGGCATGCTTAACAAATCATACACCGTTCCCCTGCTGAACGACCAGCTGATTCTCATTGCCGCCAACCTTGAATACAGACTTCTGGCGGAAGATACCCTCTGCGGCAGACTTACGGACGTGGAACGCATCAAAACCTTCATCATACTGGTCAACTGGTTCAGAAATGCCACGAGAGCAAACGACAGCACCTCCTACGATCTGCGCAGCAGTCTGGACTATTTCGGCAGCATCATTGCGATATTCGCCTTCATGCACAGAAACGAGATATATGACAGTCATCTGACCATGCTGAGCGTTTTCCCTGAATGCAGGGACTACGCCCTGTACAGACTGTCAGCACTGAATTCCGAAGGAAAACTCACTCAGGAAAACAGTCTGCCGTATATCTTCAGCGGCTTTATTCTTTCCCATCCTGGATACAATCTCAACATCCGTATTCAGGGAGATGCCAGACCGGTACTCTACAGTCATGCCAGAAAGCTGTTCAATGCCATGATTGCCGAGGATCCACGGCTTCCTGCCAAACTTCTGCAGGGACTTGAGTTTACGGACACCCCGGTGGAACTTACCGACAGATATCCAAGCCTCAAGTCCTTCAAAAACAAGGTTATAGCTCCGATGCTGCCGCCTAAGGTGGTTCTTGGAGAAAAGGGCCGGGAACTCGTCAACGGCATCGTAACCAGAATAAAGAAGGAACAGGACACCTTCCTCACCTACCTGGGGAGTGCAGGAAGCAACGTATGCAACGATCTTGTCTACCGCATATATGAATACAGTCTCTCGGGAGAAAACAGGCTTCCCGCCGGTCTGAGAAATTTCAGAAAGACACTGCTGAATTCTGATATCAGCTCCTTTGCGGAACTCAGACAG